>Ga0182030_10026402_pt1 | contig 10514 bp, 9 predicted proteins | sample 812S3MmetaG_FD_121299 | JGI IMG/M metagenome (GOLD analysis project Ga0182030, IMG submission 121299) | Permafrost microbial communities from Stordalen Mire, Sweden - 812S3M metaG (Illumina Assembly) | ecosystem: Environmental > Terrestrial > Soil > Wetlands > Permafrost | place: Sweden... | reverse complement strand
CAAATTGGACGGCGATTCCAGCCCACACGTCCGACTACCGTAAGACTTCATCCGCCGAGTCTGTGTTCTTATGTGACTCTCCCGCCTTGATTCGCCGAACCCACTTCCACGGACTACGCTCCTCCCGTCCGTGTTGCGCGCGAAATTGCTCGAAGGGCCCCTGTAGCGCGCGTCTTCGTAGGTGAAGGAGCTCGGCGAGTTTTGCGGCGACACGGCGATGGCCCGGCAGCACCCGCATTCCATCCTGCCGGAGGAGCGCGCTGATGCTCCCCCGCGGGAAGAGAACGTCGCGGAGCTCCTCTGTCCGCTCGTCCGTCATGTTGAAGAGGTCGACGAGCTCGAGGGCGACATGCAGAATGAGCCGAATTTCCGTCGATGCGAGAAGGTGGCGTACGAGGTCGACTCGCGACGGAGCGAAGATGCTGCCGTCCACAAGGATATCGAGCGGATGCGGGTGCGCGTGAATCACCGCGACCACGTCCTTCTCGCTCGCGAGGTACTCGTCGTGGGTCGAGAACGCCGGGAGATGCATGTGCCGTCGGTCCGGGCGCTCCCCACCGACAATCGGAATTCGAGGACGTTCGCTCTTTCTTGCGCGACGCCGCTCATTGAGCAGTGGATTTCTCGCCATCTCCGCGTCTCGGTAGCCGTAAGCATGATACGCACCCCCATCGACGTCATCCACTGCGCCGGCTCGTCGACAGCGCAGCAAAGCTAACATCGCTTCCCCGAACGCCGCGAAAGAAGCGGGTCCGTGATGCCGGTCCCGTGATCGTGACGCCGGGCCTAGCGTATCCGCGTAGGGCGCCGATCGCCGAGGACTACGACGTTGCGCGAGCGAGCAAGCCTCCGTGCTTCAAGCTCCTTTGCAAGCTGAGCGACCACGTCGAAACGGCCCACGGCGGCGGCTGCATCAATCGCGCGAGCCAGCGCAGCATCAACTTCGCTGACCGCCAGTGCGGGCGCCGACCCTGCCCCTCAGGCTTATTGGGTGTCCCGATAACCGCTTCGCTAGCCATGACGTTTCGTGACGAATCATCCGAGAGCAGCGGAGAACGAGCGGAAGCGGCCCTCGCTCCCGGATGCCTCTCGTCGTCGCAAGTCAGCGCAATCGCTTGCGTTGCGTCCGAATCTCGGGCATTCACACGGACGGAGTTGCAGGTTCGATCCCTGCTGCGCCGATCGAAATTATTGAGTATTTCGGCGGGAAAGTGTGGTGCTGGGATTGAAACGTCTTGAGCCGTGACGTTTCCCGGCCCCGTGGACGCGTCCGCAAGTGCCCCGACGGGCAAGCGGGGCCGCGGACGGGGCCGCACGCATCGCGGCGTACGAGAGCAGGTAGCGACATGCGCGTCGTATCCCGGGATATCGGTCACGCGGCGAAAACGAGCTTCTCTCCGTGCGACTCGATCCGGCATTCGGTTCCCTTCACCCTCGCAGCCGCTTGGCCACCGCGCCTGCGCCCTCGTTGGTCAGGGGTGGGGCCGCCCAACTCGACACGATGGCGAAGAGCTTGTCGCGGGACGAGATGTCTGTCGTGTTCGCGGAGACTGACTCGACAACGTCTGCGGCGCAGGAGATTGCGTCGGGCCAGTACGATCCGACTGACTCGCTCGTCAGAAGAGTTGTCCTTTCGCGCAGCGCGCCGAGCAGGTCCGCGATCGCGGGTTCGTCGAGGCAGGCCGCAAGAGGCGAGCGCTTCATGCAGCGAAAGAGCGAATTGATCTCGCGGGATGGGCCGTCCCGTACGATTGAGACTGCGAGCGACTCGAGTGCCTGCCACCATGCGAGACGGTCTTGCGGCGCGAGCTTTAGCCCCGATGGCTGCTCATTGTTTTCCGCGTCGAGGATTGGATGGAATACCCAGAGAGCGAAGGCAGGGGCATCCTTTCGTTCGCCCTCGTCAAGGGAAGGCAGAAGAGATTTCCAGCACTCGTGCATGAGGCCTGCGTACTCATTCGCTCGCGCCAGAGGGACTCCTCCGTTGGCGAGCGCCTGCTTGGCACCGAATACACTCTGACCAACGAACAATGCATGCACGGCGGGATCGCTGAGGATGCCCGACCGCGCAGGCGCAGCGACAAGCTCTTGAAACACGTCGAAGCTCCCGGTGCGGTCCCCACTGCGTTCGCACTGCACCAGCGCGGACCATCCCAAATGCTGCCCGGCGTCGCGGGCAAAGGCTCGCGGCGGGGAAATGGCAGGCGACAAATCGTGTGTGAGCCACTTCCGTATCAGCTCGTGCTGCTCGGTACGATCGAACGCTTCGAGGAAGCGCAACCCGTTTGACAATGCGCGGCTGTGACGAACCCGATCCGCGAGCAGCGCCAACAGCACGGCCTTCCCGCGCGCCCTCGCTCGAAACCATCCTCCTACACGGGCGAGGAGGTTCGATGCGAGACGAGCCGGAGGCTCCTTGGCGATGTCGTCGATCGCGGAGAACAAGGCGGCGTTGAGGTCCTCGTCGTCCCTAAGCTCGCCCTCCCAGAGCACAGCGTCCGCGAGATCGACGAGATTCATCCAAAGTTCTGCTACAGGCGGCAAACTAACGTTGACTCCGTCAAATGGACCGATATCGGCGACGACATCCTCTGCCGGGAATGCGCGAAGTGCGTCAACACTCCAGCGCGCGAGATTTCTGAGCGCCTCGGACGTTAGTCGCGACGTCCGCAGATCCGCACGGGTGCTGTCCGCATGTAGGACGCAAAATTCGCCTAGTCGCTCGACGAGATCGACTCGGTCGAGGAGATCGACTGGCGCGGGAAGACAGCGCGCGACCAGGGTCTCCACATTAGCGACAAGTGCGGACCATTCGGGATCGATCGCCTGCGCGATATGCCCGCGTTCCCACTTCGCAAGGCGTTGCCAAGGCTCCTGGTGCGCTGAGGAGAGCCCTCCGATCGACAACCAATCGCGATCGGGCTCAGGAAGACGTCCGCCGGAGGCCGCCGATGCCGGCCGCCCTTCGTCTAATTCGAGCGCCCAACCCCTGACCCGATAGAGCTCCACAAATACCTTCAGATCGATTGGCCGATCGCCCTCGGGAATCGCGGCGAGGAACGGGCCTGGCAAGTACACGTTGCCGCTCGGCGTCCGGCCACAGTTGCGAATATTCGCAAGAACAAGTTGCCGGTCCGTCTGGCAAAGGGACACCCACCGCATTCGAATTCCGCGCTGCAGATAGCGGCGAGCGCAGTGAAGGAAATAGAGGCGGCGGTCTCGCAATAGCTCGTTGAGGATTGCCCCTCTGGGGCAAGGCTCTCGTCGGGTGAGTAGATCGAGGACGCAGGCACGCGTGATGGCCGTTTGGCTGCAGGCCACGCTGTTCCACAAGTATCGATCGAAGAACGTGGGGTCTTCCGCGAGGCTCTTCTCCGCGAGATTACGCAGATGAAGAAGGAGATTCGCGTAGTCCGCGTCCGTGTCCAAGTAATGGTTCGTCGCGTTGCCTGCGAAAAGGGCACCGCCAGCATCCTCCTCAGGAAGCTCGCCCCCCGCAGTTGCCTTCGCTACGGCCTCCACGCGTTTCACATCCTCTGGCGGATCAGGGAACCAATTCAGGTCGGCCGGAAGTCTTGCCTTGATCTCGCGAAGGCGCTCCTCCCGCTCGTCGGCGTCGTCGGCCTCGTGGCCGGCGATGAGGTCGATGGCGACGGCCACGAAGGCGGAGGGTCTACTCGATATCAGTCCTACCGTATTTCCCCGACCGATGAGGGAGTGCTCGATCCGGTCGTAGTCGGTCATCGCGTCTCGAGGGACGTTGACGTCATCGCGTAGCCGTCCCTCATCATCGCGAACTCCCGCTGAAATCCGATAGATGAGGCGCAACGCCGCGTCATCAATGATGCGGCCCCGCGCAACCAACGTTCGCACGAGGTCCGGCAATTCGGAGAGAACCCAGAACCGTGTCCAGGAGCCAACACTCGAGATTCGAGTCAGCCAGGTAATCGTCTCCGGGCTGGGATCGATTTTGGTCAGCAATTTGGTGAGGCGGCCCAGCGCATAACCCCGATTCCCGGAAAGATCGCCAAAGAGCCGCGGTGCCAACGACCACGTTCGCAGTCGGGACGCGAGCTCGATGCCGAGCGACCTTCTCGATGCGAGCTCCTCGCTCATCACGTCAAACGTCTCGACGAGTTGGAGGAGCACGTCATCTTTGAGCCACGTCGTTGCCTGCGCCCATCCGGCATCGTCCGGAAGCCGCGCAAGAACGGCAGCCCACGCCGTGTTTCGATCAAGCTTAATCGCAGCGAGCAACGCTCTGAGAAATCCGCCTCGCTCATCTGGGTGAACAGCATCGACGACAGCCGGAAGAGTCAGTGTTGTGAGATCTTCGAACTCGCCGAGCACGGTGCCCGCATGGAATAGAAGCGGGGGCTTGAGATCTGCCAGGATGCTTGCACCTGCCGTCGTGCGGGTAGTCGCGGCTTCGAGGACAGCTCGTAGCGTTCCGAATTGGACGAGCGATGGCTGAATGGCTTCGATCTTCGAAACGACTTGCGCGGTCGACGCCGTGCGGTCTTGTGCCCAAGTCGTCATTGCAAAATCACGTAGCAGTGCGTGGCGGAACGAGCGGACGCCGCCACGAGAAAGAGACAAGAGCCCCTCGGAGGTGAGATCTCGCGGTGCGTCGCCAACCAGCGTGTGGGCGTAGATGCCAGTGGCTTCGTCTGCTGCGATCTTCAGGAGCGTTGCGCGGCGGTCTGCGCTCCGGTCGTCGCCTTCCGGAAGTATTCGACGGTCCCAATACGCCTGGAGCAGGCCATGTCGCGTTTGAAGCCCCGGCGGAACGTCTGCGTCGCGGCCAAACGTGCGCAAAAAGAGGTCCAACATTAGCGGCGTTCGCAAAAGATGAAGCAGGTCTGCCCCGACACGAGGCCGACCGGTCGAGTTCACTTGGTCACGGACACAATCCTCCGGCCATTCCTGGAGCTCAACGGCGACCCAACCACTGATGCTCTCCGCACTCCCCCGAGCGGTTCGCCATTCCAAGAGACGGCTCGTCACGCAAACCGTCACGTCGACAATCGCGGAAGCTCGCAGAGCAGCCAAGAGTGTGAGCCGCTTCTTATCATCGCCCGCATTCTCAATGCCGTCCACGCCGAGTGCGAGACGCCGGCCTCGGTGGCGTGCCGCAAACGCTCCCAGATCGACTGCCGCTGAAATCTGATCAGGTTCCAGTGTCGAGAGATCGTTCACTACGAGGAACAATGCCTCGTCGCCTGCAGCCTGCCGCTCGGAGATCCAGCGACGTAGTACGATGCTCTTGCCTATGCCTCCTCGACCGAGCAGCGCGACGGCGCGAGGCGACGGTGTTCCCTGAAGCGCATCGACGGCATCGGGCTGCAGGGCCTTCCAATCTTGGTAGGCCAGACCGTTAGCAGTGGAGTCAGATATTACCCCGTTGTCGAACGCGCTCGCGCGCAATGCCTGCCAGTGGCGCAGAGTGTCTTGATCGACCGCCGCGAGGCGGCCCAGCATGGCAAATGACCGCAACATATCGTCAGCGGTGAATGAACGCTGCAATGGGTCATTTGACGCGGCTCGCTGTGCAATCTCGCCGCGAAGCCCTGCCAGTAGCACCGCTACCCCAACTCCGCGGCTGAGTTCATCGAGATGGTGGCAAACCTCGGTCTCGATCGAATCCGCGCTGTGCTGCTCATTGAACAAGAAATGGGCAAGTATGCCGCGCGCACGATCGAGGGCCACGGGAATCGAACCCGCGTCGGCGTCCAGGCTTGACAGGACGTGAAGCGCTTCGTTTGCGAGGTCCTCCGCGCTTCGTACGGCGCGTCGGCGCACGTCCTTCCCATCCTTCTTGGCCGGCGTCACCCAGTCCCCGGGTGCCGTCCGGCTTTGAGCTGCGAGCGCCCGCCAGTACTCCGGGTTGTTCGGTAACGCCCCCGCGTTCACCGCGAGGCGCACCGACAGCTCCCTCGTATCTCTGGCCAATGTCAGTCCGCGGATCGTACGTCGCACCCGCCGCCAAAGAATCCAGCGGTCGTCAGCCTCGACGGCCCCGCTCTTCGCCTCCTCGAGTACGAGTTCATTGCCCTCTTCTTGCAGGATGTCCCACTCGGGCGTTCCAGTGGGTGACGGCGGAGCTTCGACTCCGAAGCGGAGGGTCGGAGACCGAGCGCCGGTGATCGACGCTGCTCGTCGCGCGAGGATGTGGGCAAGGACTCGCTCCGCGAGCACGAGATCCTGGAACGCGAAGCCGCTTCTGGAGGTCGGCCCGCTCACGCCGCTGCTCCCGGCACAATGCGCCTAGGGAGCCAAAGGACCTCGGACTGCGCGTGGAGGCGAAAGTCGTTCATCGGATGCCACCCCAATTTGTACTGCTTGTCCCATCGACGCGGAGTGGGCAAGCTCGCCACCAGCAGATCTGCGCCCTCTCGGACCGTGATCGATTCCCCAGAGTCAGCTTCGCTCTTCCCCGCCGCGTGAGCGTAAGGCTATTCAACGTTGGTCACGGCTGCAAGCGCGTGTGAGGGCGTAGATGGACTCTGGCGCATGCGCGATGCGGAAGCTCCGAGCCGCGTCCCAGCGCAAGGCGGCAGCACCATGTGGTGACCTCCAGCTGGCGCGGTTATCTTCGCATCGATGATCGAGATCCCCGACGGAAACCTTCGATCGCTACTCGCTCAGTTCGGGATCGCGGAAGTCGCTGCGAGGAGCACGCTTGCCACAATCTCGGCGAACGATGCCCTGCGTCGGGGATTGACGATCGCGTTGGATCGCGCCTCCCGTCGAGGGCTGGACAAGGCCATGACTGACCGGGTCGAGAGTAGCCTGCAACGCCTTGCTAGGGAAGAGGTGTCGGACGAAACGAGAGCCGTAGCCGCCGAGGTCGAAGCCGGTCTGCGACTCGCGTGGATTGACGCCGTAGTCCGACCCATGCCTGGGAAACGGCCGACGTGCGACTTCCGAGTCGGTCCTCTTATTGTCGAGGTCTACTGTCCTCAGCAACACGTGGAAGAGCGACGGGTCGTGCAAGCCGATCTTGCCGCGCAAGCGAAGGCGGCGACGACACCCATCTCGGTCGCGATAGCAATCGGCCATCCGGCGACCGGATCGGGTCGCAAGGTGGACGGCGAGGGCCTGGTTGTTCGAGACGCAGCCAGCCAGGCGGCGAGCTTCCCGGCGAACAAGTTGATCGATCGACTCCTGAGTCGCAAGAAGCGCGAGGCGACGCAGTTCGTCGTAGGCGAGCAGAATATCCTGTGGCTCGATCTAAAGTACGGGCTGGAGTTCTTGGCCATCGACTGCATGCCCATTCGTTCGTGCGTCTCGAAGGGGACGTGCTTCGTCGGCACGAATGGCGTGTGGCACGCATTCTACGGACGAAGGGGTGATCCGTTGTTCGCGGAGCGAACGGTGCTCGAATACCCGGTACCGCGAGCTACATATCCTCAGCAGCGAGAGGGGTGGTTCCGCGAGGTCCCCCAAGCGTCGTGCGCTATCGTCTCGGTGCTCGACGGCGTTGTCCGACTGGACAACCCCTGGGCATCGACCCCGGTTGCTCCTGCGATAAGCGAGGTGCTTATGGGCCTCAGTGAACTGCGCCCCGAATTCTCGTGGTTTGACGAACAAACGGCGACGCTGATGAGCCGCGTCGAATCGGAGCGACGACGTATCGAGTGGGTGGCGCGAGGCGCCGCGGCGGGGCGCACGAGCTAGCGGACGACATGGCCGCCGAAGCTCCAGAGTGCCGAACCGGCCAACCACGCGTTGCGCGTGTCGGTCATCAGGATCTTGGCGAATAGCGACATCATGTCATTTGTGGAGGAGGTCGATCGCTGTTTTTCGATAGCCTACGCCGTTCGCATCCGGCCTCGTCGAACGGTACCTGCAGCACGGCTACGTGGCTGGGGGCTTCCCCTCGACAACCCAGTGACAGCCCCTCGCCAGTTTCTTTCTCACGCTCCTCGTCTTAGCGCCACGGACAACGATGTGATCCCGTTCAGTCGGTTCCGGCTCGCGCTCCAATTCCATGCCCACCTCGCGCAGAAAACCAGCCGAGAAAGCGACTACGCCAGCATCGGGACATGTCGCAGGCACAGCGGTTCTCGGATCTCGACCCGGCGTGGCGAGGATCGCTGACATCGGATCGCCGTCTGAACTATCGTCAAACGCGGCAGTCGATGGCCGAAAGCCGTTTCCATCATCCCCGGGCACTATCCACTGCGGGATAACGTACCTCCAGACGACCGCGTCATCAGGTATCGTCGAATCATCGGGCATAGGGGGTCGACCCGGAGTCTATCGCCGTGCACTAATCCTCGTAACCGCCTCAGCAAACAGGTGAAGGTCCGAGGTCAATTCTCTCTCAAATTCGCGGTGCGCGACGCGATCCTCGAACGAGAGTACATACGGAGCCGGGGACTCGATTTCGAGCTCAATATCAACGTCCTGCAGATGCCACTCGATTTGCAGACCCCCACGAACCGTCGGAACTAAAGTGGGGACTGGTGTTCCCGTTTGCATCACGCCGAGAAGTACTTGCAACGCAATGTCGATATTCGAATGCGACACGGGCTTGGCCTTCTGACCATCCCATCCTTCTTCGAGCTGCGACAGCGCCTGCAATCGGCGACGAATTGTAGATAGCCACTCCGCGGACTGACCGGAAAGCGTCGCGCTTGGATCGGTGACAGACAGCCGATGCTGAGGCCGCAGGCGACGGTTTGAGAGGATTTCAATGCTTCCGCTTTGGCAGGCAGTGTTCATGCAGTCCTTCCCCATCTTTCGTGCATCGCGGGAGTCGTAAGCGAGGCGAAGCCACGCACAACGTATTCGTGTCCCAGGTCAAGAAAGTTCATGACGTCGTCTATCCGATCGCTGGCCGGCCGCCCGCGGGCAGTAAGTGTCAAAGCCATCAACGATTGGAGGTCGTCGGGACGGCGGGCGTGCTGGGCCGCAACGTGCAGCCGGCCGACTCGGTCATCCGCCATCTTGATAACGTAATGCGCTGCTGCTTCCACTTGTTCCGGCGGCCCAAGGAACGTGTTCGCGGCTCGCGCAGACCAGGCAGTTAGAACTTCCGAGAGAGCCTCTCGGGGTTGGCCGTCCAGACCCCACGGGATGTGATTGACGTAAGTCACTTCGCACTGATTCGGCACGCACGCTCCGAGCTCGTGCTCGGCGACGAAACGACAGAACGCTTCGAACTGCTCGCGGAATTTCGTCCGGATCGAGGCGTACCGTGGGTAAGGCTTCTGGTTGGCTTTGCGCCAATTCCGCACAAACCGATCGCGTTGAATCTGCACCAGATCGGTATCGTCAGCACTGAAAAAGAGCGTGCGGTGCGGAGGCGGAACCTCGAGCTGGAAAACGATCTCAACACTCGTCGGCGGAGGGTTGATTCCGAAAAACTCGAACGTCGGAGAGAGTACCGGGCCTTCCTTCCAGACGAATTTCCGTTCGAGAACGTCACTCCAGTAGAGCGCAAGGTCGTGCGTCGAGAGCCTCGATAGAGGCTCAAACTGTACCGAAAGCGCGACCTCAACTACGGGAGGCTCCTTGAACTCAGGAAGCGGGGCGTTCACCTCTAGCGTTATCTCCTTCATAGCGGACCTGCCTTCTACCGGAGAGGGCCGGAGTCCTGAAATTTTGAGACTTTCCGGCCCAAACAGCAAGGGGTTCGTTCATCTTGACCGAAATTGCGCGGTCGCACACTCAGCCGCCGTCGCCCGAACCTTGGCGAGCCAGCGACTTCTAGCAGACTCGCCCTCACGATCAGCCAATAGATGTCGACGAGCATAGAGACACTTCCCTTCGAGGCGGCATTGGCCGCGGGTACCTCCTCGGGTCGCACAGGGAAGTCGCGGAGCCGCCTAGAGCCGCCTCGCCAACGGTGCCGCGATGACCATCGCGCGCAATACGTCGGCGGCGGCCCGAACGACCTCCTCCGTGCGGACCAAATCGGCTGCGTCCACCTGTTCTCCGCTCGGATCGAGTTCATCGAATAGAAGCTGAACGAACTCAATGACGGCGGTTCGCTGCTGATCGTCAAGGGCCGGGAACGATTGCCGCACCATCGCTGCCCAGTCCTTCGCCACAATCCTCCTGCCCATCTATCGCCTCCCTCGCTCGCTCTGATCAATGCGGACGACGTTTCCGGCGCGAGCAAGGCGTCGCGCCTCCAGCTCGCGAGCAAGTTGCGCCACGACGTCGAACCGTCCCTTGGCGGCCGCAAGAGTGAGCGCTTCGGCGAGCGGCGCTTCTAGGTCGGCGCCATGGGTCGGCCGTCCCCCGTCGGGCACCGGGTACCCCGTGACGTTTCGTGACGAATCATCCGGAAGCAAAGGAAAACATGCGGGATCACAATCCCCCCCTTCGCCACCCCGCTGCGTCGCAACCACGCGCAATCCTTCACTTTGCGCCGCCACGCGGTCGCCTTCGAAGCCACGGGTCGGGGGTTCGAATCCCTCCGGGCGCGCCAGAAGGCCAAATTGGACGGCGATTCCAGCCCACACGTCCGACTACCGTAAGACTTCATCCGCCGAGTCTGT
>Ga0182030_10026400_pt1 | contig 10515 bp, 5 predicted proteins | sample 812S3MmetaG_FD_121299 | JGI IMG/M metagenome (GOLD analysis project Ga0182030, IMG submission 121299) | Permafrost microbial communities from Stordalen Mire, Sweden - 812S3M metaG (Illumina Assembly) | ecosystem: Environmental > Terrestrial > Soil > Wetlands > Permafrost | place: Sweden... | reverse complement strand
CGCCAACGGCATGACGCCCTACCTCGTCCGGGTGCTGGGAGCCCAGACGACGCCGGTGCAGCAGGCGCCGATCCAGCAACTCCCGACGCAGCAAGCACCGGCACAGCAATTGCCGGGCCAGCAGTTGCCGAGCCAGCAAGCACCGCTGCAGCAACTCCCTGCCCAGCAGACGCCGTTGCAGCAGCAGGCGCCGTTGCAGCAGGTGCCAGCCCAGCAGCAGGCGCCGCTGCAGCAAGTGCCCACCCAGCAAGCACCACTGCAACAAACGTTCGGCACCGCCCGGTAACTCGCCAGGCGTTTTCCCGGCCCTCCGAATAACCGCCACTTGCTTCCCCGCCGACAGCGTTGAGCGTCGGCGAGCCCGCGCTGAGCAGCGTCGCTGCCGATGCGAGCGTCGGGAGAAGGTGGCGGTTTTCGGTAAATTAGCGGGCGACCATGCTCACTTGTCACCGCCCTTGCCCGCCGACGCCAACCCGGAGTCGGTGAGATGAGAACGCGGTCGGCAGGCTTCTATCGTTACGATCTCGACGGCTTGCGCGGAATCGCGATCGCGCTGGTGGCCATGTTCCACATCTGGTTCGGCCGGGTGTCCGGCGGTGTGGACGTCTTCCTGGCGTTATCCGGGTTTTTCTTCGGCGGCAAGATCCTGCGCGCCGCGCTCGACCCGGCCGTTTCGCTGTCGCCGGTAGCGGAGACGATTCGGCTGATCCGCCGCCTGGTTCCTGCTCTGGTCGTCGTCCTGGCCGGCTGCGCGCTGCTCACCATCCTGGTGCAGCCCCAGACTCGGTGGGAGACCTTCGCCGACCAGAGCCTGGCCAGCCTCGGCTACTACCAGAACTGGGAGCTGGCCAGCACGGCGTCGGATTATCTGCGGGCAGGCGAGGCCGTCAGCCCGCTGCAACACATCTGGTCCATGTCGGTGCAGGGCCAGTTCTACATTGCCTTTCTGCTGCTGGTTGCCGGATGCGCCTACCTGCTACAGGGCCTTTTTCGGGGCCGGCAGGCCCCGTGGCTGCGGACCGGTTTCGTGGTGCTGCTGAGCGCGCTCACGGTCGCCTCGTTCAGCTACGCGATCATCGCGCATCAGGCCGACCAAACGACGGCCTACTACAACAGCTTCGCCCGGGCGTGGGAGTTGCTGCTCGGTGCGCTCGTCGGTGCGCTGGTCCCCTACATCCGCTGGCCGATGTGGCTGCGGACCACCGCGGCGACGGTCTCGCTGGCGGCGGTCGTGTCCTGCGGCGCCCTGATTGACGGGGTCAAGGAATTCCCCGGGCCTTGGGCCCTGGTACCCGTCGGGGCCACCGTGCTGATGATCCTGGCCGGCGCCAACCTGCAGGGTGACCCGACGACCGCCGGCCGGATGCCGCTGCCGAATCGGCTGCTGGCGACGCGCCCGCTGGTGACGCTGGGCGCGATCGCGTACTCGCTGTATCTGTGGCACTGGCCGCTGCTGATCTTCTGGCTCTCCTACAGCGGTCACCGGCACGCGAACTTCCTCGACGGCGCGGCGGTGCTGCTGGTCTCCGGGGTGCTGGCTTACCTCACCACCCAGCTCGTCGAGGACCCGCTGCGCTATCGAGCACCCGACGCCTCGGTCTTGGCGTCGCCCGTCCCGACGGCGCCCTGGCGATCGCGCCTACGCCGTCCGACGATGGCATTGGGAGCGGCCGTGGTGTTGCTGGGCGTGACGCTGACCGTGACGTCTTTCGGCTGGCGTCAGCACGTCACGGTGTTGCGGGCCGCGGGCAAGGAGCTCAGCGTGCTCAACCCGCAGGACTATCCAGGCGCCCGCGCCCTGACCGAGCACGTGCGGGTGCCCACACTGCCGATGCGGCCCTCGGTGCTGGAAGTCAAGCAGGACCACCCGGCTTCGACCAGGGACGGCTGCATCAGTGACTTCGTCAACCCGGCAGTGGTCAACTGCATCTACGGCGACCCCGCGGCCACCCGGACCATCGCGCTTGCCGGCGGATCGCATGCCGAGCATTGGCTGCCCGCGCTGGACCTGCTCGGCCAGGTGCACCACTTCAAAGTTGTGACATATCTCAAAATGGGCTGCCCGTTGTCTACCGAGCAAGTCCCGCTGATCATGGGCAACAACGCGCCGTATCCGCAGTGCCGCGAGTGGGTGCAGCGGACCATGGCCAAGCTGGTCACCGACCGCCCCGATTACGTGTTCACCACGACGACACGGCCATGGAACATCAAAACCGGTGATGTGATGCCTGCCACGTACATCGGGATCTGGCAAACGTTATCCGACAACAACATTCCGATCCTCGGCATGCGAGACACCCCCTGGCTGGTCAAGGACGGACAACCATTCGACCCGGCGGACTGCCTGGCCAAGAAGGGCGGTAACGCGCAGTCATGCGCGGTCAAACGCTCCGACGTGCTCGCCGATCGCAACCAAACCCTCGACTTCGAGGCCCAATTCCCGCTACTCAAGGCGCTCGACATGTCCGACGCGATATGCCGTGCCGACGTCTGCCGCCCGGTCGAGGGAAATGTGCTGATCTACCACGGCGCTCACCACATCACCCCGACCTACATGAAGACCATGGCCCACGAACTCGGCCGGCAAATCGCGGCGGCCACCGGGTGGTGGTGAACCGCGGCTAACCCCGCCCGACCATCCCGGCGCGGATAAGGTCGACAGATGCCGTCCACCAACCCGGCCTCCACGCCGGCCGCAGCCTCGGGCGCCGCGTCGGCTGAAATCGATAGGGCCGCGCCCACGCTGCCCACCGTCTGGCCGGGCAACGCCTATCCGCTCGGGGCCTCCTATGACGGGGCGGGGACGAACTTTTCGCTGTTCTCCGAGATCGCCGAGCGGGTCGATCTCTGCCTGATCGATGAACGTGGCGGCGAAACGCACATCCCGCTCGACGAGGTCGACGGCTACGTCTGGCATGCCTATCTGCCGAATATCACCCCGGGTCAGCGCTACGGCTTTCGGGTGCACGGGCCATTCGATCCGGGGGCCGGCCACCGGTGTGACCCGAGCAAACTGCTGCTCGACCCGTATGGGAAGTCGTTCGACGGCGATTTCACGTTCGGCCAGGCTTTGTTCTCCTACGACCTGACTGCCGTCGACCCGAACGGCGATACCGCAATCACCGGCACTCCGCCGATGATCGACTCGCTGGGTCACACCATGACCAGCGTGGTGATCAACCCGTTCTTCGACTGGGCGTTCGACCGCGCGCCGCTCACCCCGTACTACGAGACCGTCATTTACGAGGCCCACGTCAAGGGGCTGACGAAGACCCATCCCGGCATCCCCGAGGGCCTGCGCGGCACCTATGCCGCGCTGGCCCATCCCGCGATCATCGATCACCTCAAGTCGTTGAACGTCACCGCATTGGAGTTGATGCCGGTGCACCAGTTCATGCACGACGAGCGCCTGCTGGGCCTGGGCCTACGAAACTATTGGGGCTACAACACATTCGGCTTCTTCGCGCCGCATTATCAGTATGCCGCGAACCGGCAGGCCGGCGGCGCGGTAGCCGAATTCAAGATGATGGTGCGCAGCCTGCACGAAGCGGGCATCGAGGTCATCCTCGACGTGGTGTACAACCACACCGCTGAAGGCAATCACCTGGGGCCGACGATCAACTTCCGCGGCATCGATAACGCCGCGTACTACCGCCTCGTGGACACGGATCTGCGGCTCTACAAGGATTACACCGGAACCGGCAACAGCCTCAACGCCCGCCATCCGCACGTGCTGCAGCTGATCATGGACTCGCTGCGCTACTGGGTGACCGAAATGCACGTGGACGGGTTCCGCTTCGATTTGGCCGCGGCACTGGCCCGCGAACTGCACGACGTCGATCGATTGAGCGCGTTCTTCGATCTGGTGCAACAGGATCCAATCGTCAGCCAGGTCAAATTGATCGCCGAGCCGTGGGATGTCGGTGAGGGCGGCTATCAGGTCGGCAACTTCCCGGGTTTGTGGACCGAGTGGAATGGGAAGTACCGCGATACTGTGCGTGACTTCTGGCGGGGTGAGCCCGCAACCCTGGGCGAGTTCGCTTCCCGGCTGACCGGGTCGTCGGACCTCTACGAGGCGAGCAGCCGGCGGCCCAGCGCCAGCATCAACTTCGTCACCGCCCACGACGGGTTCACCCTCAACGACTTGGTCTCCTACAACGACAAACACAACGACGCCAACGGCGAAGACAACCGGGACGGCGAAAGTCACAACCGGTCGTGGAACTGTGGTGTCGAAGGTCCCACCGACGATCCCGAGATCGAGGCCTTGCGCTGCCGCCAGATCCGAAATTTTTGGGCCACCTTGATGGTCAGCCAGGGCACGCCGATGATCGCGCACGGCGACGAGATCGGGCGTACCCAGCAGGGCAACAACAACGCTTATTGCCAGGACTCCGAATTGTCTTGGATAGAATGGTCTTTGGTTGACAAGCATGCCGATCTGCTGACATTCGCCCGCAAGGTGACCAGACTACGCAGGAAGCACCCGGTGTTTCGCCGGCGCAGATTCTTCGAAGGTGAGCCGATCCGCAGCGGCGACGAAGTCCGTGATATCGCTTGGCTGACGCCCAGTGGCCGGGAGATGACGCACGACGACTGGAACATGGCCTTCGACAAATGCGTTGGCGTGTTCCTCAATGGTGCCGCCATTACCGCACCGGATGCGCGCGGTGAGCGCGTCGTTGACGACTCATTCCTGTTGTGCTTCAACGCCCATAAACGCGACATGGAATTCACCACGCCACACGATGATTATGCGCAAACGTGGATCGTGGAGCTGGATACCAATCATCCCGCCGGTGATGCCGGGCTGGTTGTTGCGGCCGAAGAAAAGATTACGGTACCCGGCCGCTCGGTACTGATCCTGCGTAAGACTGCCTAGTACATGGCTTTTCCGGTGCTGTCGACCTATCGGTTACAGCTGCGCGGTTCGTCCAGCGGATTCGGGTTCACCTTCGCCGACGCCGAGAACCTGCTCGACTACCTCAACGAGCTCGGGGTGTCGCATGTGTACCTGTCCCCGATCATCACCGCCGCGCGTGGATCCAGCCACGGCTATGACGTCACCGACCCGACGACGGTGTCGGCGGAGTTGGGCGGTCCCGACGGGCTGGCTCGGCTGTCGGCGGCGGCCCGCGCGCGCGGCATGGGCCTGATCGTCGACATCGTGCCCAATCACGTCGGAGTCGACCAGCCCGAGCAGAACGCCTGGTGGTGGGATGTGCTGCGGCACGGGCGCTCGTCGCCCTACGCGACGTTCTTCGATATCGACTGGGACCTCGACGAGGGCGGCCGAATTGTGCTGCCAATACTGGGTTCTGACGATGATGTCGCCGATTTGCAAGTCGATGGTGAGCTACTGCGGCTGGGCGACCTGGCGCTGCCCATCGCCTCGGACAGCGGGCAGGGCGCCGGTCCGGAAGTGCACGCCCGGCAGCATTACCGGTTGGTGGGCTGGCGCGGCGGAGTCGTGGGCTATCGCCGTTTCTTTTCCATCACCTCGCTGGCCGGGTTGCGCCAGGAAGACCGCGCGGTGTTCGACGCCAGCCATGCCGAAGTCGCCCGCTGGTTCAGCGAGGGACTTGTCGACGGTGTGCGAATCGACCATCCCGATGGATTGGCCGACCCCAGCGGGTATTTGGCGTGGCTGCGCGATCTGCTGGGTCCAAGCGCCTGGATCGTGATCGAGAAGATCCTGGCCGTCGACGAGGCGCTGGAGCCGACGCTGCCGATCGACGGCACCACCGGTTACGACGTGCTGCGCGAAGTCGGCGGAGTGTTCGTCGACCCCGCGGGGGCAACGGCGCTCACCGAGCTGGTCACCTCGGCCGGTGTGAACTATCACGCAATGTCAACGAAGTTGGCGGAACTCAAGATTCACGCGGCCACCGATACGCTGGCCAGCGAGCTGCGCCGGCTGTGCCGCAGCATCGTCACGGCGGCCGGCACGAATCATCAGCTGCTGCCCGACGCGGTGGCCGCGCTGCTCAGCCACATCGAGGTCTACCGCTCCGATTACCCCGGCCTGGCCGCCGTGCTACCCACCGCGCTAGCCGAAACCCAAGCGGCGGAACCGGAACTGGCACCGGCGCTGCAAGTGATTGCCGCGGCGTTGGCCCGCGGCGGCGAGCCCGCCACCCGGCTGCAACAACTGTGCGGCGCGGTGACCGCCAAGGCGGTCGAAGACTGCATGTTCTACCGCGATGCCCGCCTGGTGTCGCTCAACGAGGTGGGTGGCGAACCGCACCGGTTCGGTGTTGGCGGCGCCGAGTTTCATCACAGCGCCGCCACCCGGTTGCGGATGTGGCCGCAGACGATGACCACGCTGACCACCCACGACACCAAACGCGCCGAGGATGTGCGCGCCCGGATCGGCGTGCTGTCCCAGGTGCCGTCGCTGTGGACGGAGTTTTTGGCCCGTTGGGAGATCGCGGCGCCCTCCCCCGACGTTGCGACCGGACAGTTCCTGTGGCAGAACATCTTCGGCGTGTGGCCGGCGAGCGGCCAGGTCAGTGACGAACTGCGCGGTCGGCTGCACGCCTACGCGGAGAAGGCGATCCGGGAGGCGTCCTGGCACACCTCGTGGAACGATCCGGACACCGCGTTCGAGGAAGCGGTCCACCGCTGGCTGGACACGGTGCTCGATGGGCCGGTGGCCGGGCAACTGACCGAACTTGTCGCCCAACTCAACTCACACGCTGCCAGCGACGCCCTGGGCCAGAAGCTGCTCGCGCTGACCGTGCCGGGCATACCGGACATCTACCAGGGCGCCGAGCTGTGGGATGACAGCCTGGTCGATCCCGACAACCGTCGCCCAGTGGACTACGCCGCACGCAGGACTGCGCTGGACGAGCTGCAGCATCCCAAAATGCGAGTCGTCACCACAGCGCTTCGGCTGCGCCGCTCCCGCCCGGACACTTTTCTGCACGGCGCATATGTTCCGGTGCTGGCCGACGGAGACGCCAGCGACCACATCATTGCGTTCCGTCGCGGCGACGACGTCGTGGTCGCGGTGACCCGCTGGACGGTGCGACTATCCGAAGCAGGCTGGGGCAATACCGTCCTGCCGCTACCCGATGGCTCGTGGACGGACACCCTGACCGGCGCTACGGCCAGCGGACCCACCTCGGCGGCCGAGTTGTTCGCGGACCTACCGGTCGTCCTACTGGAGCGCAACAGTGACTGAATTCCGGGTCTGGGCACCGAAACCGGCGCTGGTCCGGCTGGACGTCGACGGCGTGGTGCACCCGATGATGCGCTCTCGCGACGGCTGGTGGCACGCGCACCTCGACGCGGCCGCCGAGGCCCGCTACGGATACCTGCTCGACGACGATCCCAAGGTGCTGCCCGACCCGCGATCGGCCCGTCAACCCGACGGCGTGCACGAGCGCTCGCAGTTGTGGGACCCCGGCGCGGCGACATGGACCGACAATGACTGGGCCGGCCGATCGGTCGAGGGCGCGGTCGTCTATGAGCTGCATGTCGGCACCTTCACCGAGGCAGGCACTTTCGACTCGGCTATCGAGAAGCTCGACTATTTGGTCGATTTGGGCATCGATTTCGTCGAGCTGATGCCGGTTAACTCTTTCGCCGGGACGCACGGCTGGGGATATGACGGCGTGCTGTGGTACAGCGTGCAGGAATCCTACGGTGGCCCCGATGGACTGGTCCGGCTCATCGACGCCTGCCACGCCCGCGGTTTGGCGGTGCTGATCGACGCGGTGTTCAACCACCTTGGCCCGTCTGGCAATTACCTGCCGCGGTTCGGGCCCTATCTGTCCTCGGCGAACAACCCGTGGGGCGAAGGCATCAACATCGCCGACGCCGACTCCGACGAGGTGCGCCGCTACATCATCGGGTGCGCACTGCGCTGGATGCGCGACTTCCACGCCGACGGTCTGCGGCTGGACGCCGTGCACGCTCTCGTCGATACCACCGCAATCCCCATACTCGAAGAGCTGGCTACCGAAACTGACTGGCTGTCAAAGCAAGTCGGACGCCCACTGTCGCTGATCGCCGAGAGCGACCTCAACGACCCGCGGCTGATCACCCCGCAGGATCGCGGCGGCCTTGGGATCACCGCACAATGGGCCGACGATATCCACCACGCCATCCACACCGCGGTGTCCGGCGAACGGCAGGGTTACTACGGCGACTTCGGTTCGCTGGCAACGCTGGCCCAGACGTTGCGGCACGGCTTTTTTCATGCGGCCACGTATTCGTCCTTCCGGCACCGCCGGCACGGGCGCCAGCTGGACACCTCAGCGGTGCCCGCTACCCGACTGCTGGCCTACACCTGCACCCACGACCAGGTCGGCAACCGCGCCCTCGGCGACCGCCCCTCGCAAAACCTCGATGCCGGCCAGCTCGCGGTCAAGGCCGCGCTGGTACTCGCATCTCCCTACTCCGCAATGCTTTTCATGGGTGAGGAGTGGGGCGCGTCGACCCCGTTTCAGTTTTTCAGTTCGCACCCAGAACCAGAGCTGGCCCGCGCTACCGCCGAGGGCCGCAAAGCTGAGTTCGCCGAGCACGGTTGGGATGCCGACGACATACCCGATCCGCAGGACCCGCAGACATTCCTGCGATCCAAGCTGGATTGGGGTGAGGTGCAGACGGGCGAACACGCCCGCCTGCTGGGCTTCTATCGCGACCTGATCGTGTTGCGGCGCACCGAGCCCGACCTTGCCGACCCCTGGCTGGAGCACCTCGCCGTCGACTACGACGAGGAACTCGCCTGGATCATCTTGTCTCGCGGCCGGTTCCGCATCGTGTGCAACCTGAGCGCCGACCCGGTGACGGTGCCGGTCACCGGCGAGGTGGCATTGGCGTGGGGCGAGCCGACCGTGAGCGCCGACAACACAGTGTTGGAAGGCCATTCGGTCGCCATCCTGCGCGCATAGCGGATAAGCGGATCGATTTCGCTCTATCCCGCCACGCTCCGCTAGCGCTACCATCACCGCTACTCACAGATAACCGCGATGCTGCAATGGAGCAGAACATGGCCCAAAAGGTCCAGGGCACCAGACCGCAAGTCTGAGCTACACGCTGGAGCGCCCGGTACTGCGCACCGCTTCGGCCACCGCGTCGGCGAGCGGATCGATCTCGTCGTCGACCAGATCCGCGACCGTGATGCGGATGCCCGCCGGTGTGCTGATCCGAAATCGTGATCCGGGTGCCGCGGCCCAACCAGAACTGAGCAGCCGGGTGATCGCCACGGTTTCGTCCGGAACCGGGATCCACACGTTGAGCCCAGAGCGCCCGTAAGCGGTGACACCCCGCTCGGCCAGTGCGGCCCGCAGCCCGGTGCGGGTGCCGGCGTAGTGCTGCTCGGCCTCGTCAACCAGGCGGGTCGCCGCGTCGTCCGACCATAGGCGCACCGCGAGGCCTTGCAGCAGGTGACTCACCCAGCCGGGCCCGAGGCGCAGTCGTCCATGCACTCGCTCAACGGTGCGGTGGTCTCCGGCGAGGACGGCGACTCGCAGGTCGGGACCGTACGCCTTCGATGCCGACCGCACTAAAGCCCAGTGGCTGGTCGAGCCGGCCAACGTGTGCAATGGCGCACCGGAAATGCCTGCGCAGTGGTCGTCTTCGACGACCAGAACGTCGTTGCCGGCTAATAACGCGCGCAGCGCGCCGGCGCGATCCGCTGATAATGCCGCCCCGGTTGGGTTTTGCGCGCGGTTGGTGAGGACCAGCGCGCGGACCCCGCGGTCCAGCGCCCGGGTGATGTCGGCGACCAACGGCCCGTCGTCGTCGACTCGGACCGGCTCCGCCGAAAGCCCCAATGCGGCAAGAAGATCCAGTAGGTTGGCCCACCCGGGATCCTCGACGGCCACCCGGTCCCCCGGACGCAGGTGCGCGGTGAGCGCGCGCTCGATGCCGTCCAGCGCACCGCTGGTCACCGCGAGATGTTCGGCCGGCACACCGTCGGCGGTCAGCACCCGGCGCGAGTGCTCGGCCAGCTCGGGCAGCATCGCCGGCTCCCCGTAAAGCACCGGACGACGGCCCGCGCCCCAATGAGCTTGTGGGACAGTCGCAATGGGCAGCAAGGCGGGGTTGGGGCTGCCGGTGGACAGATCGCGGACGCCGGCGGGAACTTCGAGCCCGAGCAGCGAGCGTGGGGAGGTCGCGGGGCGGTGACGCACCCGAGTGCCGCGCCGCCCGGCGGTTTCGATGGCCCCCCGATCACGAAGCAGCCGGTAGGCCGCGGCGGCGGTATTGGCGTTCACGCCGAGTTGGCCGGCCAGTTCACGTATCGGGGGCAGCGCGTCGCCGGGCGCCAGCGTGCCCGCCGAAATCGATTCCTCGATGTTGGCGGCTATGGATTCCGCACCCGTTCCCGCTATGCTTTGTTGTACTGGCACGAAACTTATTATGTACTATTACAAATCTCAGGGGCAAGACGTTGGAAACCGCATATCACCCCACCCCGCGCACCACGCCGACCCGCTATCGGGAACGCGCCACCTACGACCGCGACGTGGTCCATCGCATCCTGGATGAGGCGCTGATCTG
>Ga0182030_10026398_pt1 | contig 10516 bp, 9 predicted proteins | sample 812S3MmetaG_FD_121299 | JGI IMG/M metagenome (GOLD analysis project Ga0182030, IMG submission 121299) | Permafrost microbial communities from Stordalen Mire, Sweden - 812S3M metaG (Illumina Assembly) | ecosystem: Environmental > Terrestrial > Soil > Wetlands > Permafrost | place: Sweden... | reverse complement strand
TCGATGCCGAAACCGTCCTTGATCAGAACGTGCACAAGCGGCGCGAGGCAGTTCGTGGTGCAAGAAGCGTTGGAAATGATATGGTGCTTGGCCGCGTCGTATTCGCCTTCGTTGACGCCCATGACAAGGGTCTTGACCTCGCCCTTGCCGGGCGCGGAGATGATGACTTTCTTGGCACCAGCGGTGAGATGCGCCTTGGCCTTCTCGCTGTCGGTGAAGAGGCCAGTGGATTCGATGACGATGTCCACGCCGAGCGCCTTCCATGGCAATGTGGCGAGGTCTTTCACCGCGCCGACGCATTTGACCTTGTGGCCGTTGACAACAATGATGTCGGGTTCTTCGAGCGTGGGATTGCTTTTTTCCGTCGTCACGGTGTGCTTGAACTTGCCGTGGATGGAATCGTATTTCATCTGGTAGGCAAAATAATCCGCATCCGTGGAAACGTCCACCACGGCGACGACGTCAATTGATTTGCCCAGCAAGCCCTGGTCACAGAGCGCCTGGAAGACCATCCGGCCGATGCGGCCGAACCCGTTGATTGCTACTTTGACTGCCATATTTTTTATTTTCTAATTTTGGGGAACAAATTCCTTAAACCGATTGCGAAATTCTACCGGGAAACGCCGCGCCGTCAATTCAGAACTCTGGGACAAAATTGCCAATCTCTGACTTTTTTCCGACTCCCTCTCCCTGCCCAAACGGGGAGAGGGCTGGGGTGAGGGGATTTGATATGAAGACATTTGACCACCTCACCCCGGCCCTCTCCTCCCTCAGGGGAAGCAACGGAGAAAACAAAATCGCTTCCAGCGACTTCCGATTGCAAGGCCTCACCTTCTTAGCCCGGACTGCGAGCAGCTTAACACCAGAGAAAATAATTTTTGAAATTTCCCGCCCCTATGCTAGAAGTGAGCCATGTATAATGCCAAGGCTTTTGCCGCCCTCACCCAAACCTCTCCGCTCGCGCCGTTTAATTTTCAACGCCGCGATCCCGGCGCGCACGATGTGCAGATCCAGATTCTTTATTGCGGCATCTGCCACACGGACGTGCATATCTCCCGCAATGAATGGCATGGCACCACTTATCCGTGCGTGCCCGGCCACGAAATCGTCGGCCGCGTCGTGAAGGTCGGCGCACACGTCAAAAAATTCAAAGAAGGCGACCTCGCCGGCGTCGGTTGCATGGTGGATTCCTGCCGCACCTGTGAAAACTGCAAGGACGACCTCGAACAATTTTGCACCAACGGCACAACGTTCACTTACAACGCCCCGGATAAAATTTCCGGCGGCCTGACCTACGGCGGTTATTCCGACAGCGTCGTAGTGGATGAGGCCTACACGTTGCACATCCCGAAAAATCTGGATCTTGCCGCCACGGCTCCCCTGCTCTGCGCAGGCATCACGACTTATTCACCGTTGCGGCATTATAAAATTTCCAAAGGCCAGAAGATCGGCGTCGTGGGGCTCGGCGGCCTCGGCCACATGGGCGTCAAGCTCGCGAAAGCCTTGGGCGCGCATGTTGTGGTTTTCACCACGTCGGCGAACAAGGTGCAGGACGCCTTGCGATTGGGTGCGGATGAAGTCGTCAATTCCAAGAACGAGGCGGATATGAAAAGGCAGGCTGGCAGTCTTCATTTCGTTCTCGACACGGTGGCCGCGCAGCACGACATCAATGCCTACCTCGCCTTGTTGAAACGCGACGGCATACTCACACAAGTCGGTGTTCCGGCGGAACCGCTGTCCGTCAACGTCAGCAGCCTCATCTTCGGGCGCAAGAGCTTCACGGGTTCGCTCATCGGCGGCATCAAGGAGACCCAGGAGATGCTTGATTTCTGTGGTGAACACAACATCACTTCCGACATCGAACTCATTCCCATCCAGAAAGTGAATGAAGCCTACGAACGGCTGATCAAGAGCGACGTAAAATATCGCTTCGTGATTGACATGGCTTCGTTGAAGTGAAATTTGGCGCACCCGCTGTTTCCGTTCGTGCCATTTTTGCAAGTATGTGGCAGTTTCACGCTCTCAAGCATGACGACCGCCAATAAAATCACAATCCTGCGCATCCTGCTGATTCCACTATTTGTCGTCGAGGTGCTTTATTATGTCCAGACCGGCAACGAAATTCATCGGCTGGTAGCCCTGCTCTCATTCGCAGTCGCGGCGATCCTCGACGGCGTGGATGGCTACATCGCCCGGCATTACAACCAATGGAGCGAACTTGGCGCCGTGCTGGATCCGCTCGCCGACAAATTACTGCTGGTATCGGCCATTGTGGTGTTGAGCTTCGACCATGCGCCGCGACTCGAACAGATCCCCTTGTGGTTGACCGGCACCATCATCGGCCGCGACCTGCTGCTCGGCATCGGCGCAGTGACCGTGCGGCTGACCGTCGGTAAATTCATCGTGCGTCCGAGGTTGCTCGGCAAGGTGGCGACGGTATTACAAATGATCATGGTGCTGTGGATTCTTCTTAAATGGAATGGCTTTAGCGCCGGCTGGCTGAAGTACATCAGCCTCAGTGCCGGGATTTGCACCGGCCTGTCCGGTCTGCTATATGTCTGGGACGGCATGCGCCAGTTGAGTTCGCATCCGTCCAGTTCTTCAGCAAATAAATAAATTTATGGCCAAGGCAGTTGAGTTAAAATTAAGGGTCGGCGACATCGCGCCGAAATTTTCCGTGATGACGAATGGCGGTGGAAAGATTTCGCTTACCGATTACAAGGGACAGAATGTTGTTCTGTATTTTTATCCCAAGGACGACACGCCCGGTTGCACGAAGGAAGCCTGCGCGTTCCGCGATCATTTCGCCGATTTCAAAAAAGCGGGCGCGATCATTTTGGGGATTAGTCCCGACCCCGTAAAGTCGCACGACAAGTTCGTCAAAAAATTCAAACTGCCGTTCACGTTGTTGGCGGATGAGGATAAGAAAATCGTCCAGGCCTACGGTGTGTGGGGCGCGAAAAGCTTCATGGGCCGGAAATATCTGGGGGTGTATCGCGTCACGTTTCTCATCGGACCGGATGGCAAGATCAAAAAAATCTGGCCGGAAGTGAAACCGGAGGAGCACGTGGCAGAAGTGCTGGCAGCTTTATAAAAAGTAGCAGTCGACGTGAGTCGGCTCATTTTTCCCAAACTCCCCAAACCAAAGAAATTTGAGCCGACTCACGTCGGCTGCCACAAAAAAATAAAATGAGCGAAGTTTTTGTCATCGGCCACCGCAATCCGGACACGGACGCGATCTGCTCGGCCATCGGCTACGCGGAATTCAAGCGGCGTACGGACATGCCCGAAGCCATGGCCGCGCGCTGCGGCGACACCAATGAGCGCATTGATTTTGTGCTGAAAACCTTTGGCGTACCCTCGCCGCGCTTCATAGCGGACGTTTCGCCCAAGGTGCGCGATGTGATGCAGGCGGAGGTCCTGAGCGTGACACCCGACGCGACCGCCGCCGAAGCGCTCGGTTTGATGGACGAGCACGACATCCGTGTGCTGCTGGTGCTGGATGCCGATCGGCGCTGTCGGGGGCTGCTCTCCTTGTTCAAGCTGAGCAAACTTCTCTTTCCGGCGGCGAACCGGCTGATTGATTCCCGGCGTGTGCTGTCGTCGTTGAACAACCTGGCGAAGACGCTCGGCGGAAAATTGTTGATCAGCCACGAAGCCGGGCGCGAAGAGGATCTGCTCCTGATGATCGGCGCGATGAAGATTGAGTCCTTCGCGCAACGCCTGGAAACCTTGCAGCCGGAAAAACTGGCGGTCGTTGTCGGCGACCGTTTCAACATCCAGGAACTCGCCATCCGCGCTGGCGTGCGGGTGTTGATCGTGACCGGCGGTTTCGCCGTTGAACCGCAAATCCTGGAAACCGCGCGAAAAAATGGCGTGAGCGTCATCGCCTCGCCGCATGACACTTCTACGACCGCGTCGCTGTGCCGCTCGGCGGTCGCCATCCGCCACATGTTGAACGAGCAGTTTCTCTCCTTCCGCGCGGACGCCCCATTGAGCGCCGTGAAAGCCGAGGCCGCTTCGTCGGGGTTTGCTGCATTTCCCGTCACGGATGAAGATGGGCGCACCGTCGGCGTGTTGTCCAAGACGGATTTTATCAAGCCAGTTGACCGCAAACTGATCCTGGTGGATCACAATGAACTGTCCCAGGCCGTATCCGGCGCGGATGAAGTCGAGATCATCGAAATCATTGACCATCACCGGCTCGGCGCGCTGACGACGCAACAGCCGATCTTGTTCCGCAACGAACCAGTCGGCTCGACCAGCACAATCGTCGCGGACTGTTTTTTTCGGCAAAATGTGGAACTGCCGAAACCCATCGCCGGGCTGCTGCTGGCCGGGTTGGTTTCCGACACGTTGAACCTCACTTCGCCCACGACCACGTCGCGCGACCGGGAAATCCTCCCGCGCCTGGAAAAAATCGCTGGCGTCAATGCGCGCGAATTCACTGACAAGCTGTTCGCGTCCGGTTCGCTGCTCACGCTCAAACCCGCGCCGCAAGCAATCACGACCGACGCCAAGGAATATCGTGAAAACGGCCACATCTTCAGCGTCGCGCAGATCGAGGAGATCGGCTTCGACCAGTTCTGGAAGCGCAAGGACGAACTGCTCGTGGCGCTGGAAGATTACCGGCGCGGACGGAATTACATCTTTTCCGCGCTGATGGTGACCGACGTGGTCGGCCAGGAATCGCTCATGCTCGTCGCCGGACAAAAGAAATTTATTGACCGGATTGACCATCCCGAACCGCAACCGGGCGTGTTCAAACTGCGCGACGTGGTCTCGCGCAAGAAGCAATTGCTCCCCTACCTCACGCATTGTTTGCAGCGGATGAAGGTGGGTTGAATTTATTGCGGGCGGTTCTCGTGATCGAATCCGCCGGTGCGCAAAAACTGAATCGTCTGCCGGATGACTTCGCGGTTGCGCATAATGAAAGGATGCGTCGTGTGAATGACGATGTGATCGCTCATGCCCGCAAGTTTGGTTCGTTCGACGGAAACTTTTCCATCATCACTGCCGCCAATCAGCAGGCTGTTGATCCAATTAATTGAACGGTCACCGGCGATGATGCCGGCAGGAAAATACGCCGGGCCGAGTCGGTTTGGCGTGGAATTTTTGTCCGTACCCAGTTCATTTCCGGCCGGACCATTGATCCATTTGAATAGAAACAGCCAGCCGAGTTTTTCCACGATTTCGCTGCCTTGGTTGGGCGGTGCAAGCATCACCACCCGGCCAAGCAAAGGAATGGAATGGCGTGCCAGGTAATTGCGAACCAAAATTCCGCCGAGTGAATGGGTGACAAAGTCAATTTTCGTCGCACCGTCCTGCCGGCAATTGGCGACCGCTTTCCCAATCGCATCATCGGCGAGCTTTTGGATGGACACAGTGCGCGACGGATAATCCACGTTGCGCACCTTATAACCGGCTCCGGTCAGCGCGCTTTCCATTTTCACCATCGAACGGCTTGTGCGGCACAGGCCGTGCAACAGGATCACTTGCTCCTGCGCGCCGAAAGCTGGAGAAGAAATTGCGACAATCGCCATAAAAATTAGAATTCGTGAAAACATTTAAGCCGTGAACCCAGTCTGGCCAATTCCGTTGACAAACATGAATTGAAATTTAAACTTTCAGCATTGATTTTAACAATCTAACAAAATACCAATTATGCCCATTCCCATCGGCTCCCCAGCCCCTGATTTCACCCTCAAATCCAAGACCGCGACCGGCCTCGTGGACGTGAAGTTGAGCAGCAACTTCGGCAAGACCAACACCGTCGTCCTGTTTTTCCCGCTCGCCTACACGAGTGTCTGCACCACGGAATTGTGCGATGTTTCCAATGGCTTGAAGGCTTTTGATGGCGCCAATTTAATCGCCATCAGCGTGGATAGCCCGTTCGCGCAGGAAGCGTGGGCCAAGACGAACAATATCCAGGTCACCCTCGCCAGCGATTTGAACAAGATGGTCATCAAGCAATACGACGTGGTGTTCCCGATGCTTGCCGGTGTGGGCGACACGGCGGCGCGCGCGGCGTTCGTGATTGATAAAGCCGGCGTGGTGCAATACAGCGAACAGACGCCGACGCCGAAAGATTTGCCGAACTTCGAGGCCATCAAGGCAACACTGGCGAAGTTGAAGTAAATCTATCCGCAGTTTTCAAACACGGCCACTGAACGCAAGTTTAGTGTAGGTGTTTAATTTTCAATGATGGTGCACTCGTTATATTGCTGGATAAAGCGGTAGGAGGCTACCGCAGTCCAAAACCTCGCGGAATTATTCGGACAGACTTTCAAACTGCGGCTCGAGTTTTATTGAAACCGCTCTAGTGTAATGACGTTCGTTTCCCATTCGTCACACCGTTTTAACCCGGCTGTCTTTGTGTTTGGCTTGGAACTGGCTAATTCTGTCAGCATGGCATCGCGTATCTTGATCGTGGATGACGAGAATGACTTCATCGAGCTGTTGCAATACAAGCTCGCGGGGCACGGTTATGACCTGATCGTGGCCAACGACGGCGTCCATGCCCTGAGCCAGGCACGACAACTGAAGCCGGACCTTATCTTACTCGACATCCTGCTGCCCGACCTCGACGGTATTTCGGTCTGCGAAATCCTCCGACGCCAGCCGTCCACGAAAAAGATTCCTGTCATCTTCATGAGCGCGCTCACCGGCGATGTGACCCGGCGCACCGTCGCGATGCACGCCGAGGATTTCTTCACCAAGCCGTTGGATTTGAACCGGCTGGAAAAGCGCATTGGCGAATTGCTGCAAATCGAACCGGCAGCGAACTAATTTTCTCGAAGCGCCACAAATGGTGGGGCGAGCGTCCCAGCGAACCGAAAGTTCAAATAATTTCAATCAATTACGGGTCGCCAGTAGTCTCGCCCACCTTTTGGATTTATCGGCACTCGCGCGCTTCGCTTGACACGCCCGCGCTTCACCTTCATTTTTATACTCGTTTAAGGAACTAAATGAGCGCACCACATAATTTATTCAACACACTGCAACCATTTGATCTCGGCAACGGGAAATCGGGAAGCTTCTATTCGCTACCCGCGCTGGAAGCCGCCGGCATCGGCCCGATCGCCAAACTGCCAGTTTCCATTCGTATTGTGCTCGAATCCGTCCTGCGCAATTGCGACGGCAAAAAAGTCAGCGAAGCGAACATAAAAGAACTCGCCAACTGGAAGCCTGTGGAGTCGCGCACGGCGGAAATCCCGTTCGTGGTCGCGCGCATCGTGTTGCAGGATTTCACTGGCGTGCCATTGCTCGTGGACTTGGCGGCGATGCGTTCCGCCGTTCAGAAACTTGGCAAGAATCCAAAGATCATCGAGCCGCTCGTGCCGGTCGATCTTGTCGTGGATCATTCGGTGCAGGTGGATTTTGCGGGCGCGGCGGATTCCATGGCGCGCAATCTCGATTTGGAATTCACCCGCAACCGCGAGCGCTACCAGTTTTTAAAATGGGGCATGCAGGCGTTCGACACGTTCAAAGTCGTGCCGCCGGGCATCGGCATTGTGCATCAGGTGAATCTGGAATATCTCGCGAAAGGCATTTTGAGTGCGGGCGAAGTTTATTATCCCGACACGCTCGTCGGCACGGATTCGCACACGACGATGATCAACGGTCTCGGCATTGTCGGCTGGGGCGTTGGCGGCATCGAAGCGGAGGCGGGGATGCTCGGCCAGCCAGTTTATTTTCTCACACCGGATGTCGTGGGCGTTCATTTGACAGGCACGATCCGTGAAGGCGTCACCGCCACGGACGTCGCGCTGACCGTCACGCAAATGCTGCGCAAGGCGAAAGTCGTCGGCAAGTTCGTGGAATTTTTTGGCGCGGGCGCGGCGGCGTTGCCGCTGGTGGATCGCGCGACCATCGCGAACATGGCACCGGAATATGGCGCAACGATGGGCTTCTTCCCGATTGACGCCGAATGTGTGAATTATCTGCGCGCGACTGGCCGCAGCGAGGAACATTGCAGGCTCTACGAAAATTATTACAAGGCGCAGGGCTTGTTCGGCATTCCGAAAAAAGGCGAGATTCAATATTCGCAGGAACTGGAATTGGATTTGAGTTCCGTCGTGCCGAGCGTCGCCGGGCCGAAGCGTCCGCAGGACCGGATCGAACTGCCGAAGATGAAAAATGAATTCATCAGCGCTTTCAGCAAGCCCGTCACGGAAAATGGTTTTGGCATGAAGCCTGAAGAATTATCGCGCTCCGTGCATGTCTCGGCGGGTGGCGAGATTCATCCGGGCGGCGGCAACCAGGAAAATGGCAATGCCCATCGCAGCGAACGCGAGATGGTCAACGATCATCCGACACCCGATTCCATTCATGCCAGTGCGCCCAATATCGAAGGCGACGTGCGCAATGGTTCCGTGCTGATCGCGGCCATTACGAGTTGCACGAACACGAGTAATCCGTCCGTGATGCTCGCTGCCGGCCTGCTCGCGAAGAAAGCCGTCGAACGCGGTCTCACTGTCAACAGCACGGTGAAATCTTCACTCGCTCCCGGCAGCCGGGTGGTCACGAATTATCTGAACAAGACGGGACTCTCGACTTATCTCGACAAGCTTGGATTCCAGACCGTCGGTTATGGTTGCACGACCTGCATCGGCAATTCCGGTCCGTTGCATCCGGCGATCGAAGACGCGGTGGTAAAAAACAATCTGGTCGCCGCATCCGTGCTTTCCGGCAACCGTAATTTCGAGGCACGCGTCCATCAGAACATTAAGGCGAACTTTCTCATGTCGCCGCCGCTCGTCGTCGCGTTTGCGCTCGCGGGCCGTGTGAATATTGACCTGAACACCGAACCGCTGGGCAAGGACAAATCCGGTGCGGACGTTTTCCTGAAAGATCTCTGGCCGACGTTGCGCGAAGTCCGCGACCTGATGCAAAGCGCGTTGCAGCCCGATGTTTTTCGCAAGCTCTACCAGGATTTCGCCGCGCAGAATCCGAAGTGGAACGAAATTCCCTCAAGCACCGGCAACGTGTATGAATGGGATCGCCAGTCCACCTACATCCAGGAGCCGCCGTTCTTCGAGAAATTTTCCATGCGGCCCGGCAGCATCGCGGAGATCAAGGGCGCGCGCGCGCTGGCCATCTTCAGCGACAGCGTGACGACCGACCATATTTCGCCGGCGGGTTCGTTCAAAAAAAGTTCACCGGCAGGAGCGTATTTGATCGAGCAAGGCGTGCAGCCGGCGGATTTCAACAGCTACGGTTCGCGGCGCGGCAACGACCGTGTGATGACGCGCGGCACGTTTGCCAATGTCCGCATCAAAAACCTCATGGTTCCCGGCGTCGAAGGTGGCGTGACGAAATTGCAACCGTCTGGTGAACAGGTCAGCATCTATGACGCCTCGATCAAATATCAGGCGCAGAAAACGCCGCTCGTGATTCTGGCCGGACAGGAATATGGCACCGGCAGCTCCCGCGATTGGGCGGCCAAGGGAACTAATCTTCTCGGCGTGAAAGCCGTCGTCGCGCAAAGTTTTGAACGCATTCATCGCAGCAACCTTGTTGGCATGGGCGTGCTGCCGCTGCAATTCAAGGAAGGCGTGAACGCGCAGACCTTGAAGCTCGACGGCACCGAGACCTACGACATTGTCGGCCTCGACGCGAACATCAAGCCGCAGCAGGATCTCACGCTGAAGATCTCGCGCAAGGATGGCAGCGTGGAAAACGTGAACGTCCGCTGCCGCATTGATACGCCCATTGAAATTGACTACTATCAGCATGGCGGCATTTTACCTTATGTGTTGCGCCAGTTGGTGGCGAAGGCATAATTTGAAAATAATTTATGAAATGCCCCAGATGCAGTTCTGTCCTTGCTGAAACCGATTACGACGGCGTGGAAATCGAAGTCTGTTCCGGTTGCCAGGGCGAGTGGCTTTTTGCTGGGGAACTTCAAAAAATCGTCGAACATCACGACGAGGTTTTCACATCTGAAGAAATCGCTTCTTTGGACGCAGTGGACAAGGAGATTTTTACCGCCGAAAAAGACGACCACGACGAATTGAACTGTCCTGCCTGCGAAAAAGTTCAGATGGAACATTTCAATTACGGCGGCACTAGCGGAGTTATTTTGCATGAATGCACGGAATGCGACGGCATCTGGATGGACAAGGATGAATTGAAGAAAATCGAAGAACTCGTTGATGGTTGGAAAGCCGATCTGAATCAGGACGCCGGCAAATTTGGCGGCGTTCTTGAAAAAATTGACGTTGAAGAGCAGAAGGAACTTGACCGCGCTGTTTCCATTTCCAGATTTGGCTTCGTCAATAAAGTTTTGCGGCGGTTCTGCGAGTGAGAGCTATTCTTAATTTTTCTTTGGTTTCAAAGTCTTTCCAAGTTTCCCACTAACGTCCACGCTGTGCTGTCGCCGGCCAATCGCGTATGCTACGGACGATGATTCACAAGGTTCACGAGATTGCGGCGGAAGTGATCCGCCAAACTAGCAAGGACAAGCCGGCGGACGCGGCATTGCGCGAAGTCCTCAAGCAGATCAAAGACCTCG
>Ga0182030_10026396_pt1 | contig 10516 bp, 8 predicted proteins | sample 812S3MmetaG_FD_121299 | JGI IMG/M metagenome (GOLD analysis project Ga0182030, IMG submission 121299) | Permafrost microbial communities from Stordalen Mire, Sweden - 812S3M metaG (Illumina Assembly) | ecosystem: Environmental > Terrestrial > Soil > Wetlands > Permafrost | place: Sweden... | reverse complement strand
TTGAAGGAGGTCGACGAGCTCTACCTCGCTACCGACGAAGACCGCGAGGGCGAGGCGATCGCGTGGCACCTCCAAGAGGTCCTCAATCCGAAGGTTCCCGTGAAGCGCATGGTCTTTCACGAGATCACGCCCACAGCCATCGCCAAGGCGGTCAGCGAAACCCGCGAACTGGACCTGCGCCTCGTCGACGCCCAGGAGGGACGAAGGTTCCTCGACCGCCTGGTGGGTTACGAGGTCTCGCCCGTACTGTGGCGCGCGGTGGACAAGGCCCGTTCGGCGGGCCGCGTGCAGTCGGTCGCCATCCGACTGGTCTGCGAGCGCGAGCGTGAACGCATGGCCTTCACCTCCGCCACCTGGTTCGACGTGACCGCGACGCTGCGGGCCACGAGCGCGTCATTCGAGGCCACGCTCGAGTCGATCGACGGATCCTCACTCGCGACGGGCAAGAACTTCGACGCCTCCGGGCAACTCGACGACAAGGCGTCGGTGCAGGTGCTGAGCCACGGCGCCGCGAACGCCGTCGCCGACGCGCTGAGGGGGACGGAAGTGACGGTCGTCTCGATCGCGTCGACCCCGCGCACGCAGCGCCCCCAACCGCCCTTCATGACGTCGTCGTTGCAGATCGAGGCGAGCCGCAAACTCCGTTTCGACCCGGAGCGCACGATGCGCGCCGCGCAGCGCCTGTACGAGCAGGGCTGGATCACCTACATGCGAACCGACTCGACCACCCTGTCCGACGAGGCGATCAAGGCGGCGCGCTCCATGGCCGCCTCGATGTTCGGCGACGACTACGTCGCCGACGCGCCGCGCCGCTACGACCGCAAGGTCAAGAACGCCCAAGAGGCGCACGAGGCGATCCGCCCGGCGGGCGAGAGCTTCCGCTCGCTTGACGAGGCGCAGGCCCAGCTGGGCGGCGACGAGCTGGCGGTCTACGACCTCATCTGGAAGCGCACCATCGCCTCGCAGATGGTCGACGCCCGACTGACCCAGGACAAGGTCCGCCTCACGACGAGACTCGAGGGCCTGACCGAGCTGGGCGGGGACGTCGAGGCGGGCCTCAGCGCGACGGGACTGCGCATCGAGTTTCCGGGATTCCGCCGCGCCTACGTCGAGGGCATGGACGATCCCGAAGCTGAACTCGCCGATCAGGAGAGGATCCTGCCCGCGTTGAGCGAGGGCGAGCTGGTCCCCGTCGAGGGCGCGGAGGCCAAGGGCCACGACACCCAGCCCCCGGATCGCTACTCCGAGGCGACGCTCATCAAGAAGCTCGAGGACCTAGGGATCGGCCGGCCCTCGACGTACGCGTCGGTGATGAAGACGATCGACCGCCGCGGCTACGTGTGGAAGAAGGGCAAGTCGCTCGTGCCGGCCTTCCGGGCCTTCGCGGTCGTTAACCTCCTCCAGACGTACTTCGCGGACCTGGTCGACTATCAGTTCACCGCGGCGATGGAGGACCAGCTCGACGAGATCGCCCAGGGTTCGCAGGACCTGGAGCCCTGGCTCCAGAAGTTCTACTTCGGCGACCCCACCGCGAGCACCGAGCTCGCCAAGCTCGGGCTCGAGCACATGACGCACGAGCCGCACGAATTCGATTTCGCGGCGATCAACTCACTCATCCTGGGCACCGCGCCCGACGGCGTCGACGTGTCAGTTCGCTCTGGTCGCTACGGACCGTATTTGGTGCACGGCGAGGATCGCGCCTCCATTCCCGAGGCGACCGAGCCCGACTCGCTGACCGTCGAGGTCGCGCTCGCTCTGCTGGCCGCGCCGAGCAACGACCGTGAGCTCGGCGTCGACGTCGAGTCGGGCCAGACGATCCTCCTGAAGGCCGGCCGTTACGGGCCCTACGTGCAGGTCGGTGAGATGACCGACCCCAAGGACAAGCCCAGGACGGCCTCGCTGCTGAGCGCCATGTCGCCGGAATCGATCACGCTCGAAGACGCCATCAAATTGCTATCGCTCCCGCGTACCGTCGGGAATCATCCCGACGACGGTGAAGCGATCCTGGCCCAGAACGGCCGCTACGGGCCCTACCTCACCTGGGGCAAGGAGACGAGGTCGCTCGAGGACGAGGAGCAGATCTTCACCATCGACCTGCCCGGCGCGCTCGCGCTGCTGGCCCAGCCCAAGCAACGCGGCCGCCGGGCCGCCGCCGGGCCGCTGAAGGAGCTCGGCGAGGACCCCGTGACCAAGAAGCAGGTGGTCGTGCGCAGCGGCCGCTTCGGCCTCTTCGTCACCGACGGCGAGGTCAACGCGACGCTGCGACTCGGCGACACGCCCGAGACGATCACGCTCGACCGGGCCTGCGAGCTGCTCGCCGAGCGGCGAAACGCGGAGCCGTCGACCCGGCCCCGCAAGGCCGTGAAGAAGGCGGCCAAGAAGGCGACCGCCAAGAAGGCCGGGGCGAAGAAGAGCGTCGCCAAGAAGGCGACCGACGCCGCCAAGCGCGACGCCGTCACCAAAGGAGCCCGGGTCAACGCCGCGCTGATCGCGACGGCGCAGCACGCCGACGACGTGTGATGTCGGGCCTGTTCGTCGCCTTCGAGGGAATCGACGGGAGCGGCAAGAGCACGCAGGCGCAGCGGGTGGCGCGCGAGCGCGGCGGCCTGTTCGTCTTCGAGCCGGGTGACACGCCGATGGGCGTCGATCTTCGCCACTGGATCCTCGAAGCGGTGACGACGCCGATGACGCCGGCGACCGAGGCGCTGCTGCTGCTGGCGGACCGCTCGCACCACGTGCATTCGGTGATCGAGCCCGCACTGTCGAGCGGCCGTCACGTGGTCGCCGATCGCTTCTACGCGTCGACCCTGGCGTACCAGGGATACGGACGAGGCGTGGACCTCGCGCAGCTGCGCGCCGCCACGCAACTGGCGATCGGCGACCGCCGTCCTGACCTCACGATCCTTATTGACCTCTCGCCCGAGGTGGCCAACGATCGCAGTGCACGCTCGCCGGCCGATCGCATCGAATCGGCCGATCTCGAGTTCCACGACCGGGTGCGCGAGGGTTACCTGGAATTGTCCCGCAGCGAGCCCGGATGGTTCGTGGTCGACGGCGCGAGGTCGAGATCCGAGGTCGAGGCCGACATCGACGATCGCCTCGCCCAATTACCGTGGTAGGTGTGACGGACGTCTTCGATCGATTGGTGGGTCAGGACCGGGCGGTCGCCGCGATGCGCCGCTACGCGCGATCGCCGGTGCACGCCTACCTCTTGAGCGGGCCCGTCGGTTCGAGCCTGCGCGATGCGGTCCTCTCGTTCGCCGCGGCGCTGCAGTGTCCCGAGCACGGGTGCGGGACCTGCGAGACGTGCCGCCTGGTCTTGAGCGAGAACGACGCGGACGTGCACTTCGCGCTGCGCGCCGGTCTCTCATGGCGCATCGACGAGCTGCGCGAGGCCGACCGCGTCAGCCGGCGACACCCGCTCGGCCGCGGCTACCAGATCGTCGTGATCGAGGACGTGGAGCTGACCTGCACGGGCCCGTCGCCGTCGAGCGCCGCGCTGCTCAAGTCATTGGAAGAGCCCCCCGTGCGCACCATCTTTCTGCTGACGGCGCAGGACGTGCCGGCGCAACTCGACACGGTGGTCTCGCGATGCGTGGAGGTGAGGCTCAAGGGGATCAGCGAGCACGACCTCGAGGAGATACTGAGTCGTGAGGGGGCCGACGAGGCGACGGCGCGTTCCGCGGCGCTGGCGGCCAACGGTAACCTGCAACGCGCCAGGGTGCTGGTGCGTGACCCGGCACTGGGCGAACGAATCAAGCAGTGGAGGTCGGTGCCCCAGCGCCTTACCGGCGCGCCGGCGACGTCGACGGCGCTCGCGGCCGAGATCTCCCAGGCATTGGACGCGGCCATCGCTCCGCTGCAGCAGGTCCAGGACGAGGAGATGGAGCATCTCACGCTCGACGCCCGCGAGATGGGCCAGCGATCGGTCGCCAACCGCAAGGACATCGAGGCGCAGTTCAAGCGAGAGCAGCGCCGCTTTCGGATCGAGGAGTTGCGATTCGGCCTGAGTGCGCTCACCAACGTGTACCGAGAGCGCCTGATCGAGAGCCTCGACGAGGTGCAGGACGGCGAGGCTCGCGGCGAGTACCGCGTGGCCACGTCGCTGCGCGCGATCGACGCGGTGGCGCGAACGTCGAAGCGACTATCGCTCAACATCGACGAAGGCCTGCTTTTGAACGACCTCATGCTGTCGCTGATGGAGCTGTGAGTCGGCCGGTCATTTGGGCCATCGGGTAGTATTCTGCCTGCGCCTGGGTAGCTCAGTCGGTAGAGCAACGCATTCGTAATGCGTAGGTCAGGAGTTCGAATCTCCTCTCAGGCTCCATGGCGGTGCCTCATCGTTGCGGGACGACAGCAGTGAGGCGTTCGCCGCTCAACGGTGTGCTGTTCTGGCTCTCGTTGTTCGCGGTCCTGCTGCCCGGCGCCACAGCCGAGGGCGCCACCACGACGACGCTGGCGGCGTCGACCTCGCTCAAGTGGGTCGACGAGGATGTGTCCTTTCGTGCGGGCGGTCTTACCATCTACGCCACCTATCGTCACCCCGTCGCCGCGATGGGCTCGCTGCCCGCGGTCCTGCTCATCGCGGGCAGCGGCCCCACCGACCGCAATGGCAATAGCACCGTCGAGCCGGGACCGATCGACACGCTCGAGACGCTGGCCGACTGGCTGAGCACGGACGGCGTGGCCAGCCTGCGCTACGACAAACTGGGCAGCGGTGAGACGGGACTGGGGCCCTTCGCCAGCAAGGTCGACTCGATCGGCATCACGCCGTTCGAACAGGAGTCGCTCGCGGCGCTCAGGTTCCTCGCCGCGCAGAAGGGTGTGGACGACCAGCGTCTCGGCGTGTTCGGCCACAGCGAGGGCGCGCTCTTCGCTCTGCTGCTCGCCACCGGCCACGCGGGCTCCGCACCGCCGATCCACGCGCTCGGGCTCCTCGAGCCGTTGAGCCTGCGATACCTCTCGCTCATCACGGTCCAGGTTGACGCGCAGGTCGCCGCGCAGTTAAAGGCGAAGGAGATATCCACGGCACTCGCCGCCACCGTCGACGCCACACTCAAAAAGGCCGTGACCCACCTTCGCGCCACTGGCAAGGTCGCGTCTGATCTGCCCTACGGGTTGGGGAGCGTGCTCACTGCGACGAGCGCCAAGTTCCTCTTCCAGTCCGACCAGTTCGATCCCAAGTCCCTCGCGGCAGCGCTGCCGGCCACGACACCCGTGCTGCTCACGTGTAGCAATGACGACGCGCAGGTCTCCTGTTCGCAGGTCGAGCGCATCGCGTCGGGCCTCTCGTCAGCCCGAGCGTCCGTGCAGTTCGTACGCCTGAAGGGGGTCGATCACGTGCTCAAGGTCGATCCGTCCGGATCGGGGGCCAACTACACGAAGGACCTTCCCTTCTCGCCCACGCTCAAAAAGGCCCTCGAGCGGTTCGTCGCGAAGAACCTCTAGTTAAAGCGTCTGGCGCTCGTGCACTGCTCGGGTGAAGTCGTGGGAGCGCTCCTCCCAATTCTTGTAGCGGTCGAAGCTCGGAGCGCCCGGTGACAGCACCACCACGCCGCCTTCGGTGAGAAAGCCCCGGGCCATCACGACCGCTTCGTCCATTGAAGTGAACGTCGACTGCACGAGTCGGGGACTCAGTTCGCGCACCAGTTCCGCGATGCGCGCGCCGGCGACGCCCATCGTGAGCAGCATCGTGGGCAGCGCCCGCGCGGCGATCGCGCGGGCCAGGGCCTGGTAGTCGACGCCGCGGTCGTAGCCGCCCGCGATGAGCGCCACGGGTTCCAGGGCGAACACCTCCAGGGCCGCGACGGCGGGAAGGACCGACGTCGCCAGTCCGTCGTCCACGAAGCGCAACGAGTGCTCGCCGACCTTCTCGCTCGCCACCAACGTGAGCCGTCCACTCAAGGGCACGAAGGACGCCGAGTTCTCGAGCACGAGCGCCCGGATCTCCTCGACGCTCCGCGTCGTCAGGGCCGACACGGCGGCCAGGGCCAGGGCGACGTTGCTGTCACTGTGCGCGCCGAGCAGGCCGAGTGCGCTCGCGAGGTGCGTCTCCTCGGGCGCGACGAACATCACCTCCCCTCCGAGTTGGTGCTTGACCTCGTGGAAGGTGGCGTCGTCGGGCACGAGGGTGCGATGCGCGCCCTCGTGGCGGGTGAGGGACAGCTTGTCGTCGCGGTACTTCTCCGTCGAACCGTGCCAGTCGATGTGGTCGTCGCCGAGCGAGGTCACCACGATCAGCGTCGGCGCCATGTCGAGGTCGACGCACTGGAAGCTCGAGACCTCGAGCACGAGCCAGCCGTTCGACGTGTCGACCGCGGGGTCGTAGGGGGGCTGGCCGATGTTGCCGAGTCGCAGGGCGGCTTCGCCGAGGCACTCCAGGAAATAGGTCACGAGCGCCGTCGTCGTCGACTTGCCCTTGGTACCGGTGATGGCCACGATGCGATCACGATCTGCGTCGTGGAACCAGAGGTTGAGTGCGGAGCAGACGGCGACCCCGTGGGCCTCGAGGTCGAGCACGTCGGCACGGTGGCGAGGGATGCCCGGGCTCTTGAAGACGACGTCGCAGGTGAGCAGCGCCTCGTGACCCCCCTCGCCATTGACGATCACCCCCGGCGCCACGTCCGGCGCGTCGTCGACGATCACGATGCTGGCCGCGATGTCGCGCACCCGCGCCTGGGTCGCTCGGCCCTCGATGCCGTAGCCGAAGATGCCCACCCGCCGCGCGGCGAGGCTAGCGAAGCCAGTGGGCCGGAACACGGCTTGGTCCCTGGGGGCTCAGGAGTTCGTCAAAATCGCGGTCGGGGCTGGCGAGCTGGGCGAGTTCGTCCAGGTACGTCACGTCCGCCCACTCGCTCAGGGCGCTCACCTTGGCGAGCGCGACGGCGCTCTCGTCGGGGTCGCCCACGCACTCGAACGGCTTGTGCTCGTCGCCCAGCCCCACGAGGGTGCGCAGCTGGCCCGCTCGAGCCGGGTCGCTCAACGGCTCGCTGGCGAATATCTCTCGCAGGGTCGCCCGGGGCAGGAAGGGCGCCAGGATGAGATTGATGAACAGGCATTTGTCGCATTCGCCGCACCAGGTGCTCGCCCGGCGCTCGTTCGATTGCGTGAAGGCCCGATTGCAACTCCGAAAGACGTGGTGGAACTCGGTCAGGTGGCTGAAGACCGCGGCCACCCACAGTTCGCTGCGGTCGCGCAGGTAGCTCGCGACCACGAGCTCGCCGTTGATGGCCTCGTCAACGGCGCTCGCGATGAGTTTCTCGGCGAGGAAGGACTTGCTCCACTGATGGTTGACGTCAGAGCCGTTCCAGCGAAGGTTGGGCGACGAGGCGGAGTGCTCGTTGCTCATCACCACGCCGCCGCGACCCGACGCGACCGCGGCGGTCGACGCCAGCAACGTGATCATCGCGGTGACCGGCACGTGGCCGTGCAGCAGCGTCGGGTCGTCGCTGAGCAGCTGGTGGTCGAGCGATCGGGTCACTCGCACGATCGGCAGTCCGGTGGCGTGAGCCGTTTCCTCCAGAGGTGCGAAGCGCCCGCTCGAGGGGCTCACGATGAAGAGCGCCTGGTCGACGCGGCCCTTCAGCTCGCTCGTGGTCACGACCGAGTCGATCCCCCCGCCGAACGGGGTGAGCACCTGGTGCGCGTCGAGGGCTGCGGGCTGGGCGTGCGCGTCGAGGCCACCTTCGATGACGACGTCATCCAGGCTGAGGTGGTTGCGAAAGGCGAATTCCCCGAGTCCGTCGTGCAACGCGGCGCTCAGGAGCTTCCGCCCACCGGGCGTGATCGAGGTCGCCGCCAAGTCCACGTGCCGCGCGGCACCTGCCTTGTAGTAGGAGAGTCCCGCCAACAGGTACCAGAGGTTCGCCACCGCCCTCGACGCCGGCGTGGTGAGGGTGCCCACGCCCGTGAAGGTGGCGACCTCAGTGAACGCTCGACCGTCGAGGTCGAAGCGGGCCGTCAGTGACGTGTCGGTGACGTCGAGCCCGACGTAGGTGAAAAGTTCGCCGCGCGCGCTCAAGCGGGGTCTGCGTTCATGTGGTTCTCATAGTACGACGAGCGCATCGCGACGAGGCCGAAGCGACCGCACGGCCGCTGGGCACGGTCGCTGAAGAAGAGCTCGCCGCCGTCCGTGCTCTGTCGCGCCCACGAGACGTGGTTCTCGAGCACCCCGAGGTTCTCGAGTTGCGCGTGCACGACCCGGCGCAGGTCGAGGCGTGATCGGTCGCCCTCGTCCCCGTAGAGGGCGTGCTCCACACCCGAGAAGTGTTCGGCGACCTCGGGGCCAACCTGATACGCCTCGCTCGAGATGCACGGGCCGAGGAACGCGTGCACGGCGCTCGGGTCCTCGAAGTGCGCCAGGGTGTTCTCCAGTACGCCCGCGACCAGCCCCCGCCAGCCCGCGTGCACGAGCGCGAAGCGTGACGTCGATTCGTCCACCAGCAGGATGGGCACGCAGTCGGCGACCAGTATCGCGAGGGCGACGCCCGACTGCGAGGTGACCAGCGCGTCACCCTCGCTGGCTCGTGGCGTGACGTCGACGTCGATGACGTCGCGGCCGTGGACCTGGCGCGCGGTGATGAGGTCGTCGTGCTCGACACCGATGGCGTTCGCGACTCGGCGGCGATTCTCTTCGACCTTCTCGGGTCGGTCGCCAACGTGTTCGGCGAGGTTGAGAGTGTCGTACGGGGGGAGGCTCACGCCTCCGAAACGATCGGTGAGAAACGCGTCGATACCGAAGTGGCGCATGTGCTCGACGCCGTAGACGCTGAGCGGACCACGAACCTCGGGACGCAGGGTTATCTCGACTGGCACGCCGGGCAGACTCCGTTGAGTTCCAGCACGTGGCGTAGGTCCCTGAAGCCGTGCCGCTCTCCGATTTCGTGGGCCCACTTCTCGAGTTCGGGCGCGTCGACGTCGACCGTCGCCCCGCACTCACGGCAGGCCAGGTGGTGGTGATGCTCGTCCACGTGGCAGCGACGGTAGAGACTCTCGCCCCGGTCAGTCATGACGACATCGACTTCGCCGCTCTCGACCAGCTTCTTCAGTTGGGTGTACACGGTGGCGAGGGCGATCTGGCGGCCCTCGCGGGCGATGAGGCCGTGCAGTTCCTGCGCGCTGACGAAACCTTGGACGCCATCGAGCACGCTGATCACCTCGCGGCGCTGGACGGTGTTGCGGGTGATTACCACCCCGCCAGCCTACCAACTTCTAAGTTGCTTTCTAGAATGATTCTGGTTAACGTAGCTGGAATGGTTCCAAGAACAGCATTCGAGGAGAGATCCCCGACTCGGCGGCGAAGTGGCATAGGTCGAAGGCGCGCCGCCGCGGCGATGGCTGTCGTTGCCGTCGCCGCGCTCGGTCTCAGCGCCTGCAGCAACGCCCCGGCGAGTTCGCCCGGGGTGATCCGCGCCGTGGGCGCGGAGAATGAATACGCCAACGTGATCTCTCAGATCGGGGGACGCTACGTGCGGGTGAGCGCCATCATGAGCAATCCCAACACCGACCCGCATACTTTTGAGCTCAGCACCGGGGTGGCGCGAACCATCGCCAGCGCGCAACTCGTGGTGCAGAACGGCATTGGCTACGACCAGTTCATGAATCAACTGGAGTCGGCGTCTCCGAGCAGTACGCGCGACATCATCGAGGTCCAGACGCTGCTCGGTTTGCCCCAGGACACGAAGAATCCCCACCTCTGGTATGACACGACGTACATGACCAAAACGGCGGTCAAGATTGAGCAGGACCTGGTACGCATCGAGCCCCAGCACTCGACTTACTTCGCCCAACGGCTGCATACGTTCCAACTCTCCGTCGCGAAGCTGGTTGCGATGGTCGAGGCGTTCCGACACCGTTTTGCGGGCGAGGCAGTGGCGACGACGGAGCCGGTGGCTGACTATCTGCTGAGCGCCCTCGGCCTGGATGATCTAACTCCCTTTCGATTTCAGGCGGACATCATGAACGGGGTCGATCCCTCGCCGGAGGACATCACCTTTCAGCAATCGCTCTTCACTTCACATCACGTCAAGGTCTTCTGCTACAACGCGCAGGTTTCGAGCAGCGTGACGGCGTCGCTGAAGGCACTCGCCCAGAGCTCAGGCGTGCCCGTGGTCGCAGTGTACGAGACGATGCCCACTCCTGGTTACGACTACCAATCGTGGATGGCGGCGGAGATCACGGCGCTGACCAAGGCGTTGGTCTCCAAGACGTCGACGAAAGAACTGAAATGAGCGAAGAGCGAGCAAGCAGCGGCGGGACTGAGCTCCTGCGGGTCGAGGACCTCGACGTATCCATTGACGGCCGCATGATCCTTTCCGACGTGAATTTCCGCATCGACGAAGGCGAGTTCACGGGCCTGATCGGAGCCAACGGCTCGGGCAAGACGACGCTCTTTCGGGTGATCCTCGGACTGCAGCCCCCGTCGCGCGGACGCGTCAGCGTGCACGGCGAGGCCCTGGGGCGTTCGACCCGTTCGATCGGCTACGTACCGCAGAAGGTCCTCTTCGACCCGGACATG
>Ga0182030_10026395_pt1 | contig 10516 bp, 10 predicted proteins | sample 812S3MmetaG_FD_121299 | JGI IMG/M metagenome (GOLD analysis project Ga0182030, IMG submission 121299) | Permafrost microbial communities from Stordalen Mire, Sweden - 812S3M metaG (Illumina Assembly) | ecosystem: Environmental > Terrestrial > Soil > Wetlands > Permafrost | place: Sweden... | reverse complement strand
CTCACCATCGCCGAGGCGCGCTTGTCACGCACCGCTTCCGCGGCCCGTACGAGAGACGAGTCCTTCTTCGTGCGAACGCTCTGAGCCGGATCGTCCCGCATAGCGATGACCTCGCTGGCCGGGATTATTTCCAAGCCTCCGGTGTCGCCGAGCGAGCCGTCGGTCGGGCCGACCAGCACGACAGGGATCCCAAGTTCTTCGGCGGCGCGACGGGCCCCGGCGACGATCTCGCCGGGTGCGCGGTCGCCGCCCATGGCGTCCACTGCGATCGGCAAGCATGTCTCAGGTGAAGCCACGGCGCCCACTTCGGTGGTCGGCGCCACGGCGGTCAGTCGACCTCGACTGCCTGGCGACCCTTGTACCACCCGCAATGGGGGCAAACCACGTGCGGCAGCTTGGCCCGGTTGCACTGCGGGCACAGGCTCCGGGAGGGCTCGGTCAACGTCCAGGCGGACGCCCGTCGGCTCCGGCTCTTGGACTTCGAGGTCTTCTTCTTCGGGACGGCCATCGTCATTCTCTCCACTCGGGTATGGCTTGAGGGGCACCGAGCCCGGACAGGGCGGCCCAGCGCGGGTCGATCTTGTCCGAGCAAGTACAGGTCTCATGGTTGCGGTTCGCGCCACACTCGGGACAAAGCCCGAGGCAATCGGGCCCACAGAGCGGCGCGAGAGGCAGCTCCAAGATACAGGCATCATGGGCCAGCGGTTCTAGGTCGAGCCAGTCGGCCGTCATCGGGTAGTCAAGCTCAAGGTCCGCGTCGTCGCTGTAGAGCTCGCGTACCTGCGCGGACAGTCTCCCCGTCGCCCTGTCGAGGCAGCGGCGGCACTCCCCCTCCCAGTCGGCCGAGACGGTCCCGCTCACGACCATCCCACCGAGCACGGACTCGAGCAGGACGTCAACCTCCACCTCGCTCTTGGGCGGTACGCGTGAGTCGCTCACCTCAAGCTCGGCTATCGGGCCGGTGACCTTCACCGGCTTTTGCGTGCCTGGATGCTTGCGCAACACCGCCACGCCAACGACGAGAGGCCCGCGTCGATCGTTGCGAGTCACTCGAGGTCCTGGTCGAAGAAACCCTCCCCGGCCAGCCACTCATCATCGGTCAGCTCAGCTTCGGCCTCGTCACCCGGCTGGGGTTGGGGAGCCGGGATCGAGGCCAAGCGCTCGCGCCCGGTCCGCACCGTCTTGATCGTCCGGTCCAGCACGATCTCGAAGCCGGCGAGCTTTTGGTCGACGTAGTCCTCAGTCTCATGGCGCATCTGGCGGGCCGCGGCCTCGGCGTCCTCGACGATGCGTACCGCCCGGTGTTCGGCCTGGCGGACGATCTCGGTCCGCTGCACCATGCGCTCGGCTTGGACACGGGCGTCGCCGACAATGTCAGCTGCCTCCCGCCTGGCCGCGGCAAGAAGCTCCTCATGGTCTCTAAGCATGCGCCGGGCACGACGGAGCTCTTCTGGGAGCTCGTCCCGAATCGCCTCGAGCAGGTCGAGCACCTCGTCACGCGTGACGATGGCCGAAGACGACAGCGGCATCGACTTCGCCGAAGTGATTATCTCGATGAGCTCCTCGATGAGGTCTTCCACACTGTCCGGCTCGTTCGGTTGGGCCTCCGCTTCTGAGTCGGCTCTCTCGCTGTCGTGGACGTCGTTCACGGTCGCAGCTCCTTCAAACGGCTCGCAACGGGCGGCGGCACGAACTCGCTCACATCGCCGCCATAACGGACGACCTCGCGGATCAGTTTCGAGGCCACGAACGAGTGCGCCGAGCTGGTCGGCAAGAACAGCGTCTCGATGCCCGACAGGTGTTGGTTCATCTGCGCCATCTGCAGCTCGTTCTCGAAGTCGGAAACCGCTCGTAGGCCCTTTATGATCACGTTCGCCCCGACCTCGAGCGCCACCTCGACTACAAGGACCGACATCGCGACGATGCGGACCGACGCCAAATGCACGACCGATTCGGCGATCAGTTCCTGGCGCTCTTGAACCTCGAAAAGTGGCTCGCCCTTTTGCGGGTTGCGAACCACGGCGATCACGAGCGAGTCGAACAGTCTCGAAGCCCGCTCGGCCACCTCGAGGTGCCCGTTATGGAAGGGATCGAAAGAACCGGGGTACAAAGCGACGGTCACACGGGGTCCTTCTCGTTGGGTCGGGAATCATCGTGGTCGCGGCCACGGGCCTCGACCAGCGTGACGAGCGTACCGCCGTAGCGGTACTCGCGGCAGACCTCGTAGCTGCCCCCTAAAGCGACGGCCCGTGAGGTCTCCAACACGGCGAGGTCCGCCCTCAGCAGGCCAAGCAACAACGGCCACTCGTCGAACGCGTAGGGCGGGTCGACAAGAGCGAGGTCGTAGAGGGTACCTGGCTCACTGGCGAGAAACTGAAGGACGTCGGAACGCACGACCCGAGCGCTTGGCGCCGCAACGAAACCCGTCGAGGCGAGATTCGCACGAATGGCAGCGACGGCACGGCGATCCGAGTCAACAAAGCACACGGAGTCGGCGCCCCGCGACAGCGCTTCGATACCGAGCGCGCCCGAGCCGGCGAAGGCGTCGAGCACGACTGCTCCCTCGAGCACGCCACGGCTGGCGAGGATGTCGAAGATGGCCTCGCGTACGCGGTCGCTGGTGGGTCGCAGACTGTCTATGTCCGGGGCCCGCAACTGGCGGCGCTTGGCCGTGCCACCGATGACGCGCACGTGGCAACGCTAGAACCGCGAGGGCCACCGGGGGTGCTCAGGACCGAATCGACCAGGTGATGGGCTTCAGCCCTTCAAGACATACTCCTCGGATTCCTCGGCGACGAACAGGTGAACCTCTTCGGCCAAAAGCGGGTGCGCCTCGAGAGTCGGGTCGGTCTCGACGATCTCCTCGGCCACCTTGCGAGCGGCCCGCACGAGCCCTTTGTCCCGGCGGAGCGAGGCGAGCCGTAGGTCGCTCCTGCCCTTTTGGCGGATCCCGAGGACGGTCCCCTCCCCTCGCAGTTCTAGATCGACCTCTGCGAGCTCGAAACCGTCGTTGCTCGTCTCGAGCGCGCGCAGGCGCTTGGCCGCCCCGTCGGTTACAGACTCGGCCAGGAGGTAGCACCATGACTTGTCGGTACCGCGCCCGACCCTGCCCCGCAACTGATGGAGCTGGGCGATGCCGAAGCGGTCGGCATCCTCGATCACCATCACGGTCGCGTTCACGACGTCGACCCCGACCTCTATGACAGTCGTAGCGACAAGAGCCTGGAGCTCGCCCCGGCGAAAGGCGGCCATGGTGGCCTCTTTCTCCCTGGACGGGAGTTGCCCGTGCAAAAGTCCGACGTTCAGGCCCGCGAGCTCGCCGAGACAAAGGCGAGCGAACTCCTCGACTGCGGAGCTTGGCGGTGGCTTCGGAGCCTGGTCGACAACGATGTCCAAGCCGGCGATGGGAAGAGTCACCACTCGCATGCCCGCGTCGTCGAGGCGTCCCCGCCCGTCGCCTTCAAAGGTGTCCGGATCGTCCGGCCCTTGGCCCTCCTCGAGGCCTTCAGGCTCCTCGTCCTCCGCCTCGCCCCCGCCTACGAGCGGGCAGATGACGTAGGCCTGATGGCCGGCCGCGACCTCCCTGCGCACCCGCTCCCAAGCGGCCGAGTACTCCTCGGGCCCGTTCAGCCAGGCGGTCACCACCGGAGTTCGGCCGACGGGCATCTCGTCCAAGACGGTCTGGTCGAGGTCGCCGTAGACGGTCATGGCGGCTGTGCGCGGGATGGGCGTAGCCGTCATCACGAGCACATCTGGGTGTCGGGCAGATGGCTCGGCCTCCGCCGTGGTAGCGGTGGCAGGACCCTTCTCCCTGAGCGCGGCCCGCTGCTCGACTCCGAAGCGGTGCTGCTCGTCGATCACGACGATCCCGAGGGAGTGAAAACGAATGTCATCGGTCAAAAGGGCGTGAGTCCCGACCACGAGGTCGAGACTCCCGTCCAACAGTTGGCTTTGGATCTTGGTCCTGCCTCCCGCCGTCGTCCGGCTCGTGAGCAAGGCGACACTCAGCTCTCGCAGGCCTCCGATCCGGGTACCGTCGGCCACCTGCAGCCCCGCCAGGAAACCGCGAGCCGCCAGGTAGTGCTGTTCGGCAAGCACCTCGGTCGGGACCATAAGCGCACCTTGATGACTGCCCTGCACCCCATAGAGAAGGCTGGCGAGCGCCACGACCGTCTTGCCGGCGCCGACGTCTCCTTGCAAGAGCCGGTGCATCGGATGGGAGGCGGCAAGGTCAACGGCCACCTCCCGGATCGCCCGCTCCTGGGCGGAGGTAAGCCGGAACGGCAGGCGCTCGAGGAACTGATCGACGAGGCCCAACTCGCCCCGAGGTGGGGTGACAAGGTGGGCGATCCCGGGGGTCTCCGTTGCGGCCGCGCGCTTTTGCATCACAAGGGTGAGCTGGAGCCGGAGCAGCTCGTCAAAGGCGAGACGCTTCCTCGCTATGTCCTTGTCCTCGAAGGTCTCCGGGGCGTGTATCCCGAAGAAGGCCTCCGTACGTCCCGCCAGGCCGAGATCATCGAGGAAGCGGGAGGGCAGGACCTCGGCCAGCCGCTTGGTCCGCTCCAGCGCCTCGGCGACATAAGAGGCAATCTCGGCAGATCCGATCTTTGCCTTGCCCGACTGCGGGTACACGGGCACGAGTCGGCCTGTCTGGTCGCCGACCAGGTCAAGCACGGGATTGGTCATCTGGCGGCTTCCCCGGTAGATCTCGGTGCGGCCGAAGACGACGACCCCGGAGCCAACGACAAGCTGACGAGCCCGCCAAGGTTGGTTGAAGAACACGACGGCCAAGCTCGCGCTCTCGTCGGCAACGACAGCTTGCACCATGGTCTTGCCGCCCCGCGTCCGCCGCGTCGAGACGCGCCGGACCGTGGCGGTGACCATGGCCTCCTCGTCCTCGACGAGCGACCCGATGTCGGATTGGTGGCGACGGTCGATATACCGCCTCGGGTAGCACATCAGCAGGTCCAATACGGTCTCGATCCCCATCGCCTCGAGGCCGGCAGCCTTTCGTGCCTTGACCGTCCGGAGCTCCCTCACGCCCTTTTCCTGGAGAAACCGCAGAGTGCGGCCTCCAGCCGCCTCGCTCACTCGACCGAGACTAGGTAGGGGTAAAGCGGCTGGCCCCCGTGATGCAACTCGAGGGAGATGGCCGGCCAATTCTCCCGCAACCACTCAGAGATCCGCCGAGTGTCGGCCGCCGTGGCCCCGGCACCTTCTATCAAGGTCACGATCTCATCTCCGTCGCCGAGCATCTTGGTGAGAAGACCGCAGGTTGCTTCGAACGGGTTTGCCCCAACCGATTCGATGCCGCTTCGTGACAGGCCGATGAAGTCACCGGCCTCGATCGGACCGGCCGCGGACTCGCTCGGGCGCACCGCCGTCGTCACCTCCCCTGCGCGGACACGGCTGGCGGCGGCTCGCATGGCGACGGCATTCTCCTCGGCGCCCGCACCCGGGTCGTACTCGAGCAGGGCAGCGAAGCCCTCCTGGATGCCCTGGGTCTCGACGATGAAGGTTGGCTTGCTCGATAGCTGGCGGACCTGCTCGGCCACGGCCACGATGTTCTTGTTGTTGGGCAGGATGACGACTTCGGCGCCCGGCACCGAGTCGACCACCTCGAGGATCTGCGCTGTGGAAGGGTTCATGGACTGCCCCCCGCCCACTATGTGGTGAACGCCGAGCGAGTAGAAGATGCGGCGGATCCCGTCCCCGGTCGCCACTGCTACCACGGACGTGACGGGCACCGGCTCCTCCGGGCTCGGCGGGGGGGCTGCGAGCTCGGCGGCGCGGCGTACCCACGACTCTTCTTCGACCTGGTCGAGGAGGTCGGTCACACGGATGTCGCGGGGCCGCCCGACGTCGAGGGCAGCTTCGATCGCGGCGCCGATGTCATCGGTATGGATGTGGCAGTTCCAAAGACCGTCTCCACCAACGATGACGATCGAATCACCAATCCCTGCCCAGACCGCCTTGAAAGCACCGAGCGCCTCGTCTGGAGCCTCGAGGAAGTACATGACCTCATAGCGCAGGCCGTCAATGACGACCTCGCCCCCCGGCTCGCCGGGTCGGCTTCTCGACAGGACGTGACCCTCGGTGCCGTTGCCCTCGGCTTGTGGCCTGCGGTCATCGTCCTCGCCGGCCGCCGCGAAAGCCTCTGCCGCGAAACCGCCCGTGACCAGGTCCGCGACATGCGAAGGCAGCGGCAGCTCAACGAGGCTCGGGCGTCCGTCGATGACATGGAGGAAGGCGTCGTACATAAGGAGGAGGCCGGCTCCTCCGGCGTCGACGACGCCAGCCTGGGCCAGCACCGGCAACAGGTCCGGCGTGCGCCACAGCGAGGCGACGGCCGCTTTCATCGCCGCCTCGAAGACGTCGACGAGGTCCCCGCCGCCGTTCTCGTCGACGAGGCGCGCCGCCTCTGCCGCGTCGGCAGCCACGGTCAGCATCGTGCCTTCGACAGGTCGCATGACGCCTGCCCGGGCAGCTGCGCTGCCCTCGGCGAGGGCGACAGCTGCTTGGTGCGCCCCGACGACACTGCAAGGAGCGAAGGTGCCCGAGATGCCCCGGAGGATCTGGCACAAGATGACGCCAGAATTGCCCCGGGCTCCCATCAAAGATCCGCTCGCGATCGCCCTGCAGGTGGCGCCCATGTCATCGCCGTCGGCGGTAGCGAGATCGAGGGCGTCGAGAGCCTTCACCACGCTTTCGAGCGTCAGCGCCATGTTCGTACCGGTGTCTCCGTCCGGCACTGGGTAGACGTTCAAGCGGTTGACGACGGCCCTGTGGCGCTCCAGGCCTTCGGAGAAGGCGCGCATCGCCTCGGCGAGGCGCTTTGGACTCAGGCCGGGAGGGGCGTCAGTAGGCTGCTGGGTCACCGGTTCAGGGGGTCCCGTGGCGGCGACGGCTGCATAGTGTTACCGATCGTCGCGGATCGGTCTCGCACGGCGCCATTCCAATGGATGCTAACGTCTCACTTCGTCCATTTGTAGGAACTCTCTCTCGAGGATCGCGTCATCGTGGCAGCTGTATGTGAGATCTGTGGGAAGCACCCGGGCTTCGGGATGAACGTGTCCCACTCCCATCGCCGCACCAAGCGCCGTTGGGACCCGAACATCCAGCGTGTCCGCGCCCTCGTGCAGGGTACGCCGACCCACCTCAACGTCTGCACGTCGTGCATTCGGGCTGGCAGAGTCGTCAAGCCACCCCGCAGGGTCATCGCCGAGCGCTCAAGCTAGGCCGCGGCCTGAGCCGAGCGACCAGCTCGGTCGGCTCTCTCGCAAACCGACCTGTTCTTTGGAGAAACTGCCTGGTCAACCCAGGCGATGCAACCATCCCGTGGCCGCCAATGGCTCATCTCCGAGCCGCCTCGTCGCCGGATTGTTCACGCAGGCTCCGATCATGATGGGCAGACGGAGTCCAGCGGCGGCAAAGCTGTCCATCACCGCGTCGAGGTCACCCGCGGCAAAAACGAGCTCGTAGTCCTCGCCGCCCCCGAGAGCGTCGTCGGCGGTGGCGCCCGGGGCGACGGGAAGCGCTTCGAGCACGACACCGACGCCCGAAGCGCTCGCGAGACGGTCGAGATCTATGCCCAGGCCGTCGGAGACGTCGATCATGGCGCTGGCCCCGCTCGACGAGGCGGCACGGCCCTCGGCCACGCGAGCCACGGGTCGCCGGTAGGCATCGGCAAGATCATCGGGGACGGTCCCTTGGCCGGCGGCCCGCGAACGAAGCCCTCGCAGCCCGGCCGCCGAGCGCCCGAGTGGCCCGGTCACGAACAACAAGTCGCCTGGGCGCGCATTACCACGCAGCACGGGGGCCCGCGGTGCCGATGTGCCGGTGATCGCCACCGAGACGACGAGGCACGGTCCGGCCGACAAGTCGCCGCCCACGATCGCACAGTCGTAAGCCGCCCCGGCTTCGGCAAGGCCGCGCGCCAGTCCCTCGATCATCGACGCGCTCGCCCCCACTACCGTCACGAGAGCCTGCAAGGGCTGGCCGCCCATGGCCGCGACGTCACTTACGTTCACGGCAAGGGCCTTCCAGCCCACATCTGCGGCATCGACGAGGTCGAGATCGAAGTGCACGCCCTCGACGACGGCGTCGGCGGCAAGCAACAACCGTCCGTCTTGGGGAACAGCGACGACTGCCGCGTCGTCGCCGATCCAGACCTCGTCTTTAGGTGGCGAAGGAAGCGCGCGCCTGATGGTCTCGATGGCGGCTATCTCCCCGTCGGCGCTCGGCACAGTCTTGGACGCTATCTCCGCCCACCGCCAGGCGAAGCTACAAGACGGGATCGCAGGCTGACTTGGGCGTTTGTCGAGGGCTAGCCTACGATCGGTAGATGGCAGAGACTTCCAACCGAAATCTCCTCGACTGGGTGGACGAGGTCGCTGCACTCACTCAGCCAGAACGAATCGAGTGGTGCGACGGATCGGCCGAGGAGTACGAACGCCTGTGCCAGCTCCTCGTCGAGCGGGGCACGTTTACCAAGCTTTCCGAGGCAAAAAGGCCCAATAGCTACCTCGCCAGGTCGGACCCTGCCGACGTAGCCCGCGTCGAAGGGCGCACCTATGTCTGCCCGAGCAATCCTGACGACGCCGGGCCGAACAACAACTGGGTTGACCCAGGCGAGATGCGCGCCACGTTGACCGGTCTCTTCCGGGGCTCCATGCGAGGCCGGACCATGTACGTCGTGCCCTTTTGCATGGGCCCGCTCGGCTCGCCCATCGCCCATCTCGGAGTGGAGCTCACCGACTCGCCCTATGTGGCGGTGAACATGCGCATCATGACGCGAATGGGCGCCAGGGCTCTAGAGGTGATCGGCGACGGGGAGTTCGTACGTTGCCTGCACTCGGTCGGGGCGCCCCTCGAAGCTGGACGCGAGGACGTGGCGTGGCCCTGTGACCCCCACAACGTCTATGTCTCGCATTTCCCCGAGACACGCGAGATCTGGTCGTTCGGCTCGGGTTACGGAGGAAACGCCCTATTGGGCAAGAAGTGCTTCGCCTTGCGGATCGCCTCGGTGATCGGGCGCGACGAAGGCTGGCTCGCCGAGCACATGCTCATCTTGAAGCTGACCTCGCCCGCGGGTGAGGTCCGCTACGTCACCGGCGCGTTCCCCTCCGCTTGTGGCAAGACGAACCTCGCCATGCTCGTGCCGACTCTGCCGGGCTGGAAGGTCGAGACGATCGGCGACGACATCTGCTGGATGAAGATTGGCCCGGACGGTACCCTGCGAGCGATCAACCCGGAGGCAGGCTTCTTCGGCGTGGCACCAGGGACGAACCTGACGACCAACCCGAACGCGGTGCTCAGCGTCTCGGCCAACTGCATTTTCACAAACACTGCGCTCACAGACGACGGGGACGTTTGGTGGGAAGGCCTCACAGAGACGCCACCGCAACACTGCACCGACTGGCGCGGCAATGACTGGACCCCGGAGGTCGCGACACCTGCGGCTCACCCGAACTCACGCTTCACGGCGCCCGCCGCCCAGGACCCGGCGATCGCCGCGGAGTGGGAGGACCCCGCCGGCGTGCCAGTCTCAGCCATCCTCTTCGGTGGCCGCCGAGGATCTGTCGTCCCCCTCGTCTACGAAGCCTTTGACTGGGCGCACGGTGTCTTTTTGGGCTCGATCATGTCATCGGAGACCACTGCGGCCGCCACGGGCGCTGTCGGCAAGCTCCGCCACGACCCATTCGCGATGCTGCCCTTTTGTGGTTACAACATGGCCGACTACTGGGCCCACTGGCTCTCTTTCAGAGACAGCTTGGACGAAGACAAGCTCCCGCGGGTCTTCTATGTCAACTGGTTCCGCAAGGCAGCCGACGGCCGATGGCTGTGGCCTGGATTTGGAGAGAACTCCCGCGTGCTCGAGTGGGTCTTCGAACGCTGCGCAGGCCGCGGTGAGGCCGTACTGACTCCGATCGGCTACCTTCCGGCTCCCGGCGCCATCGAGCTCGGGGAGCTCGATGTCTCAAGAGAAGACATGAGCGACCTGCTGCATGTCGACCGAGACGAGTGGCGGGGAGAGCTCGCCCCTATCACCGCCTATTTCGCCGAGTTCGCCGACCGTCTGCCGCCTGCGCTCATCCAGCAACTCGAAGGGCTGAGAAGGCGCCTCGCCTGAGCACACAGGTCAGCCCGGGCTCCCACAACACGAGCTGTCAGCCCCAGGTGGTACTCGTCACTTTGTTGGCTGGCACCGACACCACCGAGGTGACCGAACCCTGCGGCCCGATCACGGCATAGTCACCGACGGGAAGGCTCGGGAACACTGCGGCGTACATCGTGGCGTCTCGGCCGACCCTGGGAAGTACCCAGACATGGGTGCGCATTAAGGGGTCGAGAACCGGGTGGATCTCCACCTCGAGCCCCTCGCAGCTCGCAGGTGCCCTCAAGATGAGGGCTCCGGTGTGCTCGCCGACATCGACCAGCACGGCCCGGCTCGGCTCACTCGGGGGCATGGCATGCCCAGCTTCTGGCCGAGTAGGGCGGCCGTGAGGGTGCCCGT
>Ga0182030_10026393_pt1 | contig 10516 bp, 15 predicted proteins | sample 812S3MmetaG_FD_121299 | JGI IMG/M metagenome (GOLD analysis project Ga0182030, IMG submission 121299) | Permafrost microbial communities from Stordalen Mire, Sweden - 812S3M metaG (Illumina Assembly) | ecosystem: Environmental > Terrestrial > Soil > Wetlands > Permafrost | place: Sweden... | reverse complement strand
AGTTAGAGGGAGCGACTGAGCACGACGATTTCGTTCAGATGGAGGGTACACGCCATGGCGAACGAGCCGCGTTTTCCGCGCGATTCGTGGTGGACGCGACTGGGCCGCGAGGCTTCCTGCACAAAGTCCTGGCGCTGCCTGAGATCCCGCTGCGCGACTTTCCTGAAACTGCCGCGCTCTACACACATTTCCGAAACGTAAGAAGGGTGGACGCGCTCCAGGTGGGCGCTACGCCGCCGCACCCAGTAGACGACGCCGCGCTGCATCATGTTTTTGAAGGCGGCTGGATGTGGGTGCTGCGATTCAACAATGGAATCACGAGCGCGGGAGTTGCGGTAATCCGTCCGCTGGCCGATCGCCTGCGCTTGCACGAAGGCGCCCCGGCATGGCAAAGGCTGTTGGATTTGCTACCGGCAGTGCGCGAGCAATTTCAAAACGCAACTGAGGAGCGCCCGTTCACCTACGCGCCGCAGCTCTCTTTTCGCAGCGGCGCAATAACGGGCAAGCGCTGGGCGTTGTTGCCCTCGGCGGCCGGCTTTGTAGATCCACTGATGTCCACGGGTTTTCCGCTGGTGTTATTCGGCGTTGGACGCCTGGCGGAGATTCTCGAGAGAGACTGGGAGACCGATCGTTTTCAGACGGCGCTCGCGACTTATGCAAAACAGACCGATGATGACTTACTCGCGACTGCGCGACTTATCGGCAGCCTTTACGCCAGCCTGGGTAACTTCCCTCTCTTCGTTTCTCTTTCACTGCTTTACTTTGCCGCAGCGAGCTATGCGGAAGCGGCGCGACGCCTGGGGCGACCGCATCTTGCGGGATCATTCCTGCTGCACGACAATCCTGGATTTCAGGTAACCGAACTCATGGAGCGGGCTCGCTCTGTTCGCGGAAGTGAGGAGACAGCGCAGTTGAATCGGGACATCCTTCTCGCGATTGAGCCTTTTAATATTGCGGGCCTGGGCGATCCGGATCGCCGGAATTGGTATGCGGTGGAAGCGGAAGACTTTCTCAGCAGCGCGCACAAGGTTGGCGCGGACCGCGATGAGGTTTCTCGCCTTCTTGACCAATGCGGCGTTTGGGACCGACCAGGCAATGGGCGTCTTAGTAGATGATATTTTTCCCCTGCTCCCAGATGTTGTAAAGATACACGGCCAGGAGTGCCAACCCATAGGCCACGGTGACGAAAGTCAGGATGAGTCCCCAACGGTCCATCTGCTCCATGAAATGAGCTACGGTCTGTTGTTTCTCGACAACGCTCCAGTTGGCGCTGCTGAGATGCACGGTGTCGTCCTCTGAGCGGGCCTTCACTTTGCGAACCACGGCGAGCATCACCAGCCCGAGTGCCAGAACAGCCCAAACGCTCGTATAAATGGTCATTGTGTTCCTTTCCTCCGCTTATCTAAATGGCAATTCACCGGCCGTCGCAGGGGCTTTCTCCGGCAGGTCATGGGCATCGCATATTCAATGGTTTAAAGGTGGAATTCGGAGCATTCCGGATGCTCCGCAGGGTGAATGTGCGGCTTTTGGCGCAACAATCTGGGCCAGGAGACGAGACAATTGGAGAACCGAATGAGGATCCTGATTGCTTCCGACTTGCACGCCAACCTCGAGGCCGTGACCGCGCTTCCGAAGGACTACGACGAACTCTGGGTGCTGGGCGACCTTGTGAATTATGGCCCGAATCCAGCGGAGGTGGTGGATTTCGTTCAAGGCCACGCGGCGGTCGTGGTACGCGGCAACCACGATCATCTGGCTGGATTCGGCGGTGAGCCACGGTGTTCCGCGCCTTTTCGCAAAATGGCCGAGGAAATGGGGACATTCACCGCGGGGGCGTTATCCGGACGGCATAAGGCTTACCTGCGGAGTCTGCCGCTGACCGCCTCCCGCAGTTCGGGTGGTACGGACTTCTTTCTTTGTCACGCGACGCCGGAAGACCCGCTTTACGACTACTGTCCTCCAGAATCGGAGAGATGGCCCTACCTCTTGCACAGAACCTCTGCCGCGTGTCTGCTGGTGGGGCACACGCATCTCCAGTTTCGACGCTCGGCCGGAGATAAGACGGTGGTGAATCCCGGCAGCGTCGGCCAAGCTAAGATGGGGCGGCCCGAAGCGTGTTGGGCCCTCCTCGACGGCGACAAGATCACCTTTCATTCAGCGGCCTATGACGTGAGCACCACGATCGAGAGACTACAGCGCCTCGACGTTTCTCCGGACGTTCGGGACGGTCTTTGCGCTGTGCTGCTGACGGGCGCAAAGCCGGTCGTAGACTTGTAAGAGAGGCAGTTTGCAAATGCTCCCGAAGGGACCGGCGAAGAAAGTCACCATCTATCTCAATGAAGACTCGCGATACCACCTCGAGCCAGCCTGGCGGGCAGTGGTCAACTTCCTGCGGCAGAAACAGGTGGCGGGAGCCACGGTTCTACGTCCCTCAATGGGCTTCGGTACCCATCAGATGATTCATACGCTCGATACGGAAGGCTCCATGGAACACATGCCGATTCGGATCGAATTCGTCGAGACTGGGGTGCGCGTCGACGAATTACTGCCTACACTCTATGACATGGTCACCGACGGGCTGATCGAGGTTCAGGACACCTCCATCATCAAGTCGGTCGTTCAGGGAAGGCAGCCCCAGCCGGTCCGCCCACACGAGGATATTCGAGGTAAGGCAAAGCTGATCCGCATCTATCTTGGAGAGGCGGACAAGTTTCATGGTGAACCTCTTTATGAAGCCATCGTGAAGCGGCTGAGAATGATGGATGTAGCCGGCGCGACGGTCTACAGGGGCATTCTTGGATATGGCGCGAAACGCGAGACCCACAAGAAGAGCCTGCTTCAGTTCTCGCACGATTTGCCCATCATGATTTCGGTGGTGGAACGGGAAGAGCGGCTGCCGCAGATCCTGGACACCATCGAATCCATGATGCAGGACGGCCTGATCGTGCTTTCCGATGTCGAGGTTCGACGGCTGGTGCATCGGAATCCGCTTGAGGAGGAAGCGAAGAATGCCGGAACCCCAGCCGGCTAAGTACTTGCGGCTTCACGTTGGTGAAGACGAGCGGTGGAACGGCAAGCCGCTTTACGAGGCGGTGGTGGAAAAGTGCCGCGAGCTGGAAATATCAGGAGTGTCGGTGTTCCGCGGGGTGGAGGGCTTTGGAGAATCCGCTGAAATGCATCAGTCGCATTTGATCACCCGTGATCGACCGATCCTGATTTCAATTGTCGAAACGGAAGAGAATCTTGCTCGTCTGCTGCCGGAGATCGAAGGCATTCTGGATACGGCGATGATGGCGATTTCAGATGTGCAGATGATCCGGATTTGCAAATCGACACTGCCGCATTAGCGCCTGGTTGCGAGCACAAGCCCCAGCCATGCGGCAATGAATCCAGCTACTACGCTGCCGACGGCATTGGCGAGGGCGATGAACCAATCACCGGTCCTGGCGGCCATCAGGTTCTCGAACTCAAAGCTGGAGAAGGTGGTGTAACCACCCAGAACGCCGACTACCAGGAATAGCCGCCAATTGATGTGCGCAGGGAAGCGCTCGGTCAGGATGGTCATCAGAAGGCCGATCAGAAAACAGCCGCTGACGTTCACGAGGAAAGTGCCGAGGGGGAAACCCCCGCGAAAGCGGCTCATGATGGTGGTCCCGATGAAAAAGCGCGCCACCCCGCCGAGGCCTGCGCCCAAGAGGATGACTAGATACCTCAGCATGGCTATTCCTTTCATGGTCCTGCGAGCGATCAGCAACCTGTTGCGGGCAAAAGAAAAACTCCTACCCGACCGAGAGTAGGAGTTATTATTCCCGAGCGTTCAGGACGGTTATCGGTGAGACTCCATCACCGTCGAACTGTTTCCTTCACCAGCATAGAAGCTGGCGTGGCACCATGCAATCGAAACGGCGACGGATTTAGCGGGCCCAGCGTTCATGGTGGTCGCGGTATTCGACGAGGCGATTGAGATCGTCGTGCAGCACGTCGCGATCCCGCGGCGACAATCGCTGGTCATTCGCAGACTTCCGCATAGAATCGATCACATCGTTCAGTTCGGGCCGATCGACGAATCCGCCGGTTTCGAGCTTAGCCTGCAATTCGCCGAGTTCGACTTTGGTTCGATCGAGGCGCCGGCGTTCCTTTCCGGCGGCCCAGACCGCGCTCCCGATATGGTCCAAATCGGTTCTGACGTGCTCAAAAACGTGGGCTCGCCATTGCTCGCCCTGGAAACGGGCTTCGCGGTCGTGATACCAATCCTGTGCTGCGGCGGTGACGGCAAATAAAGCCAACAGCGTAAATCCGGCTGTAACGAACTGTTTCATGGATTAAATTTCCTCAGGAACTATTGTACTTAGGTGCGGGGGAAGGGCAGCCGGTCGCGCTTCGCGTTACTCACTGATTCAGTTGCTGGCTCGATCCGAACCAACGCTCAACAATTTCGAGTACATCGACCGAGTGGTTGTAAGACATAACCTTCGCTTTCGGAGCCACTTCATGAGTTGCGTCAATGATTTTCTCCATGAAGTAACTCATCGCAGGATCGCCTGCTATGGCACCCCCGATCAGGACCCCATCACAAGGTTGCGTTCTTAATTGATGTTTGAAACCATTGAGGCCGGTGTCGGGCGAGGCGTGGGTGATTTCGTATTTATAGCCAGCGCGTTTCATCCGTTCCTGCAGATCCCTCAACCTCTTCGCGATCTTTGGGCGCTCCTCTGCCGGGATCGATGGATGGTCTAGCGGTAGCCCGATGTGGAAGATGGATACAGCCAAGGTCGCTCCTAACGGATTTGAGGGTAGGAGCCTCGGCAGTTCCGTGGCTCGTCGAAACAGATTACCACTACCCCGGCAAATCTGCGGGGAGAACGCGCGTCGCACAGATACTTCCGGATAAGGCACTCTCGTAAGCACCGGACGATTCCGCGGCCATGGCGTGTGCTTTTCCGGAATGTGGTTCGCGTGAGGTGGTGGCCGCCGTTTGACGTATAAGGATTCTTCGCAGATCGCACCACCAAGATCTCCGACCCGCCCCGCTAAACTTTCCCTCCGGAATGACCGATAGATTCACAGAAAAACTGGCGCCTGCCAGATTTTTATGAAGGGAAATTCTTTCATGGGACGATATCCTGTGCGGTCAGCACGGCTCATAGCTGGCCTGGTGGCAAGTGGCTTCTTGGGTCTCTCTCAGGATTCGCCCGCCACGCGTGTGAGCGAAGACCGGATCCAAGAGATCAACCAACAAATCCGCGTTGGGGGCCAAGCGGCTGTGACCACAGGACTCCTCAAGGAACGCGCGCTCCTGCCTACCGATTTGATCCAACGGAATCCTCGAGCAGCGGTTGACTCTGCCCTGCCCGACGATTTGCGCCAGAATCTGGTTAGGTCGCTTCCGGCTGCCGAAACACTGCTTGAAGAAAGAGGACAGTGGACTGGCCCCTTCGTGACCAGCGTGGCAGACGACTTCGCTCACACCCGTAGTTGGGTCTCGCGCGCTATCCGCATCCGGGGACATGTATTCGGCCTCTATTGGGACTCTCCCCCAGAAGCCGGCTGTTCCCAACTCGCCACCGTACGGGGGATGCGTCTCGGAAATCGTATTGCCGCAGCCTCGGGCGAAGTCGCACAGGACGCCAATGCTCCCTGCGCCACCACGGGGGACCAGAAGACAGCTGTGCTGCTGATCAACTACCCGTCAACGCCCCTCACTTCCGGCTACACAGCGTCGTACGTCAACAACGTTTTCTTCGGTCCCGCGCCATCGGTTTCCGACTACTGGAGGGAGACATCGTATGGGAGCACGTTACCTACGAACCCTCCATTCTCGATGATGGATCACAGCGCAACTTCAACGTTTCCGGGCCAGTCATACCATCGAACTCGCCACGCGCTTTCACGTAATCGCGCCCGACTATCCAGGTTTCGGAAAGAGCGACATGCCCGATCCGGCGGTATTCCCCTACACCTTTGACATGCTTTCCGAGGTAACGGAAGCCTTCCTGCAAGATCGAGGATTCGATCACCACGGTCTGTTCGTTCAGGATTACGGCTCCCAGGTCGGCTTCCGGATCGTGACCCGAAATCCCGAGGCTCTCGATTGGCTGATCATTGAGAACACGAACGCGTACGAAATCGGGTTCACCAAGGCATGCGATGGCTTCCCGGGGAGCACTTTAAGAATCGGACCGCTGAAAACGAAGCGGCTCTCGCAGCGTTTCTGGAGCATGATGCAATGAGGGGAATGTACTTGTACGGCGCGAAGAATCCGGAATTGATCAGCCCGAACAACTGGAAGTCGGACTTCGGCTTTATGGAACGCCCGAACGCTCGCCGTGTCCAACTCGACCTCTTTTATGACTACCGCACGAATGTCGGACTATATTCAAAATGGCAGGCGTTTCTAAAAACGCGGCAGCCGAAGACGGTGAGACAGGGCGGAAAGCGAACACCTGAAACGAAGCTAGCCGGGCCGGAGTGTCCGGACCCGCAACAACCGAGGAAATTCCCATGACGACAAATCCGATAGCGCCGCCCTTCACGCCGGAGAGCGCCGCAAGAAAAGTGCAATTGGCGGAGGATGCTTGGAATTCCCGCGACCCTGAGCGTGTTGCGCTTGCCTATTCGCTCGATTCTGAATGGCGCAATCGCACCGAATTCTTCCGCGGCCGTGACGAAATCGTAGCGTTTCTCAAAAGGAAGTGGGCCAAGGAACTTGATTATCGTCTAAAGAAGACATTGTGGGGCTTTCGCGAAAACCGGATCGCCGTTAGTTTCGAGTACGAATGGCACGACGCCCGCGGTCAATGGTACAGATCGTACGGCAACGAATTATGGGAGTTTGACGAAGCCGGCCTGATGCGGCGCAGGCTGGCGAGCATCAATGATGCCGAGATCGCTGAAGCCGAGCGGCGCATACGCTGAGGGGCCGTGTGCGTGAAGGAGATCCGGCGATAGCCGGCAGGAAGCTTCTCCGAGAGCACGAGCGCCTTCGACTCAGGTATCGTCCGGAGCCCGTGCGTTTGTTGTTTATTGGCGAATCTCCGCCGGCGTCGGGGAGGTTTTTCTACCGCGGCGATTCGGGGCTGTATCGCGCAATGCGCGAAGCGTTTCAAATCGCCGATCCGTCCATTCGCGAAGATACGTTCTTAACGGCGTTTCAAGCCGCGGGTTGCTATTTGATCGATCTTTGTCCGGAGCCGGTGGACGATCTGGATTCAGAATCGCGTCGAGCCGCATGCCTGGCTGGAGAAGCATCGTCGTCCAGGGCAATCGCTCGGCTGCGGCCACCAATGATCGCTACGCTCGTCCGCTCGATTGAGGGGAACTTAAGGAGTGCTGTTATGGGGGCGAACTGGAGCGGAAGGTTGATCCACCTGCCGTATCCGGGCCGATGGGCGCACAACAAAAACGCTTTCTTCCGCGGGATCGTGCCTTCAATCCGCGAGTTGTATTTGCCGTCGTGCGAACCGGCGTGTGGCGGCCATCGGTCTGGATAGACGGAAAACAATCGCTGCCTCGCCTCTTGGGCACAATTTGGGCAGAAGCGAAAATAGCCTCCCTATCTTATTGACAAGAAAGCCAGTTATTTGGTGCGGAGAGGGGGAGTTTGAACCCCTGGAGTGGTCCGCTTTCTCTCTCATCCTAGTGCAATTCGACCCAACTCACGAATGATTTCGCGGAAGCGCTTTTCAATCTCGGCAGAGGATTTGATCGGGAAATCGAGTTCGCCCGCCAAGGTCTCCAGTTCGGAATGCCACTCTCCGGGCATGATGAACGCCGGAGGGAAGGCATGGGTCGCCCGTTGTTCAAGAACGCGGAGCGCCGCAGCGGCGGTCTCGGAATAGTTCAGCTCCCCGAGCGAGTCAATCAAGAGGATGTCAAAGACATCCCGTGCCCGGCTCGCCGCGGCCGGTCCTGTACAGGCGTGAAGTTTTTGGGCTACCGGATTCCCAGCTCGGCGAGTCCCTGAACATGGGGATCAACGAGGTCCACCGGACCCGCTTTTGCAGGTCCGAGATCCACTTCAATGGTCTGCCAGGAGCGGGTCCGATACTGGACAGCAACTTCGACACGAATGGTGTCGGCCTGTTCCATATTCTGAATTCGCGGTTTGACTCGAAATGTAAAATCGTCGAAAGCCAGTTGCAAGACGGTCGTTAACGTTTGCATCCGAATTGCGCGACTACCTTCGATCCCAAGGTCAAGGTCCTTTGTCGCGCGAGCGCGCTGCGCGAATCGCAACTCCATTGCCGCACCGCCCTTCAGGTAATAGGCACCAAGGAGGCCCTCGTGAATCGCTCTTTCGAGAACACCGCATAACGCGAGAAAAGAAACCCAGCGGCGGAGGCGCTCCTGATCGATGCCCTGTTCCCGCGCCACGCGAGCAAGTCTCTTTTCGAGCCGCTCGGTCGGCTTAGGATTTGGAGTTCATGGGATCGCAGGCTCCATTCGACTCTGGGGAGCGTGAACTGTTTTCAAGTGTTCCTGGCCCCTCCTCTGGAGTTGCTTCGCTTCCGAGTCTCCGATGAATCCTTCACGTCGAGCATTGGAGATGGCCTGGCGGACCAGATCGATGCGCTCGCCGACCTTGAGAAGATCTGCAACGGTCTTGCTGATCGTTGTGAGCGGAATTCCTTCATGGACCGTGATGTCCTGAGGCCCGAGGTCCTCACGATGTACGACGATGGCTTTTGGCTTCTGACGCCGCAGACGGGCGGTTTTCGGGATCGTGATGTGAATCGAATTGGGGTTGGCGTCGGAGATCTCGAAGGCGGCGAGAGCCGTCGCATGTGAAATGGCAACCAGCTCTGGGCCACGGCTGGCTTTCGCCCAATGCACGGCCTCACGGTATTGCGAAAAACGTCCCGGCGTGAGGTAGGGAATGCGGTAGACGCCACGAGACGTTCGTTCGATCCGGCCTCGCTGCACGAGGCGAGCCAACACCGAGTCGGTGAAGCCTGCCTGCCGGGCACGGTCGGCGGTCACTAAACCGTCGTTTTCCTCGGCGAGCGATACGAGTTCATCGAAGCGTGAACGCGGCAGTCTCAGTTCTCCTGTAGAGCGGACATCGTCCTGTCAATATCTTTCCATATTGGAACTATTTTGACAACAGTTCAAACAACTCGCCACGTCCACTCGAGGAGCAGCCGGGGTGCGAGGCGAGCAACTACGAGTCCTGGAAAACGGCCTCGAAGAACGCGGGGTTCCCAGACCTCCTCTTCCATGACCTCAGAAGGTCCGCAGTCCGCAACATGGTCGAAAAAATGGCATGTCAGAAAAGCGAGCGATGGAAATCAGCGGGCACAAAACGCGCTCATGCTTCGAGCGTTATCACATCATCTCGTTGGCTGACATTCTGGAGAGCGGTCAGAAGATGGACCAGTGGATGAAAGCCCAGCGTTTCTCAGCAAGCGGACGCGCCGACAGTTGGTACCGCGAAAAAGAGAAAAGTTCGCGACTCTGGCACGAATAGCCCAGATCGACCTGCTTAGAGGCTCGGCTTCCTGCCAGTTTATCGAAGTGCTGGGCGATCGAGAAAATCCGTGCCGCCGAACCCTCCACAGTACTCAGGTTCGATTACGATGGCGAACTGCCACCCGAATCTACGACCGCGTTAGATAGGATGGCCCATCACGCGGCCCCACGCGGTCGGATAAGGTCCAACAAGGTCTGTAGCGGTTCCAGCAAACATAAGGTCCGAGATAAAGTCAAAAACGAAAACGACCGCCGATCAAGCTGGCGGCCATTCTCAGCTAATTGCTTTATTTTCTATGGTGCGGAGAGGGGGACTTGAACCCCCACGAGATTACTCCCGCTAGCACCTCAAGCTGAACCCGAGCGTTCCGGAGCGGTCTGAGGCGTCCTAAACTGTTGATTCGCCGTTGTGGGCCGGTCCCCGGCGGTCCCGTCCGGTGGGGGGCGTAAGGTCCGGATAAGGTCCCACAAAAAGGCGATGAAACCCTTTCAACTGGCCTCAATTTCGGGTAGCTCGGAATGGATCGTGTACCCGAGGGCCTTGTATCCCCGAAGTCGCTTATCGAACATGCGGGCGAGCATCGGTATCGAAGAATCAACGTAGTCGTAAACTTCCACCACTTTCTTGCTGTCGTGCAGGCGATGAAGCCTCCCGACATATTGCTGTAGTGTGCCCCGCCATGAGATCGGCATGGCGAGAAAGAGCGTGTCGAGACGAGCGTCATCGAAGCCTTCTCCGATGTAGCTGCCCGTAGCGACAATGATCCGGGGGCAGCCTTCCGTCGCGGCCAGTTCCTGCGTCACCGTTGCTCGCTGTTTCGGGCCCATCCCGCCCTTCAGCACAAAAACTCCTTCGATGTGGTCGCGCAGTCGCGCGCCGAGCCATTCCACGTGATCAGTTCGTCCGGAGAGCACCAAAGGCGATCTCCCTTTCGCAACCGCTTGAGCTACATCGCGGACGATTTGCGAATTTCGTTCCGCATCAACGGCAAGCAGGCCGTAAAGGTCCTGAATCGTGGGCGACTCTTCGCGCGTCCATGTCACGGTT
>Ga0182030_10026392_pt1 | contig 10517 bp, 13 predicted proteins | sample 812S3MmetaG_FD_121299 | JGI IMG/M metagenome (GOLD analysis project Ga0182030, IMG submission 121299) | Permafrost microbial communities from Stordalen Mire, Sweden - 812S3M metaG (Illumina Assembly) | ecosystem: Environmental > Terrestrial > Soil > Wetlands > Permafrost | place: Sweden... | reverse complement strand
GGTTGGTATCCCGGGCGCGCAGCCGGGTCCTGATCCAGGGTACTTGGGTTGGCCATGAGACGGTACCTTTATTGTGCCATAATCCCGACTTCTCGCGCATGGCGCCCGCATCCCTGGCAAACTACCGTGAGGGAGGTGACTCCTCGACATGCACCTATCCAGTTCTCCGCCCCCTACCTCGAAGCAATTGAAAAGGCCAGAATGCAATTCAAGAACGCCGAGCTCGCCCCCCGCACGATTTCGTCGTACCAGAGCGATTTTCGGGTTTTCCAAGCCTGGTGCCGGGCCGCAATCTCTGCAGCGTTGCCGGCGTCGGCCGACACGGTGGAACTCTACGTCACCGATCTTATCCGCCGAGGCCGCAAAATTACGACCGTGGAGCGTTAGCTTGGCCTGCATCATGCGGCCTCAGCCTCCATCCGAGGACCCCGCCGTCCGTCAACAGCGGGGGCCCTTGCAGCCAGAATGGAGGATCCGGCGGGTGGAACTGCCAGCATCAGTGGAACCTCGACACTCATGAGCTGGAGTATGAGGAGGCCGCTTGATCCGTCCTAACGGCTTCGACCCATCCTCCGTAGGCGTAGGCGTGTGCTTGCGCCAAATCGTAGGCCGCGCCCAACATAGCTCGAATGCGTATTCCTCGGGCGTGAGCGAGAGATCTGGGTCCAACCCGGTACCGGGCGACAGCTTGGCGCGTTCGATGGCCCAGCGGCCGGCGCGCGTCAGTTCCGCATCGCCCGCTTCGATCGCGGCGGCAAGCGTTCGACCCGCCGGCGCTTCCGGCACGTTCAGCACGTACCGCCGCGCGCCCAGCTTCACTTCGACCTGGCCTGGCGCGAGCGGCGATGCGGGCATCTTGATGGGATCAGGCAGATCAGGCAGCCGCGCGCTCATGCGGCTGGATCTCGTTCTCGATCCTGCGCTCAAACTCATCCTGCGCTACTTCAAGCTCGTAACGCTTTTGCAGGTTCATCCACATTTCAGACGACGTGCCGAAGTAGCGCGCGAGGCGCAAGGCGGTCTCGCCGGTAATGCCACGAGTGCCCTTGACGATTGCAGTAATGCGGTTGGGGGCGACGTGGAGCGCCTTTGCCAACTGATTCATGGTGAGGTCAAAATCCTCCATGAACTCTTTCACGTGCTCTCCGGGATGAATGGGTGGAAGTCTCTTGGGCATCGATCCTCCTTAGTGGTAGTCCACAATCTCGACATCGTAAGCGTGGCCGTCGCTCCAGCGAAAGCAGATGCGGTACTGATCGTTGATCCTAATGCCGTGCTGTCCGATCCGCTCTCTCTTCAGGGCTTCGAGCCGGTTGCTTGGACGGGCAAGCAGATCGCGCAAAGTAGTCGCGATGTCCAAGGCGTCCAATCTCCGGCGCGCGGCGGATTCGATATTTACGAAACGGGCAACCCGTTCCCTTCGGCGGAACAACCGTTCGGTATCCGGGCAGTGGAACGACTGGATCACGGTTCCCATTATACCAGCCGTTTTACGGAAAGCGTAAAATTCTATGGGTAGCTCCACCTTCACCACGCCCGCCGGCGCGGCCATCCATCAATCGCTCACAGCGCTGACCGTCGTTACCGTGGGCGATCTGCTTTACGTGGGTGAGGGTTACCGCGCGCGAATTCGGGAGCGGACGTTTGCCGGCATCGACGTGAATGGCAACGGCGATCCGCCCCCCCGCAAACGGCGCGCGCCGGTGCCCGCCCCTACGCGGATAGCTCTCGTTCGACGAAAGGCCGCACAGCCCGAGTGCGGTCCGCGGTCCAAACCCGCTCAACGTACCGCCTGACCAGCTCGCAAGATTTCTCATCTTCCGCATCGCCTATTTCCTACGCTTCCTGGAGGCGGGCGAAGCTCCGGCTCAAAAGCCTTTGGGTTTGCTCTGGGGGTGTGGCAGAATGGAAATCAGCCGTACCTCCTGCGCGTTTCTTAACTAACTTGGTGCTGCGCTAATCCGCCAAGAAAAACCGCAGCGACTGAGAACCTACGGGGCCAAAGGAGGAGATCTTCCGCGGCTGTCGGTATCCCAGCCGGGACGTGCCGCTGTTGTGGCATAATCCCGACTGGGATATCACGCGTGCCCGTCAACCCTTCCCGTCCTTGGGCGAGGCTGATCCGGCCGGGCGATTTCGTCTGGCTGGCGGTCTTCGCCGCGCTCATAGTCACCGCGCTCGAATACCCCTATCGCAACCCCGACGGCGTAATCGCCGGCCCTTTCGAAATCGTCCCTTTGATCGGCCTTTGCGTAGCACAGATCCTGGAGCCCAAGATTCCGGCGCCGCCTTCCCGGACCAGCCGCATCTTCTGGATCGTCTTGAAAGTGGTCCTCGGATTCATCCTGATGGGTTGGACCGGCGGCCTGACCAGTGATTATTGGCCGGTGACCCTGCTGCCGGTGATGTCGGCAGCTACCACCTTCGAACTGCCGGGGTCGCTGGCCTTTACCGCCCTGGCCATCGGCGCCTACCTTTCTTTCCTGCTCCATCCGGAGAGCCGATTCTTCCCGGCGCTGGCAATCCGCGTAGCCCTGATTGTGATGGTGGGCCACCTGGTGAACACCCTGGCGCAGGATCTGCGCGTGCAATCGGAGAAGCACCGCCGGACGGCGGAACAGCTTGTGGAGGCAAATCTGCACGTCCAGCAGGCCGAGGAAGCCGTGCGCCGGTCCGACCGGCTGGCGGCGCTGGGCCAGCTCACCGCCGGCCTGGCGCACGAACTACGCAACCCGCTGGGCACCATCAAAGCGTCCGCCGAGTTGCTGCGGCGCAACGTCAGCGCCGAAAACGAAGTCTCGCGCGAGATGGCCGGCTTCATCGCCTCCGAAGTGGACCGCACCAACTCGCTGGTGACGCGCTTCCTGCAATTCGCCCGCCCGCTACAATTGCGCCGCGAGCCCGCCGACCTGGCCCAAACGCTCGACCGCGCCATCGCCCAGGTGGAGCGCGAGGCCCAAGGCGCGGCCATCTACAAAAACTATGCGCCCGAGATCGCGCCCTTCCCCTTCGATGCCGAATTGCTGGAGCGCGTCTTCTATAACCTGATTCTGAACGCCGTGCAGGCCTCGCCTCCCGGCGGTGCGGTCAGCGTGAAAACCCGCGCGGCCGCGGGCGCGGTGGAAATCGCCGTCATCGACCGTGGCACGGGCATCGAAGCGCCCGAGCTCGACTCCATTTTCAATCCCTTTTTCACCACCAAGCCGGAGGGCGTGGGATTGGGGCTGGCCATCGTTTCCAAGATCGTCGACGAGCACGGCGGTAAGATAACGGTGGAGAGCGAGCCGGGCAAGGGCAGCGTGTTCCACGTGCTGTTGCCGGCCACACCCCAACTCCCATCCACAGTGACTGGTTCCCCATGAAGAAGCGCATCCTGGTAGTGGAAGACGAAGAAAAATTGCGCCGCGTGATCGAGCTGCAACTGATGTCGGCCGGCTTCGATGTGGACAAAGCGGCCACCGCCGAGGACGGGCTCAAGATCGTGGACCGCGCCGACCTGGTGCTCACCGATCTCAAGCTGCCCCACATGGACGGCCTGCAGTTTCTGGGCTTGATCCGCCGCCAGAACGCGCAGGTGCCGGTGGTCATGATGACCGCCTACGGCACGGTGGAAACGGCGGTGGAATCCATGAAAGCCGGGGCCACCGATTTTCTGCTCAAGCCATTCTCGCTCGATCACCTCATGCAGGTGGTTTACAAAGCCCTCGAGATGCGCGCCCTGCGCGAGGAAAACCGCCAGCTCAAGGCGGAGTTGGGGCGGCGCTACGAGTTCGACAACATCATCGGACGCAGCCCCGCCATGCAGGAGATCTTCGACACTATCGAGCGCGTGGCGCCTACCCGCGCCACCGTGCTGCTGGCCGGCGAGAGCGGGGTGGGCAAAGACCTGGTGGCCCGCGCCATCCACTTCCATTCGCCGCGCCGCGACCGGCCGCTGGTGAAGATCAATTGCAGCGCCATCCCCGAAAACCTCATGGAGAGCGAGTTATTCGGCTACGAGAAAGGCGCCTTCACGGGGGCCAATACCAGCAAGCCGGGCAAATTCGAACAGGCCGACACGGGCACGGTGTTCCTCGACGAAATCGGCGACGTTCCGGGCCAAATCCAGGTGAAGCTGCTGCGCATCCTGCAGGAGCGCGAATTCGAACGCCTGGGCAGCAACGCCACCCGCCACATCGACGTGCGCGTCATCGCCGCCACCAACCAGGACCTGCGCGCGGCCCTGGAACAGGGCACTTTCCGCGAAGATCTGTATTACCGGCTGAACGTGGTGCCGCTCAACATTCCGGCGCTGCGCGAGCGCAAGGTGGACATTCCGTTCCTGGCCAATCACTTTGTGAAGAAACTGGCGCCCGATACCGGCTGCCGGGTGGAATCCATCACCGACGCCGCCATGGAGAAGCTGATGGCCTACCACTGGCCCGGCAACGTGCGCGAACTGGAGAACGTGATCGAGCGCAGCCTGGTGATGGCCCAAGGCGACGCGCTGGACGCCGCGGACATCAAGCTGGAGAGCGCGCCGCGCATCAAGCCGCAGAACGAGACGCATTTCCTGCCGGAGGGAATGAGCCTCGATACCTATGAGCAGGAGATCATCCGCGAGGCGCTCCGCCGCGCAGACGGCAACAAGAGCCAGGCCGCGCGCCTGTTGGGGCTCACGCGCAACGCGCTCCGCTACCGGCTGACGCAGATGGGTCTGGAGTCGTAAGCGCTCCCGCGCGGATCATGTGGTCCAGCCCAGTCTGAAGCCGGAACGCGATTGACCAGAATGTCCATTCGGAGTTTCCGGGCGCGTTCCGTATACACCCAGCCAGCGTTGGCGAGATTCAGCGCGCGCAATGTGGGCTATCGTCGAGATCGCGGTCTACAGCGGGCGAATCTCGATACCACCGCCTCCCGATAGTTTTCGAGGGCAATTGCGTAGTCCTCTGCCGCCTCGGTCACCGCTTCACGCGCCAAACGCCAACGATCGGGAATCGTGACGTCTTCAGAATTGCCGGAGATCAGGCCGGTCACCGTCCGCGCTTCGTCCAGAGCGTCCACGAGACGCTTACCGGATTTCATTACCTCCCGGTGCCGTAGAGTGAGTTCCATTCCGCGTCCACGTAGCCCGCCCCCAACCGGCTGGCAGCTAGTTTCTGTCGCGAAGTTCCGTTCTTTTTGGAATTAACCGCTCCGAACCGCTCCCTAACGGTCGTGGCTCAGCAACGGTCTTTGTCCTTTGACTTGAGTTTCGTGACAGAAACTAGTTACGATACGGGCTAAAAGCCTGCGTGTCATCATGAATTCTGGTAATGCCGGCATAGCCAAAACAGGGGATGCACGAGGTTCGAATATTCTTCAGACTATTGGCGTGAGGACGATCTCGAAAACTCCGGATAGTGTTCCCCGGATTCTGGTGGCTGACGATGACCCCCAAGTTTGCGGCCTGTTCGCCAGGCAACTCCGGTCCGCGGGCTATCGCGTCAGTGAAGCGCATTCCGGTGCGCAAGCGCTCAGCCTGCTGCGCAACGCTCCGTTCCAGCTCCTGGTTTTGGACCTGAAAATGCCAGACGTGGATGGCTTCGACGTGCTGAAAATTGTCCGATCCGAATTTTCGCACCTTCAGGTTCTGGTGATCTCAGGCTACCTCCACGGCGCGCTTCTTGAGGCCGCCGAGTGCCTCGGCGCCAGGCTCACCCTCGACAAGGCCAGCGCGCCCCGGCTTCTGGTGGAGACCACGCGCAAATTATTGGGCGATGCCAACTGACTGGCCGAACCAATCTCCTGCGCTCATTCCGTTAGGCTCCGAATGCGGCTTACCGCACCGGCGTGCCATGGCGCAGTCCAGGTGCGGTAGGATCTTCGTTTGATGCGGCAGTTTCAAACCTTGGTTCAGCGGGAACATGGATGCCAGATTCGAAACCAGTGACCGTCGTAATTGTGGACGACCACCCCGTGGTTCGGGATGGTCTTTGCGCCATGGTTTCGGCAGAAGGCGACATTCACGTGGTGGCAGAGGTGGGCACCGGCGCGGAAGCGCTCGCCGTCATACCGCAGCTCCGGCCGGCGGTGGTTCTGATGGACCTCCTGCTGCCTGACATCGGCGGAGCCGAAGTGATCAGGCGCGTTTGCGGCAGTTCATCCGACACGGCGTTCATCGTCTTAACCAGCGTAGTGGGCGACGAGGAAATCTATCGTGCCATCGAAGCCGGCGCGCGTGGCTATCTGTTCAAGGACATGGCGCGCAAGGAACTGATCCATGCGATTCGCGCCGTGGCCAAGGGACAGCGATATATTCCCGCCCCGGTGGGCAGCCGAATCGCGGAAAACCTGCCGCGTACGGACCTGACCTCGCGCGAAATCGAGGTCCTGCAATGTGTCGCAGCCGGCCTAAGGAATAAGGAGATCGCCTATCAGCTCGGCGTCTCGGAAGCCACCGTAAACGCTCACGTCAAACACATCCTGGAAAAGTTGCATGCTTCCGATCGGACGCAGGCGGTGACCACGGCGCTCCGCCGGGGAATCATCAGACTATAGTTCCGGCGGAAGCGCCCTCGCGGCGGTTACGGTTCGGGGACGGTCACGGGACTCCGGGCAAGACGTTTCCTCGATGGTCTACCCGTCACATGGCAATCTGCCGCCACCTGGCCAGATCAGTTGCCTGAAGCGCCCGCGCTGGGGTTTTGACACACCGCAGTTGTATGCGGAGCGGCTTGCAGGGCTCTCCGGACCGTTCCTGCGCCGAGGCCTGTGGTGCGGGCAATCTGCCGCAAGGAAAAACCCTCTGAGCGAAGCACAACGATCCGCTCCCACGGCACTACCGCTCTTGGACGCCCCGGTTTGCCTTTCACCGGTTCTTCCTCCACAATTCAGCAGGGTCTTTCTGTTCGCCGCATTCACGCCGAATATCCAGGTGGCGAACTGCGTTCCTGGAGCGGTTTGCCAGGCTCTTCACCTCTCCAGGGGTGAATTCCGCAGATCGTCGCCGTCATCGGCGTATTGCTGGTTGTCACCCACCCAGGTCATATCCAGATCGCCGCCAAAAGCAATAAAGCCCAGGATTACCTTTTGAACGTCACCTACGCGATTCAGTTTCGGAATTTCGTACATCGCCGTTTCTCCTTTTCGATGGTTAGTTTGGACAAATATCTCGATCACAGGCGGTCCAGAACCTGCAATCTCTTCTGATAGATCGACGAGTCGTTCGCCACCCGCCCGGCGACTTCGACCCAGGCGTGACTGAAGAATGGCGCCGCGCAGTACCCGATCGCCACCTCGGCCAGGACGCCGCGGTCTCGCATCATCCGCGCCGTGACGATGGAGCGCTGCAGGCAGCGGATGGGCTTCCAGTAAAAGGGAGCCACCGACCGCACTGCTTCACAGATCGCGGATTCGATCTCGACGCCGGCCACCCCGGTTTTGGGTGAGCGCTGTCCACGCCTTGAGCGCACGCCCCGCAGTCCCCGGCACGCGAACAGCAGGTCATACCGGATCAGCTCCCATAGAACGCGCGCATGCAGCCAGGCGCCGGTCCTGCATGGCAGTTCAGTTCGCATCGGGAACCAACAGCCCTTCGGCCTGCAATTGCGCCAGGAATTCCGCCGCGTCCCGCTGCACGGTCTGCGGTGCGATATGGAACTCGCCGCTAATGGACGCGGCGACCTTCTCGATGCTCCATCGTTTCGCGGCTCCGTCCCAAATCATCGCACCGACACGATTTGCCGAGAACACCGTTCCCCTGCCAAGATGTATCAGCACCACGCCATCGGAATGCTGCGAAACCTTGACATCCGGCGCCACGCGGAATCTCAAACCGCCCGGTTCCAGTTCCTGCGTCTTGTGCGCACGCCAGTTCCTAAAAAGACTCATCATGTCCGGAACCACTCCTTGCGATGTTCTGTCTGGTAGAGTCTTAGGTTACGGCGCATCCTCACTTTGGCCGACATGAATTTCGATTACGGCGCCGTAGCCTTTCGTGGTAATCGCAAGGTCCGCAGGAAGGATGCGTACGACCGTGGAACGGACATGACGGGACTCGGATTTTGGGCGGACTCGTCGATCCGGTCAACGGCCGGCAGGGTTCTGCCCCGAGGATTGGCGCTTGTCGTGATGGCCGCTTGGCCGCTGTTTGCGGTGAATCCCGCTCTCTCCATCGGTCAATACCTGCGCACGAGTTGGACCCAGGAAGAGGGCAGTGCGCTTCCACCGGTCCAGGCGCTGGCCCAGACGGCCGACGGATATCTCTGGCTGGGCGCCAGCACGGGCCTGATGCGATTCGATGGAATGCGATTCGTGGAGTGGTCGCCCGCTTCCGGCCCGGCTCTGCCAAGCTCGAATATCAGTTGTCTGCGCCCCGCGTCCGGCGGCGGCCTGTGGGTGGGCACCACTGCCGGGGTATGCCGGGTGGACCACGGCCGGGTCTTTCGCTATCCGGCCGTAGACAAGTTGCCTTGCGGACTGATCGTTTCCATGTTGGAAGACCGGTTGGGGCGGTTGTGGATGCTCAATGAATGCCCGAGCGCCAATACTATTGCGCTTCTCTCGCCGGATGGAAATCTCCGGACATTTGGAACCCGCGATGGTCTGCCGGACCGTCCCGGAGCGTTGTTCCAAGACCGCCAAGGCAACCTCTGGATCGGCACTGCGAGCGCCCTCTGCCGGTGGTCGCCCGGCAACCCCGCTGTGTGTTCAGAGGGTCCCGCGTTCGACGTCCTGGCAATCGCCGAAGCCGGCGACGGGCAACTGGTCATAGCAAACGGCAGCCGAAAGCTAGGATTTCGTATTTCCAACGGGCAAGGTAAGCCTATCGGACCGCGCGTGCCGGACTCAACGTTCATGCGCGGGGCCATGATCTGCGACCGTGACGGCAACGTCTGGATCGGCACCGCGGGCCAGGGACTGCTTCGTCTCCGAGAGAACAAGGTGGACCGGTTCACGCGCAGCGACGGCCTTTCGAACAATCTCGTCAGCAGCCTTGTGGAAGACAGCGAGGGCGATATCTGGGTTGCAACCGCGCGCGGCCTGGACCGATTCCGGGATCCCAAAGTCCAACTCTTCTCGACGCTCAACGGCTTATCCGGCGATCTGATCAACGCCGTGTATGGCGCCCAAGACGGAGGAATCTGGATCGGTACGGGCGGATCTGGCTTGAATCGGCTGATGGGCGAGCGTGTAACGCAGTATACAGCCGCGGCAGGCTTGCCCAACGCTACGGTGTTTTCGCTCTACGAAGACGCGCCGGGGCGTCTTTGGGTTGGAACCCGTGCTGGGCTGGCTTTCCAGACCGGCGACCGGTTTGTGGAACTTCTTACGCCAAGCGGCCAACACCTCGACCAGGTATTTAACATCGGGGGCAACCATACCGGGACCGTGTGGGTAGCCGATCACCGCCGCGGCCTGTTTGCCGTACGCGACGGGGTTGCCCATCCGGTCACCCTGCCGGCATCGGAAGCTGGGGATATCTGTCGCCTGCTCGCCGCCCGCAATGGAACCGTCTGGCTAGGCCAGTACCGCGGCGGCGTAACGGTGTTGCGCAACGGGTCCGCGAAGCAGTACGGCACGCGCGACGGATTGGGCGGCGGACCCGCGCGAGCCATCTACGAAGATCCTGAAGGAGCCGTTTGGATTGGAACCGGAGACGGTCTGAGCCGTTTTCAAAATGGACACTGGACTGCCTGGACCACAGCTCAAGGTTTGCCCGCGGGTGGAGTGCTAGGCATTGTGGAGGACCTGGCCGGCGGCCTTTGGTTGATGACTCCTGGCGGCGTCCTGCGCTTGTCCCGCAGCAGTTTGAACGGCCCGGTGAAAGCCCTTTCGTATGTCCTATATGGCCGGACGGAAGGCTTGCGGCTGGCCAACGGGGGTATGACCAATCCGCGGCTTGCGCTATCCCGCGACGGCCGAGTGTGGGTCTGTACGGAGGATGGCGTTGCCGCAATCGACCCCTCCCGCGTCAGCAGCAACCCGGTCCCTCCGCCGGTGGTGATCGAGCAGGTCATTGCAGATGGGAAGGCTCTCGATCCTGCTGCGCCCGGCGGAGCCGTATTCCGCGGGCACGATCTTCAGATTGGCTACACCGGCATCAGTCTGATGGTGCCGGAACGCGTGCGCTTCCGCTACCGGATGTATGGTCTGGACCGCGCTTGGACCGACGCCGGCACGCGCCGGAATGTAGCCTACGTCAACCTGCCTCCCGGCCACTACCGGTTCCAGGTAATTGCCTCCAATAACGACGGCCTGTGGAATAACGCCGGAGCGGAGCTTGCGTTGCGCGTCGATCCATACTTCTATCAGACCACCTGGTTTGCCCTGGTAGTGGTGACTGCCACTCTGCTGGCCGTCTGGTTCGCTCACCGGCTAAAGATACGCCGCGTTGTCTCCCATTTGCAGTTGATTGCCGCCGAGCGCGTGCGTTTTAGCCGCGAACTGCACGACTCCCTGCTGCAGGGATTCTCCGGGGTCGTGTACCTGTTGGAAGCCGCGGCGCGCCAGTTCGATGCCGCCCCGGAGGTCAGCAAGCAGCGTTTGGAACGGGC
>Ga0182030_10026391_pt1 | contig 10517 bp, 14 predicted proteins | sample 812S3MmetaG_FD_121299 | JGI IMG/M metagenome (GOLD analysis project Ga0182030, IMG submission 121299) | Permafrost microbial communities from Stordalen Mire, Sweden - 812S3M metaG (Illumina Assembly) | ecosystem: Environmental > Terrestrial > Soil > Wetlands > Permafrost | place: Sweden... | reverse complement strand
TGAAAGCGACGGTGCGTCCGAAAGGCGGCAAGGGGGCCGCTCGGGCAGCACGTCGGTCCGGCAATGTGCCGGGCGTAATTTACGGTGAGAACAAACCCCCGGTGATGGTCCAGATCGACCATGCCGAATTGCGCAAGCGCATTTATGCCGGGCGCTTCCTCACCACGCTCTATCACCTCGACGTGGACGGCACGAAGCACCGCGTGATCCCGCGCGACTTCCAGCTCGATCCGGTCAAGGACCTGCCGATGCACGTGGATTTCCTCCGCGTGTCGGAAGGCGCCACCATCCGCGTCAATGTCGCGGTGCACGTGCTCAATGCCGAGGCCTCGCCCGGCGTGAAGCGCGGCGGCGCCGTCAATATCGTCACCCATACCGTGCAGGTGTCGTGTCCGGCGGAGTCGATTCCTGAATCGATCGACGTCGATATCGGCGATCTCGACATCAACCACTCCAAGCATCTCAGCGACGTGACGCTGGCGCCGAATGTGCGCGTGATCGCGCATGGCGACATTACACTGGTCACGGTGGTGCCGCCCTCAGGCTACGCGGAAGAACTCAAGGCCGCCGCCGAAGCGGCTGCTGCCGCCGCTGCCGCTGCCGCCGCCGCTGCCGCTGCCGGTACTGCACCTGGCGCCGAAGGCGCTCCCGGTGCCGCGCCCGCTGCCGGTGCTGCGCCTGCTGCCGGCGCCGCGCCCGCGGCCGGTGCCGCGCCCGCCAAGTCCGACAAAAAGTGAGGCGGCGTAAAGCTGCCTCACTCCCTTTTGCGGTTTGCGAATAGAGCGGCGAAGCCGGTGACGCCATGCTGCTTTTTGTCGGCCTGGGCAATCCGGGCGAACGCTATGTCGGCAACCGCCATAATATCGGTTTCATGGCGGTACAGGCGATTGCCAAGCGCCATGACATCGCGCCGTGGCGGCGCAAATTCCAGGGCGTAGCGGTGGAAGGCGCGATCGGCGGCGAAAAACTTCTTCTGCTGCTGCCGGGCACCTTCATGAACGAGTCGGGCCGCGCGGTGGCGGAAGCGCTGCATTTCTACAAGCTCGAGGCCGGCAGCGTCGTGGTGTTTCATGATGAGGCCGAACTGGCGCCCGGCAAAGTACGGTTGAAGCTCGGCGGCGGTAATGCCGGCCACAATGGCCTGCGTTCGATCTCCGAGCATATCGGCAACGACTATCGCCGCGTGCGCCTTGGCATCGGCCATCCCGGCGACAAGAAATTGATGGAAACCTACGTGTTGCAGGATTTCGCCAAGGGCGAGCGGCCCTGGGTCGAGGCGCTGTGCGACATCGTCGCCGACAATGCCGGTTTGCTGATCGAGGGCAAGGATTCGACTTTTCAAAACAAAGTGCATCTAGCCATGGACGCCAAAGGCTTTGAAGATTTGGGTTTTGGCGCGGCGGACGAAGGGACTCCGTAAATGGGATTCAAATGCGGCATTGTCGGCCTGCCGAATGTCGGCAAGTCGACGCTCTTCAATGCGCTCACGCAGACGGCGGCGGCGCAGGCGGCGAACTACCCGTTCTGCACCATTGAGCCCAATGTCGGTGAGATCGCGGTGCCGGATCCGCGTCTGGAAAAACTCGCCGCGCTGGGAAAATCCGAACAGATCATTCCGACCCGCATCACCTTCGTCGATATTGCCGGCCTGGTGCGCGGTGCCTCGAAAGGCGAGGGGCTCGGCAACCAGTTTCTCGCTACCATCCGCGAGGTGGACGCCATCGTGCATGTCGTGCGTTGTTTCGTTGACGACGACATCACCCATGTCGAAAACAAGATCGATCCGGTCGCCGACATCGAGACCGTCGAGACCGAGCTGATGCTGTCGGACCTCGACAGTCTGGAAAAGCGCGTCGATGCGCTCGAGAAAAAAGCCAAGGGTACGGGCGAAGACGCCAAGCTGGCGAAAGAGATGTTGGCGCTGGTCAATAGCGCGCTCGTGTTTTTGCGCGAGGGTAAGCCGGCGCGTCTGGTCGAGCGCAAGCCGGACGAGGAGAAACTGTTTCATTCCTTGGGGCTGCTGACCTCGGCGCCGGTGCTCTATGCCTGCAATGTCGATGAAGCCTCCGCCGCGACTGGCAACGACTTTTCCAAACAGGTCGAGCAACGCGCCAAGGCCGAGGGCGCGGTCGCGGTGGTGATATCCGCCAAGATTGAGTCGGAAATTGCGACATTGCCGCCGGCCGAGCGCGCGGAGTTTCTCGAAGCCGTCGGCTTGGCCGAGACCGGGCTCGATCGCCTGGTGCGGGCCGGCTATGCGCTGTTGCATCTGGTGACCTATTTCACCGTCGGCCCGAAGGAGACGCGGGCCTGGACTATTACCAAAGGCACCAAGGCGCCGCAGGCGGCGGGGGTGATCCATACCGATTTCGAGCATGGCTTTATCCGCGCCGAAACCATCGGCTATGCCGATTACATCGCGACCGGCGGCGAGGTTGGCGCCAAGGAGGCCGGCAAGATGCGCCTGGAAGGCAAGGAATATGTTGTCGCAGATGGCGATGTGATGCATTTCAGGTTTGCGAACTAGCACGGGCAGGCGGTGTGACAAGCTTGGCCATGCCGGGTTAGAAAGCCGCCATGCCGAAGCTCCATTGGGAAGACTTCCAACCTGGCACAGTTGCCGTTTATGGTCCGCGCCTCGTCACGCGCGAAGAAATGGTCGCTTTCGCGGCCGAGTTCGATCCGCAACCGATGCATCTCGATGAAATGGCGGGTAGCGCTACGCTGCTTGGCGGGCTGGGCGCGTCCGGCTGGCACACCTGCTGCCTGATGATGCGAATCATCGCCGACGGCTTCCTGCTCAATTCGAGTTCCATGGGCGCGCCGGGTATCGAGGAAGTGCGCTGGCTGGCGCCGCTGCGGCCCGGCACCCATATCCGCGTCCGCTCGACCGTGCTCGATACCCGCTCTTCGAAAAGCCGGCCCGAAATGGGCCTGGCCAAAATGAGCTTCGAGGTGCTCGACGACAAAGACACCGTCCTGATGGCATTGACAACGACGTTCATGCTCGGCCGCCGCCAGCCCAGTGCGGGCGCATGAAATATTTTGAGGACATCCAGGTCGGCGACACGTACGAAGTCGGCCGCAATACTTTCGATGCCGCGGGGATCAAGAGCTTCGCCCGCCGTTTCGATCCGCAATTGTTTCATCTCGACGAGGCGGCGGCCGAGCGCTCGCATTTCGGCGCGTTATGCGCCTCCGGCTGGCATACGGCGGTGGTGTGGATGCGGCTGATGGTCGATCACCGCCGCGGCATGGCCGAGGCGGCGCGGGCGCGCGGCGAACCGGTGGCAGGCATCGGCCCGGCGCTGGGCCTGCGCGACCTGAAATGGCTCAAGCCGGTCTATGTCGGCGATACCATTACCTATAAGACCGAGGTGATCGAGACGCGCGTCTCCAACAGCAAGCCAGGCGCCGGGCTGATGACGATCCGTTCGACCGGGACCAACCAGAACGGCGAGCCGGTGATTTCCTTCCTGAGCACCACCTTCGTCGAACGCCGTCCGGAAAAGCCATGACCGCGCTTACTGCCGAACTGCGCAAGAACGACGAGCGGCGCGCCATGGCCACGGCCTGCGGCGCCCATGCGTTGCACGACGGCTATACCGACCTCATTTACGTGATGTTGCCGATCTGGCAGCATGAATTCGGCCTCGGCTTTGCTGCCTTGGGTCTGATGAAAACCGTGTTCTCCGGCACCTTGGCCGGCTTTCAAATTCCGTCCGGCTATCTCGCCGAACGTTTCGGTGCGCCTATCGTGCTGGCGCTTGGCACCGCTTTGGCCGGCGTCGGCTATTGCTTCGCCGGTATGAGCAATGGCGTCATGCTGCTGGTGGCTTCGCTGTTCGTCGCTGGCCTTGGCGCCAGCACGCAGCACCCGCTGGCATCGAACCTCATCGCCCATGCGTTTTCCGGCGCGCGTTCGCGGCAAGCGCTCGGCACCTATAATTTCGCTGGCGACATCGGCAAGATGACGCTGCCGGCGGCAGCCTCGCTGATGTTCGTCGTGCTGCCTTGGCGCGAGTCGGTGGCGATCCTCGGCGTGGTGGGCATATTGGCAGCGATCGTGATTTTCGTGGCCATGCCGCGGTTCCGCAACGAGGCGGCTACGCCGGAAAAAGCGAAAGCTGCCGGCCGGGTAGCGGGCAAGCTGCACAAATATGGATTTCCGCTGCTGTTGTCGGTTGGTGTCATCGACAGCGCGACGCGCATGGCCTTTCTCACTTTCCTGCCATTCGTGCTGAACGCCAAAGGCGCCAGCCTGCCGACCATCGGTTTCGCTTTGACGCTGGTTTTCGCCGGCGGCGCGGCCGGTAAACTGGTCTGCGCCTATATCGGCGCGCGTATCGGCGCCGTCGCGACAGTGTGGCTGACCGAGACGATAACGGCGCTCGGCATCGTCGCTTTGCTGCCGCTGTCGCTCGATGCCGCGTTGATTCTGTTGCCGGTCGTGGGCGTCGCACTCAACGGCACCTCGTCGGTGCTCTATGGCTCGGTGCCCGATCTGGTCGCGCCCGCCAAACGCCAGCGCGCCTTCGGCATCTTCTATACCGGCACCATCGGCGCCGGCGCGGTGTCGCCGGCAATCTATGGCCTACTCGGCGATGCGGCCGGCGTGCCGATGACGCTCATGCTTGTCGCCGCGGTGGTGCTGCTGACGCTGCCGCTCACGCTACTGCTGCGGCCGGCGCTGGCTATCGAGCCAGCGTCCTGATCTTGACCTGCTGCACGACCGCCGACGGCAGCACGTCGAGATAGGGCCCGAGCAGGAACGCCTCGCCGGAGCCCGCGCCATACATGCGGTCATGCGCATCGATCATCGCGCGCACCGGGCGCGCGCAGGCGGAAATCGAGTCGACAATGATGTCGTTGATGTCGCCCGGCCGCATGTCGGCGCCGTAGCGCGGGTCGGCCGTGACCTTGCGCACGACGCATTCGGTCGCCCGGTGCACCAACGGCAACAAGGCGGCGTCCTTGCGCTGCACCGACATTTGCAGCCAGCTGGCCGGTGCGGGCGACGGCGGCGTCTGGGTATCAACCGAGACATTCAACACAAGCGACAACCCGAACAGGGATTCGAGAATCATCTCTTGGTTCTTTCTTGGGTGTTTTTTGGCCTCGCGAATCAGAGTCTTCAAAGCTGGTACCAAGCCGCGAGTCGCGCTGCACGAAAAAATTGAATCGAATGCGCGCGATCGCGGCCTCTGTTGAATCCGAGTCACACGAGCGGCTTTGGAACGAAAGGAGTCCGAAATGCGCTAAGCGATTCAGAACATGGATGTTTTCATCAACTGACGGAACCGCGACGGGCCTGCCGGGTTGACGCTCCGCCATGCCAAAAAAATCGACAGTAAAATCGAAAACCGAACGGGCTACCGCCGCCCCGATGACCGCCGAGCAAAGCGAGCTGCTCAAAAAGCTCGCCCGCGACGCTTATGATTTGGACGCGTTTCGTCCGCGATTAACACAGGCGCAAGCGCAGCTACGTATCGCGGGCTTGCACGCGAAACTTAAATTGCAGGACGGGCCGCCCCATACATTGTGAGCGCGGAACTTCGCGGCCTTTGGCGTGCCGCCTTCCCGACAGCGCGGAACACATCCTGCGCCGGGGCGTTTTCATCTTGGCAAATCAATCAGCAGGAGGAACTCATGCCACATTTCCGTCAAACAGCAGCGCTTGCTGCGATGGCCGCCGCGCTAATGGCCGGCGCGAGCACGGCGAATGCGCAGACCACCGTCATCACGCGTGAGCCGGTGCAGACCGAGACGGTCGTCACCACGCAGCCGCTCGTGCTCACGCCGCAACAGCGCCAGACAGTGTACCGCACCATCGTGCGCGAACCCATCGTACCGGCGCAGCCGACGGTGACCTATCGTGTCGGCATGCGCGTTCCGGAAAGTGCGCGGCTCTATGCGGTGCCGGAGACGGTGGGCGCCGAAGTACCGGCGGTTCGGACCTACAAATACATGGTGGTGAACGACCAGGTTGTGCTGGTCGATCCCGCGACCGGCGAGGTCGTGGCTGAATTGGCGAACTAGCGATTGACGGATCGTGCCATTTGGCGGCCCGGCGTTGCCAGCGCCGGGCCGTTGCGCGCAATATTTCGGTGTACAGCGTTTACCTTTTCCGGGCCGGGCTGACATGCGCGCGCTGTAAACGCTGGATTTTCGGCGCTTGCGGGGCCATATTAGGCGCCCAGGAGCTTTGAGTTATGTCGATGATCAACTACCGTGCCCCTTCGGAATTATTTCCCAGCCGCAGCCGTAAATCGCGCCGCCCGATCGGCTACAAGCGTTTTCCCACGGCAGCGGAAGCCATCCGCTTTGCCATCGAGGAATTGCCGCCGGAATTGCTACTCGGCGCCTATCTCGAGGTCGAGGAAAAGCGCTTCGACGGCAATGGCATACGCCAGCTCTATGAGAGCTCCGACTATCCGCTGCCGCGCAAGGCCGTAAAGCCCGCGAAAGCCGTCGCTTCCAACTAATTCGACGCCAATCGAGGTCTGGCAGACTTTCCCTGCGCAAGCCGGGAACCCGTTCGCCTTTGGCGCGTTTAACCGCTCACTTACCACGCGATATTCGCCAGATTATTGGGGGCCGGCCATGGCCGACAGAAATGCGCTCGGAAAAATCGGTTTGATGCTGGGCGCGGCCACCATGATGGTGATGATGGTCGGCGCCTTTATCGTTACCGATCATCTGACCGGCCGGCTGCATATCGACGAAGGTTTAAGTGTAGCGAGCCTACCGTCGGGCGTGCGCTAAGGCCTCTAAAAAAGCCGTTCCAAAAAACCTTTGCCAAAAAACCCGCCGAAGCGGGGGTTGAGTTTGGTGGGAGGAGGTCCGAAAGACGCCGCCGGGCAACGTGCCGAATCTGGCCGCTTTCGAACCAACACACCGTAGTTCACCGGATTTGATGGATGACGGTTTCCGGCTACGCTGAGCCGGAAATCCACAGCAATTATCCGTTCAAGGCGGCTGTAGCCCGTGGAAACTCTAAATCCGAAGCAACCCGTCGCTTAAACACGATTTTATGCAACCAGTCGGCGTCTCAGCCGTTGAACCTACACACCGATGGAGGTTCCCCAGTGAAAATTTTGCACCGCCGCCTCATGATGGCGACCGCGTTGGCGACTGGCCTCGCCGTCGCCCCGCTCACCGTGAGCCAAGCCCACGCTACGGATGGAACGTCAGTATCGAGCGACCCGGGCTTCAACCCCGATACCGGTCAGATCAATCCCGGCTTCGACAAGAAGAATCCGACTTCGGAGCAGCCGCGCAAGATCCCCACGCATGCCGAAATACTTGCGGCCAAAGCGATGCCATTCTCGACCCAGCCGTTGCTGGGCGCCGGGCAGCAGGCGCCGCTTCCAGCGACTGATAATATGCGCCCCGAGACCAAAGACGGGCAGGCCACTGCCGGCGGACCGCAGGATACCAATGCCGGTTCCGATCCGATGAAAAACGGCTCGCAACCCAGTTCGAGCAATAAACCGTCGACCGTAGGCGTCGCCTCGAACGAGGCCGGCGCTTCCGCACCGGCCGCTCAAGCGACCGAGCCGCACGGACCGATCGGCGCTTTCAACCAGACCATGCCGGCCAAATTCTCCGCCCGCAACGAAGTGCTCGACCGGGTGCCGCTGATGAACATCGCACTGCCGCTTTCCAGTGCGCAGCGCCAGCAGATCTATCAGGCGCTGACGCAAGTCGATGCGCAGCCGTCGGCCGAAGCCGAGGCGCTCGGACCGACGAGCGTTTTGTCGACCAACTTGTTCCTCAACGACATGCACGAGATGCCCGCCAGCCTGAGCGGGATAGCCGCGTTGAAGGGGCTCAACTTCGTGAAAGCCAAGAATAAGATTTTGCTGGTGCGGCCGGAGAATCGCACCGTGATCGACGAGATCACGTCCTAAAGAGTGATCGACGAAATCACTTCTTAAAGATCGCGCCGCCAAAAACCGCCATCGCCGGCAATGCCTGGCGATGGCGTTTTGCTGCGGCGTCAAACCGCCGAGCGCTCACCTTGCGGCGGCGCACTTTTCCATTGCGTCAGGCTGTCGGCGATCACCGTCATCGCGGTCATCGAGGCGTGGCTCAAGCTGGCATAGCCGGCGATTTCGCGGCTCACCCGCTCGCCCTCCTTGCGCAACATGTCGCGCACGCCTTGCAGTTCGAGAATGACCCGGTCGATTTCCTCCATCGACGCACCAGAGACGCGCCGGATCAATGCGTTCAAGTTGTCGGCGACCGGATCGAGCGCTGGTTCGGCCTCGTTGCGCGGCCGGCGCAAAACCGAGACATCGCGCCGGACGAATTCACGGACCTCACCCTCGAATGCGGTCGCCGCCGCTTGGTCGATATCGCTCAATTTTTCCGGCGCGTGCCGTGCCGGAGCGAATTTCTCCGGACCGGATTTTTCGGGCTTGTCCTTGCCAAGTCTTTCCATATCGAGCGGTCTAATGGCCGTCATGGTCTACTCCTGCACAGGCGCAACTGCGCGACGCTCCCCAGTCGAGCGATTTCAGCCTGTGACTTGGGCGGCGGTGCGGCGGCCGGGCGGCGGCTTGATGGAACTTTGCGGCCGATCGTGGCGGCGCGCGCCGAAAACCTACCAGTTGAGCTTGAAACCAGCGGTGATACTTTTACTGGCGGTCGGCTGACCGAGATCGCTCATGGCGGTGGTCACATGCAGGGCGCCGTAGATCTTCTGCTCGGCGCTGAGCGTGTTGTGCAGGACCGGATCGTTGCTGACGGAGGCGACCTTGGCGCCAAAGCTGGTGCCGGTCGGCAGAATGTCCAATTTCGCGGTATTTTCGTTGCCCCAAACCTGCGGCACGGGCGCGGCCGACGCAACCGGCGCCACCATCAGCGGCATATCGGAAGACGCCGCCGTCGATGCGCTAAACGTCTCGGTCACCGAATAGGTATCCTGCAAGGTCACCGCGAATTTGCCGCCGAGCGGCACCGAATGTTTGAACGTGGTGCCGACGGTACCCTGGTCGTTGCCCGGATCGACGCGCGCATCGACGGTCGCGAGATTGGCCAAGAGGCCAACCGACGCCCAGGCGGCGCCGGTGCTGCGGCTATCGCGCGCTCCCGGCAAAGGCTGGCCGGGCTGATAATTCTGCGGCGCGCTGGGAGCCAGTCCGAGATCGGCGCCTACCTTGGCGTCCCATTCGGTTTGCAGCGGCTGGTTCAAGGTAACGGTGCTGGAGCCGTCCGGCTTCTGGACGGTCTTGATGTCGAGGCCTTGTTGCAGCGTGCGGCTTGGCAGACGCAGCGGCTTCGCCGCCGCCGTGCCGTCGGGCGTGGAGGGATCGGGCGTAAGCGCCTGGTCGAGCAGGGCGCTGTCTTCCGGGCTGAGCTCGCTCTGGGCCGCGGCAGCCGGCTGATTGGCCGGATCGTCGACCGGCGAGGCGGAAGCATAGGCCGCGGCAGCGGAATCTTGCACTTGGGTTTGCACTTGGGTTTGCGCTTGGGTTTGCGCTTGAGCATGCGCAGCGCAGGGCGCGAAGGTAACGGCGCACAGCAACAATCCAAGACCCTGGATTACACCCACCCGCATTGCGAAAAACTCCCCCGTCCTGTCTGCGCCGGCCCGCGAGCATTGCGTCTGCCGGTTAAACATTGGTTGCATCTGTGGCAGGGAACTTTGGCAAAGGTGTGAATATCCCTTGGTCTTTTGGGTAATCGGGCCGGTTCAAATGCGGAGGGGATTATTTGGGACTACAGTGCAACTGGAACTTCGCCCGCGCGTTCAGTCCTGGGCGAGGAAAGCCAAGAGAAACGCCGAGGGAGATGCGCCATGCCGGGGCTGCTGCCTATAATTCTTGCTGGATCTTATATCGTTCTGGCGGCCGACCGGGTGCCGGAGCTCAATATCGAGCCCAGTTGCCGCGCCGCCGCCCATGCCGCCGTTGCCGCCAACCGCAGCGAGGACAGCTGCAAGCGCGACGAGCAGGATGCGCGCGGCAAACTCGAACAGGAATGGGGACAGTTCACCCAGGCACAGCGATCGCAATGCGTGAATTTATCGACGCTCGGCGGCTCGCCGAGCTATGTCGAATTGCTCACCTGCCTCGAACTGTCCAAGCAGGCCAACGCGTTGCCCCGGGACGAACTCAACGTCGCGCCCGGCAAATAGCGCCTACTTTTTGGCGTAGGGCAAATAGCGCCTACTTTTTGGCGTAGGGATTGGCCGCCGAACTGCCCTGCATCTGCGACAGCTTATAAGCGGACATCTGCTTTGGCTTGTCCTTATCGGCCTTGGGCTTCTTCTTTTCCTTGACCGTTCGCGTCTGACCTTTGGCCATGACGGCCTCCTTTGAAGGTTACCGCCCAATGCTGGTACGGCGCGCGGCCATCCGCAAGCGGAACTTTAAGTTCCCCCCGCCGTTGTCGCGGGTGGAAAGCGCTGGGCGTTTTGCTTCGGATAACCCGATGCAGCCTTGCGCCGAGGGAGCCGGGAAATGCGTTATTTGGCGATAGCTGCCGCGGGCGTTTGCCTGCTGGCGATG
>Ga0182030_10026389_pt1 | contig 10518 bp, 6 predicted proteins | sample 812S3MmetaG_FD_121299 | JGI IMG/M metagenome (GOLD analysis project Ga0182030, IMG submission 121299) | Permafrost microbial communities from Stordalen Mire, Sweden - 812S3M metaG (Illumina Assembly) | ecosystem: Environmental > Terrestrial > Soil > Wetlands > Permafrost | place: Sweden... | reverse complement strand
AGCGTTAAACTATTTAGCCCAAGGTGTTTCTAGTCCTTCAAAGCTTTAAATTCGAAACGGGGGTTCATGGTGAGGTGTTCGTCCAGCCATCTTCGGGTTCAGGGGCGGTTGAGCTCACCACAAATACCGACTCCGTCGCCAACGACCCGGGGGCGTTTTATCGCATTGGCCGACCTTGAACCGGGGGTGAGAGTCGGAACGGAAACTCGTTCCGCGTCGGGGAAAATCTGTGGCGGTTTGCCGCCTCGACCGAAAAACTTGCCGCCATTATCCTTGTTATTTCTTCTGCGCGCGGACAACGAGAATTGGAATCGTTGTCCCGTGCCGGACCTGAGTGATGGTACTGCCGTGGAAAATGTCCCCAAACAGGCGGTGGCCGTGGCCAGCCATGGCGATCAGATCAAATCCCTCGGCTTCGGCAGCTTTCAGAATCTCCGTGGGTGGGTTACCCAACGCCAGTTGGGTTTCGACGATGAAACCATCGCCCCGAAGGTCCTTGGCCACTTTCTCCAGATAGGCGCGGTCATCCTTCATTTCCTCGGATTCGGCGAGTTTGAGCTGATTAAAATTCCGCGCCGCCCAACCGTCGGCGACGTGCAGCAGCAGCACATTCGCGCCGGTCAATTTCACCAGCGACTTGACGTGCTCCAGAATGACTTGGTCCGTCGCGCTGTTTTCCAGCGGAATGAGGATTTTTTTATACATTTGAATCCAGATTCAGAGTCGTCGGATTGCCCTATCTGCCGGTAATGACGTGCCAGGCATCTTTGAGCGAGTCGGGCAGGCTGTAAATGTCCATCCCGGTGATCGCAATCACACTGCCCCACCCCAGCAACAACAGGAACCAGCCGTTGCGCCATTGGCCCATGATCTTCCGGGAAGAGGTGAATTGCAATAATGGAAACATGGCGAACGGCAGGACGAGACAGAGATAGACCTGGCTCAGGTTCACCAAGTCGGTGATGCTGCCATCGCCACGGATGCCAATGATGAAAATGGCCGGGATCACCGCGAGCAGCCGTGATATCATCCGGCGCAGCCACGGCCGCATGCGCCAGTTCATGAAGCCTTCCAGTACCACCTGCCCGGCCAGGGTGCCGGTAATGGTGCTGCTCTGGCCGCTGGCGAGCAGCGCCACGGCAAACAGCGTGCTGGCCGCCACCGTGCCCAGCAACGGGGCCAGCGTCAGATAGGCCACGCGAATCCAGTCGCTGTCCGGACTGAAGGTGACCACCTGCCCGCCCGCAACCGTCACGCTATCTTTCCCGTAAAAAACCAGTGCCGCCAGCACGAGAATCGCCGCGTTCACGAAGAATGCGATGGTCAGCGCGACGGTGGAATCCACGGTGTTGAATCGGATGGCGGTACGGATCGAGTCTGCATCGCGCCCGACATTGCGCGACTGCACCAAGGCCGAATGCAGGTAAAGGTTGTGCGGCATGACGGTCGCACCGATCATGCCGACCGCAATCACAAGCATCCCAGCCTGATGCAGATTCGGTTGCACCAGCGCCCTGGCCATTTCGGAGAAGACGGGCTGGGTCTGCGGGAAAATGAAGATCTCAATGGCATAACATACGCCGATGGTCAGCACAAAAACAGCGACCACCGCCTCAATCATTCTCATGCCCATCCCCTGCAATGACAGCAGCAGCAGCACGTCAAACGCGGTGATGATAATCGCCCAAAAAATCGGAATGTGGAAGAGCAGGTTCAGGGCCACGGCGCTGCCCAGCGACTCTGCCAGGTCCGTGGCGCAGATGGCGATTTCCATGGTGATCCAGTTCGGCACGCGCGTCCAGCGGGGATAAAAATCGCGGCTGCATTGCGCCAGGTCCTTGCCGGTGGCCATGCCGAGCCGGGCGGAAATGACCTGCAGAATCAAGGCCATGAAACTGGCCATGGCCACCACCCAGAGCAGTCCGTATTTGAACTGCGCGCCGCCGGCCAGATCCGTGCCCCAGTTGCCGGGATCCATGTAGCCGACACTGATGAGGATCGCCGGCCCGGAGAACGCCATCCATTGCCGCCAAAAGGGAGCCTTGGCATACGGCACGGGCACGGTGCCGTGGACTTCCGACAACGAAGCCTGCCCGGCTGGTTTGCGCCAGGCGGATTCAGGGGGCGGGGTTGGCTTTGAGTCCATAAATCAATGCCAACCGCTCACCGCCAGCCAATGCCCGGACCGTCGTCTCGAGCGGGTGGCACCGATAAAATTTATCACACGCATAAACCTGTAGCATTGGATACATTGGATAAACCCGGCCGTCAACGTCAATATAGTGCAGGCTACAAAATAAAACCTCGACTAAAATACTGCCGTTTGTTTCATTCTATAAAAACATGCCACGTCCCATCCGCACACCAGTGACCGCATCATCCCCCCGTCCGGCGGTGCCGCCGGCCGAGAGTTTTCGCCGCTCGCGCCGGGATCGCGCCACGGAAACGGCGCAGGATTACGTGGAAGCCATCGCCGATTTGTTCGAGTCAATGGGCGAGGCCCGGGCGGTGGATCTGGCTCGCCGGTTGGGCGTGACCCATGTGACGGTAAACCGCACTCTGGCGCGGCTGCAAAAAATCGGGCTGCTCAACGCGAAGCCTTATCGGGCGATTTTTCTGACCGATGCGGGGCGCAAGCTGGCGGTGGAGTGCAAGCAGCGGCATGAGACCGTCGTTTCTTTTTTGCGTTCGTTGGGCATTTCGGAACGCATTGCAAAATTAGACGCCGAAGGGATCGAACATCACGTCAGTCCGGAAACCCTGGCCACCTTTGAACGCCTCCTAAAAGTCAGAATTCCCAATGCATCCGTGCGCCAAAGATCGACACCGGCCCGCGAACCTGATTGAAGGCCGGGTCGCTGATAAACTAATAGTCGGGCCACGCAACCGGATAATCCGTGTTCATCGGCGACTTCAAGGCCCCCTGAGGCCGCCGGCCATTCTGGAATTCCATTCCGCACTCCGCTCCGCGCTTTGCACTTGCTTGTGCCTCCGGCCATCCTGGCGGGATGGCAATCATTCAGCCCGGCGTTGCCGCGCAGCGGTTACGCCGGGTCCACCGATCGAAATTCCTCCCTATGCTGTAGGCGTTGAATCGCTCCGTCATCTTCCCAATTCACCGAATCTGCCAATCACCACAAACACCGGCGCTCGGGTCGCACGCCACCCTCACGCGCAACTCGGACCGGCCGCACCTGTTCCTTTTCCGGAATAAGGCCCGGATGAGAACCTCGCAACTTTGCCCGCGGAAGCACTTAGCCGTCGCAAAGCGACGCCATGACACTAGCCCGGCGCTTCAGCGCCGGGTGGAATTCGGCATGGCCAAAGTCCCACAGGGACGGCTGAATGGTCGCGGTGCTACAGGCGAGGGTCAGTCCTAGCTAGGACTGACCCCTTACTACTGACCCCTTCAATCCGCTTTTGTTCCGGCGCTCGCGCAACCCGAGCGCTCAGCTGCTTTTTTCCCCGAAAGTTTAGTCCTATTAGTCCCATCAGTCCCATCAGTCCCATCTGACCTATCGGACCTATCTGCCCAGCCGCCTAAAATGCATGCAGGCCACCTACCGACTCTTTCATAATCATCAAGCCGAGCAAACCGGCCACATCATCATAAACAATGAGCTGATACCAACACCCACGCAAAGCCAACCCAGTAACCGACTGCGTCGTGAAATATAAAATGCCCAAACGAGTGACACGACTGACGACAATAGCCAAATGAAAAAGCAGATGCCCTGTAATATGGGAACTCTATCGACGGCTAAAATGCCCCCGAACAATGCGACCACAGGCAAAAGTAGAATAAATATCGTGAGCCTCATGGCGATCGTTGCCTAACGCCCAGGAAGCGAGCCGCGACGGAAACGTATCGTCAGCCGCGAAAGCGGAAAGACCAGCGCAAACGGCGATGGCTCTGGTCCGCTGATGGCATCCTGGTCAGCTGACATCCTCATCAATATCCAATCTGCGGCGGGCAATCAACGGATCAAATGGTGAATCCGGTGAATGGTTTGGAACTGCCGGTGCCGCCGCATCTGGCTCGACCGGCTCAATGCTAACTATCCGCACGCCAGGCAGCTTGCAGGAATCAAAGGCTCGACGGGCATCCGATGCCGATGCGGCTGGAAACCTGCTGACCTGCTGCTTACCGCTGGCTGTCCATCGAATCTGAAATGTCGTCATCGGTTTCATCGCGCGAACGATGGCTAATGTTGGTTCAACGCCGGCCGGATCGTTGGTCCAAGTCATGCTAATCTTGCGGCAATTAAATCGCAAGAGCTTGTTAATGAATGGAACAGCCACGAATTCTGAAATATATTTCAGTCCCCCTCAACCACTTACACCATTTCTGTTAGCCGCTAACTTTGTAATCCCGCCGACCCTGCTAAAATGGCTCCGGCTGGGAAACCGCCCCGCCACGATGAGCGATCATGCTCACATTCGGGTATGGCCCCGGACGGCTCGCCCCCTCGGCGTCCGCCCGAAAGAACTCTTGTCCTGCCACCCCCGCCTCCTTTGGTCGCTTTGGTCTCATCCCTTCCCACCCTTCCGCCACCCCGAAAACCCCGCGATTTCGCTCGCCAAAATCTGCAAAAAACCCTGCAAAACCCCACTTCGTCAACCCTCGTCAACCGTGATTTTTTTTTGCGGTCCTCCCCGCCCTCGCGGGCCTGCCACCCAACCCTCCCCGCTATGGGGAACGGCGGCGGCGCGGCGCAATTGCGAGGGGAGACATGGACCGCGGCTGTGTCCCGCCCGGCGCGGGATCAGCCGCAGCGCGTCGGGTCCTCAAGTCGTATTGAGTATTTCCGACGCAGTCATTCCTGCGAAGCCGCTGCGGCTGGTCTGCGACACAGCCGCGGTCCGGGCGCGGGGCCAGCAACGGAGTGCGGCCGGAATCCCAACGGGTCGGGACGCTTCGCTTTGCCGACGCAGTCTGGGACGCGAACGGAATTGCCGGATACCTCGTCATTGCGCGGAGCGTCATGGCGAATGCGGTGCGCAAAATGAATTTGCCTCCCCGCCCCGTCCCGCCCAAACTCAGCTCATGAAATTCCACCCGCTGATTGCCATCCGGCTGCTCTCAGTCGCAGTCGCAGTCGCCGCCCTCACCCTCACGGCCACCGCCCAAACCAATCCCCCGCCCCGCGAGCATCTCTCGCTCGACACCAACTGGAAATTCCACCTCGGCGATGACTGGCCCGATGCCCTCCGTCTCGACAAGGCCGGCGCCAGCGGCGGACCCGCCGGCGAAAAGTTCAACGACCTCACTTGGCGTACCCTCAACCTGCCCCATGACTGGGCCATCGAACTGCCCTTCGACAAAAACTCCGACGGCAGCCATGGCTTCAAGCCCGTCGGCCCCGGCTTCCCCCGCAACAGCATCGGCTGGTATCGCCGCACGTTTGAACTGCCCGAATCCGACTCCGGCCGGCGCATCTGGCTCACGTTCGACGGCGTTTTCCGCGACACGACGGTGTGGGTCAATGGCTGGCTGGTCAAACGCCACGAAGGCGGCTACTACCCGTTCCGCGAAGACATCTCCGACGTCGTCCATTTCGGCGGAAAGAACATCGTCTCCGTGCGCGTGGACGCCTCGAAATTCGAGGGCTGGTTCTACGAGGGCGCCGGCATCTACCGCCATGTCTGGCTGGACAAGACCGGCCCCGTGGCCATCGCGCCGGACGGCCTCTTTGTTCGGACCGAATTCGAAGACAACGTCCCCGTGGGCCGGCCCGAAATCAACGTCGAAGCCCGCCTACTCAACGCCCAAACCAACGCCGCCAAGGCCACCGTCCAATGCCAGGTCATCTCGCCAGACGGCGCCGCCCTGACCCGCTTCACTGAGTCCGCCAAATTGAAGGCTCAGTCCCAGCGGTTGGTGAAACTGGAATCGAAAATCTCTGCGCCCGTTCTCTGGTCCCCGGAATCACCCAAACTCTACACCCTCATCACCCGGGTCCAAGTGGACGGCCGGGTCGTGGACCAACAGCAAACCGAGTTCGGCATCCGCACCGTGGGCTTCGATCCCACCAACGGCTTTTTGCTCAACGGCCGGCATTATGAATTATACGGCACTTGCAACCATCAGGACATGGCCGGCGTCGGCGCCGCTTTGCCCGATGCCCTCCAGTCCTTCCGCGTGGCCAAATTGAAGGAATTCGGCTGCAACGCCGTCCGCACCTCGCATAATCCCCCCACCCCCGAACTTCTCGACGCCTGCGATCATCTGGGCCTGTTGATCATGGACGAAAGCCGCCTGCTGGGCAGCGATTCCGAAAACCTCCGCAAGTGGGACGACCAGATCCGCCGCGACCGCAACCATCCCTCCGTGGCCATCTGGAGCGTGGCCAACGAAGAATTTGTGGTCGAGGATTCCCCCCAGGGCGCCAACGTCGCCCGCGCCATGCAGGATTATGTCCACCGCCTCGACCCCACCCGTCCCGTCACTTACGCCGCCCCCGAAGGCGACACGTTCGCGGGCATCAACGGCGTCATCCAGGTCCGCGGCTGGAATTACCACGTCGGCCAGGACATGGACGCCTACCGCGCCAAGCATCCCGCGCAGCCGGAAGTCGGCACCGAGCAGGCCAGCACCGTCGGCACCCGCGGCATTTACACCAACGACCCTGTTCGGGGCTACGTGGCCGCCTACGACGCCAATGCGCCGAGCTGGGCGACCACCACGGAAAAATGGTGGAGCTACTTCGCCGACCGGCCGTGGTTGAGCGGCGGCTTTGTCTGGACCGGCTTTGATTACCGCGGGGAGCCCACGCCTTATGGGTGGCCCTGCATCAACTCGCATTTTGGCATCCTCGACACCTGCGGTTTTCCCAAGGATAATTTTTATTATTACCAGTCCTGGTGGACCACGAATGTCGTCCTGCATCTCCTGCCGCACTGGAACTGGCCGGGCATGGAAGGCCGGGAAATTCGCGTGGACGCCTTGAGCAACTGCAAGCAAGTGGAGCTTTTCCTCAACGGCCAATCCCTCGGCAGACAAACCATGAGCCCCAACTCCAAGCTCTCCTGGCAGGTCAAATACGCCCCCGGCGCCCTGCGCGCGAAGGGTTTTGACGCCGCCGGTAATGTCATCGCGGAAACCGAGGTGGAAACCACTGGCCAGCCCGCGGCCATCCGGCTCACGCCTGACCGCACCCCCATCAACGCCAACGGCGAGGACGTCAGCGTCTTCACCGTTTCCGCCGTGGACGCCCAAGGGCACGTCGTTCCCGTGGCGGACAACAAAATCAATTTCTCCATCGAAGGTGCCGGCAAAATCCTGGGCGTGGGCAACGGCGATCCGAGTTGCCACGAGCCCGACACCTATCTGCCGGAGACTCCCGTCCGCTCCCTTCCCGTCACTGGCTGGCGCTGGCAGATGGCCCCCGTCTCGTCCAAGGGCTCGCTCGATCCCGCTTACGGCCCCGGCTTCGATGATTCTGCGTGGAACGCTCTCCCCGCCAAAACCGATGGCGACGCCGGCTATATGGTGTTGCGAGAGGGCCAAACCGCCATTTACCGCGCCCACGTCAATCTTACCGACGCCGACCTCACCAATAACGACGTCCTTGTCCACTTCGCCCGGATTGACGATCACGGCTGGGTGTTCGTGAACAACCAGCGCGTCGGCCATTCCACCGACTGGCAGGACCAGCCGTCTTATGACATCAAGCGCGCCCTCCACTCAGGTGACAATGTCATCGCCGTCGGGGTCATCAACGAATCCGGCGAGGGCGGGTTGAATCCGGACGTAAACGTCGAATTCCACGGCCAGCCGATCCCCGCCCCTTGGTCGCGCAGCCTCTTCAATGGCCTCGCCCAAGTCATCGTGCAATCCACTACCGACCCCGGCCAGATCAAGCTCACCGCCGCCGCCGATGGCCTCCCCGCCGCCTCGGTCACGGTTTATACCGTCCCCGGCGGCATGCGTCCCGCCGTTCCGTGAGTTGCACCCGGACCCTGACGAATTGTGCGGCCGCGTCCCGGACGGACGCGGGGCGGAGCCGGCGCGCGGGCTTCAGCCCGCTTCAGCGTCCGCAGCGACGAAGGCGTTGAACGATTTTGCGCGGCGTGGATGGGGTGAGCTGAAGCGGCGTGAACGCCGCTCGCCGGCCCGCGCCATTTATGGCGCTTCACGCGGCCACCGAACGGTGCGCCCGAATTGACCGCATCGTTTTCGTCACGCTCCGCGGTGAAGCGACCTGAAGGTCGCGCTCCTGGAGCATGGCAACCGCATCGTTCCGGCTCGTTACGTCCCGCGGCGCGGCCCTTCCGGCTTCGGCGGCTTTCCCGGCCCGCCTTCGGCCGTTTTCGCCCCTTCCAGCGCCGCTCGTGGCGCCTGCCCGTTGGCCAGTACCAGGAGCGAAACTCCCGCCGCCGCGTCCCGCTCGGCCTGTTCGATCCGCGCAAACTCCCCGTATATCTCCGCCAGCTCCGGAATCTCGGACAGCGGAAACTCCTGGCCTCCACCGGTGCGCATCGCCAGCAGGATGTCATAGGCATTGATGGCTTCCAGCGGCCGCCCCGGCACAAACGCCGCTTCCGCGCCTGCCACTTCCGCGACCAATCGCGTCGCCGCCAGCGTGCGCAAAACCGATTGGGTCAGCCGGCTCGGCACCCCCAGCTCCGCCGAGATCTCCAGCACCGTCGCCGCCGGGAGGCCCCGCTGGAATCTCCGGCCCAGGCACGTCATGATCCGTAGCGCCACAAATTCCCGGCCCCGCTGGTTCACATTCTCCGCCAGCCGGTCCTGCAGGTACGCCGTCCGGTTTTGGTACGCATACGCGATCTGCGCCCCCAACAGCAGGATCAGCCACAGCACGTACAGACCGCCCATCAGCAGCACGATCAGGAAAACGCTTCCGTAATACTTGCTCGCGCTCATCGCCCGACCCACCAGCAGGAACCCCAGTTGGTTGTAAATGTGCCACGCCGCGCCCGCGCACAATCCGCCGATCATCGCCGCGCCGAATTCCACCTTCGTGTTGGGCGTCAGTTTGTAAAACAAACCCAGCGCCAGGCTCAGGATCCCAATCGGCAGCACGTGTTTCACCAGCGGCGCCAGCCACCGCGACGATTCCGCAAACCCGCTCATGTGCTGCATGTGCATGCTGCCCGTCAGGCCCAGCGCCGCCGCCAGCAAGAGTGGTCCCAAGCTGATGATCGCCCAATACAGCAGGATCTGCAGCAGCCAGTTCCGGCTCCGCGTCACCCCCCAGATGTCGTTAAGCGTCTCTTCAATTCCCCGCAGCAGCGAAATGGCCGTGATCACCAGGAAGATCAGTCCCGTCGCCCCCAGTGCGCGGTTGCTCGTCTTCTGCACCAGATCGTGGATCCCCTGCGCCACCGCCTTCTGCGTGTTGATCGTCTTGCCTCCGCCCGGCGAGTTCGTTCCCACCGTGACCGGATCGGGGGCGGCTGCATTGCTCCCGGCGGCCGGATTCGTGCTCGCCACCCCGGGCGAATTCGTCCCACCCGTGATCGCATTGGTCGGAATGGTCGCCGACGGCGCGATGCTCGCCACCGCCTTCTCCACAAACTGGCTGAGTTTCTCCTCGTCCTTGTCCTTGAGCAGGCTGCTGGTCACGTTCAGCGCCACCACCAGCAGCGGAATCAGCGCCAGCAGCGTCGAATACGACAGCGCCGACGCATGCACGAGGCACCGGCGCCGGATGAACTGCCGCACCACCAGCGTGCAAAAATGCACGAACCGCTCCAGCCGGCCTTCGAGCGGATACACCTCATCCGACTCGACCACCGCGCTGGCCATGATCTTGACCAGCCGCGAAATCCTTGTACTGACCATTTGCGACACGCTAACAAAGTGCCTCTCCAAGTCAACCTCCGCAACCGGACTTGCTTCCCGCCGTGTTTCCGGGCAAGCTGCCGCGAGATCGGGACTCGCTTAAAAAGGAGACGAGTCCAAGGGCTGGTACCAGCCACGCTTTAGCACGCTGCCATGAAAACATTCCATGAGCTGTCGCTGGAGGAACGCATCAAGGTTTCCTACCAGCAATTGGAACGTATGCGCCGTCCCAACGGCGGATACATCGCCAGTCCCTATACGGCCGAGGACGGCTCGGGCGACGCCTACAATGTCTTCTGGATCCGCGATATCATGTTCGCCACCTACGCCAACGAATACCTCGGTTGCTTCGATAAGATGGTCGAAAGCTTCCGCCTGGTGCTCGATATCTTCAAGCGTTACCACTCCCGCATCGTCCAGGCCTCCATCGTCAAGCCGGACGTCCGCCACCAAACCGGCCAGTTCATGCCCGCCCGCGTGCATCCCACCACGCTCGATACCATCACCGACGCCTGGGGCCATCACCAGCTCGATGTCTATGGCCTGTTCATGTACAAGATGGGCGATCTCATCAAAAAAGGTTACGGCTTCCGTTTCCAGCTCGAGGACTTCACCCTCATCAGCCACATCCGCAATTACATTTTCAACATGGGCTTCGAGGCGGACTACGGCATGTGGGAAGAAGGCCCCGAGGAACACTCCAGCAGTTT
>Ga0182030_10026387_pt1 | contig 10519 bp, 9 predicted proteins | sample 812S3MmetaG_FD_121299 | JGI IMG/M metagenome (GOLD analysis project Ga0182030, IMG submission 121299) | Permafrost microbial communities from Stordalen Mire, Sweden - 812S3M metaG (Illumina Assembly) | ecosystem: Environmental > Terrestrial > Soil > Wetlands > Permafrost | place: Sweden... | reverse complement strand
TCGTTCGCCGGCATCGAAGGCGTCGAGCTCACGGTGGTCTGCGGGCGCGCCCCGGGGCTGGAGAAACGCGTCACGCGCCTCGCGGCGGAGGCTGGCGTGAAGGCGCGCGTCCTCGGCTTCGAGAAGGACATGGCCGCGCGGATGGCCGAGGCCCACGTCATCGTCGGCAAGGCCGGCGGTCTCACGGTGAGCGAGGCCATGACGTCGGGCCGCCCGATGATCATCGCGGGCGCGGTCCCCGGGAACGAGGGGATCAACGCCAACCTCGTCGCGCGCGCCGACGCCGGCCACATCTCGGACCCCGCCGACGTCGGCATGGTCGTGAACGCGATGCGGGTCCACCGCCTCTTCGGACGGATGGGGCAGAACGCGCGAGCGCTCGTCATGACGCGCGCGGCGGACCGCGTCATCGACGTGGCGGAGGACACCGTTCGCCAGGCCGAAGCCAGCGACGCGGCCTGACCTCGCTCTCCCTGGCTTCGCGAGGCCGTCACGTGCTAGTCACTCAGCGCTGAGTCAAAGGCGCTAGCGACCATGTCGAACCAGGGGGCCATCACGGCGGCCTCGACGCGAGGCAAGCAGCCTGCGGTCGACACGCCCATCGAGAGTCCGCGCGAGCCTGCGCGACCGGTGCGGTGCGCCATCCGCGGCGTCCACAAGGCCTTCGGCACGAACCCGATCCTTCGCGGGGTGGACGTCGAGATCCGCGAGGGGGCCTTCGCCGTGCTCGTCGGGCCCAGCGGCTGCGGCAAGAGCACGCTCCTCCGTCTCGTGGCGGGGCTCGAGACCGCGGACGCGGGGACCATCGAGCTCGCGGGGAAGGACGTCACCCTGCTCCCGCCGCGCGACCGCGACGTGGCGATGGTCTTCCAGTCGTATGCGCTCTACCCGCATCTCTCGGTGAGGGACAACCTCTCCTTCGGCCTCAAGCTCCGGAAGGTCCCGGCGGCCGAGATCGCGTCACGCATCAAGGACGCCAGCGCCATGCTGGGCCTCGACACGCTCCTCGAGCGCCTCCCCAAGCAGCTCTCGGGCGGCCAGCGGCAACGGGTGGCCATGGGGCGCGCCATCGTGCGTCGCGCGAACATCTTCCTCTTCGACGAGCCGCTCTCGAACCTCGACGCCGCGCTCCGGGCGGAGGTCCGCGTCGAGATCCGCCGCCTCCATGACCGACTCGGGGCGACGACTCTCTACGTGACGCACGATCAAGTCGAGGCGATGACCCTCGCCGACACGCTGTGGGTCATGAACGGCGGCCTGGTGGAGCAGAAGGGCGCCCCGCTCGACGTCTACGAGAGACCGAAGTCCCGCTTCGTCGCGACGTTCCTCGGCTCTCCCCAGATGAACATCGTCGAGGGCAAGCTGACGCGGCACAGTGGCCGATGGATCGCCGACGGCGGCGGCATCGTCACCGCCGTCGACGAGGAGAGGTACGGCGATTCGCTGGTCGAGGGCCGCGCCGTCGAGGTGGGCGTGCGTCCCCACGACTTCGCCGTGTGCGCCCCGGAAGCAGCCGCCGCGACGCTGAAGGTGGAGCTCGTCGAAGCGCTGGGGTTCGAGGCCTTCGCGTACGGGTGGCTGCGCGCGAGCGGCCCGCGCATCGTCGCCCGGCTCGAAGCCGCCGACGCGAAGCGGGTGAAGGGCAGCGACTCCGTCCCGCTGAGCGTCGATCCCGCGCGCGTGCACCTCTTCGACCCGTCGACGGGCCTCGCCCTCGACACGAGGTAATCCGTGCCTCGCCCCACTCCCTCGGCGTCCCGGCGCCTTGGCGGCCTTCTCCTCTCTCTCCTTCTCCTCCTCCTCGCGCCCGCCTGCGCCGAGCCCCCTTCCGTCGTCCTCTGGCACTCGTACCGCGGCGCGGAGGAGCGGGCGCTCGTCACGCTCGCGAAGAACTACGAGAAGGAGCACGGCGTTCACGTCGAGCTCCTCGCGGTGCCCTTCGATGCGTACTCGGCGAAGCTCGCCGCGTCGGTGCCGCACTCCCATGGGCCCGATCTCTTCATCGATGCGCACGAGAGGCTCGGCATCTACCGTCAGCAGGAGGTCGTCGCGGAGGTGGGGGACGCCTTTCCCGACGAAGACGTCGCCGCCTTCGACGCGACCGCCGTCCGCGCCGTCACGCTCGTCGGCGTCCGCTGGGGAGTGCCCCTCGCCAGCAAGTGCGTCGCCCTCTACGTGAACGACGAGTACTTCGTCACGCACTTCGACATGGGCGAGCCGCACACGCTCGACATGCGTTCGCCGGTGACGCAGACCGCGCAGATCCTCGCCCTCCGCCGCGAGATGCCCGAGGGCTCCTATCCGCTCGTCTACGAGGCCGAGAACCCGTACTACCACGCCGCCATCCTCTCGGGCTTCGGCGGGCGGCTCCTCGAGCCCGACGGGCGCTATGGCTTCGTCGGCCCCGAGGCCGCGAAGTCCATCCTCTTCGTTCGCGACCTCACCGCTCGGCAAGTGATCCCCGCCGAGCCGAGTGGCGCCCTCGTCAAGCAGCTCTTCGCCAGCGGACGTGCCGCGACGGCGATCGACGGTCCCTGGCTCGCCGCCGATCTCGGCGATCGCGTGCGCTTCCACGTCGAGCCGCTGCCCTCCATCAGCGAGACGGGGCTCCCCATGAAGCCGCCCCTCACCGTCGAAGCCGTCATGCTCACGCCCCAGGGCGCGGTGAAGCCCGAGGTGCGCGCCTTCGCGCGGTGGCTCGGGAGCACGGAGTCCGCCGTCGAGCGCGCGACGACCGGCGGTCAGGTCGTGGCGACCATCGCCGCGTTCAACACGCCCTCCCTCAACGAGGCGCACGTCCTCATCGCGTTTCGCAAGGCCGCCGCGCTCGCCGAGCCGCTTCCCACATCGACCCGGATGCGCGCCGCGTGGGTCCCGGCTCAGGAGGCCATGAGACGCGTGCTCCGCGGCGAGTCGCCGGACGTCGCCCTTCCCGAGGGAGAGCGTCGCTTCGAGGACGCGCTTCGCCCTCCGCCGCCACCGCCTTCGCCCACGCCGCTCCTCTTCGTCGCCGGTCTCCTCACGCTCGCCGGCGCATTCCTCGCCGTGCGTCGCGCGCGCCAGCCGACGTTTCGCGCCGAGCTCCGGGCGTCCCGCACCGCGTACCGGTACGTCGCCCATGCGGCGGTGGTGGTCGTCGTCCTCGTGGTGCTGCCGCTCGTCGCGGGAGCGGTGACGTCCCTCTTCGCAGGCACGAGCTCCGATCCTCGCTATGTGGGCCTCGGCAACTACGTCGCCATCCTCACGGCGCGCGGCGGGCCGCTCCTCGGCCACGAGTCGTTCTATCTCACGCTGCTCGTCACGGTCCTCTGGACAGCGTGCAACGTCACTCTCCACCTGGCCATCGGCGTCGTCCTCGGCGTCATCCTCAGTCGGCCGCTGATGCGCCTCAAGGCGATGTATCGCGTCATCCTCGTGCTGCCGTGGGCCGTGCCGAGCTACGTGACGGCGCTCGCGTGGAAAGGGATGTTCCACCGTCAGTTCGGGGCCGTGAACGCGATTCTCACGTGGCTCGGCGCCGAGCCGGTGAGCTGGTTCTCTCACTTCGCGACGGCGTTCTCCGCAAACGTCGCCACCAACGTGTGGCTCGGATTCCCGTTCATGATGGTCGTCACCCTCGGCGCGCTCACGTCGATCCCCAAGGAGGTCCTCGAGGCCGCCGAGGTCGACGGCGCGACGCGGTGGCAGCGCTTCTGGGGCGTCACCATGCCGCTCCTCAAGCCCACGATGCTCCCGGCGGTGGTCCTCGGCAGCATCTGGACGTTCAACATGTTCAACGTGGTGTTCCTCGTGAGCGGTGGGGAGCCCGACGGGTCGACGGATATCCTCGTCAGCGACGCCTATCGGTGGGCCTTCACGAGAGACGCGCAGTACGGGTACGCGGCGGCGTACGGCGTGCTCATCTTCCTGATTCTCGCCGGCGGATCGAGGCTCCTCGCGCGCGTCGGCGGGGCGAAGGAGGCGCAGGCATGAGGCGCCTGGAGGGGTTCTTCTCGCATCTCCTGGTGGGGATCGCCGTCGCCTTCGCGGTCTACCCGCTCCTGTGGGTGATCTCCGTCGCGCTGTCGCCGGACGCCATGAGTGACCATGCGCGCGCGCTGCCCATTCCCGAGCATCCGTCGCTCGACAGCTTCGCGGTGGTCCTCGGTTTGCGAGACGGCCGCACGGGTCTCTTCGCGAGGCAGGTCGCGAGCTCGCTGGTGGTCTCCCTCGCGACAGCGGCGGTCGCCGTCGGCGTGGCGACGCCTGCCGCCTACGCGCTGGCGCGGTTTCGTTTCGTAGGAAAGTCGTTCGGCATGCGAGCGCTCCTCGCCACGCAGATGTTCCCCGCCGTCGCCAGCGCGGTGCCGCTCTATCTGCTCCTCGAGGCGTTGCACCTCCTCGATTCGCGAGCGGGCCTCGTCTTCGTGTACGCGTCGAGCGCCGTACCGTTCGCCATCTTCCAGATGCGCGGGGCCTTCGAGACCGTTCCCATCGACCTCGAGGAAGCGGCGATGGTCGACGGGGCGACACGGGCGGAGGCCTTCTGGAAGGTGGCGCTGCCCGCCGTGAGACCGGCGCTCGCCGTGACGGCCCTCTTCGCCTTCATGAGCGCGTGGAACGAGTTCATTCTCGCGGCGACGCTCCTCAGTCGCGAGTCGGCGTTCACGCTGCCGGTGGTGCTGCAGCGCTACGTCGGAGAGCACGACACCGCCTGGGGCCCGTTCGCCGCCGGCGCGATCCTGGTTAGCCTCCCCGTGATGGCGCTGTTCTACGTCGCGCAGCGGCAGCTCGTCGCCGGGCTGACGGCGGGGGGCGTGAAGGGGTAGGGCGGCGTTCCCCCGCCGCGCCTACGGCTTCAACCGCTGCGGCTTCCCGTTCGCGTTCTGGATGGCGTGCCTCATCTTGACGACGGCGGGCCGGCTCTCGTTGTCGCGGTCGATGTCGCTCGCGTCGTTCAGCCGCGCTTCGCATGCCTCGAAGTCCAGCCTGTCGCACAGGGCCTGCGCCTGGCTCGTCAGCCGCGCCACCTTCTGCGCCGGCGTCTCCTCGGCGGGAGCGCTCGTCACCGTCGGCACAGGGACGTACGCCTCCGGGACGATGTTCGGCGTCGCCGGGTGACGGAGGCCGAAGTAGAGGAGCAGCGCGCCGATGACTGCGCCGGTGATGCCCGTCGCCTGCGTCCATCGCGAGCGCAGGATCTTGCGGAACCGCTCCATCCTCTTTCGCACCGTCGCCTCGGGGAGCCCCTCGTCGTCCCCGATGTGCGCGTAGGTGTCCCCTCGCGCGAGGCGCTCCGCCCAGACGAGAGCCTCCGGCGGGACCGCGCCGTCCTTCACCGCCTGGTCCGCGACCTCGTGCAGCGCTTTCCACTCGAGCCTCTGCTGCGGCGTCACGGCCTCTGCCGGCTCCTCGACGTCGGCCGCCTCGCTCTCCTCGCCGAGTCGCCGATCGCGAACGGAGTTGCTCCGCAGCTGATTGATGACCAGCCCATGGGTGATGCCGCCGACGAATCCGATGAGGTCTTCGTCCGACTCGGGAAGACGATCGATGATCACGAAGAGACGCACGTACGTCTTCTGCATCACGTCGTCCCGCTCGGCGGGCTGGAGCATCCTGCCGATGACGGCGAGGATCTTCGCGCGCACGGCGGGCGTCGCGATTCGCCTGGCGTTCGGGTGCGGGGGAGGGCGGGCCGCCATGTTTTGCGCTGAGCACGGTGCCACGAAGGCGGAGCCCTCGGCCAGGAATGCAAAGGCCTCGGCGAAGGTGGCCAAGGCCTCGTCCAGGAAGTCGGAGGCCTCCGGCAAGATGGCGGAGGCCTCGTCCAGGAATGCCAAGGCCTCGGGGAAGATGGCCAAGGCCTCGTCCAGCTAGGCGGAAGCCTCGGGGAAGATGGCCGAGGCCTCGTCCAAGAATGCGAAGGCCTCGTCCGGGCTGGCCGAGCCCCCGGGGAAGAAGGCCAAGCCCTCCGCCCAGCGGATTCAGCCAGTTACGCAAAAAGAGAGGGCCGCGGTCGATTTGTTGTCACGAGATGCCCTGCTGAAACGGTCTTGGAGAAAGGGGGCAATCAAGCCCCTCCAACGAAAGAGACCGACCATGTCGAATGCGAACCCCAGTAACGTTGTTGCCATCGCCCTCAGCCAGAAGAATCAGGCCGGGGTCACGAAGTACCTCACCGCGCTGCCGACGCTGTTGCTCGCCGGCGTCGTCACCACCGCCACCAAGATCAACGCCGTCTTCCAGGCCGACATCGACACGAGCACCGCTCTCGATGCGGCGGAGGCCGACGTGGCTCAGAAGCGGGCCGTCCAGAAGGCGGCACGGGCCGCTGCGATTGCCGAGCGCAGCGACTTGAAGGCGTACATCCTCGGTAACTACGGCGAGCAGGCCGTCCAGATGCTCGCGGACTTCGGGTTCGACCCGCCGAAGCCCCGCGGCGCCCAGACGGTGGCCAGCAAGGCGCAAGCGGTCGCGCAGGGCAAGGCGACGCGCGCCGCACGCGGAACGAAGGGCGCGAAGCAGAAGGCCGCCATCAAGGGCGTCGTCGCGACCCCGGCTGCCGAGCCGGCGCCGGCCCCGGCAACGCCGGTGACGCCGGTCACGAAGTAAGCGGCGCGTAGCAGGAGGAGGGGAGGGAGAGCACAGGAAGGCGGGAAGACGGGAAGTAGGAATGGATCCAGATCCCCTCTGCTTGCCGCCTTCCCGCCTTCCTGTGATCCCCTCTCCCTCTTCCGTTACGTCCCTTTGTAATCCTCGACGGTGAACCTCACGTCCCCGAGGCCGGTCCCGCGCATCCGCTCTCTCAGCGCATCGACGACGATGTTCACCACATCGAAGCGCGTGCTCGGCGCGTAGAACTCGTCTTCGCTCACCTCTGGCAACGCCTCGAGCCTCGCTTCGATGAGCTCCTTCTCGCCCGGGTCGAGCTCGAAGTGCGCGTGCCATCCCTCGGCCTCGCCCAGCATGAGGGCCTCCCTCACCAGGCCCACGGGGTTGAACGCGCAGAACACGGTGCTCATGCACAGGCGCCAGCCGGCGTGGCCTCCCTCGGTGACCCAGTTGGCTCCGAAGGCGCGACGCACCACCTCGCCGAGGTAGCCGCCCGCCGACGACTGGACGAGCTCCACGAGCTCCGGCCTCTCCTTCAGCTCATCCCTCGCGTCCCTCACCCACTGGTCGAGGACACTCAGCGTCTCGGGCATGAAGTCGAGGTGGATGCCGTACCGTGTTGCCACGAACCTCACGCACGCCGCGGCGAGCTCGGCCACGACCGGCGGCGGATCGGCGGCCGCATCCGGGTCAGGACCGGGGTCCGCCTCTTGAATCGTGTCCTCGAGGTCGTCCTCCGGCGGCTCGGCCGGGCCCGCGACGTCATCCGTGCTTTTCGTCCCGTCGTTCGCCACGAAGGCGGCGTATGCTGGAAGGCCGGCCTGCGCAAGCTAGGCTGGGCCCAAAGATGCGCATCGGGATCTTCAGCGACATCCACGCCAACCTGGAGGCGCTCAGCGCCGTGCTCGAGGCCTACAAGACCGAGCGCATCGACGTCTATTACTGCCTGGGCGACACGGTCGGCTACGGCGGCTCGCCGAACGAATGCGCAGACCTCGTGCGCGAGACGGCGAAGAAGACCATCCTCGGCAACCACGACGCGGCCGTCAGCGGACGCATGGACTACTCGTACTATTACGAGGCGGCCCGCCACGCGCTCGACGCCCACGCCTCGATGCTGAGCGAGACGAACATGGCGTGGCTGAAGGGCCTCCCCTACCAGGAGATGCTCGAAGAGGTGAACGTCCTCCTCTGCCACGGCTCGCCCGTGCGTCTCGAGGAGTTCGAGTACATCTTCGCCCCCGAGCAGGCGCGCGAATGCCTGAGCATCTGGGACAAGATCGGGCACATCACGCTCATCGGGCACTCGCACTTGTGCAAAGTGTTCTGCCTGACGTCGAGCGCGGTCGAAGAGCTCCCCTCGATGGATTTCGATCTGGAGCCCGACAAGAAGTACATCGTCAGCGTGGGCTCGGTGGGACAACCGAGGGACTTCGACAACCGCGCCAGCTACACGGTGTACGACTCGGACAAGAAGCGGTTCGAGTTCAAGCGAATCGAGTACGACATCGAGCTCGCGGCCGACAAGGTGTTGCGGGCGAGGCTCGAGCGGAACTTCGCGCATCGGCTCTTCATCGGGGTCTAGCCGACCTTCGGGAGGCTGTGCCGTGTGATTCACACGGCCTAGTTCAGCTCCTTCCCCCCGCCTCCGAACACGCGCTCCCAGCTCTCCCGGTACTCGGAGGTCGCCACTTGTGCGGGACCGGCGTGGCCGGCTTTCGCGGCGGCGCCTTCCACCACGTGCTCCACCTTCACGTCGAAGAGCGCGGGCGCGTCGGGTCGCTGCTGGAGGCTCACCACTTCGCCGGCGCCGAGCGGCTTGCCGTCGCGGAGGGGGCGCACCTCGCCGGCCTCGATGCGGCCCGGGCGCGCGCGAATCACCTGCGTGCCCTCGCCGTCCGCCGTCTTTCCGCGCGGCATCACGACGTCGAAGTCGGCGGCCTCCTTCTTCTGCGCGACGTCGTCCGGCATCCCGCGTTCAGTCTAGCGCATCCCACCGGGGTCGCCGGCTGGCCGTAGGCCGAGCATCGCGCTCGCGGTGACGATGTCGCGGACGAACGTCGTCGCCTCGGCCTTCACGGCGACGCCCTCTTCGAGCGATCCCTCCAGCGTCAGCTCGACCGCGCCGCCGCGACGTTTCTCGAGCTTCGTCACATGCACCACGAAGGAGCCCGCCTTCGCGCTCCCGACGTCGATCATCGAGTGACCCGGTACGTCGAGCTGCGCGCGCTCCATGTGCGCCTTCTTCCCGTCCCCGGGCACCACGAGCTCGAACGCGAGCATCTTCGGCGCATTCGGCGACGGCGCGATGAAGCCGAGCCCCCCTTTGTTCAGGGAGCCGACGACGAGGTGCGCGCCCTCGAGCCGTTCGAGCACGACGACCCCGCGCGACACGTCGAGCGGGAACGCGTCGCTCGCGAACGCCCCCGCATCGCCGGTGAGCGTCACCTTGCCGGAAGGCGCGCCCCCCGCGCGCGGCGGAGCGTCGGCCACCGGGAGGACGGCGGCCCAGCGTTGCTCGTCGCGGGCGCACCGGAGCTGGTCGGCGCGGAGCGGGAGCTTCTTGCACGGCGCCGCGTCGTGCGTCGCGAGGGCCGCGCACGTGACGCGCGCGGTGCGATCGAGAGCGGCGTCGCAGAGGCTCGCGTCGTGGGTCGCCAGCGCGAGACAGGCGGCGTCGCGTCCCAGCTCGGGCCGGCTCGCGACGTCGAAGGGGCACGCCTCCGGGCTGCCGGCGAGCTCGGCCACGCTGGTCTCGCACCGCGCCTTCAAGGTGGAGGCGATGATGTCGCCGCATCGCTTCGCATCGCGGTTCTTGGCGGCGTCGAGCAGGCGACAGGCGTCGCGGAGGAGCGTGTCGTAGCCGATCGCCTCCAGCGCATCGCCCAGCACCGGGTCCCCGGCGGCCCGCTGGACGACACAGGCGTCGACCGTCGTGAAAGCGTCCAGCTCGGCCTTGAGATCGCCCGCCGGCGCCGGCGGATCGACGCTCGGCTCGAGCTCCCCGGCGTCGACCCCGAGCGCCCTGGCAAAGCTCGCCACGGGAGGAGGGTCGGCCGGTCTCGGCGCGGGCGCGTCGTGATCGCAGGCCCCGAGTGCCAGAAAAAGGAGCAGTGCCGCGGCCTTCACACCGGCACCATACACCCTCTTGCCATCTGAACAGATACGCAGTACGAGTGCTGATAGCCCCATGGAAGACCCCAAGAAGAAGAACGAAGACGCACAGAACAAGGGCAAAGCCGTCGACCTCGCCGTGGCGAGCATCGAGAAGGAGTACGGCAAGGGCGCCATCATGCGCCTGAAAGACGGCTGCTCGCTGGCCGACAGCGTCGACGTCGTTCCTTCGGGTTCCATCGGCCTCGATATCGCCCTCGGTATCGGTGGCTACCCGCGCGGTCGCATCATGGAGATCTACGGTCCCGAGTCGAGCGGCAAGACGACGCTCACGCTGCACGCCATCGCCGAGGTGCAGAAGGCCGGCGGCGTCGCGGCGTTCATCGACGCGGAGCATGCGCTCGATCCCGGGTATGCGAGAAAGCTCGGCGTGAAGACCGACGAGCTCCTCGTCAGCCAGCCGGACTACGGTGAGCAAGCGCTGGAGATCGCCGACATGCTGGTGCGGTCCAACGCGGTCGACGTCATCGTCATCGACTCGGTGGCGGCCCTCGTTCCGAAAGCGGAGATCGAGGGTGACATGGGCGACAGCCACGTCGGCCTCCAGGCGCGCTTGATGAGACAGGCGCTGCGAAAGCTGACGTCGACGGTCGCGCGCAGCAACTGCCTGCTCATCTTCATCAACCAGATCAGAATGAAGATCGGCGTCATGTTCGGCTCCCCGGAGACGACGTCGGGCGGCAACGCGCTGAAGTTCTACGCCAGCATACGCCTGGATATCCGCCGTATCGGTGCGATCAAGGAGGCTGCCACG
>Ga0182030_10026385_pt1 | contig 10520 bp, 6 predicted proteins | sample 812S3MmetaG_FD_121299 | JGI IMG/M metagenome (GOLD analysis project Ga0182030, IMG submission 121299) | Permafrost microbial communities from Stordalen Mire, Sweden - 812S3M metaG (Illumina Assembly) | ecosystem: Environmental > Terrestrial > Soil > Wetlands > Permafrost | place: Sweden... | reverse complement strand
TTTCCTGACGCTTGGCGACGGCGTGGGGGCGGCTGACGATGACGCGGCGGAAGGACTCGTAGAGCTCGGGCTCCTGCTGGAACTTGGCGCGGCGGCGGCAGTGAAGCTCGATGACGACGCGCTCGATGCGCTCGGCGGCGGCGCCGGGGCGCTGGGCGGTCTCCTCGATGAAGTTCTCGACGCGGGAGAGCCAGCGGTCGAGGACGGTGTCGACGATGGCAGTCTTGCTGGGGAAGTAGCGGTAGATATTGGCGTGAGACATGCCGATGGCGCGGGCGATGCCAACGATGGTCATCTTGTCCTCACCAAAACGGCGAAGATGAAGGCGGGCGGTCTCGACGATCAAAGAGCGAGTGTCCTGCGAATCTGAAGGAGCAGTCGGGTGGTTCACGGTATTCTCGATTGACAGTAGTTACAAATGACATATTTTGCAACCTGTAACATTTCGCAGGTAGATTTTTACTCCCATGCCGCTCACTGAAGAACTCCAAGGGCCCCTTCCCAAGACGGGGGCAACCCAAATAGAACGACGCAGCCCGGCGGTGACGCCACCGCCGGCGGGGGGGAACCCGCGAAAGAGAAATTACCGGGCGTGGATCATCCTGGCGGTGCTGGCGGTGGGGGTGGGGTGTTACCTGGCGACGCATAGGCCGGCGGACCAGGGGGCGGCGGGGAGGCCGACGGGAGGGCCGGTGCCGATAACGCCCGGGGTAGTAGCGATGAAGGATGTGCCGATTTACCTGACGGGGATCGGGACGGTGCAGGCGTTTAATACGGTGACGGTGCACTCGCGGGTGGACGGACAACTGAACAAAGTGGCGGTTACGGAAGGGCAGGATGTGAAGGAGGGGGATGTGCTGGCGATCATCGATCCGGCGCCCTTCCAGACGGCGCTGGACCAGGCGAAGGGGAAGCAGGGGGAGGACGCGGCGCAATTGGCGAACGCGAAACTGGACCTGACGCGGGACACGGACATGCTGGCAAAGAAGGTTATCTCCTCACAGCAATACGACACGCAAAAGGCGCTGGTGGACCAACTGGAGGCGACGGTGGTGGCGGACGTGGGAGCGGTGGCAAGCGCGCAGGTGCAACTGGATTACTCGACGATGAGATCGCCGCTGAGCGGGCGGGTGGGCATCCGGCAGATCGACCAGGGGAACATCATCCACGCGGCGGATACGAACGGGCTGGTGGTGATCACGCAGTTGCAGCCGATCTCGGTGCTCTTTACGCTGCCGGAGCAGAATCTGCGGCTGATCCACCAGCAATCGCTGGACGGGGCTGGGATGCAGGTGCTGGCGGTGGACCGGGATGACAACAGTGTGCTGGATGTGGGAACGGTGGGGGTGGTGAACAACCAGATCGATCCGACGACGGGGACGATCCAGATCAAGGCGAATTTTCCGAACGCGAAGTATCAATTGTGGCCGGGGCAGTTCGTGAATGCGCGGCTGCTGCTGACGACGAGGAAGAACGGAGTGACCGTGCCGGCGCAGGTGGTGCAGAACGGGCCGGACGGGGCGTTTGCGTATGTGATCGAGGCGGATAATACGGTGCAGGTGCGGCCTGTGAAGGTGGCGCAGGTGGATAACAATGTGGCGCTGATCGACAGTGGATTGAAGCCGGGGGAGAAGGTGGTGGTGGATGGGCAATACAAGCTGCAACCGGGGTCGAAGGTGGTGGTGCCGGCGGCGAGCCCGGGAGCGGGCGGGGACGGGAGCGGGGGGCATCATCATCACGCGGGGGCGGCGGGGTCGCCTTCTTCTTAGGAATGGGAATGAAGGGACATAAAGGACCTAGGGGACCTAAAGGCGTGGGAGCTTTGGGGGAATTTGAAGGGTCTTTAGCTTTGTGAATATATCTGAGCCGTTTATTCGCAGGCCGGTGGCTACCTCGCTGTTGATGGCGGGGGTGGTGATCATGGGGATCCTTGGGTATTCCATGCTGCCGATATCGGCGCTGCCGGCGGTGGATTTTCCCACGATCCAGGTGACGGCGGAGTATCCGGGGGGGAGCCCGGATGTGATGGCGTCGTCGGTGACGACGCCGCTGGAACGGCAACTGGGGGAGATCCCGGGGCTAACGAGCATGACGTCGATCAGCTCGTTCGCGAATACGAATATCGTGCTGCAATTCACGCTGGACCGGGACATCGACGCGGCGGCGCAGGATGTGCAGGCGGCGATCAATGCGGCGAAAGGGGTGCTGCCGACGGGAATTCCGAATCCGCCGGTTTATCAAAAGGTGAACCCGGCGGATACGCCGATCCTGACGCTGGCGCTGTCCTCCGAGACGCTGCCGCTGCCGAAGGTGAATGACCTCGCGGATACCATCCTGGCGCAGAAGCTGAGCGAGGTGACGGGGGTGGGCCTGGTGTTGATCGAAGGGAACCAGAAGCCGGCGGTGCGGGTGCGGATCGACCCGGCGGCGCTGTCTGGGCTGGGGCTGGGGCTGGAGGATATACGGTCGGCGCTGAGCGCGAATAATGTGAACCAGCCGAAGGGGAGTTTTGACGGGGTGCGGCAGTCGTACGCGATCGGAGCGAATGACCAGATTTTTTCGGCGGATCAATTCAAGAATGTGATCGTGACCTACCGGAACGGGGCGCCGGTGCGGATGGGGGACATCGGCGGGGTGATCGATAATGTCGAGAATACGCGGCTGGCGGCGTGGGTGGGGACGAAGGCGGGAACGAAGCCGTCGGTGGTGCTGGACATCCTGCGGCAGCCGGGGGCGAACATCATCCAGACGGCGGACCGGGTGAAGGCGTTGCTGCCGAAGCTGCGGCTGGCGCTGCCGCCATCGGTGAAGGTGGATATTCTTACGGACCGGACGGAGACGATCCGGGCATCGGTGTCGGATGTGCAGTTTACGCTGATCCTGACGGTGTTCCTGGTGATCATGGTGATCTTCGTTTTTCTGAGAAAATTCTGGGCGACGGTGATCCCGAGCGTGGCGCTGCCGCTGGCAATCATTGGGACGTTCGGGGTGATGGCGCTGGTGGGGTTCAGCCTGGATAACCTGTCGCTAATGGCGCTGACAATCGCGACGGGGTTCGTGGTGGATGACGCGATCGTGATGATCGAGAATATCGTGCGGTTCATCGAGATGGGTGATCCGCCGATGGAGGCGGCGCTGAAGGGGGCGCGGCAGATCGGGTTCACGGTGATCTCGCTAAGCATCTCGCTGATCGCGGTGTTCATCCCGCTGCTGTTCATGACGGGAATCGTGGGGCGGCTGTTCCGGGAATTCGCGATCACGCTGAGCGTTGCGGTGGCGGTATCGGCGTTTGTGTCGCTGACGCTGACGCCGATGATGTGCGCGCGGCTGTTGAAGGCCGAAAAGGATGAGAAGCACGGGCATTTTTTCCGGGTGACGGAGGATATGTTCACGCGGCTGCTGGGGGCGTATGAGAGCGGGCTGAAGTGGGTGCTGAGGCACCAGTTGCTGACGCTGCTGGTGGCGGTGGGAACATTCGTGGCGACGATCTGGCTCTACATCGTGATCCCGAAGGGGCTGCTGCCGCAGCAGGATACGGGGTTGATCTCCGGGGTGACGGATGCGGCGCAATCGATCTCCTTCAAGGCGATGGTGGACCGGCAGCACAAGATCACCGACATCGTGAGCCAGGACCCGGACGTGGTGAGCGTGACTTCCTTCGTGGGAGCGGGCTCGGTGAATGCGACGGTGAATACAGGGCGGATCAATATCGCGCTGAAGCCGCGGGACCAGCGGAGCGGGAGCGCGACGGAGATCATCGACCGGCTGAGGGAGGCGACGAAGAATGTGGAGGGGATCTCGCTTTATATGCAGGCGGTGCAGGATGTGCAGATCGATAGCCGGGTAAGCCGGACGCAGTACCAGTACGGCTTGCAGGACGCGGACCAGGACGAGTTGGCGACATGGGCGCCGAAGCTGCTGGCACGGCTGCAAAAGGAGTCGTCGCTGGTGGACGTGGCAAGCGACCAGCAATCGCAGGGGTTGCAGGTGAGCGTGGATGTGGACCGGGCGCAGGCAGCGCGTTACAATGTGCTGACGCAGGCGATAGACGACACGCTGTACGACGCGTTTGGGCAGCGGCAGGTGTCGATTATTTTTACGCAACTGACCCAGGAGCGGGTGGTGCTGGAGACGGAGCCGAGGTTTCAACTGACGCCGGCGACGCTAAGGCAGATCTATGTGAAGTCCTCGACCGGGGGGATGGTGCCGCTGAGCGCGTTCTCGCACTTGAGCACGATCACGGCGCCGCTGGCGATCATGCATGACGGGCAGTTTCCGGCGACGACGCTTTCCTTTAACCTGAAGCCGGGGGCTTCGCTGGGGGAGGCGGTGGATGCAATCCAGCGCGCGCAAAAGGAGATCGGGCTGCCGGACACGATGGTGACATCGTTCTCGGGGAGCGCGGCGGAGTTCCGGTCATCGCTCAAGAGTGAGCCGTATCTGATCCTGGCGGCGGTGGTGGTGATCTACATCGTGCTGGGGGTGCTCTATGAGAGTTATATTCACCCGATCACCATTCTCTCGACGCTGCCGTCGGCGGGGGTGGGGGCGCTAGTGGCGCTGATGATCTGCCACATCGATCTCTCGCTGATCGCGCTGATCGGGATCGTGCTGCTGATCGGGATCGTGAAGAAGAACGCGATTATGATGATCGACTTTGCGCTGGAGGCGGAGCGGGAGGAGGGGATGGCGCCGGAGGACTCGATTTACCAGGCGTGTTTGCTGAGGTTTCGTCCGATCATGATGACGACGATGGCGGCGCTGCTGGGGGCGCTGCCGCTGGCGCTGGAATCGGGGACGGGATCGGAGTTACGGAAGCCGATGGGGATCGCGATAGTGGGGGGGTTGCTGCTGTCGCAGTTTCTTACGCTTTATACTACGCCGGTAATTTACCTATATATGGACAGGCTGGCGGGGAAGGTGAAGAGATGGCGGGCCCGGCAGGGGCTGCCGGGGCTGCATGATGTGGAGGTGCCGGCAGGGGAATACTAGGAGGGGAAATTTTGAACATAAGGAAACAAAGGAAACAAAGGGGGGAACGGTTACCGGTTCGCGTCCGGAAGCATCAAGCGGTGAATGCCATCGACGAGCTTGATCTCATGAAAATTTATGAGCAGGCCGATCGGGACATCGAGGAGCTTCATGTAACTGAAGAGTTGGGCCTGGTGGATGGGAAGGATTTCCTGAACTGCCTTGAGTTCAAGCAAGAGACATCCGTCCACCAGAATGTCGAGGCGCAAGGGTTCCTCGAAAGTCAGCCCCTTGTATTCGATCGATACTTGCCGCTGGGAGATGGCGGAAATGCTTCGAAGATCGAGCTCCCGCAAGACGCATTTTTCATAAATGCTTTCGATCAATCCCGGACCGATGAGCCGGTGAACCTCAATTGCCGCCCCGATCGCGTCCCGACTGCGCGCATTTGCTTTATAGTAGAGAGGATGCATTTCCGCGAGTTCTACATGGGTTTGTTCCAGCAGCAAGGCTTTCCCCTCCCCTCTTCGTTTCCTTTGTTTCCTTCTGTTCAAATTCTTCCGTCTCTTCCGTGAACGTATCTGAGCCATTTATTCGGCGGCCGGCGGGGACTTCGCTGCTGGCGGCGGGGTTGTTTTTGATGGGGATTGTGGCATTCAGATTCCTGCCGGTGGCGCCGCTGCCGCGGGTGGATTTTCCGGTGATCTCGGTGAATGCTTCGCTGCCGGGAGCTGATCCGCAGACGGTGGCTTCGTCGCTGGCGGCGCCGCTGGAACGCAGGATCAGCCAGATATCCGGAGTCAATGAACTAACTTCCGTAAGTACGCTGGGGGGATGCTCGATCACGGCGCAGTTTGACCTGAATCGCAATGTGGATGGAGCGGCGCGGGATGTGCAGGCGGCGATCAATGCGGCGCAGAATGAGCTGCCAACGGACCTACCCAACCAACCGACTTACCGGAAAATAAACCCGGCGGATGCACCCATCCTGATCCTGGCAATGACCTCCGATACCCTGCCACCGCAACAGGTGTATGAGTATGCGGATGAGATCATCGGGCAGCGGCTAAGTCAGATTGAAGGAGTAAGTCAGGTGAATATCACCGGGGCTGAGAAATCGGCGATCCGGGTGCAGGCTGACCCGGCGGCGCTGTCGAGCGCGGGGATGAGCATGGAGGATCTGCGGACGTTCCTGGGGAACGTGAATCAGGATCTGCCGAAGGGGAGCATGGACGGGGACAAGGCTTCTTACGCGATCTATAGCAATGACCAGATGCTGACGGCGGCGGGTTATCAGAACCTGATCCTGTCGCAGACCAATAATACGCCCATCTTACTAAGGACCTTCGCGCGTGTGATCGACGGGGTGGAAAACACGTTGGTTGCGGGATGGTCCGGGCGGAAGCCGGCGGTGCTGATCATTGTGTCAAAGCAACCGACGGCGAACGTGATCGAGACGGTGGACCGCATCAAGGCGGCGCTGCCGGTGACGGAGAAGTGGCTGCCGCCCTCGGTAAAGCTGGATATCCTGAGCGACCGGACGATCACGATCCGGTCGTCGGTGGAGGAGGTGGAACTCTCGCTGGTGTTGAGCGTGTCGCTGGTGGTGATGGTGATCTTCGTTTTCCTGCGACGATTCTGGCCGACGTTTATCGCGAGCGTGACCGTGCCGCTGGCGCTGGCGGGGACGTTCGGGGTGATGTACCTGCTGCACTACAGCCTGGATAACCTGTCGCTGATGGCGGTGACGATATCGGTGGGGTTTGTGGTGGATGACGCGATCGTGGTGATCGAGAACGTGTTCCGGTACATCGAGGAGGGGAAGACGCCGATGGAGGCGGCGCTGACGGGGGCGCGGCAGATCGGGTTTACGATTATCTCGATAAGCCTGTCGCTGGTGGCGGTGTTTATTCCGCTGCTGTTCATGGGAGGGCTGGTGGGACGGCTGTTCCATGAATTTGCGATGACGCTGAGCGTGGCGATCCTGGTAAGCGGGGTGGTGTCGCTAACGCTGACGCCGATGCTGTGCTCGCGATTCCTGAGGCCGCAGAGCGAAGGGAGCCGTGGAGCGTTCTACCGGGCGTGCGAGTGGGGATTTGACACGATGCTGGGGGTGTATGAGTGGGGGCTGAAATGGGTGCTGAGGAACCAGGGGCTGATGCTGGTGGTGTGGGGGCTGACGTTTTGCCTGACGATCTGGCTCTACAACATAGTGCCGAAGACGTTTTTCCCGCAGCAGGATACGGGGATGATCATGGGGACGACCGAGGCGTCGCAGGATATCTCCTTCAAGGCGATGAAGGTGCTCCAGGATAGAGTGGCGCAAGTGGTGATGGCGGACCCGGCGGTGGATACGATGGGCTCCTTTGTGGGGTCCGGGGGCGGGAACAGCACGAACAACGGGCGGATGTTCATTACGCTAAAAGCGAAATCGCAGCGCGATGCGACGGCGGACCAGGTGATCGCGCGCATCCGGCACAAGGTGTCGAGCCTGACGGGGATCACGCTCTTCATGCAGGCGATCCAGGACCTGCGATTTGGCGGGCGGCTGACCAAATCGCAATACCAGTACTCACTGCAATGCGGGAACCTGGATGAGTTGAACCAATGGGCGCCGAGAATGGTGGCGAAGCTGCGACAGTACCCGGGGCTGAAGGATGTGACGAGCGACCAGTTGAACGCGGGATTGCAGAAGAATGTGGTGATCAACCGGGATGCGGCGTCACGGCTGGGGGTGTCGCCGGAAGCGATCGACAATACGCTGTATGACGCGTTCGGGCAGCGGGAGGTCTCGACTTTATACAAGCGGTACAATGAGCATTATGTGATTCTGGAGGTGCTGCCGGATTTTCAGTATGAGCCGTCTTCGCTGGACAAGATTTATGTGAAGTCGACGAACGGGACGCTGGTGCCGCTGTCGGCGGTGTCGAGCTTCGAGACGTCGAATACGTTTCTGTCGGTGGGGCACCAGGGCCAGTTCCCGTGTGTGACGCTGTCATTCAACCTGGCGCCGGGGCTGTCGCTGGATGTGGCCACCAAGGCGGTGGCTGACGCTACGCGGGAGCTGAACCTGCCGAGCGATATCAACGGCAGCTTTCAGGGGATCGCGCAGATTTTCACGCAGTCGTTCGCGACGCTGCCCATCTTGTTCCTGGCAGCGCTGGTGACGGTGTACATCGTGCTGGGGATGCTTTACGAGAGCCTGATCCACCCGATCACCATCATCTCGACGCTGCCATCGGCGGGGGTGGGAGCGCTGCTGGCGCTGATGGTGTGCGGGTCGCAGTTGTCGCTGGTGGCGGTGATCGGGATCATCCTGCTGATGGGAATTGTGAAGAAGAACGCGATCATGATGATCGACTTTGCGCTGCACGCGGAACGGACCGAGGGGCTGACGCCGGAGGAGTCGATCTACAAGGCGTGCGTGATCCGGTTCCGGCCGATCATGATGACGACGCTGGCGGCGATGCTGGGGGCGGTGCCGCTGGCGATGGGGATCGGGACGGGGTCGGAGTTAAGGCAGCCGCTGGGGATATCGGTGATCGGGGGGTTGATTGTGTCGCAGGTTCTGACGTTGTATACGACGCCGGTGATTTACCTGATGTTTGAGCACATCAAGGAGTTTTTTGGGAGACGGAAGGTGGCGAATGGGGCGGTGCTGGAGGCGGTCGAGGCATAGGACCAATGGGTCCCATGGGACCTATACGTCTTACGTCGCGTAGCGGAGGATGGCTACGAAGTGGCAGGCGGTGCCGGCGAGGACGAAGAGGTGCCAGATGAGATGGGAGTAGCGCATTCTCTCCCAATGATAGAAGAGGGTGCCGCCGGTGTAGGCGAGGCCGCCGGCAAAGAGCCAGATGAGGCCGGCAACGGGGAGATGGGCGGCCAGGGGACGGATGATGAAGATGGCGAGCCAGCCCATGGCGACGTACATGGCGGTCGAGACGTAGGGGAAACGGAAGCGGGCAAAACCCTTGAAGAGGACACCGATTAATGCGAGGAGCCAGACTACGGCGAAGAGGGTCCAGCCCAGGGAGCCTTTGAGCGGGCCGAGGGCGAGAGGGGTGTAGGTGCCGGCGATCAGGAAGAAGATGGCCAGGTGATCGAGCATGCGGAAAAAGGGTTTCCGGCGCGCGGGAACGGCGTGATAGAGGGTCGAGGCGAGATAGAGGAGGGCGGCGGAGCCGGCAAAGAGCGCTGCGCCAAGGACGGAGGCGCCGGAGCCATGACGCAATGCGGCGGCGATGAGGAAGGGGGTTGCGGCGAGGATGGCCAGGAAGCCGAGGCCGTGGCTTACGGCATTGGCGATTTCCTCGCCCGGGGACTGCGGCCGCTCCTCATTGTCCATACTTCATAGCTCGGGACGGCCGACGATGATGCCGGCGTCGCTGCGATACCGGTTGAGGTAATTTGAGAGGCGGTCGTCGATGACTACGCGGCCGTAATTATGCGGCGAGGAGGCGTGCATGAAATGGAGGATGCCCATGCCGTCCCGGTAGGCCAGGCCAACGTGGGCAGTGGAAATGAGGCCATCCTCGCGGGAGGTGACGCAGATGATATCGCCATCCTGAAGCCTGGACTCGATGGAGGGGACGCGGCTCTTGGGGATATGGTACATGGTGAGGGAGGTGACGTGCATTTCCATCTGGCGGAGGGGGCCGAGGAGGGAGGGATCGGCGCGGAGATAACGGTACTCGTGCCAGCCGGCGGTCATCTCGCGAGCCTCGTGAGCGACGCGGACGCCGCCGAGGGAGCGAGTCATGTCGCGGACGAGGCCGCGACGGTCGTTGTCGTAGAGCCAGTCTTCGAGGTAATGGAGGCGGGAGAGATATTGGCCGGTGCAATGGCCGCCGCGGTAGCGGTCGAGCTCGATGAAATGGAGCATGGTCGAAGGGGTCCAGCCGTCGCGGGGCTCGTTGAGCATGCGGGCGAAGGCGAGGGAGGTCTCGAAGAAGGTCCAGCAATCGAGGCCGTCGAGGTTGACGGAGGGGGCTTCGACGTGGTCGTCGATCTCGAGGGTGAATGATTTGTAGGGGGTGCCGACCATGGCGCGGCCAACTGCGCAGACGCGCTCGCCGATGGGGAGGGCTTTCCAGTTCTCCTCGTCGGCGCGGTGGACGAGGGAATCGAAGCGGTCGCGGCCACGGAAGACCGTGTCGAAGGGAAGCGCGCCGAGGGCGGGGAGGGCCACGAAGACCAGCAGGAGAAGGAGCAGGCGAATCTTCACGGAGTGACAGTGCGTGCGGGAGGGGCGGCGTCAAATGGAAAGTATGAAGGATGAAGGATGAAGGGGGGAGAGAGGACCTTGGACGCGGGAGAGCGGAAGGAGGCAAATCCAAAATGGTTGGCGACGCGCATCTTTAGGCTGGAAGCCGATTCATCGATACGGCAAATCCAATGAGTAATCCGGCTGTCTCTTCGCCCTGGCCCGACAGGCCGCTTTTTATTGAACCTGCCGTGAGCAAATCTTTTTCCAGCCGGCGCACGCTGCCAACGGTGTCGTTGGTGACGGCGACTTCCATTGTGGTGGCGAATATGGTGGGGACGGG
>Ga0182030_10026384_pt1 | contig 10520 bp, 7 predicted proteins | sample 812S3MmetaG_FD_121299 | JGI IMG/M metagenome (GOLD analysis project Ga0182030, IMG submission 121299) | Permafrost microbial communities from Stordalen Mire, Sweden - 812S3M metaG (Illumina Assembly) | ecosystem: Environmental > Terrestrial > Soil > Wetlands > Permafrost | place: Sweden... | reverse complement strand
GTCGATCTTGCCGTCGAACTGACCCTCCCCACGGCAACGCTGGCAGCGCGCTGCACGGAGATCAGCAAAGAAGGCCTGAAGCTGGAACTCGACGACGCTGTTCCCTCGGGTTCCGTGGGGACCGTTTTTGTCTGCTACCAGGGCCGGCCCTTGAAGTTCAGGGTGCGCGCCGTGCATGCCGCAGCCCGGTACTGCGGCTGCGAGTTCCTCTATAGCTCTGACGCCGAGCAGGAAGCGGTTGCGAGCCTGGTTGAGTCTCTCGCTGTGCCAAACTCGAGGCGCGGACCAGTCCTGATCAAAACATCTTAGTGTCCTGTCTCCGAAGTTCCAATCACAAATGAGCTGTCACCCTGAGCGAAGCGTACTTCAGCGGAGTCGAAAGCCTGCCCTGAGCGAAGTCGAAGGGGACCTGCTTTATAGGAAGCCCAGAGAGGTTCCGAATTAAAGGGCAAGAACCACACTGGTGTGGCGAGTCTGAAGTCGTTCACTGAAATAGGGAAGGCCGAGAAGCAGATTTTTCGCTCACCACCCCCAAACTGAAGAGCGTTTGGGGCCCCGTTCACTCAGAATGACAGTGCCAATTTTCAGAACGACAGTGCCAATTATGGGATGAATTTCAGACTCAGGACACCAGAGCCAAAGACAATTCTTGCAGCGGTGCTTTTAGACCGCCGTTTGGTGCCGCTTTCCCTTTGCCGGCTCGTGGGTGGTCGCCTCATGTCTTTCTGGCAGGGGCGGCATAGCTACTTTTTGGCGGCGGGTGCACTGGCTGGGGCGGCAGGCGTTGATCCGTTTTGAATTACCTGCGTCAACTCCTTTGGCAGGCTGACCTCCGAGCCGTCTTTCAGCAGGTATTGCACGATGAGTGAGATTCGGCGGTTGGATGGATCTTCCGGCTTGTCGGGAAGGCGGAGGTGCTGATCGGCGAAGCCGCGCACCTGCGAGATCTGGTCGGCGCGGATGCCCTGCTCCTGCATCATGCGGCGAGCAGCGTTGGCGCGGTCGCAGGAGAGGTCCCAGTTGTCGTAAGCCCGGATGGAGGAGTACGGCTTGGAATCGGTGTGGCCTTCAATGGAAATCTTGTTGGGAATCTTGCCGAGTTGCTGGGCCAGCACGGCGAGCAATCCACGCAGAGCGGGGGTGGGCTGCACGCTGCCCAGTTCAAAGAAGGTTCCCTTCTCTGACTCCATGAGCTCGATGCGCAGACCCTCCTCGGTGATGGTGATTTCGATGTGGCCTTTCAGCTTGTCCTGTGGGTCGATGCGGTGAATGGACTTGATGAGCTCTTCTTTCAGCTTCTGCATGTCCTGCTTCTTCACCGGGAGAAAGTCGGCGCCATCCTTGTTGTTGCCCACGTTCTTTGCCGAGCCTCGGGGGTCGCGGAAGTAGCCGCCCACGCTGACCTGGACCTCCTTGCTGGCGCTCAGCAGCCAGAGCACGATGAACAAGGCCATCATCGCGGTGACAAAGTCCGCATAGGCCACCTTCCATGCGCCGCCGTGGTGACCGGCGTGGGACGCCTTCCTTTTGATGATGATGGGTTGGAGCGTGTCTGCCACGTTTTGCGGTCCTTTTCCCGATGGTTATGTTACCGATCGGTTATATAACCGGCCGGTTATTTTCTGTGCGGCTATGCCGCTACTTCAGCGGCGACGGGCTCGTCCTTCGCGCGGCACGATTTTTCCATCTCCTGGAACGTGGGCCGGAGATGCTCGGGGATGGCGCGGCGGCCCATCTCTACTGCAAGGATTGGAGAGATTCCCTTGATGAACGAGAGCATGACGACGCGCAGCACGTGATAGTAGGCGTGCTCATCGTCAACAATCTTGCCCATGTTTGCGGCCACCGGGCCGACTACGCCGTAGCACAGCAGGATGCCGAGGAATGTGCCCACCAGCGCCGCTGCTACCTTTTCGCCGATCACTTCAGGCGGTCCGCCGAGAGCGCTCATGGTGATGACCACGCCGAGAACGGCGGCCACGATGCCCATGCCCGGCAGCGAGTCTGCGGTTGCCGAAAGGGCTGCCACGGGCAGGTGCGCACCCGTGTGATGGGTCTCCATGTCGAGTTCCATCATCTGATCCAGGTCAAACGGAGTGGCGCCGCCGGTGATGGCCATGCGCAGCGTGTCGCAGACAAAGTCGCGGGAGTGATGGTCCTTGATAAAGGCCGGGTACTTTGAGAACAGCGGGCTCTTCTCCGGCTCTTCAATATCGCTCTCGATTGATACCAGGCCCTCTTTGCGCGACTTGATAAAGAGGGTGAACATCATCTTGAGGGTGTCGAGATAGAGCTTCTTCGACATCCTGGAACCCTTGAGTGTGCCAACCAGACCGGATGCGATCTTCTTGAGCACGCGCATGGGGTTGGCGGCGAGCGTGGCGCCGATGGCTGCGCCGGCAATGATCACAAATTCCGACGGCTGCATCAGGACCAGCAGCGGCCCCTTTTCCATCAAGAAGCCGGAAAGGACCGCGCCCAGCACAACGAGAATGCCTATGATGACAAACATGTTTTCGAGTTCCCCTCGCAGCCGCCAGCTTGAGCGTGAAATGCTTCGTGGCCTGGACCCGCAAGAAAGTCCGCGACCTTAGTGACTGGAATGTCAGATCACTATCGGCATGTGAAGTCGAATTTTCCAGCGCCAGCGGGCGCATGGCATCCGGACGGGCACCGGGAAAGCTGATTTTAAACAGGTTATGTTTTTGGCCTACCACCCATTCGCCAATCGAGCCGCACAAATGGGGTAGGACGCTAGGAGCTATGGGCGCGCAGCTTCCGGTTTTGCGGGCGGCGGAATCGGCGTTCCAACCACAACAAGATCCACGCGGCGGTTCATCTGCCGGCCTTCCGGTGTGGCGTTGTCGGCGATGGGGCGGTACTGCCCATAGCCCGCAACCGAGACCCTGGCGGGATCGATGCCGGAATCATCAACCAGAAGCATGAGCACGGCCATGGCGCGCGCGGTGGAAAGCTCCCAGTTGGAGCGGAACTCCGGGGTGTGGATGGGCTGATCGTCGGAGTGGCCTTCCACCCGTAGATTCAGCCCGTGCTGCGCCAGCACGGTGGCGATGCGGCGAATCTTGCCCGAGGCGCCGGAGAGCAGCACGGCCTGGCCACTGTTGAAGAAACCCAGGTCTTTGAGGCTGATGACGAAGCCCTCTGGAGTGACGTGCATGACCACTTCATGATTGCGAATCTCGTCGCCGATGGCGGCCTGAAGCTGGCGCTGCAGTTCGGCGAAGTCGACGGCCGATCCTGCAGGCGAGGTATCGTCTTTGGCGGAGTATTCGCCGGGCAGAGGCGAGGGTGGGGGCTGCGGGGCTGCCGCTGCATCCGTGGTGGACGGGGTGTCACTGGTGTCGCCGCGGAATGAGCCCATCTGCTGGAAGCCGATGTGGATGGCCTGCGAAACCTTGCGCACCGCCTGGCTGTCGCGATACGAAGATGCGAACAGGACCACGAACAAGGCGAAGAGCACGGTGATCAGATCGGAGTAAGAGACCAGCCAGCGGTCGTGGCTCACTGGTTCGGGAAGACGCGGACGCCGCCTCATTGCAGGGTCATCCGGGCTGCGTCGCGCGGTGAAGGCGAGGCCATGTAGGTGTTGAGCTGCATCTCCAGAGCGCGCGGGTTCACGCCTTCAAGAATGGCGAGAACCGCTTCCAGCGTCATCTCCTGGATCACCTGCCGCTCGCGCATGCGGATGCGCAGTTTGCCGGCCCAGGGCAGGAAGAGAAGGTTGGCCGAGCCCACACCATAGATGGTGGCGACGAACGCGACGGCGATGCCGCGACCCACCTGGTCAATGTCCTGCAGGTGCTGCATCACCTGGATCAGGCCCAGCACCGCGCCGATGATGCCGATGGTGGGCGCAAAGCCGCCAGCGGCATCGAAGACGCGGGGAATGCGGTCCTGCTTTTCGCCCTCGTAGTCGAGCTGCAGCTCCATCATCTTGCGCAGGTCTTTGGCACTGACCCCGTCAATGGCCAGCATCAGGCTTTCGCGCAGGAAGCGGTCGTTGATCCGGGCCAGCTCGGCATCCAGAGAGAGGATGCCTTCACGGCGAGCCTTGTAGGCGTAGCGCAGCAGGTTTTGCACCAGCGAGTCTGGCTCGGGCTCCGAGGCGAAGAAGACGTCTTTGAGCTGGACGAACGCCTGCACCACGACGCGCAGGGGAAACTGCACCATGACCGCGCCGAGTGTGCCGCCAAAGACGATGAGCGCGGCCGTGGGCTGAAGCACCTGCGCCAGTCTGCCGCCATCCATAAGCAAGCCAAGGCCGACGCCGCTGAGGGCGATGGCGATGCCGGCGACGGTGCTTTTATCGATGCTCAAGGTTCACCCAGGTGAGGTCAGGCGGCATTACGGCTTTCATGAAAGGACGGCCCCCGCCGCCGTCTTTCAAACATTCCACGTTCAAAAACCTGATGAACGCATTCTGTTCAGCCGAATTCCAGAGATTCTTCCCTGCGACTAAAGTTGCACGTATGCCGCCAAACCGAAGAAGAAGTGTGCCCGCACGTATTTACTGAAAAATAAAGGGTTAGCCGCCAGACATTCGCAAAACGAGGGCTTTAGGGTGGGCAAATGTTGCCTGATTTGGCTCCCGCAGGTACAGGAATTGCCTAGAACTTATTGGAATGTCTACGCAAAATTGCCGATGAGAAGGCATGCAAAACACCGGGCTCGCAAAGGAGCCTCTTCCTGTCCGCGGCCCAGACCCTGAGGCTGAGACGTTCAAGAAGGATGAGGCCAATGGGTTAATGTACTTGGAACGTTCGCGGCCGTTCCGCGAGCGCCGCCGTACGCGTCCGCTGGAAGGGCCACGCCACGACGCTCTCGAGTCAGTGAATCAGCTGCTGGTGCGCTATGAAGGCACCATCGATCAGCTCTCGCAGGCGGAACAGAAGTATCGGGGAATTTTCGAGAACGCGCCGGTGGGGATCTTTCGCATCAGCCCCGGTGGGCGGCCGCTCAGCCTGAATCGCCGCATGGCGGAGATTTATGGATACGACGGGCCGGACCAGCTGATGGAGCAGGTGTCGAACGTGGCGCACCAGTTACTGGTGGAGCCCGATCAGCTGCAGCATTGGACGCGGTCCATTGAAGCAACCGGGATGGCTTCGGGCATTGAGGCGCAGGTCTATTGCCGCGATGGCGAACGCAAATGGCTCTCGCTCAACATTCGCGCGGTTCGCGACGCCAGCGGCGCGCTGACCCACATTGAAGGGACCGCCGAGGACATTACCGAGCGCCGGCTAGCCGAAGAGAAGATACAGTACCTGGCTTACTACGACGCGCTGACCGGGCTGCCGAACCGGACGCTGTTCGATACGCAGTTTGCCGAGGCCATCGCCCAGGCGCGGCACGAAAAGAAAAATGCCGCGGTGCTGCTGTTCGAGTTTTCCCGCTTCAAGATCATGAACGACTCGTTTGGCCATTCGTTTGGCGATCGGCTCTTGCAGGAGACGGCCAGCCGGATCAGGAAGAGCGTGGGCGAAAAAGGCATTGTGGCGCGCGTGGGCGGCGGTGAATTCGCCATTGTGCTGAGCAACATGCAGGACGGCCGCAACGCCATGGCGGTGGCGCATCGCGTGATTGCGGAGATGACCGCGAAGTTCTCCATCCTGGGCCACTCCATGAACATCTCGTTCAACATCGGCGCCAGCATGTATCCCGAGCACGGGGCCGACACCGAGGAACTGCTGCAGAACGCGGACGTGGCGCTTTACTCTGCCCGGCAGGACGGACCGAACCGCGCGCGGCTCTTCACCGAAGAGATGAACGTGCAGATCATGGAGCAGCTCACGCTGGAAAACAGCCTGGGCCTGGCTCTCGATCGTAACGAGCTGTTCCTGGTGTACCAGCCGCAGGTCAATATTCGCACCCAGACAATTACCGGACTGGAAGCACTGTTGCGCTGGAATCATCCCAAGCTGGGCCTGGTGCCGCCCAACAAGTTCATCGGCGTGGCCGAGCACAGCGGTTTGATTGTGTCCATCGGCGAGTGGGTTCTGCGCACGGCGTGCAAGCAGGCCGTGGAGTGGCAGATGGCCGGGCTGCCGGCTGTGCCTATCGCTGTAAACGTTTCAGCGGTGCAGTTCCGCCAGCAGGGCTTTACAGACCTCATTCGTAGCGTGCTTCACGATACTGGCCTCGATCCGATGTACCTGGAGCTGGAGCTGACGGAAAGCCTGCTGCTGACCAACGCCGACGTCATGTTCTCGATTCTGCAGGAACTGCGCACCATGGGTGTGAAGCTGGCCATCGACGACTTTGGCACTGGCTACTCCAGCCTGAGCTATCTGCGCCAGTTCCGCGTGAACCGGCTCAAGATCGACCGCTCATTCGTGCAGGACGTGGCCGCCAATCCGGACGACGCGGCCATTGCGATTGCCATCATCAACATGGCCAAGGCGCTGAACCTGGAAGTGCTGGCCGAAGGCGTGGAGACCGAGGCGCAACTGTCGTTCCTGCGCGCGCAGCATTGCTTTGACGTGCAGGGATTCTACTTCAGCAAGCCCGTCGCGGTGGGTCAGATTGCCGAGCATCTGCAGCGCGCGTTGATCATGCCGGCGGCCGTTGCCTGAGCTTGCTTGAATGCAAAGTCCGGGTTGTCGATGACCAGGTTTCGGTAAGCAAACTGGACGCGGTCCTCGACGATCCGCTCCGCCAGCACCTCGTAGAACCGTGACGCCATCTGTGCGTAAACCTGCTTTTGATGGCCCAGTGTCTTCGGGGCCAGAGCCGTGCCTGTCCCCACTTTCAACTGCGCAGTGGTCTCTGCGGAGCTGGTCGATCCTGCGTCAAGCTCACTCGTTGACCGCCGCGGACGCCCATCGCGCCAACGATGCAGTTCATGAGCTTGCCTCCCTGACGTCCAGACATTGACTCCGCAAGCGCGACCACTCTTGACGTTCCTCAATCGCCCGCGTGCTACTTTGCCGTATAGGTGTAGTCCTGATTCACCCATATTCCGTTGTAGTTAGTGATGAGGCGGACGTAGATCGGCTCACCATTGGTGGGCATCTGCGTGAATGTGTAGGTCGTCACCGTCTTCGGGGCAGAGTTATAGATGTTGTTGGAACCCGGTCCTGTTGAGCCGATCCACAGATAGTAGCCGGTAGCGCCGGGTGCTGCTGTCCATGTGAAGGCCACGCTGGGTCCGGTAAAGGTGCTCAGCGCGGCGGGCGCGGTCATTGCTGCGGCGGTGCTGGCGGTATAGGTGTAGTCGTTATGCACCCAGGTTCCGCTGTAATTGGTGATCAGCCGGACGTAGATGGTCTCGCCGTTGGTGGGCATGGCGGTGAACGTGTAGCTGGTTACCGTTTTCTCGGCTGAGTTATAGAGATTGTTTGAGCCGACCCCAGTGCTGCCGATCTGTAGGTAATAGCCGGTTGCGTCCGTGGCTGCGGACCATGTGAAGCTCACGCTAGGCCCGGTCAACGTGCTGCCTGTTGCCGGCGCAGTGATGATTCCGGCAGCCTGCGCGGTGAAGCTATAGTCCTCGCTGACCCAGATGCCGTTGTAATTGGTGCTGAGACGCACGTAAATGGTTTCGCCGTTCACCGGCATGCTGGTGAAGGTGTAGGAGGTGACCGTTTTCTCGGCCGAGTTATAGAGGTTGTTTGAGCCGACGCCGGTGCTGCCAATCCACAGGTAGTAGCCGGTCGCGCCACTGACTGTCGTCCAACTGAACGTGACGGAGGTACTGTTGAATGTGCTGCCCTGCGCGGGAGCGGTGAGAGTAGCCGCCGGCGCGTACGCATGATAGACGTAGTCGTTATACAGCCACGTTCCACTGTAGTTGGTGATGAGCCGCACGTAGATGGTTTCGCCGTTGGTGGGCATCCCGGTAAAGGTGTAGCTTGTAGCGGTCTTGGGCGCCGAGTTGTACACATTGTTTGAGCCCGCTCCGGTTGTGCCGATCAAGAGGTAGTAACAGGTGGCGCTGGGTTCTGCGGACCAATTGAAGGCGACGCTGGAACCGGTGAATGTGCTGCCGGCGACGGGCGATGTCATGGCCGCGGCACTGGCGGCGGTGTAGGTGTAGTCGTTATGAACCCACGTTCCGGCGAAGTTGGTGATCAGCCGGACGTAAATCAGCTCGCCATTGGTCGGCATGCTGGGGAAGGTATAGCTGGTCCCAGTTTTCGGGGCTGAATTGTAAATGTTATTCGATCCCACGCCGCTTGAGCCGATCCAAAGGTAGTAGCCCGTTGCCCCGGTGGCAGCCGACCATGTAAAGCTGACACTATGGCCGGTGAAGGTGCTCCCCTGCGCGGGGCTGGTAAGTGCAGCGGGAGTTGGCGATGTCGAAGGCCATGCATTCACCAGGTTGTAAGCGTTCACTGAGCCCAGCCCGGTCGCCTGGTCGTAACCTGTTGTCGTTGTGTAGCCGGTAACGATTCCGATATTGTCGCCGGAGGTATTGACATTGCAGTTGAGCGAGCCGCTCAGGCAGGGCATCGCATTCGTCCCGGTGGTGACGTCGTAGAAGATGCAGTTGTTGCCGTTGGCCACGGTGTTGGAATTGCACGCGCTGAGCGTCTCCTTCGCAGCCAATCCGTATAAAACCGGGTTAGCCAGCCCCTGGTAGGCTCCGTGGGCGTTCTGGACCACCATCGCCATGATGCCCGCCATGGCCGGCGACGAAACCGACGTCCCGCCCACCTCTTGCGCAACGATGTGAGAGCCCGTGAAATCGCAGGTGTTGTCCGGCGAATTCGACGATACGCAGATCAGGTAAGCGCTCCCCCCATTGCCTGAAGGCATACCGCCCGAGGCAAAAAGCGAAACGTCCGGCACGTCGCGAACGCCGTCCGCAGGCACGCCGGTACCCGCCTGCCATATCGGCTTGGCATACCCGCTCGTGCAGCTCGCGAATGTGCCAGTGTAGTTCAGGCACGAGCTCTTGCCGCCGCTGCCCCCCACCACCCGTACCATCTCGTCCAGCCCCGCTGAGATCGCGTTATTGCATAGCGCCTCTGAGGAGCTCTGCCCGGTATACACATACGTCAACAGGTAGCTGCTGGTGCAGGTAGAATTCCACGGAATCTCCGGAATATAGCCGATCGCGCTTGCATGGTTGGCGGTGTTGGCCGTCCAGTATTTGCTGTACGCATCCTCCTGCCACACAATGTCTGTCCCGCCAACGCCTGTGACATAAGGGCTGGAGACAAATCCATTCACCTGCAACCCATTCTGCGCGGGGCTAGGGTACGTGGTTGCATCCGAGTTGTCGCACCCTGTCGATCCCTGGTCGCCGGCTGACTCGAAGATGCTGATGCCTTCCGCGGAACCCTGCTGATAGATCGAATTCAGGTTCGCGTTCCCCGCTGAGCCCAATCCGGCTTCGCACGTGCCATAGCTTGCGCTCATCACAGGCGCAAGCTTCTGATCGATGATGTATTCGATGGAAAGCAACCCGCCGAAGCTGGTCGAGGTCCCCTTGGTTGCGACAACAAGCACATTCGCATCCGGGGCCGCAGCTCCTGCCCATTCCGTGTCCAGCGTGTTCTCGACGACGGCTCCCTGGATGGTCCCAGGATCGGCTCCATTCAGAACCATCTGGGCCGTACCGGTAAATTTGCTGAGCCCAAAAAAGGTGCGAAACGTCGCAACATCGGTGAGATTGATATCCGTTTCCGCGGCGATGGCGATCGACACATTTTTACCAGTAATGCCCGCAGTCCACAGCGGCGTCAGGTTATACATCGCTGCAAAGTCGTAGGGTCCAATGTCTTCGTTCGTCACGCCAAGATTCGGATCGAGGTACGAGTATTCGGAATGTGGGCCATCTGACAGTCCGCTGCCCGGCCCACTGACCGGCGTGGCTTTGTGGGTCTTTCGGTCCATGCTAACGTAGCGCCCCAACTCTGACTGGTGCTGGGGAAAGAAATCGTGCAGCGACGCAACGCCCGTTACCACCGGCGCCAGCGCCTCGGGGATCTGCGGATCGCGATCGTTCGCGATGTGCGCTTTTCCATGCACCAGGTAGTTGTGCATCTCCACGTGGAAGGCGTCCTGCACTTGTTGCGCATTCCCCGAGAACTCGATCGTCACCCGCCCCTTGGAAACTGTGTCAATCCTGAATCCGTGGTTCTGCAGCCAATTCGTCACCGCTGCCATGTCGCTATCCGACGGGCCGTAGAGCCTCCCGAACTCCTCCGGCTCCAGCCAGTGGTGATAATTCGGCGACTTGAGATCGGTCTGCTCCGCCATGAACGCCTGCAAGGCCGCGTCCTGCTCCGCACTGCGCTTCAGCACCAGTTGCATCCGCTCCATCGGAAGCTGGGGATCCACCAGCCCCTTGTCAAACTCGGCCCGCGCCAGGAAGTGTGTATTTCCCTTCAGCACCAGCAGTTTGCTTTCGTTCACACGTTCCACCACCCGCGAAGGCACTATGGCTTCCTGGCTCATCGCAGGGATTGCGAGACCAATTCCCAGAACCACAGAAAAAGATATCTTTATCAGCTTTTGGGTATGCATAGGGATTTCCTCATCAAATCTCGTTG
>Ga0182030_10026383_pt1 | contig 10520 bp, 13 predicted proteins | sample 812S3MmetaG_FD_121299 | JGI IMG/M metagenome (GOLD analysis project Ga0182030, IMG submission 121299) | Permafrost microbial communities from Stordalen Mire, Sweden - 812S3M metaG (Illumina Assembly) | ecosystem: Environmental > Terrestrial > Soil > Wetlands > Permafrost | place: Sweden... | reverse complement strand
AGCGCACGCCGGTATCCGCCCACATCTTGCGTCACACGGCGATCACTGCCGTCGAACGTCATGCCGGCTTCGCAGTGGCGCAGGCGTTCGCCGGGCACAGTGCTTCGTCGGTGACCGGCACCTACACCCGTGCCCGACTCGCTGAAGTAGCGGCCGCTGTCGCGGCGCTGACCGGTGAAGCGCATCCCCTCGCCGAGCAATGACAGAGAGCATAAATAGCCCATCACATCGTCATCGGCAAGGTCCTCGGAGCTGTTTGATGGTGAGAGATGACGATCTCGTCTCCGATCAAAACCGCCTATGCCGCATCACGGCCGCCAATAGATCGGCAGTGCCAAGCCCGTCTTGCCATTTGCGCCATACCGGGAGGGCATGCCGCCGGGCTCCGCCGCGTCAAGCACGCTGAGGGCGCCAAAGAATTCCTCGGGGGAAGGCGCCCCGAGACATTCTTTGACGGCAGAGCTTCCCCTCATCGCGCTTGACCCGCCCTCGCTCCGGCGGAGGTCGCCGTTCATCGAACGACGCAGCGGCGTCGTTCGCAAGGAACGAAGCCAAGAGGATAGGAGCGAAACAATGAGTAACACGACACGATCACGGGCGACCTGACCCGGGAACCGGAGATCAGATACACCAAAGAGGGTCAGGCCACCGCTGACGTGCAGCGGACCGAGCGCCGCCAAGGTCTTTCCGGATCGGAGCCCGACGTTTCAGGCTGATTCGTCGGCAGCGTCGGCAGCCTTCCTCGGAGGGCTGCCCGCGGTGTTCACGGTGAGCGCCATCGAAGAAGGTGTAGACCTGGATCGGGGCGATGGCCTTGCCCACCTCCTCGTCCGCCCAGTTCGACTGCCAAGTCGCCCCTCGGAGTTCCTTGGAGAATGGGCCGGTGAAGCAGATGGGCGACGAATTGAATACGCCATAGCTGCTACTCAAACGCCAGCAAAAGGAAAACGGCAACGCTGACGGCGAAGCACAACGGCTTCAAGTACGAGGATTCGTCACTCCTGTAAGGAACAGGGCGACTGCCCATACGACGACAGCGATGCCGATTATCACCGGCACCAGGGCCCGGCTTAGCATGTCGCTACCCCAACCCCATGTAGCTCCATGCTCTTGCGGCCAACTCATGCGCTTGCTGCCAAGTCCACGGTTGACTCACACGGAAGAGGTATTTGCGCCCGCTCACCTCCAGCCAGTCGTTACAACTTTCAGCCGTCAAGGTTGCGTTGTAGATCGTTGCAAGCACTTCGCGCATGTCGGCGACGTAGGTGTTGCTGTTGAAGTCGGAGTTGGGACAGTTATAGACAAGGCACTCCATCAGGAAGGACGGCAACGCTTCGATGGTGCCAGATTTGACAAGTTCATTCTCTATTCGCTTAAGCGCGCGCACCATCCGCTTGTACCGGCGCCCGGTTGCGTCATTTTTTGCGATTCCGTTGATCCGCTGTTGCTCGGGCCAGTTGTGTATGTGGGATGATCCATCGTCGGGATAGATCCGGGTTCCTTTATGGAAGACGAGATTGCCCCAAGCGTCAGTGTCGTAGTTCAGGTGGTACTCGAAGCATGGCACCACGTCTGCAGGGAGCGTGGTCTTCTTCTCCCGCACCCTCATCGCCATGTTCCCTCGCTGGATCGCACTTTGACCGAAGTAGTGAATGAGGGCCTGCTCAACATCGTTCTTGAACTGTGGTGAGGTGTAGCCACCTTTATAGGGGGTGATTCGCTCCTGCATCGACGCCGCCTTCGTCAGGCTGACTGCTGCGCCGGTTCTGTCGATGTGGTCATAGTAGAAAAAGCTCGTACACTCGACGGCGATGTCAACGTCGTAGTCCAGCCTAACGTTGGTGTTGTTTGCATAGGACCCCTTGGCGTACACCTTAAAGGCGACGGGCCTCAATACCGCCGAAGCTTTCAGCGCCGCCTTGATCTCATCTTCAGTTTTGTTGCGCTTGGTATCTTCGTGGTCGCTGGGGGGCTTTACCCAGGACCGCAGTTTGTCTTCCCAGTCTGGTGGCATCGTCCCAATGGTAGAACGGGGGTGTATCGGTTGCTGGTGGTGGCCCAGCGCAAGCGACTTCTGGACGAGCGCCGAGTCAAATCGAAATCGACACCACCTAAAGGATGCCTCAATTTTGTCTTCTGTTCAGAGTTACGGGGCTGGGGCAAATGAGGGCTGAGGGGTGTTGGGCGGGGCGTTGAGGTTGGAGGGCAGGAGCACGATCTGCACGGTGGTCGACGTGAGCGGGGTCGGCGGCTCGGAGACTGGGATGGTCGTTTGGCTGCTGGAGGGCAACTTCGTATCCGGACCCACCGCACAGGTCGGGGTGATCGAGCCGCAGGGGTTGAACTTGTCGGGGGCGATGAGGTGGTCGATGCCTTGGAACGCGTAGAACAAGCCGACGAGGGCGGCAATGCAGACCAGGGTGAAGCCCCAGCGGAGGAGCTGGAAAACGCGCTCGATAGTCCCAGGCACGTAAGGAGCTTGATAGCGAGTCAAGCAGCGGCATAATCCCTGGTGACTGGGCTTGTCCCTTCGGGCAAGGTTGGGTCTGTCACAGCTTGGGCGTACCATTACTCACTACGGTTCCTGTCGATACGGCGCGTATCCAAGTCGGGGCGGGGCTAGCTGAAAGGTAAGGCACGTCATGTGTCCTCAAGTGAACTGGGAGTCCACCCTTCGAGAGTGGTCTAAGCCGGTCGACGAGAATCAGGAAATCCTGGCCAAAGCCACGGCTGAGCAGGTTCGTAACGCTCTTTCAAACTACGAATTCGTGCCCAACTCCATGATGAAGGTGCGCGCTCAGGGTTCGAAGTTGAACAACACGGATACGTCTGATGAGTCTGACGTTGATATCCGAGTGGAGTTCCATCCGGATAGCAGTCAAAGCGACGAAATTCCGCAGATCTTTCTGTCCAGAAGGGCGTCCGTTGCCAAGTCCTTGATCACTGAGGACTTCGGTCTTACGCCTTACAGAATGCCGCTGACTCAGCACACATTTAAGGATCATATCTTCTCGGCGCTTGAGGAACAGTTTGGCGCCGTCCACGTCCATCGGCATGATAAGTGTATAAACGTGGACGAGAGCCGTCTGATCATGAAGGCAGACATCGTCCCGTGTTTCCCGGCTCGAACTTATAAAGCCTATGGCGAGTTCGACGCCGGAGTCTCCATCAGATGTGATTCTGGAGAAGAGATCCTCAACTACCCCGAGCAGCACTACACGAACGGCGTGACTAAGAACACAACGACGGCCACACGGTTCAAGAAGATGGTTCGATGCTTCAAGCGGATGGAGAACCATCTCGTGAGCACGAGAATTGAAATTGATCCGTTGCCATCGTTCTTTATGGAGTCGCTGATCTACAACTGTCCCAATTACCTCTTCTCTCCAGAGTCCTACGTAGACACCTTCCGCAATCTCATGGTCCACCTCGTGGCTCTCTTGGACGACACGGCAAGGTCCGGTGGCATGATGGAAGTGAATGAGGTCAAGACCTTGTTCAAGGATGGTCAAACGTGGACAACGGAAGAAGCGTTGAACTTGGCCGCGCTGGCATGGTACGAGCTTAAGTAGCGACTGCGTAACCATGACTGACCCAAAAGTCGTCCGATACATCGCTGTCGTCGTCCTGTACCTGGCGGCGGCAGTTGTGTTCGTCGAGGGTCTTGGTTCCGAGAAGCAATTCCTAAAAGCGACCTCGTGGATTCCGGGCGCCATCATGATCGCGCTCACGCTTTACGAGCGGTGGCTTTGGAAGTTCGGGCCGTGGGGACTTCCAATCTTGAGCGGGACATGGAGGGTCACTCTGAACTCCAACTGGAGAGACCCGGCTGCGCCAGATACTCCAGTCATAAGGACTGGATACTTTGTGTTCAGGCAAACGGCAACACTGTTGAGCGTCACCCTGTACACCAATGAGTCCGGATCATTAACACTGGCTTCCCAACTCCAAAAGCAGAACGACGGGCAGTACAGTCTGTCCTGGGTTTATGAAAACGTTTCCCAACTGGACCCCAAAGTAAGTCCTATGCATTTTGGGAGTGTGGTCGCCCAACAAGTCTCAGGACGTAAGGTTCGGGAGATCAGGGGCGTCTACTTCACCAACCGGAAGTCAGATGGAAGCTTCTGCACCTCCGGCAAGCGAAACCGCAAGCGAGCGTCATCATTCGCATCCGCAGAAGAACTCCTTAAGGGCTAGCGATGGATTGGTTTTGGAGCTGGAGTGGTCGCTGCATTGGCTACCGTGACGGCGACAATCTGTGGACGTACGACGGTCGACACGTAGGGCGTTTCCATGGTGATGATGTGCATGGTTCGGACGGCCTGTACCTCGGCGAGATTCGAAGCGGCGACCGACTGATCACCAAGCGGAGTACGAAGGGCAACCAAAAGAGCCGCTTTCGGCCACTCCGCAACCGTGTAAGACGCCAGAAGCGCGTGAACCGCAGTAGGAGAAGCACGCTGTCGGGGTATGAGGATTTCCCGGAGGTTTAGAAAGGAGACAACGGCTACCTTGGGCTGATGACTCCACAGGAATATCCTAGGCAGTTGTTCGCTGGAACCGAGAACCTGAGGACTCCGGCGAGACCCCTGCCAACGCCAATATGTCCTGAGTGCGGGACGTCGCTTGACCGTCCTCCCGGCTGGAAGGCCTCGGTCAAGCTACCGCCGCTATTCGAATCCGATGCACTACGGTGCCCAAGGTGCCAAATCGACTACGTCGACTTGGATGTGCCCGTCCGGGCCACGACGACCTGGAGGCCTACCAACCAAGGTTAGGCAGCTTCGCGTTGGTCCACTCGGCCTCAGGCGGCGACCTCCAGGGTAAATGGCAGCATCTTCCCTTGTGCGTCAAGGAATCTCAACGCGCGAGATGTTGCTCAGTGGTACAAGCGTCAGCTCGTCGGTATGGGTGGCAGCTGCATCGTCGAACCCGCGAAGAGCGAGGTGCTCCGAGAGAACTTCGGCGAGTACGCCACCAAGAACGGACCCGTCTCGGAGCTGAATGTCCACCGCCAGCTCGAACTTGCAGAGGGCAGCCAGAGCGGGCCCCAGCCAGAATGACTCGGGTCCGAAGACGATCCGAGCCGTGCTATCGCCAGTTGAGATTGGTCCCCCGAGTATTGACAGAGGCAACACGCTGGGCGCCACACCTGTGACCGGTCGCCACGGAGTCGATCAGTCCCCGATTCACCCGGCATCGGAGTGAGGCCGAGTGAACTCGACTGGAATCCCGCGCGGCAGAACTGCCCGGCGTAGCAGATTAGGTGCGACGCCAGGATCATCCGCGCTGTCGTTTCGGTCGAAGAAGAGCCTGGCATGGGCCAGTCGCAGCTCTTCGGGAGACGCCTTGGTGTACGTCCCTGTGACTCCGAAATTACCGTCGGCATGGCCGGCGTAAGCCGCCGCCACCCGCACGCCGGCGATCCGTTCGATATCGGTGATCGTTGTGTGGCGGATCCAGTGGGCACTGACGCCGAGTTCCCCGGCCCATGCCAGGTTCTGGATGCGGCGAGCGAACCCTTCGAACCACTTGTCGTTGAGATGCCCACCGTCTTGTCGATGGAGCACAAGGCTGCAGCCGTCGTGTCGAACGGCGGTGTGGGAGACCAGGTGGGAGACGAGGTGAGCCGAGACCGGGACCCACCGTTGCTTGGCGTACTTCTCAACGAGACGAACCGCTCTGGTCGCCGGTGCCAGATCGTCGTCGCTCAGTCGGATGGCTCCTTGCCTTCGGCAGCCAGTCTCTCTGAGGAACCCGAAGACGAGGTCGTCGAGTTCGGGATCACGTGAGTGGGCGAGAAGGGCGAAGTGGGCTTGCTCGAGCTGGTCGGCGCTGAGGGCGCTTCGACGCGAGGGCGGCCGGTCCGGGAGTGCAACCTGACCAGCCGGGTTGTGCCGAACCAGTCCGGATTCGATTGCGCCAGCGAAGGCGGCGCGGGTGGCCAACACCATTGCTTCTTGCGCGCCGACACCATGACGGGCCTTAGGGTCGGTTCGTGCTTCGGTGCTCGCCCGAAGCGCCCAGTCGGCTACGTCGGCGGGCCGTACTGCCGCTGCGTTGTCGTCACCGGCCCACAGGATGACCCGGTTGAGCGATTTGGCGTAGCGGTGGTGGCGGGGGAGAGTGGCCAAGTAAGTCGCTGCCACTTCTCGGACACTGACGATCCGCTGACCGCTCTCTAGTGCGCCGGCCAGACCTCGGAGTTCCTCTGGCGACAGGCCCAACGCCTCGACCACCGCTCGCTGTTGGTCGCTATAGCTCATGGGTTACCAAGCAACGCAGCCGCAACGCGTGACACGGGGAGGGTCGCCAGCACGCCTTCGACCGGGGCGGTCAATACGATGAGACGTACCCCGGGCTCCCAATTGTTCTGGATTCGAATGAAATAGGGGAGCAGCACACGGCACCGGCTGTCCAAGACGACGGCACACACGCGGATACGGGTTGGATCTGGCGAACGGGAAAGGAGCAGGGCCCCATCGCGACGAGTCAGTGACAGGTTTTGCCCCGTCGTCCAACCCATTGCCGAAGCGGGACCACGTAGGGCGAGGCGACCCTTGGCGTCCACCGTCGACATGAAAAGGTCGCCTTCGCTGGCGTCGAGGTTGGGGCGAATCTGCGAGCCAGCCCTCACGGGGAGCGCAGACGCCATTGGAGCGACGCTCATCGCGTTCTCCGCCCAGTTTCAGCACCATGACCGGCGCGGGATGCCACCTTGGGGACCCGCACGCCCCGGTGCGGCTCGACTGCGTGGTGCAAGCTTGCCCCCGTGTCATCTGCGAGCGGGCCGCAAAGGACGGGGAATGGGGAGATGATGATTGGCGTCACCTGGCCACCAGGCGGTTAATTGCATAGCGACGCCGGCGCCGGAGATGGCCTGCCGGCAATCCGGCGAGGTCGGCCACTTCGGCCACCGACAGGCCTACCACCCTCGTTGCATAGAGGACGGCGGCATCGGCCACCTTCAGGCGATTGCCCGCTGCGTCATCGAGGGCGGCGGCCAACAGCTCCTCGCCGGTGCTGCCGATGGATGCCGTGAGATTGTCTAACGCATCAGGGTCGCCGCCCTGCCGAGAGCGGTGTCGACGTTCGCTGAGCAGGAGCGTGCGCAGCCGAGTGCGCACCCCCGACAAGAGGTCGCCCGCAGCGTAGGGGCGATCGGTGCCAGCCCAGCTGGTCGTGAGCTCCCACAGCGCAGAGATGGCATCGGCGTAGAACGCGTCGAGAGCGCACCACGGACCCTGGGCAATATCGACACGTCGGGAGAGGGCGAGCACACCGGGGATGAGGGCCTGGAGGATGGCTCGAGGGATGAGTGGATCGAGTTGTGCGCTTCTGAGCATGGCCGCGATCACGGCCGCCGCTTCGTTGCGAGACAGCCGGTCCGATGACGGGGAGAGGGCATCGACCACTTCGGCCGTCTGGGCCTCTAATCGCTCGACTACCGGCTCGCATAGAGCCAGCCGGTGACAGGCATCGCCAGATGCGGGAGTAGTCCCAAGGGCCTGCCAATCATTGCGAAGACGTCTGATCGTGGGGGAGTCCATGGCGGCCACGATGAACGGCGAGGTTCATGAAAACCTTCATGAAAACCTTCATGACCAGGAGAAAACAAAGAATTCTTTGGCGCATCGCAAAACACCAGCTCAGAACAGTCGCGATTTTCTAAGACGTATAGAACACCAGATCAGGGGCTTCATGATGCAGCCATGAAGGGGTTCATGACCGCCGTGCAGGTTTTGCAGCGGCTCGCATGCAAGTCTGGAATCGCGGAACGAGGAAAACGCATATAACACCTGTTCATAGGGTTCATGACCGCGATCATGAACCCCTTCATGACCAGCCCGGAGGATTTTGGCAACTCAACGCTTCGGCTACGGCGGGGAGCCTCACCAGCGAACGGAGTCATCGATCCCGGCCCCGCAACATCGGCGCAATGGGCCGATCTGCCGCGATTAGCGAGATCACACCAGCCCATAGGACTTCGTTGTCGTCCGCATGGACAGCCTCAAGGTCAAAGATCACAAGGGGCTATTCAGCTGACCGGACTTGCTCTTCAGGAACTACAAGATGTGGTGGATGGCACCACTGTTCAGCTACAAGATGTTGTGGATGGTCCGGTCAACTGAATAGCCCCTAGATCACAAAACACCAGTCCAGGGGGTTCATGATTCGACACGAGGGGGTTAATGATGATCCACACCGGCTCGGTCGGCTTGGTCCGCGCGGCCGCGCCCCGTATGGGAGAAGGGCGGATAAAACGGCTGCTAGGAGGGTTCATGATCCAATCATGAACCCCTTCATGATCCCGCCAGGTGGGGGTTCACGGTGACTGAATTAGTTGGACGACTGCCACGGCGCTCGACATGACCGGGATAGCCAATCTCGCTTCGGGCTTGCTGCCCCTTCTTTGCAGAAGCCATCCCGACGATCGGGCACCGCTGGACTGACAGCGAGAGCACCCGGCAGCCCGTCGACCGCCAGTCGCCGGTCGAGTATTTCTCCTCGCGTCGCATTCCTTGCAATCTGCGTGCTCGTTGCGTGACTTCGCGCCCCAGTTCCTTTGATGAGGCTGCGACCGGCGCCCATCCGATCCCCCCGTCCGATCGCCTCGGCCGGGGGGTTCACTCCGGGCCATTGCTGCCACTTCTGGTCTCCCACACCGGGGCGAGGTTCCGGCCATTTGACGGAGACGACGCAGTCTCCTTCCCACGCCGATGGTGTGAAACATCGTCTCGTCCCGGCCCATGGTCACACCTCACCACCTACATGCTGGCCGACGTGCCAACGGTGGTGGTCAGCAGCGGAGCCCAGCTCGCTCGGCCAGAGATCTTCCGAGGTGTTTCGATGTTCCTCTCTTCCATGTGGCTGGCTGTCTTCAAGATGATGCACCGGTCCGGCGGGCGTCAAGGCTACGGACAACTTCTGACGGCGTTCGCTGCGCTCACTGACCGTGAACGGTCCCCCCAGAATTTCTCCTCGGCCCGATGGGCACCCCTGGACGCTCCGCTTTTCCCCCGGAGCCACCTCTTTCCAACACCAACCCACAAGAGAGGAAACAACATGAACACCGTAACGATCACCGGCCGTTTCACCGCCGACCCCGAGATGAAGATCACGTCGGGACAGGGCAAGGCCGTCACCACCGTAAGGGTGGCCATCAACGAGCAGGGACGGGACAAGACGGTCTTCATCGACCTGCAGTCCTGGGAAAAGACAGCCGAGTTCATCGCCAGCTACGGCACCAAGGGTCGCCTCTTCGAAGCCACCGCCCGCCTGGCCCTCGACCAGTGGACCGACACCGAAGGCGCCCAGCACTCCAAGCACTACTTGGTCACCGGGCCCTACCAGTTCCGGTTCTTGGACAAGTCCACCAGCACCGATGAGCCCGAGGCCCCAGCCGAAGATGGCTGAGCCAAGAGCAGAGAAGAGGGGGGCCCTTCGGGGTCCCCTCTTTTTCGTCATACCGGCGGTGGTCTCAAGGGGCACAAGTCGCCGACGTATGTAGTCGCCTTGTCCGCTGTCGCGCGAGAGGGAATACGCGGCTTTTCAGTAAGCACCACAACGACCGTCAGGCGCGTGGAGGCATTAACCCAGGCGCCGCTCATGGCGGTCCGGACGAAGGAGATAGGCATGCACGACATTTATGATTCGCAAAGAACCAGAAATTTGCACCGCTACAAAACACCAGGCCAGAGGGTTCATGGTTGGCCCGGTCAGATTCATGATGAACGAACGGATTCACTGAGCCTGTTTCACGATCCAGCCGCGAAGCGATCGGCTGAAGAGACAAAGCATCAGCCCAGAGGGTTCATGGTTGCTGCGAGGAGGGTTGATGGTGACGATGGAGCTGCCGCCCCTACTGGCACGGCGCTGGGTGAACTGACCGCGGCCCGCTCGGCGGCCCGGCCCACGGCTTCTTTATCGCGAGGAACTTCCGGCGCACCGACTGCCGCCACACGGCGGCCAGAGCGTAGGACCCTCCTCGGGATCGCCGTCCTCTCGCCCTGTCTTAGCTGGTGGGGGAGCTATTCGGTCACCTCGCTGAGGCAGAAATCCCCAGCTATTGCTGGTTCGAGTTGTCCTGGTCCGTCCAGCTGTGGCGCGATGAGCCTGTCGCACTCCGATCGAATACGAGGGAAAGATCGAGAGCCCGTAGGGCTCACTGTTTCTCACGCCAGCGCGACGATTATGAAGGTCGCCGCGCGTCATGAAGCAGAGAGCAAGATAGACGTCCAGTACTACTGGACGTGGCGGCGGTGCCGTTGGCTCACGCAGTGGGCCTGTCCTCGAGCTCTACTCGAGGTCGCTGCGCTGGGCGAAAAGGCCTAGCCGATGGCCGACGTCTTCGACACCGGCGGGATCTTGCCCGACGGTGAGAACCTTTGCGAAGGCGCGGCTAGCGTCCGCCGATATCGGTTGCGCGCCATCCCCGGCGGGCGGCGCCGACAGGTCATTGTGCGCTTGAGTGACGACGAACACGGCACTCTTGAACGTCGGGCCCGCACAGCGGGCGT
>Ga0182030_10026382_pt1 | contig 10520 bp, 9 predicted proteins | sample 812S3MmetaG_FD_121299 | JGI IMG/M metagenome (GOLD analysis project Ga0182030, IMG submission 121299) | Permafrost microbial communities from Stordalen Mire, Sweden - 812S3M metaG (Illumina Assembly) | ecosystem: Environmental > Terrestrial > Soil > Wetlands > Permafrost | place: Sweden... | reverse complement strand
CTACGCCGAACACCCGCTCGATTTCTGGCACTGGGGCGACAGCGCGGATTTCGTCGATCTGGAGCAGGAAGAGCACTGGGTCCGCGTCGTGCAATCGCTGGAGCACGGCGACCCGCGCGCCATCCGCCGCGCGTGCAATTACAAAGAGTTCGCTGACTATACGCTGGAAGTGCACGCGCCGCGCGCGTTAGGCCCCGGCGACCCCAGCGCCATTCTCGGCTTCCTGTTGCATCAGAGTGGCAAGCCGATCTTGCCGGGACTGCGGAAGATTATCGAGCGCCTGTATGCCGGCGAGGCGTTCCCGCGCGCGGACGGCTACCTGCTACGTCTGGAGCCGCCGGCTTTCGACCGTTCCAGAGGACGCATGCCGAAGGATGTCGGCAGGCCGGATCGAATCCGCCACGCGGGCATGCTCGCCTATGACGCCTCGCCCGATGGCGTCGATAAGGACAGCGCCATCAAGGCCGCCGCCAAGGCTTGCGATGTCAGGGTCGATGAGGCGCGCGCCGCCTATTACGACTGGGCGGCGCGAATGAGCCAAGAATAAATCGCAAATACGGAATTGAGTTTTATCAAAACGAAATAAATCGCAAATACGTAATTACGATTTAAAGTGTAAACGACGCGAGAGGCGTTACCTTACGTTCAACTAAGCTCGGTTGAGCGAAAGGAGACCGAAAATGCCGCGTAAATCCCCCCCTAAACAGGAGTCGCCCCGCGCGGTCGTCGTGAAGTCGCACCCCGCGTCCAGCGCCCCCGCCAGAAGCTTCACCATTCCCGAGTTCTGCCGGCGCAATCCGATGTCGCGGAACACGTATTTCACGATGCGCGCCCAAGGTCGTGGTCCGCGAGAGTTCCGCCCGACCGGCCAGCCGAATGGCGTGGTGCTGATTTCGGAGGAGGCGGAAAGAGATTGGATCGCGAAGCGCGAAATAACCAACGCCGCCGACAAGGCCAACGCCGACAAGAAACGCGCCGACAGGAAAGTGGAAGCGAGCTGATCGCCACGAATTCCGCAGCGTGCGGCGGAGATAGTTACGCGCGCGACAAGACCCGAGCCGTTGGAGCGGCGCGGGTCTCAAACCGAAGAAGGAAGTGAAGACATGACTAATATCAACAAGCCCACCGCCGCGCAACAGGAGGCGCGCGAAGAGGAGTTGTGCGTGGCCCAGTCCGCCAGTGACAGGGCGTTTTACGAAGCCAACCCTTTGAGCTGCGACGCTGACCTGGAGAAAAATCACGGCGGCCGCGATGGCTTCACCAACGAACAGCTGCTTGAATTCAGGCTTCGTGACCTCGCGCACTTGTTCCATCAGGCCGCTACCGATGTGCTGCTTGTCAGCAAGTTTCCCGAACACGAGGACGAGCTGATTGGGCGCGCCTATCGCCACGCCGCGCTCGCCCTCATGGAGCTCAAGGGCAACTTTCAGGACGCTGACCTTGAGTTGAAGCAGAGGCTGGGAGCAGCCGCCTAACGTCTCAACGGAGAGCGCGGGGGGCCGCGCTCTCCAAGGCGCGCGTTGACAAGAGCGTGAGGCAATCATCATCAATAAAACCGTTCAACCGCGCCAGTGTCGGGTTGCGTAGGTATCAACTGCAAGTTGTCGAGCGGCTCAAGGACGCCTTTAAAACCCACCGCGCAAATCGTGGGGACGCCCGAAATTCGCAGAATTGGCCATTATGGAACATGCGGTGAAGGCGAAATCACGCGCCTCTTTCTGACATCAGTTAAGGCCATTATATGAAACGGGGTTGCGCACCTCGAAGACGGTGATCGCGAAATTTGTGAAGACCTAGGGGGCTGCGGTGTCGATGTCGCGCTTGTTCACCTACACAATCCCGGTTGACGACGGGGCAGCACCTAATCCGTTTCACGGAATGTGCTCACTGGCTATTTGTAAGCCGGGGATTCGCAGGGCAGCAAAAAAAGGTGATTGGGTTGCCGGTCTAGGTTCAAAAAACGCTAAAAGTGGCGATCTCAGCCAACGGCTTGTCTACGCTATGCGCGTTGAAGAGGTTTTGTCACTAGAAGACTATGATAAACAAGCTCCCACGAAATGGCCGCATCGGATACCAAATATACGCAGCGCAGATTTGTCCGAGCGCCTAGGCGACTGCATCTATGGTTTTTCTAAGGGGGCACCCGTGCAGCGTTGCGGCGTCCATGGCCCCGATAACATGAAGCTTGATTTGGGTGGCAAGAACGCCCTTTTATCGCGCCATTATTATTATTTCGGCAGTAGCGCCATCAGAATACCTGATGACCTGCTTCCCATTTGTCAGCAAAACCAAGGATTCAAAAGCGACTACAACGCACCTTACTTTGATCGATTTGTGACTTGGCTGCACGGATTAAAGCTCACGATTGGTCAGCACGGGTGGCCGGATTACATTGTTGACTGGGCCGCAATTTCATCATGCGGTGGTTGTATCATTCGCAAGCTAGACGATGAAAGTGACGAAGCTTACTGACAGTGGTCACCTATTCGGTCCCCAGATTCCTTTTGGAGTCCGGGGACTTTTCGTCTGTTGATTCGAAGTTTGAATCTTACCTAGTTTCTGAATCGGAGGAAGGAGTTTCCTCACCAGGAGAGGTCGATTTACGACCCTTCGATTTGTCTTCAATCCATGCTTTTGCCCAACGCGGCATATTCTCTTGAATCGGAGGAAGGGATTCCTCACCACCTAAACCGGCAAGTTCTGAGATAAGGTCCGCATTATATTTTTGCACCATCCCAGGTATACGAAAGGCATCAGTTAGCACCCAAATGCCCCAGATGCTCAGAAGAATCAATCCGACTATATCTTTATCCTCACCTGTAAAAAATGTGATGGTGATACCAAGCACAAACAATGCTAGTTGACCCAATGCATTGGTCCATGGTTGAAGATAGAACCTGTGTAGGCTCGTTGGCATTAAAAAAAACCAAATGAGGTAAGCGAATACCAAAGATTTTTTCCTTGCTTGGTATTGTAGTTGAATGACGGTATCAGCACTTATATGTTTGTGATCGGCGGCATCCATTTTTTTGTTCTTTCGGAGCGAGGTCAGTTCAGTTCAACGACTCGTTTCTGAGCGTCGGGACGCTCGTCGATGCATCCCTGCGTTATTCCCAACGACGAGCGTCCCGCCAGAATCTGAAGCTCGAGGACAGGGCGGACATGGCGCGGATTCTAGGTCACGCACCATTGTTTTGCACGCGAATTCACACAGGCACGGCGGTCATGCTGCAAGCCGCGATATGGTAGCCGCGCTAACGCGTTATAGCTGCGCCCGTTTTTCGCAAGCATTTCCTCCCGTGAGCGCGGCGGCGGATGGGCACGTTGGGTCAGACGAAGTCAGCAAAATTTGCAGCTCCCTCGCCGACGCATGATCCAAAGCAGTTTCAATTGAGCTGTATTGATATTGATCGAGAGGTATTGAGCCGTATTGAGCTGGATTGAGTTACTTTGAATTACAATCAAATCAATGTGTTAGCCAATTGTAATAATATCGCCGACACCCTATCTTCATGAAGCAGGAGAACAAAACCATGCGTCGGAAAACGCCTTACGACGACCAGCTTGTCGTCGGTCTCACCAACATCGCCCGCGTCTTGGGCAAACACCCCGCCACCTTGTCCCGCGAGGCCGAGCGTGGCGAGTGGCCCTGCGTGACTATCGAACGCACGATGCTGGCCAACCGCGCCAAGCTGTTGGCCGCGCAAGCCGCCAAGCGCAAGCCGACGAATGAAACGGCGAGCGCGAACGAATGCGAAGAGGTGGCGTGATGAATCTCGACGCGGGCGCAATCAATCGGAGAGTAAGATGGGAACTCAAAATGGCGAAAGCCGCGCTGGCGGGCGCGGCTCTCTTGGTGGTGCTGGCGTAGAAAGTGGCTGTGCAGGCCAAAACCTATTTGGAAATATTAGGCCGCTTGGTCGGATAGTTCAACCCCCGCCGCTGGAAAATTCCACTCCGCCGCTGGAGTTCGTTCCGGGGCAAGCGCCCTACACACTCGACAGCCGGCACCACGGCTCGATGCTGTCCCTGCGCGCGCTTGAACGCGAGCCGTATGGGAAACCGGAAGAGCCCGAATACTGGCCCGGTGGCGTGCCCCTGTTGGCCAAGAAGATCGGGGTCGGCGCTCTCTATAAGGACGTAAAGCCTTACGATGGCAGCTTCCTGCATGAGGGCATCGGCCTCGATGTATCGACGCCCGAGCGGTTGCTGAACGCCATCACCTATCTGCAAGACAAGCCACATACGTGCGTGGTGTTCGGCGCGTTGAGCGACGACGTTCGCTCCACTTGGGCACGCGCCAAGATGCGCCGCAAAAAGAAGGATTGGATCGACAAAAGAGGCCGGGTCCATAAGGCGACCATCGTCGATTGCCGAAAGATTTGGCTGGCGATTGACCTAGAAGACCTGTCCATCCCGCTTGGTGTCACCACGCTAAGGGAACAAGCCAAATACGCGCGCACGCGCCTGCCGGGGGAGTTTCACAAGGCGTGGTGCATCGTCACGGCGACGGGAACCTACGGCATTGATCCCAAGAGCATTCATCTGCGCTTTTGGTTTTGGCTCGATAGGCCGCTGTCGTGCTCGGAGATGGCGCGCTGGCTCGACAAGAAGCCGTTCATCGACCCGGCGATCTACAAATCCGAAAATCAGCCGATTTATACGAGCGGGCCAGTGTTCTTGGGCGACCCGCTACTAGACGACCCGATGCATGGCGTGTCGCGCGTGATCACGCTCGACGGCGATGCATGCGTCGTGACGCCCCGCGCCGAACGTCTGAAGTCCATTCCGCGTCCGCCTTATCAAGCACCGTTGCATGGGACGTTGCGCGGAGATGGCTGCGCCATGTTGAGCGCGGCCTGCAGAACTATTCGTGACCCGCCCCGAGGCGTCCCACGCCATGAAGTTATCTTCGACCAATGTCGCGATGTCGTAAGGCTCGTGGCCGTGAAAGCATTGGACGAAGAATATGCGTTGTATCGTATCACTCGCGCCGCCGCCGATATCGGCAAGACCGACGGGAATGAGATCAAGCGTATTTTCAACGACACGCTGCGCTACTGCCGCGAACATATGGAATTGGAGAGCGGCGATCATCGTGTCTTCGATGAGAATGATCAGGAGACGCGATCATGACTATTCACGACATAAACGAAGAGCGTAAGGCTCGCGCGGAACGCGATGAGGAGTTGGATCGCATCGCGAATATCGATAATGACATTGACCGCACCGAGGCGATTAGGGCGTTCGCCAGTAAGCATGGCGCGAAGATTCCCGACGTTGAAAAAGTGGTCAAGAAATCCCGCGCCGCCAAGAAAGAGAAAGACAAGGCCAGCAAGCACGCCAAGCAGAAGGAGGAGGACGAGGAGCGGCAAAGGGTGGCGGGTTTTGGGAATGTGGTGTTTTTGCGTGATAGCAATGACCACATCATCCCCAATATGGCCAACGTCGTGACCCTGCTCGAAAATCATCCCGACGTTCGAGACATGCTCTACTGGGACTCGTTCAGCCTCCGCCCGATGGTGATGCATCGCCTCGGCGAGCCCGCGCGGCCTGATCTGCTGGTCTATGGCGACGACGCCGAGCGCGAGTTCCCCCGCTGGTTAGACGATAACGACTATCTCGACCTGTTGCAGTGGACGCAACATCAGCCGGGGTTCGAGTTCGTCGGCATCGACACGCTGAAGCAGGCGGTGAATAAGCGCATGAAGATGACGCAACGCAATCCCGTCGTCGAGTGGCTGGAAAGTCTGAAGTGGGACGGCAAGCCGCGCATCAGGGAGGCGTTTATCAAATACTTAGGAGCGCGGGGCGGGCGTTCGCGCGTGGGGCGTTACAACGTGTTGGCCAGCAAGTTGCTGTTCAAGTCCATCATAGCGCGCATCATCTGGCCGGGGTGCAAGCAGGATAGCGCGTGGGCTTTCATATCTTCGCAGTCGAAATTCAAAAGTCGGCTGGCGCGAGTGTTGGCTATCAAGGATGAGTATTTCACCGACTGTCTGCCGGACCTCGATTCGCGCGACGCCATGGTGATGATGCAGGGCAAGATCATTGGCGAGTTGGCGGAGCATGTCGCCGCCAACAGGCGTAACGCCTCGACGACGAAGGGGGCGTTGAGCCGTCAGTCTAATGAGTATGTGCCAAAATATGAAAAGTGGAGCGTATCGGTCAAGCGCACCATCACCCCTATCTCGACGGTCAACGAAAGGAGATTTCTCGCCGATCAAACCGGCAACCGTCGCTGGGTTCCCACCGATATCTGCGAAACCCGCGACCGGATCGATATCGATGACTTCAAGGACGATCTGCCGCAACTCTATGCGGAGGCTTACGCGCGATTGAAGAGAGGAGAACGGTATTTGCCGACCCCGTGGGAGGAGGAGCATTATCTCAAGGAGCAACAGGAAAAGTGCCGCATAGAACAGAACTGGGAATCGATATTCAGGGAGTGCATGCGCACCATCGAGGGATTGAACGGCGTCGATGTGATGGAAACGTCCGGCATTGGAATCTCGACCGCCGCCTTCGCGTTGTTTTTCGAGAGTTGTGAACGGTTCAAGGCCGCCGTGCCCTCGGGGGCTTGGGGGGATGTCCTCGAACGGTTGGGGTGGAGAGATAAGCACCATCGTCTGAGGGGGCAGGGCCGTAAACAGTCTAGGCTGTGGGCGCTTAGGGACTCGGGTGACGTTCTCGATTATACGCTCGGCTGGGAGCCGAAAACGATGTATTCGCCCGGTCACTGGCGGCGGGAGGCAGTCGGGGGGGAGATCAGCATGGCTGATTATACCGCCGAAACGGAGCGGCTGGATGCCGAGATATTGCGTGTGTGTCTGGAGCGTGGCGAGTGGGAGGCCAAGAAACCAAACTACGCGGGCGACCCCAACGACATCGACGCGCCGAGGTGACACATCACAACTCCAGCTCAAGCGGTAATACAGACAGGTATAAGCTGACGCCTGCTCAGCCCAAGGCTTTCGCTCGCATGCGAACTGGCCGTGAGCTTGGGCATTATGTAGCGCGAGCGAGAATATGTCGGGGGGTCGAGGTGTAACCAGATGGCCGTTTTGGGTGGGTTGGTGACGCCGAGCCGTCACCACCGCAGTCGCAAGAAAACGTTGGGCTTGGCCCGCATTAAACCCCTTTGGTGACAGTGGTTACAGTTAAATAAGAAAAAAGAACTAAGGGAAGAGGTGTGAGTGAGTATGAGACACACACACACACTTCCCCTAGGGGAAGATTGAGAAGGCATGGTGTAACCGTAACTAGTGTAACCAACGGGGTCCAACCCCTAGCCCCACCACCACCCCGCCAAGGCGGTTAGAAGCCTGCCGCAAACACCCAAACACCCCTCGATTTTTTCGCGCGCCTGATCGAGCGTCGCCCGAGATCGAGGGCCGCTTCGCGCCGCGATCCCCGTCCAATTACAGCGCCTCGACACACTACCCAGATACCACACGATTTTCCCGGTAATGTCCTTCATGCGGAGCTATCCAGCGCATCTCGACGCAGCTTAGCGCAATCCAACACATCGAAATAACCATGTAAAAACCGCTACTTGCAAGCGACAAGCTATGCGATTACATTCGTTTATGCGGCTAAATGTGTAGCCAAATGTCTAAGATGGGCCTCGAAAAGCTAGCCAAGATAGAGCTTAGAGCGCTTGGAATAGGCCCGTGGTGAAGGTCGAAATGCTCATTCCTTGCCAGGATATCTCCACCCCCGCGCCGACGACTCGCTCTAGGGTCACGAACGGCAAAGGTTTGTTCTTGGGCCATGAGGACGCGAGAAAGCCCCTGGCGCGCAGATTTCGTGACCTTACCCGCCTTCATTCGCAAGACGCCTCCCCGAACGGCCCCGAGCATTTAAGTCAGGCGCAGCAGCAATTGATCCGTCGCATAGCGATGATCGAAGTGCGCCTAGAGGTGATGGAAGGTCGCATGGTTGACGGCGACGAAACCGTGAGCCTTGAAGAGTTTTGCCGCGCCAGTTCGCATCTGAGGCGCATGCTTGAAAGCTTGGGCCTGCGCAAGGTGGCGCGGGACAGAACCCCATCGCTCGCCGAGCTGATCTCCAAGCACAAAACAGCAGCGAAGGCCGCCGACCGCGCTAAGTCCATTGCCGCCACCCTATAACGCCGCCAGCCTATTTGGTCATGGGCAAGCCATCGCCGCTCGATGAGGAGGCTGTCGCGTGAAGATTCTCACAAGCATGCGCAACGCCTTGCAAGACCCTCACATCTTCGGCTCGATCCTGCCGGGGGCGAGCTGGGACGTTTGGCGCGTCATCCTGATCGCCGCCATGGGCGAGGAGCTTATGCCAGAGGAACGCGTCATCTTCAAAGCTGTCACCGGGCGCGAGCGCGAACCCGTCGAGCGCGTTGACGAGCTGTGGATGATATGCGGCAGAAGATCAGGTAAGACACGGGCAATTGCCATCCTCGCCGCCTATATCGCGGCGCTGATTGACTTCACCGACGTGCTGGCACCCGGTGAACGCGCCAGCCTGCCGATCATGAGCGCCTCGATGTGGCAAGCGCAGAAAGCCATGTCCTATCTCATCGGCATATTCACCGAAGTGCCCGCGCTAGCCAGATTGGTCACCGGACAAACCGCCGACACGATTAGCTTATCGACGCGCGTTGATCTTGAATGCCGCCCGGCGTCATTCCGAACGATCAGAGGTGGCACATTCGTGGCGCTGATCGGGGACGAAGTAGCATTCTGGCGCAGCGAGGAATACTCCGCCAACGCTGATCGTGAAATTCTAAACGCCGCTCGTCCCTCGCTGGCTACCACGGGCGGCATGATGGGCTGCATCACTTCGCCCCATGCTCGTTCTGGCGAGGCTTTCGAGACCCACGCCAATTACTATGGCGACAAGGGCGACAACGACGCCGGAATCCTCGTTGGGCAGGGGCCATCCAAATTCTTCAATCCGACCTTGCCCGATAAAGTCATCACTCGCGCCTATGCGCGCGACCCGGCCAAGGCCGCAGCCGAATGGGGCGGTGAGTTTCGATCCGATGTCGCCGCGTTCGTTTCCCCCGAGGTGATCGATTCCGCCGTGGTGCGCGGCCACTATGAGGCCCTGCCGCTTAATGAAATCGACTATCAGGCGTTTGTCGATGCGGCTGGCGGTTCTGGCAGCGACTCTTTCACGGTGTGCATAGCGCATCGCGGCGAAAACGATGTCGGCGTCGTCGATTGCATTCGCGAATATCGTCCGCCGTTTTCCCCGGCGAGCGTGGTGAAGGAAATCTCGACGCTGCTGGAAACCTATCGCATCGACCGCGTGGTCGGCGACCGTTACGCTGGCTCATGGCCCGCCGAGCGCTTCAGCGAGTGCGGCATTGGTTATGAGCCGAGCGAACGCACCAAGAGCCAAATCTATGTCGACGCGTTGCCATTGTTCAACAGCGGCAAGGTTGAATTGCTAGACCATCGCAAGTGCGTGGTGCAGCTGTGCTCGTTGGAGCGCAGGGTTGGACGCGGCACTGGTCGAGATATCGTCGATCATCCCGTCGGCGGCCATGACGATGTTTGCAATGCTGTTTGCGGTGCGTTGGTGCTGGTCGCCAACGCTGGCGACAGCGGCAACGTATGGCTCCGGTTGTAGAGAGTTACCCGTCGCGTCCGGCCAGTCCCCCGGCGTCAACCCAAGGGAAGTCAAATGCTCTAGCAATCGAAAGGAACATACCATGTCACCGGGAAACTCCGCATCCGTCAACCCGTCGCTATCGCAGCGACAATTTCGACCGGTCATTTCGCAAGCCTATCTCGCCAACCTATTTGGCGAAGCCAATGACACTTTCTTCCACGCCGAATATGGCATGAACATGTATTATTACGCTTATTGCCGCGCCCGCAAAGTTTGGCATAAGTGCTGTGAAACCGGCGGCTATCTCGACCAGGGCTGCGGCTGTTGGATGGTTGACCAGTATGGCGCGCCGCTTGATGATTTTAAGCCCGGCGTCTACTTCGATTTGCGCTGCCTGCTCGCGCCCCTGAGGACGGCGAACACGGCGAGTGAGAGCTCGCTGAGAAACGATAGGTGAAATAGCACCCAATCACGAGCCGCCAACCTCTTGGATTGGGTGCCGTGGTCTTGTTGACACCCAAGTGTGTCTCGACGCCGAACCGAGGAAAGCCGCCGCTCGACCAACACGCGCCTGAGCGCCAAGGTGCCGCAACGATGGTCTTGGGCATTGCAGGGGGCTTGCGTCAAATTGCCACCCGCATCAATCGTTAACAAATCATTAACCTTAAACTCGTTTTAATACGGGGCGGCTCACCCCCAAAAGTGATTTGAGAGGGAGACTAGGATGGCCGATCTACTTGAATTTCGTCTCAGCAAGCTGGCTCTGATGTCGTGTCATTTTCGACAACTGGCGGATAACTACTGGGCACCTGCGGTCAGCGCTACAATCGCGGAAGTCGCCGACGAATATGAGAAGGAAGTGGTGCGCATCGAACGAGAATGCTGGGGAAAAAGAAGTTGTCCGTGCGAATTTAGTCGTGGTT
>Ga0182030_10026379_pt1 | contig 10522 bp, 9 predicted proteins | sample 812S3MmetaG_FD_121299 | JGI IMG/M metagenome (GOLD analysis project Ga0182030, IMG submission 121299) | Permafrost microbial communities from Stordalen Mire, Sweden - 812S3M metaG (Illumina Assembly) | ecosystem: Environmental > Terrestrial > Soil > Wetlands > Permafrost | place: Sweden... | reverse complement strand
TGCGAGCGGTTCATCTGTCACTTCTCGCCAAAGCCGGTCAGTCAGGCGCCACCACCGTGCTGACAACAACGAAGTGGGGCTTTTACGATGTACTCTTCAATGGCAAGGAATTCGAACTCCCACGACCATTTGAAAGTTGGGTCATGGAAAACGTTATTTTCAAGGTCAACACAGCCGAAGGCCACGGAATGTCTGCAGTGGAAGCTGCACTAAGCATCAGCCAAGAGCTATCCTACCGTAGCTTGGCGCCAGAGCACGATATCGCCCATATTCGTGTGCGGACACAAGCTGCAGGAATGACTATTATTAACAAGCAAGGGCCGCTTCATAATGCGGCAGATCGCGATCACTGCATGCAGTACCTGATTGCCACCGTCCTCATCAAAGGAGGAATGATCGAAACCCAAGACTATCAAGATCATAGCCCGTGGGCTAGGGATGCACGAGTCGAGCAATTGCGATCCAAGATAGAGTTGATGGAGGATCCACATTTCACGGCGGATTATCACGACCCAGCAGTTCGCAGTGTAGCTAATGCAATCTTGGTAACTTTAAAAGATGGAACTCAGCTTCCTGAAGCGGTTGTGGAGTTCCCTCTTGGCCATCCCAAGAGGATAGATACCGTAGCAGCAGTTGGCGAGAAAGCGAAGCGCAATCTTGCCTTGAAACTCTCCCAGGATCGTGTAGATCAGATTTTGCGGTTGACGGAGGACGACGCCAGCTTTCTTCCCATGCCTGTCAGCCAATTTGTCGATCTCTTTGTCCCTTGACGAAGTGAAGTCGAGAATGTATGGTGTGCTGTAGCATAGTCAAATAGGATAAACTTTCCCTTGTATCAAAATGTACCATGGTAACGCGTGAACCTCCGGTCTCTTCCTGCCCCTGTCATCATTATAAATCCTTCGGCCAGGGCACGTCATTGACCATATTATGTGCAGGAGATCGAGCGCGAAAGGATTCCGGGACGGATCGTAAGACGGGATGGCGTTGAAAGACGGCACGGGAAGAAGGTTGTAGCGACAAGGCAGCTCTTATATCCGCTCTTATTATACTCACCTGCCTCATCGGCACATTGCACGATAGCTTATCAGCCATACTATTTGTTCGGCGGTATAGATGACCCGTCTGTAATTGGTTTGTTCCCCATGAACCTGTAACACACTATTGAACGTCGACTAATAATCGAAGCATGGGTGAACGGGGTCCTCCAGGCTAGTGGTCCGTGTTGCCGAATTAACTACCTCCTTCTGTGAACACCACAGGGCGCTACTTTATGACAGGCTATGAAAATGATTCGATCGACTGTCGATCACCAAGTCGATGTGAGACACCGGATTAAACTTGCCCGACTTACAACAAGGCACTGATCCGACTGCCGGAATGGCTTTCACTTGGTAGTGATTGATTGGTGACGGTTGGCGACTATCAGGGGTTGATTGGCTATATGCGAAGTCCTCGCCACCACCTCGTGGATCCTTCCTCCAACTTTGGTAGTCTGACAGTCCCGCCTAAATCACTTCTAAGCTCCTAACTCGGAACCCCCACTGCAAGCGTCTCGCCTTCTCCGGTCCTCTCGTTCCACTTTATCTAACCCTGCGTCACAAGCTTCCTGATAACAGATGCTTGTATTCTTAGCTCTCGTGAGATGGCGGATGATATGTGCGACCATATCACTGCGTTAGAGCCACAGGAGCAATCTCCCTAACCTTCTCCTATGGACGACCCACCGTCCCAAGAACCGAGCCCGAGTGCGAGTAACTCTCCACGAAACTCTCCATCTCCTCCTCGCGATCCTGTGAGGGATCCAGCTTGCGATCAATGTCGCATTCGAAAAGTGAGATGCAACAGACAACACCCAAAATGTTCCAACTGCAAGAAAGCCAAAGTCCCATGCGGCTTCTCAAATCGCGGGAAAAGAGTCAACCACACCAAACAGCTGTAAGTCAATTCTCTTCATTCTAGCATGATCCATCTCTACAGAGGCTAATTTTATTCAGGGTCAATGACGTTGAAGTTCTGGGGAAACGTTTGGACAGAATCGAAACAGCGATGTCAAGATGTGTTGAAACAATCGAAAAGTTGTCACCAGATATTGCCCACTCCAAACGGGTCCCGCCGACCGAATTGACTGCGGAAATGCCTCTCAAGTTAGCAAATGAGGGTGGTGATACCGCCAGCCCCGGAAGTGCTAGTGAGTTTGGTACTACCAATCGTCATCGAGTGGTCGATTGGGGAGGCCATGAGCGATTTTACGGGTTCAGCTCTATGTATTCTCTGTATGCGGAGGCGAAATCAGCGTCGGAAAGGCTTCTGAACCCTTCAGCACCGACGACAAGAGCAGGTGGCTCGCCAGAATCAGATTCTACTCAGGTTCTTTCTGAAACACCAGCGATCAGCCTTTTGACAGCGCACGACTCGTCATTCCTCACCAAGATCAAAGAAGCCTCAGATTTACTTCAAAAGCTGAGCACAAATACCCAGGTCGAAATAACTGGTGATGGTTTACATCCCACGCTTCCGCCGCGTGCGATTTTGGACAATTTTCTCGAACCTTATCTAGCAAACCTGAATCCGGTGTTGCCGATCTTTAGCAGAGCCACCCTCCACGCAGCGATTGATGTTCAGTATGATCCTCAAACCTTACTGCCAGATCCAGCCTGGGTGGTGTGCTTTAACAACATAATTTTGCAGACCCTCAACATCAAGTCTGGATTTGACAGCAAATCCCGCAACTCGACTCGGAATACCATGGATGAAGATTTGTTCATGTCTTTTTTGATGAACGCTCAACGGTGTTTTGACAATATTGAAAAACTCTTGAAACCGCGTTTAGTTAATGTGCAGGCACTTTTATCGTTGGTGAGTCTCACAATCCTTTCATTCCCATACGCAAACGGGCTTTGAATCTCATTCATTGCTTGTAGTTGTTCTAGAACAAACCGTTCGTTGAATTTCCCACGAGCAACACCCATCATTTCTGTTGGATCAAAAATTCTCCTGCAAAATTATGACCAATCCTAACTGTTCATAAGGCCCTAGTTGCCCTCAACCACTTCTGTTATGCTGTATTTGAAATGGTTTTTGCACAAGCTTGCCAACTGGCCAAAAGTATCGGCCTTCATCAGCAAGAACATGATTCTATTAACCCCGACATTGAGCGGAGAAACATGTTCTGGATCTTATTTATTATCGACAAACAATTACCTTTTATTCGTGGCCAAAATTGCCACCTTCATACGTTTGATTGCGATGTTCCACTGCCCGAGCCTGGACCCGGATATCCACTATTCGACCACTTTCTCGCCAACATTCGCATGGCTTACCTTCAGGAGGATATATACAGAAGCTTATACTCAGCTGAAGCAGGCAGAATTACCGAGTCTCAACGACAGCAAAATGTAGAAGATATTCTGGGGAAATTAAAGGTGTGGTCGGCCGCATATCAACATCTTGACGTTCCGATAAGTCCAGATAACTCCTGTCAAAAACCATATTTCGGCCTTGAGCTGAAGTATGCTCTCTTGACATCCAGAATTTTGGTTCAACGCCGGAGCAAAGAAAAGGAAGCCAAGCAACAGCGACTAGACCACTCACGTGAGAGCTTGAGTATCATCAGAAAATTATGTGAGGCCCGATCTGCTATTGGTAGCCACATTGTTCTGGAACGGTACGCAATTCCTACTTTCCACATGCCGAGATTTCTGCTGACCAATAAACAGAATCCTCATTAATCATCCCATGCTTTGTTATTTTGAACTCTATATAAATCTCCTACACGACTTCAAACCTGATTGTTCTGCCGATGTCGAATTAATGGGCTTTGTCGTTGAAGGTCTTACTTCCCAAGAAGCCAGGAGATTTCCAAACTCCTACGGAGCGAAACTGAAACTCGCCACCACTGTTTGTACTAGTATTGCCTCTACTATCAAGGGTGCGAAAGAGATGAAAATCGCAGAAACATATCCAAACGCCAAATCTTCCGACAATCAAGTCAACACCTTTGAAGCTTCTCCTTGGCCGCCTGTTTTCTTCCGACATTCACTTCCAGGAGGATCAACAACATCAAGAGCATCGATGGATTCGTATACCTACGACATGAATAATACAATGCTCGATAGCACAGACACCTTGCCTCCATCGAGCATCTTTCTTCCTCTATCTGGGAGAAAGGGATATAGCCCAACCGAATCCGGATATTTACAAAGCCGAAACTACACAGCATCATCCCGTCCCCAAGCGGCCCCTTCAAATGCATTCCGCTATTCATACCCAAATGACCAGATAAATTTTGGAGTTGATCCGTTTCCAACGAGCTCCTCTTCGACTTCTCTCGCCAGCATACAGCAGCCTCGAACACAGGCCCAGAAAAGTCCCGTTCTTTATGATGCTTCGCCAGATCCGCTCGATCTTACAAACTTTCTTGGGGGTGTTGGCGGGATGGGGTCGATATGGGATAACGAGGAGGCACGCAGTTTCGATACTGGTATGACTGATAGTTAAATTTTTTCTCTAATACATCCTGGTGACATTTTGTACTGTTTCCGATCTTTTATGGGTAGGTTTCTGGAGATCCGAACTCGTTCGTTGAATATATTCCCTGGCGTTTGTATCTATAGGCTGAGCATTGAGAGGCAACTGGTTACTATCATACTATTTCTCCAGGTTAAAATCTTTTTTTTGTACTTTTGCGTGACCGATTCTCTTCATCTTTCCTTGATTTGAATGCATTTTTAAACAACACCCATCGACCTTGGATATTAATTTGGTCTGATTTGAAGATCTATTGCTACAGGATACAAAGCAACTCCTTGTCAGCTTTCCCTATCGTCGAAAAAAAAAAGGGGGGAGGGGGGGAATTATTTAAATATATATAATTCAAAGAATGGATTTCTGAACAATTTTCATTTGACCGTCTACTGAAATTCTAAATTTGCGAGTAGTCAAGCGATTGACAAAGGATCTTTCACAGTTCCACCCAGTAAAGAAATAAGCTCTCTCATATCTGACACCTTCTCAAGATTCAATACAGCTGCTTCGATCTTGTGAGCTCGACCTGGATCCATAATAGGCGCTGTCAATTTACGCCATTTATCTACAACATCCTCGTTACTCAAAACAGGCTCAATGCCTTTCGGTTTGATCACGAGGGATTTGAGAACCGCTCCATCTGAAAACTCAATCGTCACGGTAGCTCCACACCCATGATCTGGCTTATCGAAATCCGCGTTGTGTATACATTCGGTCTTGTTCACGAGATTCCACACAGCATCGCGGTCCAGTTGCGAGGAAGCGAACTGTGCCAATAGAACCTGCCGATCAACCAGCATTGTTGCAGCCACATAGCTCGCATTCATTTGCCCACCAGTAGAAGTCACGGGACGCTCCTCAGCCTTCCAACCATTGTGTGCAAAGGTTGGTGCAGAAAGTTCAATCCGTATGCTTTTGATAGAGTCGAGGTTCGCCAACCGTTCTGGATATTTCTTTTGCATTTCAGCAATACAATCAATCAACCCATGAGTTCCAGCACACGCAGCGTAAGCCTTCATCTTGATCTGCTCCGTATGCCATATACTTCCAAGCCCCTTAGAAATTTCATCCTCCTGATACTGGGGCGTCATTCCAGACCCACGACTGAACATAGCCAGAAATCCACCATATGGCCGTTCAAAAACTTTGCGAATCCCAGTATACCCGCTTCGGGCGAGGAGAGCTGAGAATAGTCCATTCCGAGCAGCGAACCCATGATGCATTCGCTTAACCATTCCTTCATATTGCGCGGCCATGAGACCGCAGGCTTGAGTACATGCCGTTCCGATCGCATCCTCAGTTTGTAATGGCGATAAATTAAAAAGCTTACTGACTGCTGCAGCTGCCGCAGGTGGTCCAAAAATTGCCCCAGAATGCCAGCCCATTGATAACATGTGAGCACCATTAAGGGCCATTCCAGCTCGTGGTCCAACTTCATATCCTACGATGCTTGCGAGAAGGAACGTAGAGCCAGTTACGATATTTGGTGGCGTTCCCTTCTTATTTGATTCAATTGCTGAGAGAAGAGCTGGAAGGACAATGCTATTCGAGTGGAGAGGAGCTTGGCTGTGGTAGTCATCGGTTTCTGTGGCTTGGATGAAGGTTCCATTCAGAAGTGAAGTAGCCATTGGGGACATATGCTATTTCATGTTAGTGAGGGAAAGCACTACATCAGGTCACGCACCTTGTCCCATCCAATAACGGTACTTTCACCATCAGCTTCGAATGACTCAACAGCTCGCACTGTCTCCTCGGACCATGGTACGTGTGCACCAACGACAGCGCAAGCAAGGCCATCAAGTATGAGATGTTTTGCTCTTTCAAGCACTTCGTCGGGTACAGAGTCGAGTGAGATTGAATGAACCCAATTACATAATTGTCCGGTCACACCTGACGGATCACTAGGAGGTGAAAGGACAGCTTTTGGTTTAAATGTTGTAGTTGAGATATCTTGTCCAGAAAAAGGGCTTTCTGTAGCATGCGGAGCCATTTGTGACAGAGAAAGCCAATTGTTTAGGGATGATGATCGTGTCGTACTTGGCGATAGTAATATATATGATTCATATAAAATCGGAAGTTGAGCAGGTCTCATTTACAAAGCAGCAAATTGATCGGCAAAATTCAAGACGAAATACGTCAAGACCAGGACCAGTACCTATTAGCCCGATGAGATCTGCGGCATTCGGGTCCCGAATATTTGAGGCTCCCGGCGGGATACGTCTCGGTTATAATTTCAAAGTAAGACTTTAGCTGGGAAAGGGAAGCCTGGAGACCGAAATGTTACAGTTTTACGAAACTGAGATTGAACCATTTTCTCATGCCACCGTCAAGGAGAATTTCGACATTAATAAATTCGCACATTCAGTTACATCTGATCTGAGAAGACATACTTGGCGGGAATCTCCAAACTGTGTCTATCGGAAGCATATAATTACAAAAATGTGTTCTGGCTGCGTTTGCTGTTCGCCTCCTCAACCTTTTTGTCTGATGTACAAAGTAATGGACTCTTCATCCGGTAGCCGCCCGAGAATCGCTCCTAAACGCATCACGATATCACTCGAATTCCTCGCCATTAAAGCACTTCAAAACTTTTCAAGCCATTATCCTTCGACCTTGCATCCCTAGATCACAAGATAGGAGAGAATCCTGCATTTTTCAACAATTATTCGGGACGAATTTTGGCACTGCATTCTGCTGGTTAGCTCAATATATCATCGTATGGCAATCTTTAGGTGGATCCCGGACAATGTGAGTCTTTTTAATGAAACTGGTCTGCAATGATTAATTAGCTGAAGCAGTAAAACTGACGCGCTTTCTTCCGCAGCGATAATTATAATTTTGCTTCGATGGGTTCGCAGGAACAATCTCTCAGGACAGGTCGAGAAGTCCCAACAAATTTCTTTTTCTCTTAAAAAGGTCATGGGAAACACGGATCTGAATGAAGTATGGACTTTAAGTTGGGAGTTATAGCTAGGATGAACATGAATTCATTACATCAGATGCTAGAGCAGCACCTTAGTCTCGTCTGTTCATGTCCCTCACTTCCGTAGGCCGCAGAAGTTGGCAATTGAGAGCTTCTTTGAGCTATTTTAAACTGCTCATAGAACGAAACAATATTGTTTTCACCGAATACAGAGCGAAGAAGCATTCATACTGTGGTGAGAGAGACGACTAGAACTCGTAATATTATTTTGAGATGTGAATGCATGTTGCTTCCGGGTAACACCCGTGTGTGACAATTTGAATTCTGTAGAAGAAAAACCGACGAGCGAACAATTTCTCCCATAGCTCCAATACCAATAAGATTCAAGCCATGAGATTTTCAGCCAAAGCCTGTCGACGGGACTTGCTTGCCGGGTCGAGATATGGGACTTCGCCAACACCAACGATACGCACTCCCTTGCGTTTGCCCTGTCCAGCGTGGTCATGAATCGCTGCATGATAAACACAGCGATTATCCCAGAGCGCTAAGAAAGATATTAGTGCGATGCAACTTTAACTTTATAACATTTTCACCTACCTAAATCTCCTGGGCTTTCCCAATGATGGCGAACCTGCAAGTCCGGATTGTGAGAGATGATTTCCAGAACCTTTCTCAACAATTCCTCGCTTTCCACTTTTGTTACGTCGTTGACATGCATGCAATGCAAAGCACCAGCGAAAACGGCTTTCCACCCCGTGATTGGATGGGTTCTGACGAAAGGGTGGATGGAGGAGATATCCGAGCCTACATTTTCAGGGGAGCCACGTGGTCCTTGATAGATACCACAACCTGCCTTCTCTGCAGCTTGGGTGATACCTGGCTGATCGAATGTGCAAGTCAAGCCGTCGAGAAACCTCTGATACGTCTCCGAGAAGCGATCGTATATTTCATAACCGGAAGCCCACATGGTGTCTAGAAAGGGTCAGTAATGGTTGAGCAGGAAGTGGAAAGGAGATATTTACCTCCCCCAGTACGCGGGACGTCTATCAACCGCATGCTAGTGATGTCTGGAGGGGCTCTCTCAAAAGAAGAATCGCTGTGCCACTCCCTAAGATTCGACTGTTTTTTCCCTTTATCTCCATCGATACCACTGTTATACATAGTCTTCACACGATTGCCATCTACAGTACCAACCTCGAGGTCATCTTGGAGGTGGTGGGCAAGAGGGTGAATGTACCAGCTGTTGCTCTTGGGCCTTCCAACATGCTCACCGAGACGCTGAACAAGAATCTTTTGGAGGTCATCAGTCATCTTGTCTTGGCCTCGGAAGAAGACGACGCCACGCTCAGCAACTATTCTCCTAGTTAGACTGGAGGATTTCCATTTTCAACAATGCATTGCCAAGCTCATGACAGCTGGCTTAAAAAGTGCGATTAGGGACCAATCAATAAAAGCATACTGATAATAGAGAGTTCCTTGAGATATTCATCTGAATTAGGACCTGTAATCCAATCCACTAAATCAACATTCCGGAACTCAGTGCCAATACAGGCTGTACTATCAAATGACTGGAATTTGTTGAGAATATGGCTACGCCGGAGAGGCTCCCTAATCAGCTTTGGTTGATCGACAATAACCTTGTCATGAAAGCCATTCTTTTCGAGAAGCATGATTACTAGAGAGAGGTATCAAATGACGATACAATGACGTCCACGTGGTAGAAATAGAGTCACAAGAGGAACTGGATAAATGAGTTGAATAGGAATTTGAAATCCCATAATACTTAGCCATCAGAAGACCCATTTTTATAACACACTTTTGGAAGGTTGTGTAACCCACGAATAGAGGATTTTGGACTCGGTGCAAATTGCAATAGATAGGAAATCCAGAGAAGAGTCCTCGGTAATCTTGCATACCTGGATACGGGGTTGATCGGAGATAGGAGCGGGGATTAAATGGCAAGAATGCACCGACCCGCGTTCTACTTTGACGTAGGACGGGCGACTTTATTGAACACTATTCCAGTTTGAAATTGCCCTGGGAAATCTCTACGTATCACGAGTCCAACTGTACTCCCGGTAAGTATTTTTGATTGTGTTTCGTAGAATCCTGCGTTGTGATTTGACGTCCCGGGGCTCGGCCGCCGAGGAGCGAGATTCTGAGTAGTCAGGGGCTTCGCTAAACGAACCAAAAGAGGTTTAGACGCCAACTGGGAATTTTCTAATAGGTGAATCTCGAAATTCAACCTTGTTTTGCTCCGCTATTCTGTGCCGAGAACCGCGCTCATAGGGCCTGTGCTGCATGATATTGATGTTTTTAAGCAAGTTTTTCAGGGGGGAGGGCCGATATTTGGCATTGTTATCACGTGAGATTAATTCACCAGCTAGGTATCAACATCAAGGACCTCTTCTGTACTCCATTTCTCCTAGATACTATTCTCATCTTTCTCCTTGTATCAAGAACACATAGTGATCCTCAATAGTGCAAATTTGAGCTTACGCCATGGACCCAGCAAGAGATTCCGACATGGAGACTGCAATTCCTCCATCATTCGCAGAGAAGAAGAGTACAGATCTCGAGAATCCAAGCTTAAAAAGTGAAGAAGAGGCTGCGAACCGCACGAGAACAGAGGACCCAGATCCCAATATTGTCCTATGGGATGGTCCTGATGATCCTCAGAATCCCATGAACTTTCCAAGTTGGAGAAAATGGTTGATTACCATGACCATGGCCGCATTGACGTTTACCGTCACCCTTACAAGCAGTATCCAAAGTCCTACTACGAAGGTGGTAGCTGAGAAGTTTGGTGTTTCGGTGGAAGTCAGCATTCTGGGGACGAGTTTGTTCATTTTGGTAAGCTTGCAACTATTTTAACCCTTTACCCCTGCTAAGACACAACTCGAAATTTAAATGTGTCAAGGCTGGGAATAAACTTATTGACTTTTTATCTAGGGGTTTGCATTCGGTCCCTTAATCTGGGGCCCTGCATCTGAGTTCTATGGTCGCAAGAGACCCCTGTTGACTGGTATTTTCATATTCTCGATCTTCCAAATTCCCACCGCCGTGGCCCAG
>Ga0182030_10026378_pt1 | contig 10522 bp, 11 predicted proteins | sample 812S3MmetaG_FD_121299 | JGI IMG/M metagenome (GOLD analysis project Ga0182030, IMG submission 121299) | Permafrost microbial communities from Stordalen Mire, Sweden - 812S3M metaG (Illumina Assembly) | ecosystem: Environmental > Terrestrial > Soil > Wetlands > Permafrost | place: Sweden... | reverse complement strand
GCGTGATGAGCACATCGCCAAACTGGCCGTGCGCCATGGAGCACAGGACTACCTTCTGAAGCAACGCCTCGATGGATACTCACTGTGCAAGGCGTTAGAGAGCATGGTCGAACGCGCCGCCAATGCGGAGGCGCTGTTTACGCAAAGAGAGCTTGCTGAGATCACGTTGAACTCTATCGGAGACGCCGTCATAAGTGTGAATGTTGGCGGAGAAGTTACCTATCTCAATGCCGTAGCGGAATCTATGACGGGTTGGCGTGCCGATGAGGCGGCAGCGCGGCCGCTGGAGGAGGTGCTTCATATACTAAACGGCGCCACGCGCATACCTGTACCGAATCCACTGATGTTAGCCATGACTCAGAACAGGGCGTTCAGTCTTACACCAGATTGCATTCTCATACGACGCGACGGGTCCGAGGCCGACATTGAAGATTCGGCGGCACCTATCCACGACCGCAACGGACAAGTGACTGGCGCTGTCATGGTATTTCACGACGTCACCCAAGCGCGCGCCCTGGCGCTTCGAACATCGTACCTTGCGCAACACGATGCTCTGAGCGGCCTGGCCAACAGAGCTCTATTGAAGGACCGGTTATCGCATGCGATTACGGCCGCGGAGCGCCACAGGGGAAAGCTCGCGGTGCTTTTTGTAGATTTGGACCGCTTTAAGCCGATCAACGACTCCCTGGGCCATGACGTAGGCGACCGCCTGCTACAGGCCGTGTCACAGCGGTTGCTTACCTGCGTGCGAAGCTCAGACACTGTCGGCCGACTCGGTGGAGACGAGTTCGTCGTGGTTCTTTCAGAAGTCTCGCACAGCGAGGACGCCGCGATCAGCGCGGACAAACTACTCCTCGCTTTGAGCCTCCCATACAATATTGATGCACACACGGTGCATGTAACGGCGAGTATTGGGATTGCCGCCTATCCAGACGATGGAGTGAATACAGAGACGCTTCTGAAGAACGCCGATGTCGCGATGTACCACGCAAAGGAAAGTGGGCGCAACGCGAAGCATTTTTACGAGAGCAACATGAACCGGCTCGCGGGGGAGCGGCAGACACTTGAGAGTGGATTGCGTCGCGCCATTGCACAGGACGAGTTTCTCCTGCACTACCAGCCTAAAGTAGATTTGATGACAGGGAAGATCACAGGGGTCGAATCGTTGATACGGTGGCGCCACCCGGATCATGGTGTCGTACCGGCAGCCCCCTTCATAGGTGTCGCGGAGCAATGTGGACTCATTGTGCCGATCGGCAGGTGGGTGCTGGGCGAAGCCTGCCGTCAAGCCCGCACGTGGCTCGATGCGGGTTTGCCGCCGATTCAAATAGGCGTGAACGTGTCCGCAGTTGAGTTGACGAAAAGGGGATTCGTTGAGAACGTGCGGACGACCCTGTTAGCGTATGATTTGAAACCGAGTTGTCTGGAGCTTGAACTGACAGAAACCTTCCTCACGCTGGAGCCCAATACAAGTAGTGAGGTGCTGCAGGAGCTGAAGGCACTTGGCGTGCAGCTTGCCTTCGATGACTTCGGTACGGGTTATGCAAGCTTGAGCTGCCTTAGGAAACTACCAGTCGATGCGCTAAAGATTGATCAGTCGTTCGTGCGCAATCTTCCAGCCAACGCGGATGATGCCAGCATCGTCATCGCCATGATCTCCATGGGCCGGAGCCTGCACCTGCGCGTTGTCGCCGAGGGCATCGAAACACGGCGGCAGCTCACATTCTTGATGGAACACAACTGTCCGGTGGGTCAGGGGTACTATTTCAGTCGGCCCGTAGCCGCCGACGAATGCGCAGTCCTACTCAGCCGCCGCTTTGCGGTTAGGCCGGCGCTCGTGCCCCCACGGGCGGTGTTTGGCGCGATGGACGAGATGTGCCTATAAAAGGACACGGACCAGAACCCCTATCCGTACGGCAGCGCATTGAGGCGAATATACAAAGAGGGTCTAATAGCTTAGTTCAGCAAATTGGAGACTTGAAATGTATATCGGTGGCGGCATACTCGGAGTCATTCTTGTCGTGGCATCGACGTCCCGCGGCCTTGTGGCGTCACCCCGATTTTTCGTAGTCATTTAGAACTGGAGTAAGGTGCTTCCGGGGTCCTTGCGAGGCAAGGAGAGGGAGCGATGAAGAAGCCGAGGAGCAGATGCTGTTTGCCCTCAAGCAGGGGGATGCCGGGCAGCCGATTGCGGATGTGTGCCGGCAGATGGGGATCAGCGAGGCGACGTACTACGTAAGCGCTACGCCAATATGGGGCTCCTGGAGGTCCGGGAGCTTAGGCAGCTGAGGGATGAGAACGCCCGCCTGAAGCGCCTGGTAGCCGATCTGACACTGGATCGGCACGTGCTGCAGGAAGTGATTAAAAAAAAAGGATCTAGCAACCCTCAGACGCCGGGATATCGCACGATGGTTACGGGATTGTTTTAAGCTGAGCATACGCAGGTCCTGCAAGCTCTGTTGCCTGCGGAACGCTACCTGGTACTACCGCTCCCAGGCCCGCGACTGCACTGGCCTGCGGCAGCGGATGCGGGAACTTGCGACCGCACGGCCTCGATTTGGCTACGAGCGCATCCACATATTGCTCAGCCGGGAAGGTTGGCGGGTGGGTCGCAACCGAGTTCATCGGCTGTACAAGCTAGAGGGACTGCAGGTGCGTATGAGAGCCGGGAGGCGCAAGCGCATCAGCCTGCACCGCGGACCGACTCCCACGGCAACGGGCGGTGGTCAGTACTGGGCCATGGATTTCGTCCATGACCAGCTGGCCCAACGGAAGGAAGTTTCGCGTGCTGACGGTGATCGACAAGTGGCACCGGCAGTGTGTTGCGCTGCAGGCGGATTTTATACTTACGGGCCGAAGCGTCGTGGATGTGATGAACGAGATCGCGCTCAGTCGCCAGCTGCCCTACGCGATAACTGTCGACCACGGAACGGAATTTACATCCAAAGCGCTCGATGAATGGTGCTACCTGCGCGGGGTGAAGCTGGACTTCATCCGGCCAAGCAAACCGACGGAAAAGGCATGTGCTTCATACTATATCCTGTGTTGATTTTGGAGCAGGGATTAATGCAGGCCGTCGCGAACGATAGCGGCCACCACGGCCTCGAACGAGGACAGCGCCATTAAGGGGTGCATAGAGACATCGCTGTTCGTTGCCATAGCGTTGTCGAGGCAATATTCCTTCGCGACCAAGGTTTTGAACCTGCGAGATGCAAACGCCCAGTTTGCGGGCCATCTCTTCGGCGGTGATAAAGCCGCGGTCACGCAGGCGATCGCAGCGGCTTTTAAGTTGATAGATCCGGCGCAGGTACGCTACGCGTTTAGCCGTGAAGGGCTCACCCTTCCAGTTGCCGAAGCCTAGCGCGTTGATTTGTGTCGCTGCTTCGCGGTCGGAGCATGTCTCGAGTAGCTGATCGAGCTTTTGAACCACCTGAGGTAGCGTCTTACGCACCCGCGCCATCGGTAACGGCCGTGCCACGGACAGCGAGGTGGATTGTCCACCGCGGAAGCGGACGTGGATTGCGATTTGCTCGCCTTTGACGAGCGTCACATCCTCGATCAGCAGCGCGATCATGCGCTTTCGCTCCAACGAGGCCGTGCGCGGATCGTTCCAGACGCGCGGGAAGTCGGCGGCCAGTGCACGGATCCGTGCGCGTGCCTCCTCGCTGAGCAGGCCCTGATCGCCTTTCCGTTGCCGATCGTGTTCCTGCTGCAGGGTGTCAAGACGCCGCAGTTGCTCATTCCAGTCCGCCTCGAGAGTATCGGCGACCAGCCGGTTGTCAGGATCGACCTTCAGGTAACGTCGCCGCGCGAGTTCGGCTTCATATCGGGCGCGTTCGAGTTGAGACGATCGCAGCGCTTCGGCGGCCTCGATGCGACCTGCTATTTCTTCCTGCACAGCGAGCGCGACTTCAAGCGCCGCGGGCGCCACCGTGTCGAGCAACAGCGTGCTGATGGCGGCATCGACTTCACGTCCACGGATGGATTGACACGCCTGTTCAGCTCGCCGCACTGCGGCCTCTTCGCATACGTAATACGGCAGCAAGACCTCTCCGAGCGTCTGATATCGCACGCGCATGCGTGCGCCACAGCGACCGCACAGAACGCGCCCCTGGAGCAGGCCGATCCCTTCGCGCGGCATGCGACCGCGCCCATCCTTGCTCCAACCGGCAACATTTCCGCGCAAGGTCAGCTCGTTGCGTTCGAACTCCTCCCAGGAGATGTAGCCCGGATGGGCCGCCCGGATGAGCACCTGCCATTGCTCGCGCTCCACTTTCAGCTGAGTGGTCGACCTCAGATCCCGGGTCGGCATCGAGTGCGTACGGCCGTAGGCGAACGCACCCGCATAGCGTGGATTGTGCAGGATCTGGATGACGCGACAGTGTTCAAGCCGGCCCCACAGAACGTCGCCTTTGCCGATACCGCGACGAACGCGGCGCGGGAACAGGAGCCCCTCGCGATGGAAGCGGCGCACGGTCGCCGTCGCCGAGCCTATTTGTCGATATGTGTCGAACAGCAAGCGCACCGCGCCCTCTGGATTTGCTGGTCTGGGTCGAGGGTCACGGCGCCCAGAGCATCGTAGGTCAGGCCGATCGGCAGTTGGCATTTCCAGCTCGCCGCGGCGCGCCTTGTTGCGGATCCCTCCTTGCAGTCGGGCCTTGAGCACGTGCAACTCCGCTTCACTCATCGTGCCCTTGAGCCCGAGAAGCAGCCGGTCGTTGAAGTGCCCGGGATCATAAACGCCGTCTTCGTCGAGGATCAGTGTGCGAGTCAGTGCGGCAAGCTCCAAGAGTCGGTGCCAGTCGGCATTGTTACGGGCAAGCCGCGAGACCTCCAGACCGAGTACGATGCCCGCGTGACCCAGCGCCACCTCGCTGACCAGCTCTTGGAAGCCATCCCGGTTCTCGGCGTGCGCACCGGAGATGCCGAGGTCACTGTCGATCGTGCGGATGCGCTCTATCGGCCAGCCAAGCGCCACGGCACGCTCCCGCAACGCATACTGGCGCTTGGTGCTCTCGGTGTTCTCGAACACCTGGCGCAGCGAGGACTGGCGGACGTACAGGAACGCATCGCGCCGCAAGTGATCGGCACTGATCTTCTGAGAGTTGTCAGTAGACATGCATCACCTCCGATTGGGTCTGAAGCACCATGTTGGCAAGTACGTGTAGAAGTTCGGGGTTGCGGCTGACGACGCCTGGGCTCATCGGGCGGGAGGTTGTGCCTGTGCCGATACACGTTGAACCCGCCAGTAGGGTGAGTCCGCGCAGCAGACCGTGGTAGACCACGGCCCCGAGCCCCTCGGGTCGCGCATGACCCTCCACCACCGCGGCACGTAGGTTCTCGTACATTACCGTCAGTGACGGGGGCAGAGCCGTACCGGCGACAGAGCGTGTCAGCGTTTTTTTTTCCGCGCCAAGGCACGTTCGATGCTGCGGGGATGGATCGAGAGGCCAAGGTCGGCCTGGATCTGCCGGGCCAGTGCCCTTGCCCCCGGCGATCGTCCGTCGCCCCGATGTGCCTCGATGAAGGTCATGACCTCGGATGTGAGCTTGTGAGCACTCTTGGGCCCGCGCGGCCTCGGCAACAATCCGGCGAGGCCATCTTGCGCAAAGGCCTCCTCCGCTTGGTAGAACGTCGGGCGCGAGAGGCCAAATAGCGTCGCCGCAGATGCTTTCTGGACGCCGTCGACACGGACGTGACGAAGCATCTCGTACTTGACCTGAACCAGGTCGCGCGCATCGAAGAAGCCACCAGCCTGGAACCACGATGCCCCAACGCTCTCGGGATGGCGGTTCAGCGCACCCTGCTGCTGCAGTCGCTCGGCCTTGGTATCGCGCTTGCCCAGAGCGGCGTTCTCCTCGATATCTGTGTAATGCAATATACGCCGCTAGAGGATTGGTGTAAAGCCCGCATCGGCAGAACTGCATGCGTAACAGCGGTGCGTTATAGCCATTACGCCGCTTTCGCAGAAGCGCATCGCGACCAAATGCGGCGTTTGGTAGTTTACGTATGCGGCGTAATTCACCTGACACGCTCATCGCTCTTTGCCGGGTAACTCATCAAGCAAGGCGCACAGATGCACCAAGTCGTCGGGCCTGAACCAAGATCGTCCCGCCGAGGCTCGCGTGAAAACACCTTCTTCCCCGAGATTGGTCCACGACGCGAGCATAGAGCGCAGCCGACCCTGCGCATCAAAGTACATCACCCGATCTTCTCCCCAGTTCTGCCGACGAGTAGCCAGCGGGAAGCGCGTGCCACGCTTCGGGTGGAATATGTGCGTAACCTCGAACGAGGTCGCCCTCGTACCTGGTCCCGATGCAGTTGATGACTTAAGAGAATGGGTTCATCGAGTCCTTCAACGGGCGCCTGCGCGATGAGTGTCTGAACGTGAATGAGTTTGCTACGCTTGAGGAGGCGCAGGGTGTGTTGCAGTCATGGCGCCATGACTACAACCATTATCGGCCACATGGATCACTCGGCCATCTGACCCCGAGTGAGTTTGAGAGGAAAGGTCAGAAAACCGACCCCGAGGTCATCGAACTCTAGTTATCAGTGCTACGAAAACCGGACCAACCTCACGGAGGATTAGACTCTAAAGCCCGGTGCTACTCAAAATCGGGGGGACGTCGGGTTCGCGTGGATGATCTTCAGCACGATCCGCCGCTACAAGATCGCAAGGGCTCAGGCGGAAGTGCAGATCAAGCTGTTGGATAAGGTTGGCTCTGGACAGGAACTACTGACCTACGCACAAACGCAGACCGGGCAGCAATTGCTCGAATCGCTCAAGGTGGAACGCATTTCACCGCATGGACGAATCATTGGTGCTGTGCAGGCCGGAATTATCTTTCTTTCCCTCGGAGGAGATCTTCTGATCTTGCGCTATCAACTCTCCGCTGGCGACCGAGGCTTTGGGATCCTGGGAACGTTAAGCTGCGCTCTCAGATTCGGCTTCGTGTTGTCAGCTGTCGCCTCACACTTGCTATCCAAGTCACTCGGACTGCTGAACGGGGCGGCGAATCATCGATGATGAACTGTGTCGACGGGTTTTAACATCGGTGCATTCGTTCTGGAGCTTGTTCAGCACATCCCGGACCTCAGGAGTGTCCGCTCGGAGACGAAGGATAGGCCAACCTTGGAGGAGCGGGAGTTTGCCGCTCGACGTGGAGCCGATTCATGTTGCTGCCTATGTTGAGCAACTGGGGGCTCGGCTACAGCCTCGGGCTGGTGGCGAACCCGCAGACGTTGCAACTCGTGACGCTCGGTGTTACGGGCTCGAACGTCGCTCCGTGCTAAACGTTCCGGTTACATCGCTCGAGAAACGCGCGACCATGCACCGGGTGGCCGCCGTGCCAAGCAGCGACGGCACGCGCCATTGCGATCACCGCGAGACGGGAACCATCTTGCTGCGTCGCGACACAACTGTCGCGAGCCGCCCACCCAGCGCGTGTTTGACTTGTCGCGGCGCGTCGCATCTGCGAGCATCCAGGCTTCCTGATGGAAGGCCATCAGGCTCTTCGGGGGGAGTGTGGAGCACTGGTTTGAATCGGCGACCAAATCGCTCGCCACCGGTGGCCTTTCGCGGCGCGATGCCCTGACGAAAATCGCGCTCGCCGGCCTCGCGAGTCTGGTGCCGGGATCTTCCTGGGCTCAACGGCTGTTCCAACAGCGCCCCGGCGCGGCGCTGTCGCTGAACAAGCCCTCACGCTTTACGGCCACGGGTCCCAATGTCTCCCGGTTGTCCGCCTCGACCACGCACAAGGGGCAGGGCCTGACGCTGGAATCGGTCTGGTCGATGAACGGCCAGCACACCGCCTTCGGGACCTTTTTCATGCGCGTCGAGCTGGGCGGCCGGCTGGTGCGGGAAGTCACGCTGACGCAGGTCCCGGCCACGCAAAAGGGCCGGCGCACCGAGAAGTCATCGCCCGGAGCCTCGCAGTCGCGCCTCGAGGTCTTCAACGGCAGCTCGATCCGCGGCCCGCGCCACGTGATCGTGCGGCAGATCGCCGGCACCATCAAGGCGATTGCGGATGGCAAGCCGGTCAACACCCCGAATCTTACCGGCCTCAATCAGTATGTGGATGAGCAGCTGCACAACTCGGTCAGGGTGTTGGCGGGCAATGCCCACGAGAACCTCAGCATAGGCAACAGCCGCGCGCGCCGCGTCGTGGACAATGGTGCATGCGACAACTGCGTCAATGACTGCACCGACAAGGCCAAGAACTGCAGTGTCGATGCCTTCACGGACCTGGACCCGATCGCGCTGTTCGGCTGCGCCGGGCACTGGATGGATTGCATGAACAATTGCAACAACCCAGGGGGGCCCTGCTGCAGCGTGAGCTGCAATAATGGCCAGATCTGCTGTGCCGTGGGTCAAACCTGCTGCGGCGGCACGGCCGGTACGCCGCCGACCTGCTGTGATGCCGGCGCGGTGTGCATCAGCGGGATCTTTGATGGCGTGACGCAGTATTCGTACTGCTGCCCGGCCGGGTCGGACCCGGCAGGCTGCCAGTACACCGATGACGGCATCAATATCAATATGTACTGCCGCGCGCCGGGACAGACCTGCTGCGGATACGAAGGGGTCTGCAACAGCGGCCAGACCTGCATCAATCCGCAGTGGGGCCTGTGCTGCCCGAACGGCCAGCCGCTGTGCAGCGGTTCATTCGCCTGCTGCGATGGCGCCTGCATCACCTACAACGCCGGCACCAGCGCCCAGAACCAGGCCTGCTGCGCGCATCCGAACGTGATCTGGGGCGATGCGCGCAGCGGCGTCAACCCGGTGTGCTGCCCACCGCAGTCCTGCCGCACCAGCTCGCGCGGCCAGAAGATCTGTTGTGATCAGCCCCTGTGCGGCGATGTGTGCTGTGTGGGCTCCGGGGTCTGCCACGATGGCAAGTGCGGTGTCGGCGAGCCCTGTGGCAGCTCGTTCTGTGGCTTCGGTGAGCCTTGTTGTGGCGGCAAGTGCTGCCCGGCCGGGTCGACCTGCCTGAATGGCAAGTGCTGTCCGCAGCTGCAGAGCTGCGGCACCGTGTGCTGTAGCTCCGGGCAGTTCTGCAGCGAGGGTCGGTGCATGAGCGGGTGCCCCAATGGCATGGATATCGCGCGGGCGCCGGATGGCAGCGAGATCTGCTGCCCGCTGTACCAGTGCAACAATCCGTCCGACGACAACATCTGCCTGCAGGCAGCGTGTCCAGGCCTGTGCTGCGGACCGAACAAGGTGTGCTGCCCGACCGAACTGCCGGGCCACTACACCTGCTCGTTCGCGCCTTGTCCGCCCACGGCGCAGTGAGCGCGCGGCATGCAGGGTCTCGAAGTCGCTGTCCGTTTGGTACTGATCCTCGTGTTCGCGGTCGCGGGAGTGGCCAAGCTCCTGGACCGTGAGGGTTCGCGCCAAACGCTGCTCGGCTTCGGCGTGGCGCCGGCCGCTGCGGGCGCGCTGGGCACGCTGCTGCCGGTCGGTGAAGTGGCGACCGCGCTGCTGCTGCTGGCGGCGCGCACCGCTTGGCAGGGCGCAGCCGCCGCGCTGGCGCTGCTGCTGCTCTTCATGGCCGGCATTGGGTACAACCTGGCGCGTGGCCGCCGGCCCAGCTGCCGCTGCTTTGGTCAGCTGCAGGCCACGCCGGTCGGTGCCACAACCTTGGTTCGCAACGCCGCGCTTGCACTCGGCGCCGCGCTGCTGCTGTGGCAGGGCCGTGCCGTGCCGAGCCTGTTCGGGTGGTTAATTGCGCTCAGTGGCGGCGAGCGGGTGGCGGTCCTTGCCGGCGCATTCGGGGCGCTCCTGGTGCTGATGCAAACAGCCCTGCTCTATCAGGTGCTGCGACAGCAGGGACGGATGCAGCTGCGACTCGAGGCGCTCGGCGAGCGGCTGGGCGTCGCGGCCCAGGCGGTGGCGTCTGCTCCCGCCCTCGGACTGGCACCCGGCAGCGCGGCACCCGGCTTCCGGCTTCCGGACCTGCGCGGCACCGAAGTCGCGCTCAATGATCTGCTCAAGCCGGGAAAACCGCTGCTATTGCTGTTCACCAATCCGCACTGCGGCCCATGCCTGGCGCTGGTGCCAGAGCTGCTCGGCTGGCAGCGGGACTATGCGTCGCGGCTCTCGATTGCGCTGATCAGCGAGGGCAGTCCTGAAGACAACCGTGAGAAATCGGCAGCCTCCGGGTCACTGGTGCTGCTGCAGCAGCAGCGCGAAGTGGCGGATGCCTACCAGGCAGGCGGAACGCCCGCGGGGGTGCTCATCCAGGCTGACGGTCGCGTCGCAAGTTCCCTGGCGCAGGGCGCCGTGGCCATCCGCGCGCTCGTGGCGCGGCAGCTCGGCCAGCAGTCGCCGGCGCGCCGTGGCGCCGCAGCGACCCCAAGGCCTGGTGATCCGGCGCCGGCCCTGACTTTGAATGATATGGAGGGCGAGACGGTGCGGTTGAACGAGCTGACCGGGCGCGACACGCTGCTGCTGTTCTGGAATCCAAGCTGCGGGTACTGCCAGCAGATGCTGCCCGAACTGCAGGGTTGGGTGAGCGCACCGCCG
>Ga0182030_10026377_pt1 | contig 10522 bp, 9 predicted proteins | sample 812S3MmetaG_FD_121299 | JGI IMG/M metagenome (GOLD analysis project Ga0182030, IMG submission 121299) | Permafrost microbial communities from Stordalen Mire, Sweden - 812S3M metaG (Illumina Assembly) | ecosystem: Environmental > Terrestrial > Soil > Wetlands > Permafrost | place: Sweden... | reverse complement strand
TCAATGACGTTCTGCAGCAGATCAACGTTCTAGGCGATTGGACTGTGGGACCGTTTATTAAAACCTTTCTGGGCAGTGCAAAAGCTAACCCGGCAGCACTGAACCGGCTGCCTATCCAAGAGAGGCTAGATGTGGTCCGGCTTGCCCAAGCCAACGGGATGACTATCGACGGTGCCACCTTGGATGCCTTGCTGACAGTGACCACCACATCGGGCGCTGTCTCTGTAGCCAAAGCTAGCGACATTGAGCTTAACTGGCGCATGATGGCCATAGTGGACTGTCTGGCCGAACGTCCCGGAACTATCAATCAGCAGATACTGACTGTTCTGGTCCAGGACCAGCAATTAGCAGCCAGCGCCATGCGGTACTTGTGCGGTGTCTTCGCGGTTAGCACCATTAACACGCTGATGTTCAGAGCTTCCTCTTCCCAAGCCAGCATCCTGTTTGAGGTCGCCAGCCAGGCGAAGATAGGGCCGGACGGGCTGGCTGTGGTGCTGCTAGCTTACCTGTCCCGGGATGACATCTCGGACAGTCACGGGAAGTTGCAATTCCTGAACCAGTGGCTGGCCAGCCATGATAAAGTCAAGACACACCCCGGGGTGACAGCCACTTATTGCAGCTGGCTGGCCGATGCCTGTTTGCAGCATTCACTGTGGGTGCGAGCTCAAGATCTGCCGCTCCTGCAGAATGTAGCGGATATGGCCCGGGCTAGCGCCCTCGCTGACAGTTGGAAAGAGTTACTGACAGTCGCCGCCAGAATAGACCGGCCTCGCGATTTATACCATTATCGACACGACCTCAACGCGATCGTTGACAGAATGCCGCGGGACAAACACCAAGAAGCAGCTGTGGAGCTTATCGCCGACACCCTGGTCGGCAACTGCCAGAACGAATTAGATATCGACGCCATCTATAACTGGAAACAGTCATGGACTTCTTTGCCACTGAACCGAGTGGCCCGCGAACTACTCATAGCGGCAGCACGCCAAAGTGTCACTGGATCAGCAGAGTTAGCGGCCCTGCGCTGGATAGTGTCCCGCGTTCAGGAAGGTATGTTAGCGACCCAGCGTACAGGACGGTTAAGCCGCACCGTGGAGCTAGTCGACCAAGAGCTACAAACAACAGTCAAAGATGTGTTCCAACGTCACTCGGCGCGGATCGCCACTGCCTTAGCTATGTACGCCCTAGAGCAGCAGGGCGGTGTCGCTGCTAAATGGTGGCCCACCATAGACCCGGAGGCTTCGTCCCGTCACCAACCAACCGTCCAACCAGGCAAAAAACATTAACACAAGCACATACTGTCACAGCATAAACCATTATATATCACGGGGTGGGCGCGGACAGGTCGACACACCTTGGTCTGACGTTGGCATAACAATGATATGGCTGTGAGTCGTACGGCAAATCAGTACACCAGGCGAGTGCAGGCCGGGTTGTCCGCCCCGCAAGCCAATTTGCTGGGCGCAGCCAGCCGCGACAGCATCCCCCGGGATCCCGGGCAGCTCCGAGACTACATTCAGAGGCTGGAGACACAGCTGGAGGCCGCCCGGGCTAGACTACCCGAGACCGTTCAACAGCTGGTATGCGGCCAGCTATGGGACACCCAATGCCAAAAGATCGTGGGACCGCCTAGCTGGTCCCATGACAGCCACCCGTCACAGCGCAGCCGCCGGCTGGCAGCCCAAGACCGGCGCACTCCGCCAGAAGTACTGGGATGGTTGTTGCAGGATAATCATGACTGGTTGGTGCTCGACGGTGTTTCGCGCAACAAAGCGAGCCCACCCGCCGCGTTACGGCAGATCGCTGAAATGAACAGCAAAGATATTCAGCTAACGGTGGCCGGTCACCGTAACTGTCCCTCCGACGTTCTGGATATGCTGGTCCAGAGTGCACACCGGAATGTACGCTGCCGTGCTGTCGCGCATCCGGCGTGCTCCCCGGACACTCTGGAGCGGCTGGCGGAAGGTACAGACCCTCAGATGCGGCTCGGCGCGGCCACACACCGCCGGTGCCCTCCCAGCGCCCTGGAGAAATTGCTGCAGGACCGGGACCACCAAGTCCGACAGGCCGCCGCCAACAACCCCAAACTGCCCAAATCCATCCGAGCGATGTACCAGTTAGCTAGCGGCTAGACAGACACATCCGCGCCACTCAGATAGATGTCTGTGGCCTGAGCTGAATATACAGACCCGCCCACACAAAGATAGAGCGACACCATCAGCAGAGCAGGCAAGATCGCTGCTAGCCGCCGCGGGCGGTATCTATTCCCATTCGATGGTTCCAGGGGGCTTGCTGGTGATATCCAGCACCACCCGGTTTATTTCTGGCACTTCGTTGGTGATCCGGGTGGAAATCTGAGCCAACAGCTCATAGGGAACTCGGGTGAAATCGGCGGTCATAGCGTCCTGGCTGCTCACCGGCCGCAACACGACAGGGTGGCCGTAGGTCCGCCCGTCTCCTTGAACACCCACGGAGCGCACGTCAGCGAGCAGGACCACCGGGCACTGCCAAATCTGGAGATCACAGCCGGCCTGGGACAGTTCATGGCGCACGATGGCATCGGCTTGGCGCAGGACACGCAGCCGTTCCTGAGTGACCGCGCCGACGATCCGTATAGCGAGGCCGGGCCCGGGGAACGGTTGGCGCCACACAATGTCGTGGGGCAGACCGAGCTGCTCACCGATGGCCCTGACTTCATCTTTGAACAGCCAACGCAGCGGCTCCACCAGCTCGAAACCGAGATCTTCGGGTAACCCACCGACGTTGTGGTGGCTTTTGATGCTGGCGGTGCCGTTGCCGCCGCCGGACTCCACCACATCGGGGTACAGAGTGCCCTGGACCAGGAACCGGACCTCGCTGCCGCTGCCGGGAGCGCCGGTGATGTCGGTGGCAGCCTGCTCGAACACCCGGATGAATTCGCGGCCGATAACTTTGCGCTTAGCCTCAGGATCGGTAGGGTCGGGCAGGTCAGCCAAAGCGTCCAGGAACCGGCGCTGAGCGTGCACGGTGTGCAATTTGATGCCGGTGGCCTGCACATAATCCTGTTCCACTTGCTCGCGCTCGCCCTGGCGCAGTAGCCCGTGGTCCACAAACACACAAGTGAGCTGGTCTCCGACCGCCTCGTGGGCCAGAGCGGCGGCCACCGCCGAGTCGACACCGCCGGACAGGCCGACGACTGCATGGTAATTGCCGACGGTGGCTGCGATAGACTGGATAGCGTCTCCGATGATGTTGTCGGTGGTCCAGGTCGGAACTATCCCGGCACAACGGTACAGGAAATTTTCGATAACTCGCTGCCCGTTATCGGAGTGGGCTACCTCGGGATGCCACTGCACCCCGTACAGCCGTCGCTCTGGGTTTTCGAAGGCAGCGATGGCCGTCCCGTCAGTATGTGCGGTACCCCGGAAACCGGAAGGTGGTCGCACCACGGCGTCGCGATGGGACATCCATACCGTTTGCCGGTCGGGGAGCCCGTCCAACAGCTGTGTGTCCGGGTCAATCTGGATCTGGGTGCGGCCGAATTCCCCTTTGGGTGTGTGCCCGACTGTCCCGCCGAGCGCGGCCGCTATCGCCTGCAGCCCGTAGCAGATCCCCAGAACCGGTATGCCGGCTGTAAGCAGCGCCGGGTCGACCTGGGGAGCCTCATCGGCGTAAACACTCTCAGGACCGCCAGACAGGATGACAGCGCTGGGCTGGCGCGCAACCAAATCGTTAACCGGTGTGGCACAGGGCACGATCTCGCTGTAAATATGGGCTTCGCGGACCCGGCGGGCAATAAGCTGAGCATACTGAGCACCATAATCAATCACCAAAACAGGACCTGCCATCATCGCAGTATGCCACACTGACTGTACGGCCGACCCCCAATAGTTGACGTTAGCAGATATGTCGCAGCTAATGTTGCCGGCTGTGTCAAACAACGCACAACACCCAACGCTCTGTTAACTACCACCCCCTGTCGCCGACAGAACATTTGCATGGTACCGCTAGATCCACCAACATCGACGGAGTTCGCGTCGCCCGGGCATAATTCCAATCCCGGTCTGGACGACACCCGCTTGTCAGCCGACTTGAACCACGGACTGGCAGACGAATGGACTGTCATCGAACAGATACAGATATCCGGGTCGCCGGGGGCAATCTCCGCGGCAGTGGGCACTCGAGGTGTTCTGGTAATAGCCAGGATGAGCGGCCGTGACCCGGTGACCTTTATTCGCAATATCCCCTATTGCGGCCAGCGTCCTCTAGAGCCGGCGCTAGCGCTACTATTGACAACCACTAGGACACTGATCGAGATATTGCGCGGGCCTCTCGGGGGTCGGTCGGCTGCTCACCCTGTTCTGATAGTTTCTGGTGCTGCTGTCCCGTTCCAACACCTAGATGTGTTGGTAACCACCGCTGAGACGTTGGCTTCGGCAGCGCTGACATACCCGCAAACACTATCCCAGCACGATATCGACATCGTGCTGAAAGCTCTGCGCAGCGTCAACGGAGAGACTGTCCCCCAGCGATGGCCAGACAGAGCGCCCCATGAACGGAGCGTCGCCGAGCACGAATACATCAAAACAAGACGGACACCGACCCCCAATCCGCAGCCCTGGCGGGACTGGGCTCCTTCGGTCTCCGACGATCCCCCGTCTGGCAAATTTAACGAAAACACTAGGCGCGGGAGGCGCACCGGCGTCAGGTCCTCACACAAACCCTTCAGAGCTAGTCGGCACCATTTGTCGCGATCTGTGTGGTCTAAGCCAGCTGTCCGGCTTATCGTTGTGGCGGTCATTATATTAGCTGGTTTGGGATTTGTCGCTCGGCTCCACGGTGTCCATGTCTGTCGAGCCGACATTGTCTGTGTAGCCCATTCGCTACACCCAATAAGCCACAAATCCATGCTCAAGACCGGCGGACAATAGACATCTTGTGCCAGACATAATTAGGTGATATCATGAAACGTCTTGTGGGTTTAGTAGTACTAGTCATGGTGATGGGATGGGCATCCTTCGGCGCCTATATTGTGCAACAAGACTACCGTCAGACCCACAAACAAATCGCGTCGTTAGTGTCAGAAGGCAAATCACTGCAAAACGAGCTCCGGCAAGTGTCGACACTGGCATCGGAAGTCCACACCTTGCAGGGTGAGCTTCAGCGGACAACCGGGGCGCAAACGCTGATACCAACTGCCCATCCATAAGCTGCAGAGCGGAGGATATTAACCTATTGCCGGCGCCAGACTGCCCATACCGTTATACTATAACACGATGTACACTGGCGGTGATGATCGCGGTAACTACCGGTAGTGCCCACTGATCTAATGACTAGCCCACAACAGGCCTTAACCACCAGCCGGCGTCGACAGACGGGACCCTCTCTATGGCTATCTGTGGCGATTTTAGCTTTGGGGGTGGCCGTAGCCAGCGGTGGTTTCAGTGTGGCCGCCAGTCGGTTCGTCCAGATGATTGATGGCCCGGTGGTCGCTGTCCCTGGTGTCTTCCGGTGGCACCTGGAGACCGGGACCTGGCTGATCTCACAGCGGACCGGCACCACCGTAAACGCTGGCTCTCTGAACTACACCAAGAACAATATCCCAACCATCGTTCCCGGCCAGGTGTATGTTTTGGGCCCTGGCGGCCAGCAGCTATTTGACACCCCTACCACGTTCAGTTTCACTATCACACGGGGTAGCGCTATCTATACCGGGGCCGTCGAGTTCGTGGTGCGCACCCCCGGGATCTACACTGTGTCCATCCAGTCCTCCCGGGCCGGCCAGATAACGATCACCCCGTCGCTCGGTCAGATTGTCGATAACATTATCTGGTTTGCTACAGCTGGTGTCGCTGGTATCCTGGTCGGTATATTCGGTTTGATTTTGCTGATAGTCGGCATTGTTAGGCGGGGTCGTGCTAACCGTCCACCGCCCCACCCGGACCCATCTGGCTATTATCCGGGGCAGGCACCACACCCACCCGTGCTACCAGCTGTACTGGTCCCAGAACAGGCAGAACCGTGGCTTCCACCACCCGATCTGCTGCCGACAGGCCAGCCCCTACCGCCGGGATGCGCACCAGCTCCACCGCGCTATAATTAGGCTTGGCTGCTGCATATAGCATTCCACTTTTATCCGCGCTGCGGTACACTGACCGTATGTGGCCTGGCTATAAAGATGTCTTGAGGGCTGCGGGACAACTGCCGTTGTGGTATGACGATCACGGTGTACCCCGGTTCGCCCCGTTCCAGCCGAACATGCTTGGTGTGTACGCTAAATTCGCGGTGTTGATGGAAGTGCAATGCCAGGGCTGCCCCCAACACCTGTTGGTAGGAGGTAGCTGGCCCCGCATCGAAATGGTGGTAGGCTCCGCCGAGCCGGTGGAACACATCCTGGAGCAAATAGTGGCCGGATGGAGCTATGGCGACATGCCTATGCACGGCCAGGGCTGTCCGGGGGACACCATGAGCAGCATACCTACTGTCACTGTGCAGGCCTGGGAGCAACAGAACTTCGAATGGGTGCGCCGCCCCGACCTGGAAGGTGCCCGAGAGTTACCCGGATGGGCGCAGGGCTAAGCAGCCGCCCTGCAAGGATGCCGCTGACAGGCAGAACCTAGAGCGGCCACAACAAGCTGTGTAATAAATTGGTGTCCGCTCTGTGTGAGGTGACAATGACTAGGCCAAGCAGGAACAGAAGCAGAACAGGTCGCCGACCAGCTATGTCTGGCTCTCAACACAGACCGACAGCTTCGCTGTATCTGCCGGCACCATGTAACGTAGCAATCTCTGTTCTAGACCAGGAGGTCCATGCCAATCGGCAGCTATGGTTCCCCACCAGCATGGAGAACGAAAACTACGAACAGTATGCGGAGCGAGTGGAGCAAATAGCCGGTGATTTAGCGGCCGACGGCGGGCAGATTTTCTACGCGTTCGTCGACCCGCCGGAGTTCGCTAAGTGGTGCAGCGAGACAGGTCACCCGGTGGACTCCGGGGACAGCCGGGCCACCTGGGCGCGACAACTAGTAGATGCCGACTTGGCGTACCCATACGAGCCGGACGGGCTGGTCGAGATGGGCATCCACAACATAGTGTGCAACTCCGAGCTCGGCGAACTGTTCGCAGGGGAGAACGAAGGCCCGGAGGACCTGATGCTAGCCGGCTATCAGGGCAACCTGGTGGACTGGCTGGACACCAAGCCCGGTCACTGGCAGCAGACCGTCACGGCCGCTCGGCACCGCGACCATTCAGAGGTGCAGATGTGGGAGCATTTCTGGGAGGCAGTCAAGCTGCCCGCCGCGGTCACTTTCTGCGACGAGTACCTGTCAGTTGCCGCACCGACTCACCACGACAGCACCACAGTGTATAACTGCGACCAGCTGCCGTTCCAGAGTGTGACGTGCCTCGGTCTGGTAGGCCACGGTCTGCTCGGCATTGTCTACCGCCATGGCAAGGATTTCACGTTTCGGGCGTGGGAGCTTAGCCCGGCCGGCGTGGTGCCGGTATCCATAGACAAACTGGGCAAGATGCTGGGTACCCCGGGGGCACCGTCGTTGCGTTCCGGCTGGCCCAGCCCGAGCCAACCAGATTCATAGCAGGCAGCGCCGGCTAGAGTGTGTCGTCCCGTCGGATTGCCCTATCAAACATCGTGGCAGTAGAAGGTGGCGATGCTGCTCTGGTGAGCGCTATATGCCCTGACGGTACCGGCAGGCAGCATCAAGTATACTATTATTATGGGCGCCACCGGGAACGCCGGCTCGAACAAGCACCGATCGCGAAGTCGTGGTAAGAAACGGGGTGGACCCGCACACATTCACCCGGTTAACGAACCAGCAGCGCGAGAATTGCCTCTACCGCAGATAGAGCTGCCCAGCCCTTGGGATAACGCTAGTTGGTACCACACCAAGGGTGTCACAACGGACCAGGTTATCGCTGCGTTACAGGGTATCGGGAGGCCTAACGAGGAATGGCAGTTCGTGGCTTACAACCCGAGTACCCCGCCAGAGGTGTTAGCTTGGATAACTGATCACTGTGGTCTTGACAGCACTGTAGCTGGGTTGGTGACCTGCAACCCTACCTGCTCGGTGGAAACGCTGGTCCAGATGTTAAGGTACCCAAGCTCGCAGGTTCGACAGACAGCTGCTAACAACAAAAGTCTGCCTCGTGCCATCTTAGCTATGTGGCAGCTGACCAGACGGTGAAGATACACACATCGCGGTTGACAGTAACAACGTATAATGATACAATGGTACAGTATCGTCGACCCATTGACGTTGGACCTATAGGAGAAATATGACTCTAACGATGCCGGAAAGGCATCTCGGCACTCCCGGCGCCGAAATTGACCCTACAGGTCGCGCTGCCGTGCCTCGTTTCGGCACCGACGGTATCAGGGGTGTGGCCAACAGCGAGCTGAGCGTCGAATTAGTGCTGGCTCTGGGCAAAGCGACAGCTCGCGTCATGGGAAAATCGCAGAGAGACATGGAAAGACGACCGCGATTCTTGATAGGCAGGGACACCCGCTGCTCCGGGACGCTGCTGCAAGCCGCCCTGTCCGCCGGTCTGGCCAGCGAGGGTGTTGACGTGGTGGATGTAGGGGTTCTGCCCACCCCGGCGGTGGCGTTCCTGTCTCAGGAGCAGAACTTTCCGGCCGCCGTCATCTCAGCGTCTCACAACCCTTACTGGGATAACGGTATCAAGCTGTTCGCAGTTGGAGGTATCAAACTTCCCGGCGAAATCGAGCGGGCTATCGAAGCTGAGCTGGGAACGCTGCTGGCCGCGCCGCGAAGCGATGCGGCCCAGAAAGGCCAGGTAGATCTGACCAGCATTCCCGCCAGGATCATAGCGAAATCACCCACCGGCGCCGAAGTCGGACATATTACCGCCGACACTAACGCTCTGAAGCGCTACGAACATCATGTGCTGCAATGCCTGGAAGGCCGTCGCCTCAGCGGGCTGCAGGTCGTGCTGGACTGTGCCCACGGGGCCGCCTTTGCCAGCGCCCCTGATATCTTCCGGGCCGCCGGAGCTGAGGTAGTGGCGGTGCTAGGCGCTGAGCCCGACGGGACCAACATCAACGAGGGGTACGGCTCCACCGACCCCCGCCAGGTGGCCGCGGTAGTGGCGTCCACCGCAGCAGACATCGGGCTGGCTTTCGACGGAGACGCCGACCGGATGATCGCGGTCGACGCCAACGGTAATGTGGTCGACGGTGACCGGCTGCTCGCTCTGTTCGCCACGGACTTCGCTGGCCGGCACTTGCTCACAGACTCCACAGTGGTGGTAACAGTGATGACCAACCTCGGTTTTCATTACGCCATGCGGAACGCCGGGATCGGAGTGCACACCGTGGCAGTGGGCGACCGGTACGTGCTCGAGGCGCTGGACGCCCACGGCTGGGCATTAGGTGGCGAGCAATCCGGCCACATCATTTTCCGGCCGTTCGCGACCACCGGCGACGGGGTGCTGTCCGGTCTGCTGCTCGCCGATCTGGTGTGCCAGCGGGGAGTGCCTCTCAGCGAGCTCGCCGCGGCCGCCCTGCAACGACTGCCACAGGTGCTGCGCAACGTGAGAGTGACCGACCGGGACAGCCTGGCGGGAGCCACCAAAGTGTGGGAAACGGTCCGCCAGGTGGAGCAGCAGCTGGGCCAGCGCGGCCGGGTGCTGCTGCGCCCCAGCGGCACCGAGCCGCTGGTCCGCATTATGGCCGAAGCGCCAACCGAGCAGGAAGCGGAGCAGGTGGTTGCGCTCCTTGCCAACACCCTGGGCGCAGAGCTAGGGATCCCAGCCCCCATACAGCTATAGGTCGGTTGGGGCGGCCGGCCCGTTACCTTCTTTCCGGTTCGACTTGGGTGCTGGCCACGGCGGTGCTGTTCCAGTAGTCGAGATTTAACGACTGGGTGGAGAGCACCAAGGCGAATGCTCTCAATGTGGGTGGTGCCCCTCGGGTCACTTGGACGGTCACGTCAAATGTGGCTATGGTGTCTGCAGCCAGCGAGGCGACAGTCCAGTTCAGCTCTCCCGCGAAATAGCTGGTGGGAGGCGAACTAGACACGACATTGAGACTTGGCGGCACGTTGAAAAATACTGAGACACCGGAGGCGGGATCGGGACCTCCGTTAGTGACGGCGATGACATACGTGAACGTTGCGCCGATGGTGACGCTCGGGGGCGCTGACAAACTTACCGAGATGCTGGCCCGGGCAGGCACATCGATGGTGACCAGAGCGCTCGAACTGTCGTAGGTGTTCTTCAGGGTGTAGATGAAGCTGTCCACCCCGATGAAACCACGGGCCGGTATGTAGGTGAACGCACCGGTCGCGCTAAGGGCAAGCCTGCCGTGCCCGGGGTTGGTATGGCTGTTGATCACCGCCCCGTTGAGGGTGTCACTGGTTAGTACTCCGCTGGCCGCGCTGACAGTCAATGTCGTCCTTATAGGCGTCCAATAATGATGGTCCACGGCTATCGGCGGCCTCCCATCTGCCGTGGTGGTTGTGGTAGACAGCACCGTCGTGGTGGTTGTTGGCCGTGTGGTGGTGGTTGA
>Ga0182030_10026376_pt1 | contig 10522 bp, 15 predicted proteins | sample 812S3MmetaG_FD_121299 | JGI IMG/M metagenome (GOLD analysis project Ga0182030, IMG submission 121299) | Permafrost microbial communities from Stordalen Mire, Sweden - 812S3M metaG (Illumina Assembly) | ecosystem: Environmental > Terrestrial > Soil > Wetlands > Permafrost | place: Sweden... | reverse complement strand
TCCAGCCAGTTACCTAACGGAGTTGTGTTGGTTGCTATGCTTGGTTCTATCGTGACCATGCAAGCTGCCACTGCCGTCAACCGTCAGGTCAACGTGGGTTACAATAACGTTTCTGGTTACGTGCAGTCCACCTCAGGTGGGTACATTGGCTATACCCTCGACATAGCCGTTAACGTGGGCGACATTGTTAGGGTCCAAATTGATCCGTTATTGTCAGCGTAAACTTTTATAAACTAAGGAGGACTTTTATATGTTGAACGAAGTAATTAATTGCAAAGAACCTAACGGGAAAGCGATTGACGGTGAGAAGTTTAACGCTCTCGTTAAGGAAAAATACGGTCGTAGCGACTTCCGTGGAATGCGGTTGATGAACGCTAACGGTGACATTAACCCGAGCACCTTAGCTTATCGTTATACCACTGACCGGATGACTTTCATCCGAGCCCGGACAGTCAGCCAAACCTTCTATCAGGTTAATCCGACGGATTATGTAACCATGATCCCCGGTGAAGGTGCCTTTGCTTCACAAATCATCACCCAAGCGAGCATCAAGTTTTCTGGTTCATTCTCCAGCGGTAAGGTTTCTTCCGCAGGTCAGAATGCCAAGTTGCAAATCGCTGACGGCGGTGTGGTTCCTTTCTACACAGCGGTGCAGAATTGGGCCATGGGTACTGAATACAGCATCTTTGACGTTGAACAAGCTCTGTTCATGGGTCAGTGGGATCCGATCGAAACCAAGCAAAAAGCACGTAAAATTGAATACGATCTTGGTATTCAACAGATTGCGTTCTTGGGAGACCCGGACAATCTTACTTCATTCCCGGGCCTGTTTACTCAGCCAGCTGTCAATATTAACACTACGCTTATTGGTGGTAATATCTCAGCCATGTCCACTGCGAATTTCATGACCTTCGTTGCTGGTATTCTGGGTGCGTATTTAACGAACTGTAATCAAACCGTATGGCCTGATACATTCGTTATTCCTCAGGATGACTATGCTGGGTTAGGCGTGGCTGTGTCTCAAAATTATCCTAACATCACCATGCTGTCTTATTTGCAACAAGCCTTCGACAAGATTTGTCCGAAGAAGGTCAAAATCATGCCCAGCTATTATGGTATGACCGCTGCAAACGGTGGTGCTTATGGGATCGGGAAACAAGCGTACCTTCTGTATAACAACGATATTGACACTATCTTCATGGAACTACCCGTCGATTATGTTGTTACACCGTACGGTACGTATAACAACTTCAATTGGCAAGATGCTGCATATGCCCAGTACACTGGTGTGCAGGCTATCAAGCCTTTGGAAGTTTTAATGTTTACACATTCGTAAGCATGCTGTCATGGAGTAGTTTAATAGTTTAGAGGGCTCCGGTTCTCTCCATGGTGCCGTCCCTCTTAAAGTCATGAAGGAGTGAATTATGTATAGAATACTCGTAACAGGACAAAGGTCTTATATCGTAGGTAAAGATGACGTGCTCAAAGGTGGCAAGGCCCGGAAATTTCCCGCAGGCCCGGAGATCCGGGAGGAAGTTGAGCTTTTTCCCAGCAAGACAGTATACGAAGTAACTGATTCTTGCGGTAAGGAATTAGACGGACGTACAGACATCAACGTCATCGAGATTGTGAAAGAAAAGAAAGGTAAAAAATGAGCTGGACTCCCCCGCAGATAGCTGATTTTCAGACCCAGTTCTTTAGGGATTTCTCTTACGCACCTGCGGGGGATACTAGTTTAAAGTATGTTCAGAGTCAAGATATTCAAAACGCTATTAATGAGGCCGTGATTGACTTTAATCCTTGCTTGTTTGGAAGCGACGCTACGACCATTTTCATGTATTTGGCAGCGTATATGCTGGTAGCTAATCTCAGAAATTCTGGTATGGGACTAGGTTCGTTACCTAAATTTCCTTTAGAAAGTAGCAGCGTAGGAGGAGTATCAATCAGTAATAGTATTGTTGCTCGATTTAAAGATGATGCAAATTTTGCTAAGTACTTGCTTAATGGTTATGGACAAAAATATTTAACCTTGGCTTATCCTTACACCATTGGTGGTGTGAGTTATACCCCGGGAACGGTAACGAATGATTAAAGAAACACGTATAGGCTCACACGCTTCAGTAAAAGTAGACTTGACCGGGTTGAACAACCTGATCAAATCTATGGATAGCCAGTACGTTGTCCGAGTGGGAATACTGGGAGAGAAGCCTAGGTCTAAGGCCAAAGGTAAAGATGAGAAAAAGGATCCACCGACCAACGCTGAAATAGGGCTTGCTCATGAAAAAGGAGTTAAATCCAGAAACCTTCCCCGGCGTTCTTGGCTTCAGGTTCCTTTGGAAGATCACCTTCCAGAAGAGTTTGTTAAAGAAGGACCCCGGGCAATGACCTTGATTCTAATGGGAAAGACGCTTGAAGCGTATAGAGATCTTCAAGTAATATGTGAACGTATTGTTGAAGGATCCTTTGATACTGGTGGATACGGGAAGTGGCCTGCGGATAAGCTTAAAACGTTACAAGGCAAGCGTAGCTGGAAGAAATTAAAAGACTGGGACGAAAAGAATAATGACCAGATCTTGGTTGATACGTCTCAGCTTAGGCAAAGTATAACATCTATAGTGACAACAAAATGAGTGAAATAACAATAGTCATTACAGCAGAAAAACACAAGTTCTTACTTAAAACTCTTGACGCCTTGAAAAACGGAGTAAGGGTGCTGGGAATAAATCATTTGTATCGTCAGTCCTTAATGAAAGACTTGTTTACCATAGAAACTATTTTGAAAGCGAATGCTAAATGATTACCAACGGTAAAGACCTAGATTTCGGTCAATCAGCTGCGGGCCTCCCGAATGTAGCGGACGCCATTATGCAGTTTTTTCAACCAGTGACCGTTGGGATCATTTCTTCAACTCAGGTGAACGGACGTACTCAGACGATCGTTAGTAAATACATTGAGACCCGAGGCGTAAGAATAGAAGATCCCGATCCTTTGACCATTTCTAAGACAGGTGAAAGATACTGGGATACCGCAGAAGTATACTTTCTTAATGACATTAGTCTTAGTGTGGATGATCTTTTCTTATTCAATAAACTTCAGTATCGAGTTGTGGGTATAGCATCTTGGCCTGAGTATGGATTTAATCACTATAACGTTCAACAAGATTACACTAAACTTTACGCATATAAGCCGACTGAAATATGATTAGCATAGATAACATACCTCAAACTTCAATGGACCTGATTCGACTTATACTTATAAATCAGCTAAACATGCGTCCCGAACGAGTTAACATTTACAACGAAAAGTGGATCATTCCCGACCACGATGAGTTAGAAATTACCATTGAGTATCGGAATGGAAGAGTCATAGCTAACCGGAATTTGTTTGACGCTTCGGTTGATCCCCCGGTGGAATGGCAAGAGCTAAACATGCTGGAAAGTATTGTAGTTGGGGTTTTCTCCAGAAATCTGGAAGCCCAGCTGAGAAAAGAAGAAGTATTCATGGCTTTAAAATCGCAATATGCTCAGTTTCTTCAAGAGCAGTATTCTTTTAAAATAGCCCGGGCCGGGATGATTCAAGACCTTTCTGCTCTAGAAGGCCCGGCAATGCTGAAACGCTATGACATTGAATTTAACGTGTACGCTTGGTATGAAAGAACGATTACAGTGGGGGCGTTAATACCTCCTTTTAATATAGAAGTGATAGCAAACGACAAGGGAAATGGCGAGATAAAAGAGCTCGTCACACAATTTACAGTACAACCATTATTATAGGAGATCTAAACCATGTCAACATTGCCGTTAAGTACAATCGTAAGCGTTAATGTTTTCTTCCCTGCGTCCGGGGTAGCAAATTTTAATGTAAACAATCTGGCATTATTCACGTCAGATGCTTTTTTGTCGAATCCTAATTATGATGCCTATCGAATTTATCAGTCCGCTCAGCAAGTAGGACTAGACTTCGGTACCACAACTGAGACCTACTTACAGGCCGTTTCGATCTTCTCTCAACAGCCTAATATGTTAGCCGGGGGTGGATCTTTAATTATCTTTCCAAGTTTCACTAATACTGCAATTGCTACAGCTTCAGTTGGAGGTACGTCTGGAGTAGGTTATCAACAGGGTGACATTCTTAATGTAGTGCAAGCAAACGCTTACGGTGGTACGGTTAAAGTTACCTCAGTATACGCTGGGGCCATTACCGGGATCGGCGTTCTTACGGGCGGCATAGGGTACACCACTGCATCTAATTTAGTCACCACAGGAGGTTCTGGAACTGGTACAGCAACCGTTACTATCGGTTCTGTAACAACCGAAACGCTCGCTCAGGCCATTGCTCGTACCGCAAATTTGATTTACTATTGCGGTATTATTTCAACCAACTATGGTGCGAATTCTTCTTGGTTAGCTTTAGCTAACGTGGTTCAGAGTTATGGTACGAAGCTTTTGTTCTTACCTTCTAATTCACTGAACGACATTACCGGAGTGTTCACCAACATATTGAGTGCTTCGGATTACTTTACACGTTGTTTGTTCTATTCGTCAGCGACTGCTCAGACAGGTCGTTTGTTCGCAGCAGCCTACGCAGCCCGATTGTTGTCAGTTAATTTTAACGGGTCGAATACAGCAAACACAATGAACTTGAAGCAGCTGTCTGGTGTATTACCTGACTCTGGAATTAACCCAACGGTTGCATCTTTGTGCCAGCTCGCAGGAGTGGATTGTTACACCTCGTTCCAGAACTCCCCGGGTGTATATACTTCGGTTGCAAACAAAAGAGCGGATTCTGTATTTAACATTGTCTGGTTCGTTCTTGCTTTGCAAGTGGCCGGGTACAATGCGTTGGCAACGACCTATACCAAGATTCCTCAAACTACTGCTGGTATGAATCAGTATGTTTCGGCTCTGAAGCTGATCTGTCAACAGGCCGTAGCTAATGGTTACCTCGCTCCGGGAACTTGGACAGGAGTAGACACGTTCGGTATTCAAGCTGACTTCTTGAGTAATATAACTACGTATGGATTTTATATTTACTTCATTCCAATCTCTCAGCAGACTCAGGCATTAAGGAATTCAGGGGCTACTCCTCTAGTTCAAATATCCGTAAAAGAAGCAGGAAGCTTCTTGAATTCAATCATCAACGTATATGATCAGCCATAATATAAAGGAGAATAAATCATGAGTAATTCAGTTTCATTAACCGGAGATGATACAATCATCATCGGGGGTCAACTAATCACTGACTTCGCAATCGGAGTCGTAGCAGAAATAACCTTCCCCGAGGATATGGTCAAGGTAACCCGGGGGAAGAACGGTAACACAATGTACGCACTAAATAACCAAGGATGGCAATCTGAGGTTAAGCTTAAGATTCTCTTAGGAGGCCCGAATGATGCATTCCTTAATGCTCAAATGGTCGGGATGCAATCTAACTTCTCAGGGTATACGCTCTTAAGTGGTGTGTTTATTAAAAACGTAGGTGACGGCTTAGGTAACATTAAGCCCGTGACTTACCTCATGTCTGGGGGCGTAATCAAAAAGAATCCTATGGCTCAGTCCGTTGCTGAAGGTACACCAGAGCAATCGCTTGCTGAGTGGGATTTCATCTTTGGTAATAACGGTAGGCAAGTAGGTTAAAGGAGTTAGACATGGAGAACCTAAAGGTTAAGTTGGAAAGCGGTGCTGAAATAGAGGTTTGGCTCGCTTCGTTTCAGGAAGGTCATGCTCTTTGGATGGCAATATCGAAGGAATTAAAAGATACGGACTTTAGTGAGGTTACAGTGGGCAGAATGTCTTTGGATGTACTCTCTTCAGATAGTATTATGAAGGCTGTTTGGCCCTGTCTGGGTAAGGCCCTGTACACCGGGAACGGGTATGATAAGAAAAAATGCACTCCGGACATATTTGAAAAAGCTGAAGTGAGGAATGACTTCCTCCAGATCGTAGAGGAGGTGGCCTTTTTCAATATAAACCCTTTTTCAAGAAAGATAGGTTCGTTGTTAAAGACTATCTTTCTACGAGGAATTACAGATACCCAAAAGTCGAAGTAAACGTATCCGAAGCTTTTGCAATATGTTTAAGGTTATCCAAAGCAGGATACGGTTCGCTGGATGAAGTTGAGCAATGGAATACTGAAAAAGTATTGAGCGTTTTGCAGTATGATATTTTTACTAAAGATTTGGAAGAAGCTTTCTTTGAAATGAATAAGGATAGAAAATGAGTGGGAAAATAGCTGACGTATACGCAGAAGTGAATTGGAAGTTTGATCAAGTTAAACTCCGTGAGGTAGCGAAATACATCGGCGACCTCAGCCTTGCTTCAGTTATTTCTGCTACCTCTCTAACGGGCTTAGGACTAGCAATAAAGGACCTAATCGAACAGACTGGACAACTTGCCGTAGGCCTAGCCACGATTCATTCAACCACGGGAATTGATACCACCTTTCTTCAGAAATTCGAAAATGCTTCTTATGAGTTAAATTCTACGAAAACGTCTGCTGACGCTTTAGTAAATTCATTAAGTAAGATTAAAGCTGGATTAAATTCTCCCGGAGGAAAGGTTCCCTTTGGACTAATACGATTAGGATTTACTAAAGAGGACTTTCAGGGAACCTTAGAAGATAATTTGAGAATGATCTGGACTCGTTTAGGTAAGACTAAGCCTCCCGAAGGAGCTTCTCAAGCTGCTAAAGAAGCATGGCAAGGACTATTGAATGAGTATGCTTCTACTTTTGGAGTTAGTGCTGAGCAGTTTATGGCGATGAGTAATCCTGCTATGGGGGCTAAATACGAAGCTTCTCCTTACTTAAATGAATCTGAACTTAAAAATAATATTGACGCTATGACTGCTTGGAAAACTTCAGTAGTAGATTTGAATAGCGACCTTGAAAGACTCGTAACTACGTTGACCCCGGCCCTTCAAAAAATTACAGAGGCCCTTGACAAGTTTACGCAGGGTACCAATAAAGCTCTTAGTACGTCTCCAGCACAAAGTAAGGATATGGAAAAAAAGATACAAGACTATATTATGGGTGGATACCTAAAGGATCTCGATATTAAAGGACTACTCAGTCCTATCAAACTTAAGAAAGACATTCCCGGAGGAAGTCCAGTTACTATCAATATGCCTTCTGTAACGATCATAGCAAACAACGTAGCTGAAATAGAAAAATGGTTTGAAACAAACTGGAAGAAAATGATGGTTAAAGCAGCTAACCAATTTGGACTGGGATCAACATGAGTGCAGCCTTAGATATTCAAGAAGCCTCAAATTTAGTTTCTCTAGTGGCTAATCAAGCTATTGTTCAGCCCTATGGTGACCCATACACCATTGGTATTTCCGGGCTGATATTTGACATAGTTGGCCGGGTGAGCGTAAAAGCTTCAGCGGACGTAACTGATCATTTCGTGGAAGCCAACTATGCTATTCAAGACCACGTAGCTTTGAAACCAATGATCGTAATCATGGAAGGCAGAGCAGCCGAATTAGTTCAGACTTATGGAGGAAACTTTATTCAACAGATCTTTTCAGCCCTCGGAGGACTTTCTCCTTTGCCGGGTTTTGGACCTACATTTAATACTCAGGATGCTCAAGTGTATAGTGAAGTAAGTACCGTAGCAGCTCTAACTCAGAACGTAGTTAATTCAGTACAAAGCATTTTTGCTATGTTTTCAAATTATTCAACCATAGTAACAAAACAACAAACCGTATTTCAATATCTCATTGGGATGCGAAATGCTCGTCAGCTCTGCTCAGTTGAAACACCATACGCAGTATTTGAAAATATGATCATAGAAGATCTGGACTGTGAACAGAACGAAGAAACAACAAAGGTCAGTACGTTCGTAGTTAGATTCAAACAGATTTTAACAGTTGCTTCTATCCAAGGTACAGCGAGTGCTTCTTCAACTGACTCTCAGAATGCAGGAACCACATCTACTGTACCACCCTCTCCAGCTCAGGGATTAACTCCCTACACTTCCAATCCCGTTAGTCTAGGAAGTGGATACGGTACGACAGTAAGTACCAGTACACTGCTGGGAGTTATTCAAAATCAGGGGACTTAATGAATCAGATAACTACTATAACGGATGATCCAAACCAAACTTCGGGAATAATCTTGGACGATGGAAGCACTGTTCAGGTAACTCTAAGTTGGATCCCGGCCCAGCAAGGGTGGTATATTTCATTTACTCATGGAACGTTTCAAGTTAATTTAATGCGTGTGGTAGTTTCCCCTAACCTACTTAGAAAATTTAGAAGGATTATTCCTTTTGGTATAGCTTTTATAACCACGGACGGATATGAAATAATAAGTCAAGAAGACTTTGTGGGGGGCCGGGCGACTATGTACTCGCTTAACTCAGCTGACGTAACTCAAGTAGAAACGCTCATAACTCAAACTTTACCTGCTCAACTAGGGAACTTTATAAGCTAATGCCGTCAACATTTACACCAACAAGTTCAACTCAGAAATTTCAAAGAACCTATGTGCTGGAAATACAGGCCCAAAACGGTTCTACATTTACCGTTGGTTCATCCGACGGTTCTCAGCCTTTGTTAACTATTGAATTCAACATTAATAGAAACGCAATGAATACAGCTCAGTCAGGTAACATACGTATTCGAAATTTGAATCAAGGTACACGAGAAGCAATCTCTAAGAATTTCTGGAGTCCTGTTCTAAAAGATACGAGTGGGTTACCCCTATGGCAATCTGTAGTTCTTAAAGCTGGATATATAGGGACGCCCCTTTCTACGATCTTCAGCGGTAAGGCTGACACAATAATGTCTTACCGGGAAGAGGGTGGTACTGAGTGGATTACTGAAATAGAAGGAACTGACTTTCAGGGTCTGTATTCTACGTGCTTTTCAAACTGGACTGAATCAGCTAATCCGTATACTCAAGAAAATATTATTAGACACCTAGTTGGAGATCTTCAACAGTGTGCTACACATAATCAAACCTCTCTTGGTATTGGTGTAGTAAACGGATTTCCTGATCCTACTATTAAACCTGCTCCTCCTCGATATAGCTACACAGCAAATGGATTGACTATGGATCTTTTAGCTACTGAAACGGGAAGGTTAGCGTATATTGACAATGGTAAGATTTATATCATGCCTCATAATTACTCATTTAAAGGAGACGTAACTCTTATCTCTTCCCAAACTGGATTGATAGGATCTCCGAAGGTTCAAACAAATTATCTAACTACTCAAATGATATTTGAACCGGGGATTGTTCCGGGTCAGAGTATATTTTTGGACACCGAACTATCTGAATTTAGTTCGTTAAAAAACGGTACATATAAAGTAATTGGAGTTCAGCACGCTGGAGTTATTTCATCTACTGTAAATGGAAAGTGTATTACTACGGTTGTTACGCAATACATACCAAATGCGATAACCGTATTACCGGGATTGTACGTGAACGCATGACAAAGCCAACTCAAAATCCAGGGGACGTAATTAACGACTTAGCTGAATTATTGGCCCGTAGAATGCGGGACGTTTCTGCTGGTTTAAATTCTTGTTTAGTAGGAACGATTACAGCCGTTAATTCAAACGGTACGGTCACGTGTGCTGTTAACTTTCAGAAAGTTCTTAAGGGAGTTGTACCGTTAGCCTCAGGTGAGATAGGGGATCAAGTTCTAAATTCCGGGCCTCTCAACTCAGGTTATCCGGTCCTTGTCAACGTCCCAGTTTTCACCTACCAAGGAGGAGGGGCCTACATTCAAATGCCTATTGCGGTTGGGGACTCTTGCCTGCTTTTGTTTTGCGACCGGGACATGGACGTCTGGTTTGAGACTGGACAGATTGCTCCACCGAACTCCGATCGAGTGCATAGCATTAATGATGCTATTGCTATTGTTGGAATTAACAACTTGAACAAGCCCTTAGCAATCACCGCTTCTCCGGTAGTTCAGTTAGTGGACCGTACTGGTGAAAGACTTTGTATATCAGGGATGATGTCCGCTTATGGGGGGTCCACGGCCCCGAGTGGGTGGCTGATGTGCGACGGTTCATCTTACTCTACGACTACATACCCACTATTGTTTGCTGCAATAGGTTATATATATGGCGGTTCAGGTTCAAGTTTCAATGTACCAAATACGCAAGGAAATATTCTGGTGGGAGTAGGACCGGGAACTACTAATCCAGCTTATAACTGGAGTCTTGGGTTAAATTATGGAGAGTATACACATCAGTTATCTATTCCTGAAATGCCGTCTCATGGTCATCCAATATCATTTATACAGACAGGCGGTGGTAATCCCGGTTTTAATAGCGGAGGCTTATATAATCCTACCGCTAACGGGTCGGGTACAGGAAATACAGGAAGTAATACTCCTCATAATAATGTGCAGCCATCTTTAGGCGTAAACTGGATTATAAAAATATGATTTTTCGTTCGTTAGACTCTTCTGGTGATTGGCAATTCGGTCAAGGATTGGAATCCTACGCTTTTGGTGAGCAGGCCATAGGCTTAAACATTAAGACTCGGATCCTGTCTTTTCTTG
>Ga0182030_10026375_pt1 | contig 10522 bp, 7 predicted proteins | sample 812S3MmetaG_FD_121299 | JGI IMG/M metagenome (GOLD analysis project Ga0182030, IMG submission 121299) | Permafrost microbial communities from Stordalen Mire, Sweden - 812S3M metaG (Illumina Assembly) | ecosystem: Environmental > Terrestrial > Soil > Wetlands > Permafrost | place: Sweden... | reverse complement strand
TAATTCATTCATCGTTAATTCTTGCACTCACCATCTCTTTGATCTTGGCCTCTGCTTTCTCGCTCCAACGAGGGGTTCGATCAGTGCGCTGAAGCATCAAACATGGGTGCTTTTGTGCGCTTTCTGAGTCATAAGCGCCCTTTAGAATCAATGGGTTACGAATCCTTATCGTTCTGTCACGGCAGAGGTCGGGGGTTCGAGCCCCGTCGTCCCCGCGATTCATTCCAAATGATTTAATAGTGAATGGCAACCAAATTGAAATCACAAAGGTCGCCAATTTCTCAAACTTCTCTCAAACTCCGCTTTCAAAACCGGAGGTTTGAGTCAATCTCACGGCACGGGAGTCTCTTTCGATCCGTTCGCAGCGCTCGCCAGCTGGGAAAGCCTGCCATCAGACCACCACACACCCTAGAGGCCAATCCGGCGAGGCGCGCGGATACCTCTCTGCCAATCGGGCGAGTAGATTTGAAAAGCTTCCATGGCCAGGTGCAGACTTTCGCGCGCAGCGAAGGCAAGACGGCTGCCGCTGCAAGTTCTGCATGTTTGCCTCGGCGAAAGCGGCAAGCTCGAGGTATGTGCTGTTATGATCAAAATTGATCACGCAAAAGTAACCAACACGTAACATCTAATGATTACTATAGGATCCGAGCAGTTTCGGTCAAAACTAACCACCCGACCGTGGCCGAGAAGTAACATCTAGTGATTTCTATAAGATCCAACCTGATATGATCAATATTGACCACGTCAAAGTAGTCAAGATACGGCCATAAATGGATACTTACGTGAAAAACGCACTGTAGAACTTTTGCCGAGGTCTTCCGATAGGATATGGGGACCTACAAGTGATTGATCGTGAAAGCGCCCGGAAGGGCGAATCAGTGCTCGAAATTATTGTTTCTGCGCCGACTGAACCCGAATCTCCAAGGAACGCTTCATCTTCCCGCTACAATCGATTGCAGCCGAAGCCAGGTCGTGCTCTCAGTTGTGTTTCAATCTGCCCTCTGAAGAGCTGGTGCACAGTCCTGCTCATCATAATGTCCTGCGGCCTCCCCTTCGCACTCTCTAGCTGCGGAGGAAGCATTATTGCTAGCGGAGCGAGCTCCGGTGCACTCGTAGCCTCCCCGAACTCAGTCACCTTTGGGTCCGTGCAGATCGGTCAAACGGCCAACACCACAGTCTCGCTCTTGAATAAGGGTGCGTCGGCGGTCCAGATTGCCCAACTTGATTTGAGTGGGCAGCCTTTTTCCCTTGTTGGTTCAAGCAGCCTGCCGGTCACTGTAGCTGCGGGTGCAAGCTACACTTTGAATGTTCAATTCAATCCGATCGCCGCAGGGACGGCAACGGGGCAGTTGACGATTGCGAGCAATTCTTCAACTAGCGCGACGCCCGTGATCACACTGAGCGGCACAGGCACGACTGGCACAGGTACGGCGGCGCTAAGCGCGCTATACTGCAGCAGCGGAGCCATGACGGGATCGGGCACGGACGCGTGCACTGTGACGCTGACCGCAGCGGCGCCTGGCGACGGGCTGACCGTGAACCTTTCAAGCAGCAGTTCAGCGGTGACGGTACCGAGCACGGTGATCGTGCCGGCGAATGCGACAAGCGCTGGATTCACGGCCACGGTTTCCTCGGTGGCGGCCGCTCAGGCGGTCACAATGACCGCAAGCGCTGGTAGCGTGATGAAGAACTTTACTCTACAGTTAAATGCCGCAATCATTGCGTTGAGCATCAACGCAACCAGCGTGGCGTTCGGCGAAGTTCCGGTCGACACCACTTCAACACAGGCTGTCACCCTGACTTCCACGGGCACTGTGCCAGTAACGATCAGCGGGGCAACGCTGACGGGTGCAGGATTCACACTCTCGGGAACTGGATTCCCAACCACATTGAGCCCCAACCAGGAAGCGACACTGAATATAGCTTTCGATCCCACCGCCGCTGGCGCGGCGACGGGCCAGGTGACCATAACCGGGAATTCTTCAACAAACGGCACCGCAGTGATCGGTCTAAGTGGAACAGGCATCGTACCGCAAGTGGTTGCCGTCGCCGTGACTCCCGCCACAGCATCTGTTACGAACGGGTCCGTCCAACAATTCGCAGCTTCGGTCACTGGAACTTTTAACACAGCGGTAACGTGGACTGCATCGGGAACGGGCTGCACTGGAGCAGCTTGCGGAACGATTTCTCCCAGCGGACTTTACACTGCGCCAGCCACTGCACCGTCGCCTGCAACAGCAACAATTACGGCAGCCAGTCAAGCCGATCCAACCAAGTCTGCATCAGCCACCGTAACAATCGTTCCGATCGCTGGCGCCACCTACTACCTTGCGCCGGCCGGGGCAGGCGGCAATGACTCCAACAATGGTCTGTCTTCCAGTACACCTTGGCTCTCGCCAAATCACCCGGTGAACTGCGGCGATGTGATTGTGGCAGCGGCCAGTGCATCGTACTCAGCCGCAAACTTCACCACAGGCAAGTGGGGTACGGTAGCCTGCGCAGCAGGGAACAATGTTGCATGGCTGAAATGCGTGACTTTCGACGCATGCAAGATCATTACGAATAGCGCACCGGGGCCCGCGGATATTCAGGTTGACCACAGTTATTGGGGCGTCGAAGGATGGGAAGTGCAGGACACCGGCTCGCCCTACGCTGCCTGTTTTGGGGCGTTCTCGCCATCTGGTTCGCCAGTCCAGATCTCGCATGTCATCTTTGCGAATAATGTAGCAAATGGATGCCAAATCAGTGGGTTCAGCAGCGCCAACGAAGATAATCTGGTAAGCGCGGACTACCTGGTCATCATAGGTAACATCGCCTATAACACTGACCAGGGGAGTGTGGTCTGCGGTGGCGGAGGCATCAGCATTTATCAGCCAGTTGCATCCGACTCACTGCCCGGAACTCACATCTATATCGCGGGAAACTTTTCCTACGGGAACGTAGATGCAGACCCGTGCGCAGGTGGCACCCCGACAGATGGTGAGGGAATCAATCTCGATAGCCTGAGTGGGCTGAACACAAAGGGACTTTCTCCCTATTCTCAGCAAGTAGTCGTAGACAACAACATGATGATCTTCAACGGCTCTTCTGGTTTTGTGACTGGTGGAACCGGAAACAGCTCAGCGCCAATATACCTCCGGCATAACACTCTGTATGGAAACTCTACAGACAGCCACCAAAACAACGGCGCCTGCGGACAGTTGCTGTTGGAGGGGTACCCGGGCGATGCGGCAAACGTCGTGAATCTGACGCAGGTTTACCTCAATCTGGCTGAACCATCAGGCGCAACCGAGCCTGGGTGCGGAAGCAACCCTGCATATGCCTATTACGTCTACAATGCGAGTTCCACCGACAACGTGTATCAAAACTCCGGGTACAGTGTCGCAGGAAACAACACCGGTTCAAGCAGTAGCAGCGGTTTCTCTTTCGGTCCTGGCAACGTCTTTGGTGTGAATCCGAGCTTCACTAACCCAGCCCCTCCAGGTCCACCAAACTGCACCAACTCACTCAGTGTGCCAGCTTGCATGGCGTCGGTGATTGCCAATTTCACGCCAACGAACTCGGCAGTAGTTGGCTATGGCTATCAAATTCCGAGCCCCAATCAAGATTACGATCTGCTGTTTCCACAATGGCTATGTAACGTAAGTCTTCCATCCGGCTTGGTGACAATGGGATGCAAAACCGCGCCCTGATTTCCCCAAGGACTCCCTGTTACAGGCCGTCAGATCGAGAACATGGAGCAAACCGCATTTCTCGTCCGCTGCAAAACTGATTGATCTATTCAGCATTCCTTCCGATACACAGCACCGTGGGCAACTGCAAAAACCTCCCGGACTTGCCTGGGCTTTGGATCATCGCGCTGGAATAGCCGGCTTCACAACTCGAAAAACGCTTACGAAATTTGGTGAAAAGAACGAAACCTCGTATCGAGGAAACATGATCAGGTTCACAAAAAGGTTCATCAAGTATTTTGTGGGAATTGCAAGAATGCGATGGGCAAAATAGGGCAGACCGGCGAATAACGACTGCGGCTCTCCGCCCACATAGACAAGTTCCACACCAAGCTCTCTTGCGAGATACCTGACCTTCAGGCTTCCAATGGCTGTCATGTGTGTTGGATCGCCGTTTTGAAAGAAACTTCCAAAGGGAGAGTCGCCATTGGGAAACCGGGCAATAAAGACTCCTCCATCGACCAGGACTCTCTGTATATCCCGGAGAAAATTGAGCAGATCGTCTTGCGGCAGGTGCTCCAGAACGTCAAAAGCGGCCACCATATCGAAATGATTGTCGGGGAACAGATTGAAGCTGTCTGCATGTACTACCCGAAAACCTCTCTGCCTTGCACGCTCCAATAGCCCGGCATTGACCTCTGTCCCGTGCATCTCCCATTGCCGCTTGGCTCCGTATGCAAGGAAACTGCCATTGCCGAAACCGATCTCCAGGACGCGGCATCGCGGCGGCAGCACCGCCTTGGATTTCCTCAGTTTTGCCGAGATGTCGGCTTCTTCGTGTTTGCTGAGAACGCCGAACGTCTCCGGGTTCCAGTCCTTCCAATCTAAGTATTCACTGCCGTAACGGGCACCGGCGTCCACTTGGCCGCCACTTTGAAATCCCTCAACACGATTCTCGTTACTCATTAGAAGTCTCCGCGAGTGCCAGTTACAACCGCTCTTTAGTTCGGAATCGTAAACCTAGCCGAGATCATTTACATAGCCTTCTCTCACACGTTGTTCTGTCCGACGGAACCGCATTCAAGCATAAGTTCCGCCGAGGAGTCCCCCTTCACAACGTATCGATAGACACGACTCGTTAGCCCGCCTGTGTTTGGTTCTCGCAGGGCAGCGCCTAACACGGTCTGGCGGCTGGACTTCAACGATTGTTCAATCGCTTTCACCAGCGCATTGGGAGAGCGCGGCTCCAAGGAAAAGTAGGTGCCTTGGTCGCCTGCCACCTCTCGGAGAATCGGAATGTCTGAACACACTACTCTGCGGGAGAACGAAAGCGCTTCCGCCACTGGAAGACAGAAGCCTTCGATTGACGAAGCACAGATGAGTGCTTCGCAAGTTTTATAAAGGCCGACCAGTTGCTCATCCGGAATTGCATTCAGGAATCTCACTCCACTCCTCCCCTCGACAATGGACTTAAGGTACGAGGTTTCCGGGCCTTCGCTGCCAACAATCACCAAGTGAGTATTCGCCTCAATCACTCCCATACCAATCGCCTTGTAGTAGGCCTCGATGACAAGATCCAGATTCTTGTGTTTCCTGTGCTGCGCGACGCAAAGAAGAAATTTATCGGCGCGCCCCGTCATCGTACTGGCGGTGTTTTCTCCTTCTGACGCCCTCGGCCCTACATCCTGATAGATGACGGGCAGTGGCATACGTTCCTCCAATTGGGGAAACCATTTGCGAAGACTGCCTCTAGCACATTTGGAGATAGAAATGATCGTGTCACTCGATCGAATACTTTGTCGAAGGACGATCTTATTCAACAAAATGTTAGGAAAGTCAATCGACTCAGGCGCATCGTACGCATAGAGATCATGCATAGTGGTCACGATCGGGCAGGGAATCCATCTCTTGACCAATGGCATTGGGAATGCCGCGTGGACAACGCTGGCCCCAAGCTCTCGGGCAAGCTTTGGAACTCCGCGCAGGTACCAACCGTAGCGTCCCAGGGCGGGACGTTTTAAGGCGACCCAAACTATATCCGGATCGTCAACATTTAACTTGAGGGCCTGCTTATAATATCCCCTCTGCCACTCTCCTAAAACAAGCATAACCCGCAGAGAGTCTACTCTCTTGAGAGAAAAGAATAGGTTTGCCGTATAGCGGCAAATTCCACCGGGTTGAGTAAAACGGTGTAGTCCAACGAGAAGAATGAGCATTCGAGAGGACCTCCAATCATTCCGGGATGTTATAGGGCGTCGGATTGACTTCTCATTGAGGCATGGGAAACTGTCTCCCTTTGGAAATCGAACCGCTGCGCGAGAGCCGTGTGCAGAGCCATTAACGAGCGACCACACTCGTCTTGACAATTAGATGGGAGGACCGCTTGCTGCTCAGGAAAGGCCGCTCGAAGTAACGAAACCACCAGGCCCCAACGAAGATTGAGAGGACTGCACCGATGGGTTGCAGCAGAAGTGGAAGGTATCCGCAAAGTGTAAAGGGTTGCTGCCATAGATATACGGAATAGGTTCTCTCTCCGCACCAGGCGAGGCACCGCCCGAGTGAGCCGGGGACAGTCAAGCCGAACAAATAGCCTAACAGGCAAGGAAAGAGCAACAGGGCACCTGAGGCAATCGCAAGCTTTTTTGCTTCTATCCCAAAGAACATGACGATCATGACGGCGGTTGGAACGGCAATTCCGAATCCGATTACGCATTTGACCACGCTTCGAGGAATCCTCAAGAACCAGCCCTTCATGAATTCGCATAAGACCCCGAAAGCCATCGGCCATGCCGCCACTTCAAAGTGGTATTTGACATCCAAATAATGGGGACCGCTCAGTGGATAGATAAGGCCAATTCCTGCGAGCAACAAAGTAACTCCTCCGAAGGTCGCCATTCGTCGGCGCGGAGTGTTGCCGCCCAATAAGAAGATGACCGGGGCCAGCAAGTAAAACTGCATCTCACAAGAAACGCTCCATAGATGGTCTAGCGCCATTGCGCCATTGTGGTGGTAATTGACCAGGAAAGTGAGTGCATATGGCGCTGTTCGAATGTAGCTATACAAATCAGAATAAAGAGGTAGATCTGGGCGCCTTTGTAACATCGCCACGAGGATCACCATGACAAACACATATGCGATGAGAGCCGGGTATAAACGCCGTAAGCGTCGCCTCCAAAAGTAGAACGCCAATTCCCACTTGCTCTTCCCGGTGGTCCTATTGAGAGAACGATAAACAAGAATTCCAGAGATGAAGAAGAATAGATTTACTCCGATTCTTCCCACACCGTTCACTCGGTCCGTGAAGAAAAAGCCATGAGAGATGAGTACCAGGATTAGCGCAAGTCCCCTCCACTGATCCAAAGCTATGGAACCCTTTGACGACCTGGCCGCGTTGTCGCCGAGAGAGGCCGGCCGATCGAGCGGTGACGTCAAGGGCATTCTCAACATTGATGGGCTAGTCATTGGATTCCATGATCCTTGCGGAGAGCGCTTTTATTGCCAGACCTTTATTTGCAGAAAGTTATTATGGCTGAGATCAGACTCTAGCCATGTGTGTTCGACGCGCTTTGCTTGGGCTGTCGACGACGTGGGACCTGTTAGCCAGGAAGGCAGATTGTGCGGAGTCAGTGAGTACGGAGTAACGGCGGTCACTTCCGCTCTGGTGCGTCAGCTGTGCCATTGTCTAGATAGATTGTTCACCTAGTGTCTCCTCTCTTAGGAGGCGAAGGCGGCTTTGGTATACGGCATAGTCGTTATTGGTTTTGGTCTTTGTCTGAATCTGCTTGGAACTTACGACCACCAACGCCTGAATGCAGATAAAAAGATATATTGACGAGTTAATCCATGGTCCAGAGTCTGTAATCCCATCCAGGAGCGAACCTAGTACAAGACACCCAAAGAACACTGCGGCAGGCTGTCCGAGCCGCGCCTCACGAACGGCTTGCAAGAGCACAGAAATGAGGATGACAAGGTAGAGCCCGAGCCCTACAACACCTAGAGCAAGAGTTGCATCAATGTAGATCGAGTGCGCCATGCCGATCGTCCATCCTTGATCGAACGAAATTGCGTCACTCTCCGCTGGTGTCCAAAAACCACCATAGCCGTACCCCAAAACAGGATGACTTAAGATGTTGTTCTCATATAGTTCCGTCCAAAGGGGAATGCGGCCCGTCATCGTGCTTTCAGAAGCTTCCTCTCGGCCCAGGCTCATAGAGCTCTTGAAATTGAGAATATCCTGAGAGTATATGAACAGCAATGCGGAAGCGACTGTCGCGACGACGCTCAGATATGGGATTAGCCTTGAGCTCCGTAGCAAGACTAGAGCATAAAATATTAGGAGCGTGAATACTATGCTTAGAACTGCCGCTCTCGATTTTGTGAGAAGAAGAAAAGGCACCCCTGTCACAAGAGTGGCCTTAAAGAGCCAAGATCGAGGCTTGACTCGTAGCATCGCGACCGAAGAGATGATCAGTACAACCGCATCAGTTCCGGTCGAATTCGGGTCGTTGAGTCCACAGAACCTATAGCCTTCCGCAAACGGTTTGAAGGTTCCAAGAAGAAACTCGTTGATCAGCCCGGACATTAGGTAGAAACTGTGCGCCAGTACATACCATCGGATCAAGTCTAGAGTCGATAGCCGCTTAACGGCTCCGATTGCGGCGAGTGTATACGCCGTGAATCCGGCCCAGCGAGCTAAACTGGCGGCAGGAGCGGCGGACCAGCTGATGCTAACCGTGATCAGGACCAGGAATGCGAGCCCGAGCCTCTGCTGAATAGATCCGACGTTGAGGATCTTCTTCTTCGTGAACAGGCAAGTCAATAGGCCGTAGAGGAATAAAAGTGCAATTCCTATCTGCCTTGATGCATCTCCGGCACCTGCGCTGGCTGCAAAGACTACGTAGTAGGAATCATCAGAGAGAATGCGCGGCGCATCGAGATGGTGAATAATCAGGAAGAACGCGCATGTCAGAACGGCATAGTCGAGCCATCTGTTATTTGCTGCGTTCATCATGCACCATTTCATTCAAGCCATTAGGGAAGTTTGTTTAGAAGGGTACCGTTCTTTGCAGTTGTGCAATCGGCATCGCATGCCAGCGTCCCGTCAAGGAGACTGAATAGCGTTTCTTTGAAAAATGAAGAGAAATTGCAATACTCGCAAAACCGTAGCAAGCGAGTTCGCGGCCAGGAGACTTGCCGCCGCTCCGAGAGGGCCGTAGATTCTCACCAGGGGTAGTCCAACAACGCAGACGACGATCGGATAGACACAACTGATTCTCAACTCTACTTTTCCGCGCCCCGCTGTAAAGAATCCGCAGGAAAGAGCGAAACCAGAAGCAGCTGCGACGAAGCTCAAGCTAAGAACGAAAAGGGTAAGGCCAATGCCACTATATTTGGCGCCGTAGAGTAAGACTGCCAGGCGGTCACCAGAGAAGAGGATCAATGCCGCAAACATCAGCATGGACATAGTGAAAATGCCCGTCGCCTTCCAGACAAATCTGCGCATTCCTTTTATGCCTTCGTCGGCAAAGGCATGAGAAATCCTCGGCTCTACGTAGTTTTGGACGCCCAGAAGGAGCGGGTTAGCCAGAGCGTTTATGCCGAAGCAGACGGCCCAAACTCCTGCAGCCGCAGGGCCTTGTATTTTGGAAATCAACCATGGGTAGGAATAGAGGCTAACCGCCCAAAGGAACTGGCTTCCGAATATCCAGCGCCCAAGAATCCAGTTTCTCCTTAGGACAATCTTTGCGTCGCGAATCCGGAACGCCAACCGGTGCCGATTCCTCCAGAACCAGACTACTGTGAGCATCCCGCAGCTGGCACCGATGGCAAGTACCCCAGTGGCCGCCGATAGATGACCGCTAAGTGCCAGCGTTACCAGGATGCCCACCTGTGCTATACCAACGGCGAAGTCGGCCAATAGCGCTGACCTCACGTTAAGGTGGGCAAAACAGACGCGCCTAAACATCTCCTTAAAAAGAAAGAGCGGGCAGGCGAATGCAAGCGTGAACATGACAAGGGCGAGCCGCGAGTGAGCGACACCAAACCCCAGCGCCGCCAGCAGCAATACGAGAAATAGGGCGCCACCCAGCGCCAGCTGCTGAGTATAGGCACCAGCCGTGTAGCGTGCCCCCTCCCCCTCCAACAACCGGGGCTGTATCAGAATATAGGGCGAAGATATCAACATCTGCTGGAATGCGATCGCAAACAAGATCACACTGTATCCAAGCATGTAGCGTCCCAATTCGTCTTTGGAGCAGAACCTCCCAATTAATATGCCTGTCGAAAAATTTGTGAGGCTAACGAATACCTGATCGAGTAGGGCCCATGTTCCGCTGTGGCCTGCGATGTTTCGGAAGCGGACAAGATGATTTGAGAGCCGGGCCTGCATCCAGACGCCTGGGCGGCCGAGCGCTCTAACTTCGAATGTTCCACTCACATCCGAGGATACAGCCAACCCTCCCTCTCTTGGAGTGCTTACATTTGGTTCGTCGACAATGCTCACACACGTCTCTCCTGTGATCTGACGTCAAGACGATTTGTCGTTCAAGATGTGTCTATGTGGACTGGGCCATTCAATTGTCGCGTCGGCGTGAAGACAACTCATTGACCCCGCTCTTCGAACTCTGTGAGGACTCATTTAGTGTCGAGCAACGGCGGACATAGGGTTTGTAGAATGGGGTGATCCTGCTGACGGCCCGTAACTTAAGCGATGATTTCAGGGCAAAGGGAACAATTGCTCCAGAGGAAGCGCATCGTCAACCGAAGAGTTGTTCACGAAGAGGCAACGTTCCTTTCGTTGGAAATTCCCATAACCCCGTTGCTTGCAGCGCAACTAGAAACAAATAAGCTGG
>Ga0182030_10026374_pt1 | contig 10522 bp, 6 predicted proteins | sample 812S3MmetaG_FD_121299 | JGI IMG/M metagenome (GOLD analysis project Ga0182030, IMG submission 121299) | Permafrost microbial communities from Stordalen Mire, Sweden - 812S3M metaG (Illumina Assembly) | ecosystem: Environmental > Terrestrial > Soil > Wetlands > Permafrost | place: Sweden... | reverse complement strand
CCGATCTGTGTTTCGCAGCCGAATTGCGCCATTATACTGCCGCACGTCGTCGCCTTGACGGCGGCTGCGCGTAAGGCCGGCGCGTTCGTCGTCTATAGCGCCGGGGCGCCGAACGGCCTTACCGTTCCCGTGACGGCGCCGCCGTTTCTTGCGGGAGCAGAGCCGCAGAAGGGTGACCCGATCGTCTTAGGTGTCGGCCAAGACCGCTTCTACTCGACCGCGCTCGGCGGGCTGCTCCGCAGCCACGGCATCACCACCGTGATCCTCGCCGGCTGGCGCGAAAACGGATCGCTGCTCTACACCGCCGTCGGCGCGAACCTCCGCAACTTTACCGCCGTCGTCGCGGAAGACGCGACCTCAGCGACCAACGACTACGATATCGCCATCGGCCGCTATCAGCTACTCACACAGCTCAACGGCAACGCGAAGAACGAACCACTCAAGAAGGGAGCGGTAACGCTCAGCCGCAGCGACCTGATTACCTTCCGCTAATTCGCTTGGCGGCGCGCGTTCACGAGCCGCACGGTGACATCCGTGTTCTCGGGGATCACGACATCGGAACGGTTATCCTTGGCGATCATGTAGCCGCCGACCGCTCCGACGATTCCGCCGCCGCCGATGCCGAAGAGCGTTTTCCCGATCGCGTTTCCGGCCAGCATTCCGAGGAAAGCGCCGCCGATCTCTTTGGCGGCGTTGTTCTTCGTTTTCACCTGCATCGAAGCGACGATGCCGTCGATTCGCGTGGTGCTACCATCGCGCAGACGTAGCTTATCGAAGTGGATCGCGACCTGCGCGTTGCGTCCCTGGCTCGGACGCGTCACGTCGGTGACCGAGCCGAGGAGCGTAGCGCCCCTGATCGATCCGTCAAACGACGTAACATCGCTCAGGATCACGTCTTCGCCGACGAACGCGCTCTTCGAGTCGAGTGACGTTCCCAGAATGCCGGACAGTTCGGTGCCCGGAACGGCCTCGGCGGGCGGAGCCATCGCTTGCTGCTGTTGCGCCGGCGGCGCGCCCGCTCCGTCGGAAATCTCGATCCGATTTGCCGCGAAGACCGAACCGCGATTCGCACCGACGATCGTCACCGCCATGCCCGGCTGCAGTTGCATACCACTGGGATAGATGATCGTGCCCTGCTGGAGTTTTACGCTATCGATGAAGCCACGATCGTCATTGATCTGCAGACTATCGGCGTCGTCGACCGAAGCGATCTGCCCGTGAATTGTCTCCTGATCGCTCGCCCCCGGCCCCGAAGCGGCATATGAGGGCATGTCCGACGGCGACCCCTGCGCAAACGCACCCAGCGGAACGGCAGCTATTCCGACGGCAATGAGCCCCGCGAATATCCGCATTTGCAACAAAATCATCGTCATCCAGCTACCCTTTTTCTAAGCGAACAAACAGCATACGAACACGACCTTGGAAGAACCGGAGAGCCGGCATACGCTTAGCAAAACGTAATCTGCGCACGCGCGCATGGCACGCGCGCCCTTCCTGAACTCGTTCAAAGGAAGGTAAGTTCCGCCGTCGGAAGCCCCGGAAGCCGATAGGCGGGAGGTTACCACGGGTTCCCTTGCTTCGCGACCGCACGAACGTGCAGTCGAGCCCCCGCACGGCGGCTTACGTATCGGCGTTGATATCGGCGGCACGTTTACCGACGCGACCGTTCTCGATACCGCGACCGGTCTCGTGCGCTTCGGCAAAGCCCTCAGCACGCCGCACGACCTCGTAGCCGGCATCTTCGATGCGATTCACGTGGCCGGTGCGGCGCCGGCGGCGGCCGAGTTCATCATCCACGGCTCAACCGTGGCGATCAACGCGATTCTCGAACGCAAGGGCGCGCGCACCGCGCTCGTAACGACCAAGGGCTTTCGTGACGTGTACGAGATCGGCCGCATCAACCGGCCCGACTCGTTCAACCTCTTCTTCCGCAAGCACGTTCCGCTGGTGCCGCGCGACCGCATCTTCGAAGTCCCCGAGCGTATCGGCTACGACGGCGCCGTGCTCGCGCCGCTCGACGAGGATGCCGCTCGCGCGATCGGTCGCGAATTGCGAGCGCAAGGCATCGAAGCCGCGGCGGTCATGTTCTTGCACTCGTACGCGAACGTCACGCACGAACGGCGCATGGTCGAGATCTTGCGCGATGAGCTGCCCGATGCGTTCGTCTCGGCGTCGCACGATGTTTCGCGCGAGCAACGTGAGTACGAGCGTACCTCGACCGTCGCCGCGAACGCCTACGTGGGTCCGCTCGTGAGCCACTACCTCGAACGCCTGCAAGAACGTCTTGCCGATGACGGCTTCGACGGGGGCCTCTTGATCATGCAATCGAGCGGCGGGCTGTGCGACGTCGGCACGGCACGCGTGCAGTGTATTCAGATGCTCGAATCCGGACCGGCCGGCGGCGTCGTTGCTGCGAAGACGATCGGCGATGCGTTGCGCTCGCGCGACCTGATCAGCTTCGACATGGGCGGCACGACGGCGAAAGCCTGCGTGCTGCAAAACGGTAACGCCGATCTCTCATCGGACTACTTTGTCGGCGGCTACAACGAAGGTCTCGTCATCCGCATCCCCGTCATCGACATCAAGGAAGTCGGAACCGGCGGCGGCAGCATCGCGTGGCTCAACGAAGCGGGCGGCCTGCGCGTGGGACCGGAGAGCGCGGGCGCAAGCCCCGGTCCCGCGTGCTATGGAGCCGGCGGCGACAAACCGACCGTGACCGACGCGCACCTCGTCCTCGGACGCCTCTCGGCGCAACGGTTTCTCGGCGGGCGCATGAATTTGGACCTGGACGCGGCAACGCGCGTTATTGAAGCGAACGTTGCCGGCCCGCTCGGGCTCTCGCTTGCGGCTGCCGCGAGCGGGGTGCTCGCGATCGCGAACGCGACGATGGCCAACGCCGTCCGTGCGGTGACGACCGAACGCGGCTTGGATCCGCGCGATTTCGCGCTCGTGGCATACGGCGGCGCCGGTCCGCTGCATGCGGTCGACATCGCGCGCGAGCTTGCAATACGCACGGTGATCGTACCGGTCGCGCCGGGGAACTTCTCCGCGTTCGGCATGCTCGTCGCCGACTTGCGGCGCGAATACGCGCGCACGCATCGCGTCGCGTTGCGGCCGGAGAACCTGACGGGAATCGCGGCGATCGCGGGCGAGCTCGAGACCGAAGCCGCGGCGTGGCTGCAACAAGCCGGCGTGCCGAACGACAACGTCGTTTTCGAATGGGGCGCCGACGTGCGCTACATCGGTCAGGATCACTCGGTGACGATACCGCTGCAAACCGGCACGGATGAGGCTACCTACCACGCGATCAAAGCGACGTTCGACGCGGCGCACCTGCGGCGGTTCAGCCACAACGCGCCCGAAGAGGGCGCGGAAATCGTCGCGGTGCGGGTGTCGATCATCGGGACGCTGAGCAAGCCCGCGATGGTCGAGATCGCGACCGGAACGGCGCTGCCGCCGGCCGAGGCGATATTGGAACGGCGCGCGGTGCGGTTCGACCGCCGCACGGAGAGCGAGGCCGTCGTCTACGATCGCGCGCGTCTGCTCGCCGGCAACGAAATCGATGGACCCGCGATCATCCAGGAAGCGGGTTCCGCAACCTGCGTCCCCGCCGGCGTGCACGTCGTCGTCGATGTCGCCGGGCATCTCATTCTCACGGTGGAAAAAGCGTGAACTTCGCCTCCCGTACGCTAACGACCGATCCGATCACGGCGGAAATCATCCGCAACGCGCTGGTTGCCATCACCGATGAGATGAAAACCAACATGATGCGCACGGCCTACAATCCGATCATCTATGAAGCACTCGACTTCACCGTCGGCCTCTTCGACGCCAACGGCGACACGACGTCGATCGGCCTGGGACTGCCGATGTTCATTCGCGGACTCTCGGACGCGATCAAAGCCAAGCTGGCGTTCTACGGCGCCGACGGCATCGACCCCGGCGACATCTTGCTGACCAACGACGCCTACATCATGGGCAGCCATCTCAATCACATGATCTTCACGTTGCCGATCTTTCACGACGGCAAGATCGTCGCGTTCGCGTCGTCGATGGGCCATTGGCAAGACATCGGCGGAACGCTCGGTGGTACCACGCAAGACATCTACTCCGAGGGGCTGCAACTTCCGATCGTCAAGGTGTTCAAGCGCGGCGTGCAAGACGACGAGCTCACGCGTTTGATCCGCACCAACGTGCGCTTCCCCGAACTTGCAATGGGCGATTTCCGCGCCCAAGTCGCGGCCATTCGCACCGGCGAGATTCGCTACCGTGCGTTGCTCGAGAAATATGGCGCGGACAGCGTCGCCGAGAGCATTCGCGCCATCTTCGAGGAAAGCGAGAGCTTGGCGCGAGCCGCCGTGCGCGCGATTCCCGACGGCTTGTACGAAGCGGAATCGTTCATGGATGACGATGGGATCGGTAAGGAAACGATCCCCATCAAAGTGCGCGTGATCGTGAGCGGCGCCGACATGACCATCGATCTCAGCGACGTCAGCCCACAAGTTGCAGGCTTCTACAACTCGGGCGCAACGGCCGGGATATCTGCCGCGCAAGTTGCGTTCAAGTGCGTGACGACGCCGACGCTCTATCCGATCAACGAGGGTTCGTTCCGGCCACTGACGATCAACTTACCGGCCGGACGCGTGGTGAGCGCAACGAAACCGGCCGCCATGCGCAAGTGGATGACGATCCCGATGACCGTCGTCGACACGATCTTCAAGGCACTGGCGCCCGCGATGCCCGAGCGCGTCGCGGCCGGCCACCACGCCGATCTCAATAGCTCGCGCGTTTTCGGCACCAACGTGCGCAACGGCCGCTTCTTCGCCTCATCGCTCGGATTACCGGGCGGCGGTTGGGGCGCCAAGTACGACAGCGACGGCATGAGCGCGACCGTCTGCATTAACGACGGTGACACCCACAACTCCGTGGTCGAGGCGCAAGAAGCGAAGTTGCCGGTGTTCATTGAGGAATACGCGCTGCGTACCGATTCCGGTGGCGCCGGGCAGTATCGCGGCGGACTTGGCTGCTCTCTGCGCGTGCGCGTCGAGGGCACAACCAAGCTCAACATGACGACGGAACGCACGAAGTGTCCGCCCTGGGGCTTGTTCGGCGCGCTGGCCGGGTTGCCGAACGGCGTTCGGGTCGTGCATCCGGACGGTTCGGAATTCCGGCCGGCCAACGGTAAGATGGGTTCGCACACACTCAACCCGGGCGATGCATTCGTCGTCGAAGCCGGCGGCGGCGGTGGTTACGGCGACCCGCATCTGCGACCGCGCAGCGCAGTGCGCGACGATTTACGACGTGGCTATATCTCACGCGAGTCCGCGATTCGCAACTACGGTATGACGGAGGACGAGCTCAATGGTAGCTAACCTGACCGCCGAGGACATTTCCGCCCGGCTCGAACGGATGCCGTTCTTGCCCTACCACCTGCGCATGGCAACAACGCTCAGCATCGGGACGCTCTTCGATGCGTTCGACTCGCTGAGCATCGCAGCCGCGCTCACCATGATCGTCGCCACGTTCCACGTCGATTTCAAGATCGGCGCGACGATCGCAAGTTCTGCGTTCATCGGCCAGTTTGTCGGCGCGTTCAGCTTCGGCTTCGTCGGCGAACGCATCGGCCGGAAGTGGGCCTTCGTCATCGCACTCGCCATCTTCGGCGCTTGTTCGATTGCGGCCGCACTTGCAATGAGCGTCAACGGCATCCTCATTGCGCGCACGATTCAAGGCTTCGGCCTCGGCGCCGAAGTGCCGATCGCCGGCGCGCTGTTCAACGAAGTCGTGCGCGGAAATGCGCGCGGCCGTTTGGTGATGCTCTATGAAAGCTCATTCATCTGGGGGCTGGTGCTCGCACCGGTGGCGGGACTGATTCTCGTCGACACGGTCGGGCCCGCACTTGGCTGGCGCTTGCTCTTCGGCATCGGCGGCATTCCGCTCATCGGCGCCGTCATTGCCGCGTTCACGTTGCCGGAATCGCCGCGCTGGCTCGCCGCGGAAGGACGGTTGACGGAAGCCGACCGCATCGTGAGAGATATGGAAGCGGAGGCGGTCAAGCTGGGCAAGCCACTATCGACTCCCGTTCCGCGTGCACCGGTGGCCAAAGAACGCACGCGCTTTGCCGAACTCTTCCAGGGCATCTATCTACGCCGCACGCTCGTCGTATGGACGCAATGGTTCTGTACGTACTTTTGCTCCAACGGTTTCGCCGTTTGGTTACCGACGCTGTACATGAAGATCGGTGGCCTGCCGGTACACTACGCGTTGCTGCTCACGATTTTCAGTCAAATCGTTCAGCTGTTCACCGGCTATACGGTGGCGTTAACGATCGACCACGTCGGGCGCATTCCCTGGTTTGCCGGGGCGTTCGCCGTCGCGGCGCTGGCGGCACTCTCCGGGGCGTTCGTGACCGGCGTTCTTCACGTGCATGGCTGGGTACCGTTGCTCGTTTTCGGCATCCTGATGACGTCCGGCACGTCGGTGAACTCGATCGGCGTGTATCTCTACACGCCGGAGCTCTATCCGACGCGGATGCGCGCCCTCGGCACCTCGACGGCCAGCAGCACCAATCGCCTGGCCAGCGCCATCGCACCCATTTGCGTCGGTTATCTCCTCGCGAACAACCTCGGCATCGCCAGCGTCTTCGCCATGTTTGCCGTGGTACTGCTGTTCGGCTTTTTCATCATCAAAACGTTCGGTATCGAAACGCGGCGCCTCACGCTCGAGGAGGTCTCTCCGTGATGCCCGCACACTTCGGGCGTTTTTTGGCCGCCAGGCGGGATTAAGCAAGCAGGCGTCGAGAAGCGCCATCTTATGAGGGGTTTAAGAGCCGCTTGAAGGTCCGTTTCTGGGGCACGCGCGGCTCGATAGCGAAACCCGGTCCGACGACGGCTAGGTACGGCGGCAATACCTCATGCATTGAGGTCCGTTCGTCCCGCGGCACGCTGATCGTCATTGACTGCGGCACCGGCTCCCACGGCTTGGGTCAGGCCCTCGTTGCCGAAGGCGTGAAGCGCGGCTGCCTCCTGATCGGCCACACCCACTGGGACCACATCCAAGGGCTGCCGTTCTTCGCGCCGCTGTTCGACCCCACGAACGAGTGGGACATCTGTGGACCGAAGGGTCTCAGCGGATCGCTGCGTGAGACGCTCTCGGGCCAGATGGAGTCGACCTATTTCCCGGTCGCACTTGAAGCGCTCGGCGCTACGATTCGCTATTGGGATTTGCTCCAGGGCAGTTTCCAGGTCGACGACATTCGCGTGTCGACGCATCACTTGAATCACCCGGCGCTGACGCTCGCTTACCGGATCGAAGCCGACGGCGCAAGCATCGTCTACGCCTGCGACCACGAAGCGTACTCGCACGCCGCCGCCGATGGAAACGTGCAGCTCGTCGGACCCGATCTCCGGCATGCGGAGTTTGCCGCCGGCGCGGATCTGTTGATTCACGATTCGCAATACACGGCGGCTGAGTATCCGACCAAGGTCAACTGGGGTCACAGCACGATCGAATACGCGATGCTCGTCGCGCGCGAAGCCGGCGTTGCGCAGGTTGCACTCACGCATCACGATCCGCTGCGTACCGACGATCAACTCGACAGTCTCGTCGAGAGCGCGCGCGCAACGATGCGCGAACACGGGTCGGCGATTCACGTATTCGCGGCCGCCGAAGGGCAAGCGTTCGACATCGAAGCGTCGGCGACGATAGCAATCCCCGAACTGCCGTTCACCGACGCCACCGAGCATACGATCGACACGCGGGAGAGCGTGCAAACTGTATTACTCGGCTTGCACGATCCGGCTCTTACCGCGCTCTTTGCGAACGCCATCTCCGCCGATGCGAGTCTGCGCGCGTTAAAGGTCTCGACTATTGGAGAGGCAAAAACGGCCGCCGCAAACGATCGCCTATCCGTCGCCATTTTGCAGCACGGTCCCAGCCATGATGCGCTTGCGATGTCCCAAGCAATTGTCGCCGACCGTGTCAAGGATCGCCGGCGCATGCCCATTCTCGTCGTTGCCGATCGCGAGTACCCCGATGTCGACAAGACCGGCATCTCCGAGTGGATGGTGGCGCCGTTCACGAACGAGTACGCGCAAGCGAAGGTGCAGGCATGGGTCCACCGGGGTATGAGCCGTTGGCGGAAAGCCGCGATGCCAGCCGACGAAGAGCGCCGCTTGTCCACGCTGCGAGCCATGGGTCTGCTCGACACGCCGCCGGAAGCACGCTTCGACCGCCTCACCCGTCTCGCGAGCCACATCTTTGCCGTCCCGATCGCACTCATCACGCTGATCGATCGCGACCGGGAATGGTTCAAGTCGTGCGTCGGCCTGAGCATGCGCGAAACGCCGCGCGAGTCGTCGTTCGGTGCACACACGGTTTTTAATCGCGCAACGCTGGTGGTCAATGATGCGCTCGTCGACGATCGCTTCGCCGAAAACCCGCTCGTCGTCGACGAACCGCGCGTGCGCTTCTACGCAGGCGCGCCGCTCATCATGCAGGACGGCAATTGCCTTGGATCGCTTTCGCTCCTCGACACGCGCCCGCGTTGGTTCTCCGCCGCCGACGTTCAACTACTTGAAGACTTGCGCGACCTCGCGGTCAGCGAACTGGAACGCGAACGCGGATTCAGCGGTGCCACCGCCCTAGACATCGTCGGCTAAACAAACTCCGGGTATGCGCACCACGGATGGGCCGGAAGCCGCGCGCGCCTCGCGAGGATGGATTTATGTCGTCCTCGTCATCGTGCTGCTCGCCGGGCTGCCGCTGGCCGTGTGGTTCGACTTGCGCTCGGTTACCGAGGTCGCGCTCATGCGTCAGGTCACCGACCTCAACGCGGTGCTGGGCGGCGTGCGTGACTTCTACAGCACCGACGTCGTCGGCCGCGTCTTGAGTGGCCACACCACGACGCTCGTTACAAACGATTTCGAGAACCACCCGGGCGCGATCCCCATTCCGGCGACGTTCTCACTCGAACTGGGAAACGTCGTTAGTCAGTATCAGAACAACATCGGCTACCGGTTCGTCTCGGATTATCCGTTCAAGCACCGCGCGCCGCACCAACTCGATGATTTCGAGCGCTCCGCGTTAGCGGCGCTGCGCGAGAGCCGGGATCCGAATCAGAAGATCTACGCGACCGATTGGCACGGGCTAACGACGCGGGTGCGGATCGTCGCCCCGATCATGATGGGTCAGACGTGCGTCGCTTGCCACAATACGCATCCGGATAGTCCGAAACGCGATTGGAAGATCGGCGATGTGCGCGGCATCCAGGAACTGAGCATCGTCCAGCCGATCGCGACCGACCTCTTTTCGTTCAAGTACCTGTTGTTGTATTTTGCCTTCGCCGGCGTCATGGGCTTCATTTTCGTCTCGACCGAGCGCCGCCAATCCGCAATCATCACCAAAACCAACGCCTTTCTCGCCGGAATTTCGGCAAAATTGGCCCGCTATCTCTCGCCGCAAATTTACGCCTCGATCTTCAGCGGCGAACGCGATGTCGTCATTCACACCGAGCGCAAGAAGCTCACGATCTTCTTTTCCGATATCAAGGATTTCACGGCAACGGCCGAACGTCTCCAACCCGAGGAGCTTGCCGCGCTGCTCAACGAGTACCTCACCGAAATGTCGGCGATCGCGCTCAAATGGGGAGGAACGATCGACAAGTTCATCGGTGACGCGATGCTCGTCTTCTTCGGCGATCCGGAAACGAAGGGCGTGCCCGAAGACGCGAAAGCCGCGGTACGCATGGCCGTCGAGATGCAGTCACGTCTCGTCGAACTCAACGTCGCCTGGCGCGGCCGCGGAATCGAACATCCGTTTCGCGCCCGCATGGGGATCAACACCGGCTTCGTAAACGTCGGCAATTTCGGCAGCATCGACCGGATGGACTACACCATCATCGGCGGCGAGGCCAATCTCGCAGCTCGCCTCGAGACGAGTGCCGAGCCCGGCGGGATCGTTCTCAGCTACGAGACCTATGCCGTGGTTCGCGACATCGTTTCGGCCCACGAACAGCCGCCGATTCGGGTCAAAGGGATCACCCGCGACGTCGTGCCGTACGTCGTCGATGGCCTGCTTGACGCTTCCGGCCAGACCGTCCGCGTGGTCAACGTCCACGCGCGCGGACTCGATCTCTACCTCGATCCCTCGCAACTCTCGGCCGAGGATGCCGAGCGCTTACGACGCATCCTGCGCGACGCGCTCGACTCGCTCTAGCGCCGGCGGCCCTACTTCTTGGGTTTGTAGGGCCCGATCGCTTTAACGGCTTCGGTTGCGAATGTCGGATCGTAGGTTTGGTCGGCCGTAACGTTGCTCTCGATCATTCCAAGTTGACGATAGAATGAAAGATCGCGCTGCATCGAGGCGACGTTAACTTTACCGTTTGGATCGACACCGTTGGGAACGAGCTTCTTGTATTGCTCGGGATCTTTGAGTGCCGTCGAAGCGATGAGGAGCGCGATCACTTCGCTCGCGTTGGGCCCGGCGAGCTTGCCGTCTTTGAGCGCGTCGTTGTAGAAACGTG
>Ga0182030_10026372_pt1 | contig 10523 bp, 10 predicted proteins | sample 812S3MmetaG_FD_121299 | JGI IMG/M metagenome (GOLD analysis project Ga0182030, IMG submission 121299) | Permafrost microbial communities from Stordalen Mire, Sweden - 812S3M metaG (Illumina Assembly) | ecosystem: Environmental > Terrestrial > Soil > Wetlands > Permafrost | place: Sweden... | reverse complement strand
CCGACGTCGCGGGGACCCAGACGTTGTACACCTCCGTTGCACAGAACTAGCGTTGTCCTCACGGCACCGAGAGAAATTGAGATGCGCCCGTCGGACGTGGCAAGAACCTTATTGGCGTTCATCTGCGGCTAATAAAATTGTTTTCCTGAATCGGCGACTCGGCGCCCAGCGCGGCACTACCGCACCAATTTCAGAATCATTCCGGTATCGGTGGCCATCCACAGATGGTCGTCTTCGGCCGCCGCCAGTATGGTAGCCGTCGCTTCCGCCCGGTAATCCACCGGAATCGGGGCTCAACGTCCCTTGCACAGAACTAGCTAGCGTTGTCCTTACCGGCACCGAGAGAAATTGGAATGAGCCCGTTGGACGTGGCAAAAATAATGTTGGCCGCCGATGAACGCAGATGAGCGCCGATAAGAAAACGCCTTCTTTTATCTGCGTTTATCTGCGTTCATCGGCGGCTAATAAAATTTGTTTTTCCTGAATCGGTGGCGCAACTCCAACCGCGCGCTACCGCACCAATTTCAGAATCATTCCGGTATCGGTGGCCATCCACAGATGGTCGTCGTCGGCAGCCGCCAGCAGGGTAGCCGTCGCTTCCGCGTGGTAATCCACCGGGATCGGGGTCCAATGCTCGAGATCCTTACTGGTCATCACCCGCACCTTTTCGGGGATCACGCCACGCAATCGGCCGCGCAAGGCCGTGCCCGAGAGATAGGCCGTCCCGTCGGAAGCCAGCCAGATGTCGGTCACGTCCAATTTCGCGTCGCGGTAGACGGTATGAGCTTCCCCGCTGGGCCATTCGACCGAGATCACTTCGCTGGGATAACGGAAACTCCCGCTATATTTGAACAATTCCAGCCCGTTGCCCTCAGGGGTGAAACGGACGCGGGAAATCGTGCCGAAGTACTTGGTTGACGAAGGGATCCACTTGGCGCCGCCATCCGCGGTGACCAATGCATACGAAGGATGCGGAGATTCGCGCTGCCGCACTGCCGTGTCGGGGTCCATCCAATCGGGCAATAGCGGAGCGAATCGCTGAGGAGGAATATTCCAGCCGGTGATCAGCCCTTCGCGCGGCCCGGCAAAGGCGATCCAGGTATAAGAAGTGTACTTGATGTCTTCGCCCTCTTCCGCGGCCGCTGCTCCCAGTTGGATCCAGGTTTTGCCGCCATCGGTCGTCTCCAACGCCGTCTTCTTCGGCCCGACCGCCCAACCGTGAGTTTCGTCGATGAAATGGACGCGCAAGATCTCGGCTGGCAGTTTGGGGAGCTTGGTCCAGGCCCTGCCGGCTTCCACGGTCTGCCACAGGCCCTTGGAAGTCACCATCCATCCCAAATTCTCATTCAGAAAAAATAGCGAGACCGGCGCTTCCTTCAGGGGAACTGTCTGCCAATGAAGACCGCCATCGGCGGTGACCACCGACGTCGGGTCTTCCCGTCTTTCATTGCGGATCACGCCCACGGCAACGCCACGGCTGGCCGACGGAAACTGCATGTCGCAGATGACGAAGGTAGACTTGGCGCGGTCGTAAAAATACTGGGTTTGCCACTTCTGTGCGGCCAGCGGCGACGCGCCCATCGCCAGCAGCGACAGCCCGAAAATAGGCCGAGCGAACCTGGAACTCACCGTGCTCCTATTGTTTCATCGAAATGGGGCCGGAGGAAAGCACCAGTTCCACATGATTGGCAGTCTCTACCGCGGTGGGCTCCATGCGCGCCAGCACCAGCACGCAGCCGATCTGTTCGCCTACCGTGGTCAGCACTTCCATTTCGCCGCCGGTATGTTGATGCGGTACACGGTGCTGGACGTTCATCACGCCCACCACCCGGTTGCGGGCGATCAACGGCGCGGAGAGAAACGCCTCGAAAGTGTCTTCTTCCAGCTCGCCGAATTTCTTGAAGCGCGGGTCTTTGTACGCCTCGCGCGAAATGGCCAACAGGCGCCGCTCGCGCGCCACCCAGCCGGTCAAGCCCTCATTCGAGTGCATGCGTACTTTGCCGATGGTGGAGGGGTGCGGCGTATTGGAGGCGCATAGCACCAGGTCTTCGTTATCCAAGAGGTAGACCAGGCAGGAATCGCACTGCGTGAATTCGACGACCAGCGAAACCACGCCTTGCAGCACTTCCTGCAGGCTTAATTCGCGGACCATGAACCGGCTGATCTTCTGGAACAAGCGCAACTGCTGCTCGGTCCTCTGCAGGCGCAGTTCGAGATCTTTGGCTTTCGGCACGATCCTATTATAGCTATCGCCTTGGCTATACCCGGCGGCTCAGGTAAAATGTTCGACAAATGAGGGCGGCATCGGTTCTTCAGTGGCTTCTGGACGGCGATCCGGCGGTCCGCTGGCAGGCGTTGCGCGATTTGCAGGACGCGTCCGATCGGACAGTTCGCCGGGAACAGCGGCGGGTTGCCGAGGAAGGCTGGGGCGCGAGGCTTCTCGAACTGCAGGGTGCCGGCAGCGGGGAATCTTTCTGAATTGCCGCTGGGCCAGCGGCGTCTATACACCGAAGTGGACGTCTACCACGTACACCCTGCTCTTACTCCGTGCTTGTGGCTTGCCGCCGCGCCATCCACAAGCTCTGCGCGCTTGCAAGGTGCTGCTCGACGCCGGTTTCTGGGCGGATGGCGGCATCAATTTCTACGCACGCCGTTACAGTCGCAGCGAAACTTGTATCTCGAGCATGGTGCTGGCACTCGTCTCCTGGTTCCGGCTCGCGGACCCACGCGTCGACCAGCTCGCCCAGCACGTAATCGCCCAGCAAATGGCGGACGGCGGCTGGAATTGCCGCGCCACGGAAGGCTATGCCGGGGCTACTCATGGGTCATTTCATACCACGATCTCGGCGCTCGAGGGCTTGCTGGAGTACGAGCGATTCCGCCCGCACACTGCGCAGGCTGCGCGGGAGGCACAGGCTCGCGGGCGCGAATTCCTGCTGCTCCACCGGCTGTACAAATCGCATCGCACAGGCCTTGTAGTGAAATCGGCGATGACGCGGCTAGCCTTCCCGCCGCAATGGCACTTCGACATTCTGCGCGGCCTGGATTATTTCCGCGCGAGCGGCGCGGCGAGGGACGAGCGCCTGTCGGACGCGCTCGGACTCATCGAGAAGAAGCGGACCGCGGAGGGCACGTGGCTACTGGAGAATGTTTACTCTGGCAAGACGCACTTTACGATGGAAACGAAAGGACGGGCAAGCCGCTGGAATACGCTGCGGGCACTTCGTGTGCTGCGGTGGGCGGAGAGTGGGTAGGCTATCGTCAACAAGCGGCAACGCGGCGCGCAACTCTTCAGAGATTAGAGCTTCACACGAAGACTCCATTACTTCCCGGTGCGCCAGGCGACGATGTGGCTTTGAACTGCGCTCGCACCCATGTTGCGTGTCTCGATCAAGAGCTCAAAATGAGGAATGGAGCCGTCAGGGCGCCGGATCTGGTTTAAGAACGGCAGCAGTTGTGTGTCGTCGTCCAGGAAATCCATGGCTGCCTCCGTGCCGGACATCCCGGTCCCCTCGAGGAGCAGAGCATTGCCCTTGCCTTCAAGGTTCGGCAGATAAGCGATTACGCCAAAGGCGCGTCGCTGTGGATCGTTTCTGGAGGAGATCCAACCAGCGGGCTCGCCCTTCTGAGGGCTGCGATTCACGATGGCAAAGGTCTTTACATAATCATCCTTCAGCACGAAGTTCAGATTCGGCTCAAAGAGTTCGACCCAGGGGTTGGCCGTATAGGCCCCCAACAAAACCACGGTGCCTCTCTTGAGGTCGTTGGGCCGCAGGTCGCGGGCATAGCGGACAGCGACATCGCTTCCGAGTGTCCGGGCGCGATCCCGAATGGCGAGGATTGCCTGCAGATCCACGATGGAAGTATACCGGCGATTAGCCAGGTCGAGGAGCCAGTCCTGTTGCGATGCTGTTGGACTGGTTTGGGGTAGACCGTTCGGCTCGGAGCGGTATCCAGCCTCTAGATATTCCTTCAGGTCGATGTCTTTCGCCGACATGCCGTGGTAGAGCACCAAACCCGAATCCGGGGCCACGATCAGCGTGGGCTCATGACTCGTGAAAAGGCGGCTCCAAAACGGATGTACCCGGACAGCAGCGGGCAGCGGCGGCTGCTGACGATCGAGCACCCATAATGCCACCAACAGCAGGCCAAGCACCAGGCTCAGTCCCCAAGGCAGCCACCGCTGGCGCTGTGAATGGATAGGACGGGCATTCGGCACTCGCACAGTCGCGAAAGATGCTATCCCCGGCAGAGGAGACGCGGGGTCAATTACAGATTGGCTGGGAGCGGATGGGATTTGCGGCTCGAATACCGGCACATAGCCACCCCGGGGGATCACGATTCGTACGGGCTCGTCTAGACCCTCCTGTTGAAAGTACAGTTCCAGGCGCTTGCGCAACCGGCTTGCCTGGCTGCGCACAATTCCGTCCACCGCTGGATCGTAGTCCGGAGACCGGCCGAATACCTCCTGGCCGACCTTCTGCTCGTTGATCTCGCCCGCGCGTCCCTCGAACATCAAATCGCAGACGTACGTAAGCAATGTGGCCAGGCGCTCGCTGCGGGCGAAAGTTGGAGAATGCACGACGCGGTGTACTAACTCGCGCCGCCCCATGTCCGATTCAAGCCCGGGAGATGGAAAGGGCACGTCCTGCGCTCGACGCTCTGATTTCGCCACCATGCCCAGATCAAGTAGATCACGACCTGCAGCCGGATACATGAACATCAGGTAAATTTTTGATTACGCCCTGATTCCAACCGTACCAGTGGAGTACGAATGGGCCCTGTCCCTTTCAAGCGACGGAGTCCTCGACTCAACGTTACAAACCGCCTTTTCAGCGCATCACCCGCTGAGTCAGGACCCACGAACGCCAGGTAATCCATTCATTTCACAACGGTTCGGAAATGCATCTGTGAAGCATCGGTGAAATCCCTCAATACGCCCGTTCTGTTCTGGTATGTTGCTCATGGCGCACTGGTCCGGAAGCGCACGAGTGCCACGATAAGGAGACAAACTTGCAATATCCGCATGGTTCCGAGAAGTACTCAGGCAGAATCCTTTCTAACGGAATGCGTCCACTCATTGGCCTCATTCTGCTGACATGCTCCCCGGCTATGGCGCAGTTTACGGCGGGAGTACAGGGAAACGTGAAGGATGCGGCCGACGCCAACATGCCCAATGCGCAGATGGCGCTTCTCAATACCGCAACCAAGGTACGGCAGGTTGGCGCCAGCGATGCATCGGGCCTCTATCGCTTCACCAATCTCGGCCCCGGAGAGTACGAGATCTCGGCATCGGCAAAGGGCTTCCAGCCGGCCCAGGCGCGATTCACCCTCTCGGCTGGAGAGACTCGAGACGTTTCCCTAACCCTCAACGTCGAGAGCGATACGGCAAACATCGTGGTTACGGCGGAAGCGCCGCTTCTGGATGCCGCCGATAGCCGGGAACAACTGACGCTCCACGAGTCGGCCCTGGAGAGTCTGCCCTTGGCAACCCGGAATCCGATGTCGTTGCTGGGTCTTACGCCCGGAGTGACAGGGGTGCAGGCAGCCACGACGACCTTCAATCCGGAGACCACCAACCATTACAGCTCAGGCGGCCGGGGCGGCAACGTAAACACCTTCATTGTCGATGGACTGGATGTCGACAGCGACATTGGACAGGGTGTAAATAATCTGACTCCCAATGTCGACGCTCTCGCCGAGGTCAACGTCCAGACGAACACATATGCCGTCGACTACGGCAAGTCCAGTGGGATCGAAACCGTGATGTCGTCGCGCGCAGGAACGGCCGGGTATCACGGCTTCGCGAGCGGCTATTATGCGTATCAGGGGCTGCAGGCGAGGGGCGAGTACGGTGGGTCCACGGCGTCGTTCCATACCACGAATCTCTCCTTCGGCATTGGCGGCCCGATCGTTCCGCACCAACGCCTCTTCTTCTTCGCCACCCTGCAGCCGTACTACTCCTCCACTCCGAATGCCACCACGACGCTGGTTGGAGCACTTGCTCCCAACAACAGCAGCCTCACCTATGAGGACCCGGCGTTCGTAGCCTTTGCACAGCAGGTCAGGCCGAACACCTTGGAAACGTCTTTGTTCACGAAGTATCCGGTGAAAAACGCCGTGTTCCAATCGGCCCTGAATGCGCAGCAGGTGTTCGGCGCTCAAAACACCGCCGCCAATACCGGGTGCAATACGCCGGGCACCGACAATATTCCTTGCTCCACGCCGGTTCTCGATCGGGGTGTTTTCAACGCCCCTACACCCAATACGTCGTACCAATACAGCGGGCGTGTCGACAAGGTCTTCGACAGAGACCGTTTGTACGGGATTTTCTTTCGCAATACAATTGCCAGCCAGGCGCCAAGCCCCCGGCCGGATTTTGCCACCAGCAGCAATTTCTATACTTTCTCGCTGCAAGTCAATGAGACACATACCTTCTCCGCCCACCTGCTGAATGAGGCTTTCTTCGGTTACAACAGGATCGAAGGATATACACCGAACAAAGGCCTGTTCGATGTACCAGTCGTAAACATCACCGGGCTGGGTGTAGGTTTTGGCTCCCCCAATCCATATGAGGACTATATCCAGCACGGATTTCGCTGGAAGGACGCCGCTACTTACATTCATGGCCGGCACGCCTTCAAGGTCGGATATGAGGGCTGGCATGGAGACGATCTGGCATACTTTGCAGGCAGATACAGTCAGCCAATCTTCACTTATACGAATATCATCAATCTGATCAACGACAATCCATTCACGGAAACGAATATCGCATTCAATCCCGTAACGGGCCAACCCTTCGCCGACAACTATGGATACGCCAAAACGACAGGCGGGGCATTCGTTGAAGACACATGGAAGGTCACATCCAGGCTCACGGTGAACTATGGCATTCGCTACGACAACTTCGGGAATGCGTATCCCGCGCTCGCAGGAACGGTCTTAGCAAACTTTCATCCCGCGGCGACTTCCTCGTTCTCCGACAGCATCGCCAACGGCGTATTCAAGGCGGGAAGCCACACGTTCCCTCATGATCTGAACTGGATTTTTAGTCCGCGTGCTGGTTTTGCCTATGACCCGTGGGGTAAAGGACAGTGGGTTCTGCGGGGAGGCTTCGGCGTATACAGGGACGAGTACACTCTTGGAAACCAGGAGAACGGTCTGATTTCCAACCCGCCCGGGCCTGTCCGTCCGACGTTCAAAAACGATGGCTCGACAGCGGCGCCTGTCTTCGGATTTGGGACCCAGAATACTTATCCCTTTGGCTTCCCATACCCAGCGTTTGCCGGCAGCCCCCTCGATGCCAAAGGAGGGATCGTCGGCACGCAATTGACGACGACGGGCATCGATCCGAATCTGCGCTCACCGCACACGTTCAATTACACGCTTGCGATCGAGCGCTCTCTGGCGAAGAGACTGGTTGCCAGCGTCGGCTACCAGGGATCGCATTCCGGCGATCTGGTGACCAATGGAGGGAATCTCGCCGCTCACACCTACGGCACCGACGTGAATGCGTTTGCGGGCGACCTTCTGCAGCATCCCAGCTTCGCGGCCTCAGGAGCCTATAACGGAACCGGTATTCAGACACGGCTCAATACCAGCTTCGGCTCCATTACGTACGCCACGAACGGACCGAGAGCAAACTACAACGCCGTGACCCTCGCGGTAAAGGGACAGTTATCGAGGCGAGGTTTCCTCACCGCATCGTACACCCATGGGAAAGCGATGGACGATTGGCAGAGCTATTCAACCGCGGCGCCGCCATACGACCGCTACTACTCCACGTCGCCGTATAACGTGGCGAATGCATTCTCTCTGGGCTTCCACTATCAACTGCCGGGAGAATCGCTGCCGAACGCTCTTCTGCGGCGCGTTGCAGGCGGATGGAGCATTTCCGCAGTGGTCAATCTCCAGTCCGGCACCCCGTTCACTGTAACCAACACAAACCCGCTGGCGGTAAGCAAGATTGCAACGGACGGCGCGGCGATTACCTCTGCGAACTACTCCTCTGAGCTGGCCGCCGGCCATTTACAATATGCCGCAACCAGCGGAGACTATAACGCCGATGGGAATAACACCGACTATCCCAATGTCACAGCCTATACGCAGAAGCACAGCAACAGCGATTACGGCCTCGGTCACGGAATATTCCCGGTTTGCGCGGGTGGTGCACTACCCTGCGGTAATTTCACTCTTCCCGCCTTCGGCTCGGAGGGAAATGAGACTCCGAACCGGTTCCTGAATCCTGGTTACGCGGATACCGACCTCACGTTGAAGAAGGCGATACGGATCACGGAGCGCGTCGATCTCGAGTTGCGCCTCGATACCTTCAATCTCTTCAATCGGGTAAACTTCACGGCGGTCGATGCAAAGCTGCAGGACACCACATTCGGGCAGTCTACCAGCACCTACGCGCCGCGCAATATGCTTCTTGGGGCAAGAATCAACTTCTGAGCGGCTGCTTATTCGCACGGACGAGCCGATGGATCGACGGGTCAATGCCGTCGATCCATCGCTTCGCGGGGTGAATGCGTTTCCGCACTGCAAGTCCCGTATCGACTGACGCATTCCACTTACTTACCCTTCCGGGGGCCCTGTTCCGCTGGCAAGGGCGTGCGGTCGAACCACGATCGCTGAAAAGGGCTTCTGGGGCCGGCTCCGACAACCGTGTCAATCAGACTACTCTCTTCCTGCGCTACTTCTTCCCCGCTTCCCCGAGTTCAGCCATCACCCGTTGACAGTCCATCTGGAACGACGATAGCGGCACCGCCGTACGGTACTGCTTTCCACCTCTCATATAGAGCAACACCACATGGTCGGCCTTCAGGAACTTATCGAGGAGATTCAAGTTGCGACCTTTCTTCACCAGCCCCAGCGGGACACGTGCGGCACAAAACTTCTCATCGCAATCGGAGATATCCAGTCTCGTAGTCCCATCGGAATCGCTTTTGGCGGCCTTCGTGAACGCGATGGAAATGCCCTCGTCGCGCTGGGCGTTCGGGTCGACGTGGAAGGCGAAATAGGCCGGCTTCCGGGTCGACCGCTCGAACGCAACGTCAATCCCGACGTACTCGTGGAAGTCCGTCTTATCGGGCGGGTCCCCGGAGTCTCCCCGCAGGACTTCGGTTTGCATTAGGCAGCCCCGTTGCCGCGCAAGCCGTTTCCCATTTGACTACCGCTTCCGCCGCGCCCGGCAATTGAGACTGGCCGAGCGCTGCTATGGAGTACAGCGCAACGATCGGCAAACTCAGAAAAAATGCACATCGCGACATCGCCCCTCATTATAGGTCGCGACGGGCGCGCCTACCGAATCGCCACCGTGCCATTCACGCCGACCTCGTATGCCCCTCGGAATCTCCCACGATCCGCCACTTCCGCGCCATTTTCTCGTTTCAACACACGTTGGCCCCCTTGTCTCTGCCTGTTGTACATACATCGGTGACAACACATATCTGTATGTACTATTCTGTAATTGTGCTGCGGGTTGAATGGGACGAAACGAAAAACAAAATCAACCAGAGCAAGCACGATATCGACTTTGAGACGGCAAAACTCGTGTTCGATGATCCTTGCTGTATCGTCTTCATCGAACGGGTCACCGGCGGTGAGGAGCGATGGCATGCAATTGGCACGATTGAGAAATCTTCTCATCCTGGTGGTTGTTCATACGTATCGTGGTGAATACCCAAACGAAGTAGTGCGCATTATTTCCGCCCGTCCTGCGAGTCGCCATGAAAGGAAAATCTATGTCGAAGCTATCGGCTGAACAACGCAAGAAATTAGAAAAACTCGCGGCCAAACCGGATTCGGAGATCGACTTTTCCGACATCCCTGAAGTGCGAGAAATTCCCTCGGCTGCGGTAATCGGAAAGTTCTATCGGCCGCAGAAAACCGCTGTGACCATCCGTCTCGATGCCGATGTCGTCGCATGGCTGAAGGCCACTGCGCCGGAAGGCGAAGGATATCAGACACGGATCAACGCCTACCTGCGAGACCTGATGCAGCGTAACCGCCAGATGCAGCAGAGCCGCTAAACTATTCCCGCGAGAATCCCTCAAGAGCCCGTTGGCAACCAAGCCGGTGGTTCTTCTTGCGTCTGGACGTGACGCCCAGGCTGGCGGGAGTGGGGTCAGACGGCATCTCACTCGGGCTCACGCGTCTGAGTAGCCAACATACTCTATGGCGTAAAAGCCGACGGCGCCCGAGAAATTCTGCGCTGTCGCTGTTTCTATCCACTGTGGCGCTCGCGGCGAGCTTGGCCCCGGCACACTCCACCGAGCACCCGCCGTTAACATTTCACCTCCTTTGCCGTCCAATAGTTGGATAGCGGAACAAATCGTACCCGACGCGCGTCCTTCAGACAGACCCAATCGTGCCCAGAACTCCGCAATTTCGCCTCAGCGCCTCCTTCTGGGAGGCCGCCCGCATTGCCCTCGACTCCCTGCGAAAGAATAAACTCCGAAGTTTTCTCACGCTGCTGGGGATCATCCTCGCCACCACCACGCTGATTGCCGTCACCGCGT
>Ga0182030_10026371_pt1 | contig 10523 bp, 10 predicted proteins | sample 812S3MmetaG_FD_121299 | JGI IMG/M metagenome (GOLD analysis project Ga0182030, IMG submission 121299) | Permafrost microbial communities from Stordalen Mire, Sweden - 812S3M metaG (Illumina Assembly) | ecosystem: Environmental > Terrestrial > Soil > Wetlands > Permafrost | place: Sweden... | reverse complement strand
GAGAATTATTCTCCGCTACTACAGGGAGCCCCGCAACGCCACACAGATCAACAAATCCAGCATGGAGACCGCCGCGTAGAGCGATCAGAGAACCTGGCACTGTCCAGCTCCCAATAGCCGCGCGGAATATTGAAGGCGTCAAGAATCGCCCCGTCGATGCTCGCGGGATTTCGATCTTTACGAGGAAACGAATACTCGGGAACAACGGTCCAGCCGTACTGGCGAGAGCAGTTTTTGAGAAGGTCTTCGAATGCGCCGCGGATGTTGCCCTCTTTATCGAAGTGGGCACGGGAAAATTGCTCGACCGTAGCGTAGTACTTCTGTACAGCTGCGCTCGATGGTTTTAAATTCAAGTTACTCAAAATGCTGCCTCCTCAAAAAAACTAGTTCCAATTCAGTATTGGCGAAATGACCCCGTAACGACACCAAAGATTTCCATCGATTCCACGGGGCGGATGTCCTTGTATTCCTTATTGCCGGCCTTGAGGTAAAAACCGTCGTCATCACGGACCAGGAATTTGACAGTGTAATCTTGACCGGTGGCAGCAACTACGATGTCACCGACTTTGGCCTGTGCCCCCTTCTGAACGACGACATAGTCGCCGGACATAATGCCGGCTTCAATCATCGATTCTCCGCGAACCTTTAAGATCACAGTTTGCGATGGCATGCCTACAAGGCGCTCGACAATGTTGCAGCGTTCTCCCCGTATCTCGAAGGCGGGAAGGTGGTTGATGGCCTGAATCGTCCCAACCTGAGGGTATTCAAAGAAACGGTCCCCCGGGCACAGGCGACGATCCGGCGTAGAGGTTAGGTATCCGGCTGTCTTGAGCCTGCTAGTCAGGCCCGCCACGGCCGCAGTCGAACGAAAGCCAAGCATCTTCGATATCCCACTAAAAGACGGCATAACCCCGTGCCGGGCGTAGTAGTCCCGCAGCTTGGCCAGGTGTTCAGAATCCCGGTTCCTCACACTTGGAATTGTACGCGAGCATTTACTCACTTTGCGCGTGTAAGTTGATGAGTTTCTATCTTAAGTAACGTTGCATGGTGAAGGAATGCTCACTATGATCAGCATATTGAAAGGGGCTCTTTATGAGAATACTGCCGATCTGCAAACGGAAGATGATCGCAAACTTGCTGGTGGAGGGGGTTTCGGTTCGTTCGATATCGAGGCTAACCGGCAATTCGAAGACTACCATTCTCAAGCTTTTGAACGATTTAGGAACGGCGTGCGCCGTCTCACACGACGCTCGCGTGCGGAATCTGAAGCCCAGGCGGCTACAGGCCGACGAGATCTGAAGCTTCGTTGGCTGTAAGCAGAAGAACGCTTCGTCATCTCAGAAGGCTAACGGATGGGGTGACGTCTGGACTTGGGTGGCAATCGACGCCGACACCAAACTGATCGTGTCATACCTGGTGGGCACCAGAGATGCCGCCTCCGCAAAAGAATTCATTGCGGATTGCTCCAGCCGCGTAATAAGCCGCCTCCAGTTCACCACGGACGCCCTTCGCTTATACCCAGATGCTGTCGAAGAAGCCTTCGGATCCGACATTGACTACGCGCAACTTCAGAAGATTTACGGAGCGCCTTCAGACGAGGAACAGCGCCGGTATTCTCCTGGCCGCGTGATCGGCGCGGACATGAAGACCGTCACTGGTAACCCAGACCCAGCCTACGTTAGCACGTCCTATATCGAGCGGGAGAACCTGAGCATGAGGATGATGATGCGGCGGTACACAAGGCTTACCAACGCATTCAGCAAGAAGCTTGAAAACCATGCAAACTCGGTGGCTCTCTACGTGATGTACTACAACTTCTGCCGGGTCCATCAGACGTTGCGAGTAACGCCGGCTATGCAAGCTGGCCTGAGCACATCGATATGGGACTTGGAGCATCTCCTGGTGATGATCCCAAAGCCTGTTGTTCGTGTGAACCTTGTAGACCGCGAGATCTTGCGCCGAGCACTTGCTTAATACGCTTGTGCCCATGGCACGGCGTTCGACAGGCACCTGGCAAACCGACCATTAGGGAAATCCAAAGCTACCCATTCTGACCCTCTAATCGAGGAAGGGTAGACCTATTAGGCCGGTTTACCTTTATCGTGGACTCGGTCCTTGCCGATAGTTAGGGAATGTGCCTGCTAGAACTAAGACAGTTGCAACCGGAGATTCGATCAAGGGTTGCGAGCATGCTGGTTGAGGGCAATTCAATCAGGGGAATCGAGCGGATGACGGGCGTATCGAAGACGGCTATCCTCAAGCTTGTTGCTGACTTGGGAACCACCTGTGCTGACTATCACAATAAGCACGTGCGTAACCTCAAGCCGAAACGGCTAGAAGTCGACGAAATTTGGAGCTACGTAGGGTGCAAGCAAAAGAACGCCGATGTGGCTAAATTAGCTAAAGGGTGCGGCGATGCCTGGACTTGGGTCGCATTTGACCCGGATACCAAGCTCGTCATATCGTACGCCGTCAACAAGCGAGATGAGCCAACGGCAACGCGATTCCTGGCGGATTGCGCCAGCCGGATTGCTAGCCGAGTCCAGATGACTACCGACGGCTTGAGGCTCTACCCAGAGGCAATAGAGAAGGCCTTTGGATGCGACATCGACTACGTAATGCTACGAAAGTTCGAAGTTCCACAGAACGCTGGCCATCAAAATACTTCCTCCGGGAACAAGAAGATATCCATTCGAAGTGTAATTTCGGGCAATCCTGATCTAGCCTATGCGACCACGTCTCACGTGGAGAGGCAAAACCTCAATATGAGGATGGCAATGAGGCGGTTCATCAGAAAGACAAACGGCTTCAGCAAAACACTCGAACAGCATAGGAACGCAGTAGCTTTGAACTTCATGTATTACAACTTTTGCTGGCAACACAAGTCGCTCCGCGTATCGCCGGCAATGGAGGCAGGCCTTACAAAGCACATTTGGGATATGGACGAGGTCGTCGCCCTTGTCCCGAAGCCTGTGATCGGGCCTTCTCTCAAAGACCGGGATATCTTGTTAAGCGCACTTGCAAAGTTGGAACTCTCGTAGTGGCACCAAAATAGGTGATCAGGTGAAGTTGGGCCAGCCGCTCAGTAGGCATGTTTTATGCCATACTTCGCCTGTGGAAATCCAAAGTAGCCCACTACCCAGTTTTCCCACCCCCCAAAGGCGCGCCCCACTGTCCATTTGCGAACGGAACTTTTCAATTCCGAACAGAACGGCCAGGGCCTTCGCCGCCCATTTTCATTCACGACTCTTAGAATCAATAACTTGACGAATTCCCGATTTGGCCCCTGAAGTGCGCTTACTCTGGATGTAGCTCCATCGGCAAATCGCCATTTTTTCGGAGGCTTTCTTGCAAACCTTGCTCCAGGACCTCGAATACGCTGTCCGCCAGTTGTGGAAGTCCCCAGGCTTCACCATCACAGCCGTGCTCACCCTGGCCATTGGCATCGGCGTGAATACGGCGGGCTTCAGCATCATGGACGCGGTGGTCTTGCGTCCCCTGGCAGTGCCTGAACTGAATCAGGTGGTGACCGTCTCCGAGCAGAAGAATCACGCCGACAATCAGCAGGCTGCCTTGGCGAATTTTGCCGACTGGCAGCGGCAGAGCCGGTCCTTTGAAGAAATAGCCGTGCGCAGTGACGCCAGCATGAGCCTGACCGGAGCCGGCGATGCCGCTCACGTGCACGCGGAGTTTACCTCACCATCCTTTTTCAGCGTGATGCGGACAAGCGCGTTCAAAGGGCGCGTGTTCGATCAAAGCGAGACTCAACCCGGCAGGAACAGCGTTGCGGTTCTGAGTTACCCCTTTTGGAGATCGCATTTCGGCTCCGATGCCGCGGTGGTGGGACGGCAGATTGAGCTGGATCAGCGCGCACACACTGTGATCGGCGTGATGCCGAAGACCATGCAGTACCCCTCGACGGCGGATTTCTTTCTACCGTTTGCGCCAACCGACGCGCAGCTCAACAATCGCAGCGCGCACGATTATCTTGTGATCGGCCGTCTGCGCAAAGGGGTTACCCAGGGCCAGGCGCAAGCCGAGTTGAATACGATCGCGGACCACTTGTCGCAAGCGTATCCGGCAACGAACCAGGGGTGGTCGGTGAAGGTCGACTCTCTTCTGGCCGGCATCAACGGCGATTTTACGAATCTCTATTTCAGTCTGGTGCAGGGCGCCACATTCTTTGTCTTGCTGGTGGTCTGTGCCAATATTGCCAATCTGCAATTCGCGCGCGGCATCGCCCGCCGTCCTGAGATTGCCATGCGCACCGCGCTGGGCGCGAGCCGCTGGCGCCTGCTGCGCCAGTTGCTCACTGAGAACATTCTGCTGGGGCTGATCGGTGGCGCGGGCGGGCTGCTGTTCGCCGCGGCCGATATGCACATCAGCGAAATCTCCATGCCGGAGCGGGTTGCCCGCTTCATGGCAGGCTGGTCCAATATCTCGCTGAACGGCCGCGCGCTTGCGTACTCACTTCTTCTCGCCGTTGTCGCGGGCATCGTCTCGGGGTTCGCTCCGGCGCTGGAAGCATTGCGCATCAATCTGGTGGAGCAACTGAAGTCAGGCTCGCGGGCCGTTGTGGGTACGGGCCGAGGCAGCAAGCTGAGAAACATTCTGGCGGTTGCGCAGATTTCCCTCGCTGTTGCCCTGGTAATCGGCGCGGCTCTCATGTGCAAGGGCATGTTGGCGATGCTTCACATGGCTGACCGGTACCAGCCGGCGCAGACGCTCACCTTCAACGTCAACCTGCCTGTTGCGCGCTACGATACCCCGGCGAAGCTGGCGGCTTGGTACGACCAGAGTCTTGCCAGGCTGCGCACGCTGCCGGGCGTGGAGCATGCCGAGGTGACCAATGCTCTGCCCAACAGCGATTGGGGCTGGGTTGACGATTGCCAGATCGAGAATCGCCCCCAGACAACCGGCAACTCCCCCAGCGCGCTGCGGCTGCCGGTGAGCGCGGGATACTTCGGCGCTTTCCAAATCCCCATCGTGGATGGACGCAGCTTCAGCCAGAGCGACGACCTTCACTCGCGGCGTGTGGCCATTGTGAGCCGCGGGTTTGTTGCACGCTATTTCCCCGGCGAAAGCCCGCTGGGGCATCGCATTCGCATGGTAACCGGGAGCCCGGACGAGACTCCGTGGATGACGATTGTCGGCGTCGCTGAAGAAACGAATTATTTCCTGTGGCTGAAGGACCGGCCAGCCGCGGTGTATGCGGATGTGGCGCAGTTGCCGCCTCCCGGCATGACCTACGCGATTAAAACGAAGGGCAATCCCCTGGCGATTGCCTCGGCGGCGAGGAAGGCGCTCGCGGCGCTTGACCCCGCATTGCCGCTCGATGCGATGCAAACCTACGCAGAGTTCATCCACGAAAACATGACCGGCATGTTTTATGTGGCGGCGATGCTTGGTTTCGATGCGCTTGTCGCTCTGCTGCTGGCAGCCATCGGCATCTTCGGCGTGATGGCCAACCTGGTCGGCGAGCGGACCCGCGAAATCGGCGTGCGCCTGGCCATGGGCGCCCGCCGCGAGGACGTATTGCGGATGATTCTGCGCCGCGCCGGTTGGCTCACGGGCATTGGGGTATGCACCGGCCTTTTGCTGGCGTTTGGACTGGCGCATGGCGTCGCCAACCTGCTCTACGAAGTCAGCCCCAACGATCCTGTGATCTTTGCAACCATTACGGCTGCGATTTCCGCCATTGCACTGCTGGCAAGCTGGCTCCCTGCGCGGCGGGCAGCGCGCATCGATCCCATGGTCGCCCTGCGCGACGAGTAGAAACGAGCCCATTGGGCCATGGAAGAACTCCTCCGATTGAGACTCCATTGCCTGCCGTGGACGCGGATTCCGCCGCGCTCAGGCGCCCTGCCAGGGGCCGTCGGGCCGTCGTTTTGGAGGCACCTTGCCGAAAAAATGATCCATGTGCTCGCAATTCTCCACGGAGCTCAGGAGTGGCCCGATTCTTTCTAACCGCGGAACTCCCCACCGGGCCGTTTCGTAAGGTATCTTTCCATCAGCACAATTCTGCACTCGGAATGCTTGTCAGATTTCAAGGAGACTCCATGGAGCCAGAGATTCAGCCCACTCTGCCGGAAGCGCCCCCCGCCGAGCCCGCGCCGGAGGCAGCCCTCACTCCCGAACCCGTTCCCATCGCCCCCGATCCCTGGGAAACGCGCGCCGTACGCTGGGTGTTCCTGGGCGGCCAGGGCCTGCGCGCCGGCTGGTCGGTGCTGGCTTTTGTCCTCCTGCTCTCCCTCTTTGGCTTCGTGGTGGGATTTGCGTTTTTCAAGCTTCATCTTGTCGACCAGAAAAACCATTTCACGGCCACTGCCGCCCTCTTCGGCGAGCTGATCCCGTTCCTCGGCATGGTGGGCGCAGCGGCGATCATGGCGCTCATCGAGCGCCGCCGCAGCCTCCTGGCCTTCAATCTCACTGGCCCCCGCCGCTCGTTCCACTTTTTCGAGGGTCTGGCCGCGGGGTTTGCGGCGCTCTCGCTGCTGGTGGGAGCCATGGCCTGGGGCGGATGGCTCCATTTCGGCCCCATCGCGCTCTCCGGCGGGCAAATCTTCAACTATGCCGCGCTCTGGGGAGGCGCCTTCCTGCTGGTGGGCTGCGTCGAGGAGGGCATCTTCCGCTGCTACCTCCAGTTCACCCTCACCCGCGGCATCAACTTCTGGTGGGCGCTAGGCACCGTAGCCGTCATTTGCCTGCGCCTGCTCCTCAGCGCCAAGGGCAACGGCATCTGGGGCGTCTATATCATCGCGCTGCTGGGCCTGGTTCCCTGCCTGCTGCTGCACTTGAACAAGGCCGAGGGCTCCAGCTTCTGGCAGGCCGCCTGGGTCACCTCCACCCTCTTCGGCTTCATCCACACCGGCAACAACGGCGAGAACTGGATCGGCATCTTCGCCGCCGCGGCCATCGGGTTTGTCTTCGTTGTCAGCATCCGGGTCACCGGCTCGGCCTGGTGGGCCATCGGCTGCCACGCCGCCTGGGACTGGGCCGAGACCTACTTCTACGGCACCGCCGACAGCGGTATGGTCGCGCAGGGCCATTACCTGACCGCCACCCCTGCGGGCAACGCGCTGTGGAGCGGCGGCGCCGACGGCCCCGAAGGCAGCCTGCTCGTCATTGCGGTCATCCTGCTCCTGCTCGTCGCCCTGCTCGTCCTCTACGGCCGCGCCAGGCACGCGCCAGTCCCCGCCCCGGCCGCGGAGTTGGCCGCCTGATAACTCCATGCGTCTCTGGCTCAACCGTACCGGCGAAGTCTCCCTGCGCGAGCAGTTGATCACCCAGGTGGTCCTCGCCATCCTGTGCAAGGAATTGCTCCCCGGCCAGCGCTTGCCCAGCACCCGCGATCTGGCGCGGCGCTTCAACATCCACGCCAACACCGCCAGCGCCGCCTACCGCGAGCTGGAACGCGAAGGCTGGCTCGAATTCCGCCATGGCAGCGGCGTCTATGTCCGCGCCACCCGGCCTTCCGCGCCGCTCTCGCCGGAGATTGCCGCCGAGTTTGCCGTCGACCAGCTGATCGGCAACCTGATGGCCAACGCGCGCAAGCTGGGAGCGCCGGAGTTGCTGGTGCGGGAGCGGCTGCGCCGCTGGCTGGCGCTCACGCCGCCGTCCAGATGGTTGGTGATTGACCCGGACCCGGAACTGCGCCGCATCGTAATTCACGAGATGGAGCAGGCATTGGCGCTGCCCATTGCCGGATGCGCCCCCGAAGAATGCGCGCAGCCCGGATTGCTGGAAGGGTCAATGCCTGTGACCGTGCCCAGCAAGGCCGCGGCGGTGCGCAAGCTGCTGCCTGCAGGAATCGAGCTGACCGTGCTCGAGGTGCATCCGGTCTCGCTTGAGCTTCTGGCGCATTTGCAGCGTTATCTGCCTGAGCACGCTGGAGAGCTGGTGGGCATCGCCTCGCGATGGACGGAGTTTCAGCGCATTGCCCAGACGCTGCTGATTGCCGCCGGACTCTCGCCGGAGAGCCTGCTGGTGCGCGACGCAAAGCAGCCCGGTTGGAAGCGCGGGCTGGAAGCGGCCTCGGGCGTGGTCTGCGATGCGGTCACCGCGCTGGAGTTGCCGAAGGGGGCCTTCCCGCTGCGCTTCACGCTACTCGACGGGCCGACGTTGGCCGCGTTGCGCAAACAGGAAGAACAGCATTTCCTTTCCGCCTGAGTATTGGGACACTTGCGAAACTGTCCCAATCGGCTCCCAGCCCCGCCCGCCGCAATCCTAACATCGGTCCTTGTAACGCCAGGCAAGGAGTTCCGATGATCCGTTCAATGATTCAAGCCGTTCTCTGTTTCCTCCTTTGTTCGCAGCTGGTGGCGCAGCAGGTTATGGTTCCAGCCTCGGCATCCCATGCGCCGCAGCCCTCCGCGCCTGCTCCGGCTGCAACCGCACCCCATGCATTGTCGGAGTTTGTCACCATCCCCAAGAGCACTGATATCTCACTAGTCACATTGGAGTCTGTCTCGTCGGCTACGGCGACCAAAGGCCAGTTAGTTCGACTAAGAGTTGAACATAGCGTTATGGCCGATGGGCTGGTTGTGATTCCGAAAGGCACGCTCGCAACCGGAGAAGTTACAGACTTGCGCAGTGTTGCCGCGGGAAAGCAGAGCGGCTTCATACGGATAAGACCAGTGTCTCTGACGCTGGGCAATGGGATGCAGGCCAAACTGCGGGAGTTCCCGCCTGACGACGCCCAATGCGGCGACCTCGACCTGGGCTCGTGCTGGGTCGGTTATACCCTCCTCGTGCCAATCTCCCTGGTTTTCTTGATTCAAATTGCGATCGACAACCACCATGAAAAACGACAAATACACAAGGGCGAAGACAGAACAAGAGATGCCTGTTCCCGCGTGGAGGGATTTACAACGAAGCGGATCATTCTCCGGAGGACCGATCTGCAGGCCGCCAATTCTCCGGGCGCGAATGCCGCCGCTGACGCTCCATGTCGTTTGCTGAATTGATATCGCTTGATTGGGTCGGAGCGGAGAAGAGAATGGCGAAAAGCAAAAGCAGGTCCCTCGACTCGCTCCGCTCGCTCAGGATGACAAGTTGTTTAGGTCGAGGTTCGTGGATTCCCACCCTAGGCGCAAAAACAAAGACGCGGCGAGAGCCTGCCCCTGAGCCTGCCGAAGGGGGTGGGACACCCGGCAAGCACATTAAAAGAGGAGTCGTCATGATGCGAAAGTTGCTTCAAGCCATTCTCTGCATCATCCTTTGCCCGCTGCTGGCGGCGCGGCAAGTTGCCAGCAGCGGGCAGGGCCCAGTTGGGCCCGAATCTCATCCCGCGGCACAATCGAAGGGCGCAACAATCAATCTTCGCCGTGGGAACACAGTTTCTTTAATCCGACTGGAAACCATTTCTTCCGCGACGGCGCAAGTGGGTCAGAGAGTACGATTTGCCGTTTCGGAGGATGTGAAAGTCGACGGAGTGATCGTCATTCCAAAAGGCACATCGGCATCGACCGTCGTCACTTATGTGCGCAAAGCGATCGGTGGGAAACGTAACGGAATAGTCGAGGACGGACCACCCAGCCTCATCCTTCCCGACGGTTCTTCAATACAGCTTCGCAATATTATCCCTCCTGACTCAGATGCTCCAGGCCCCATTGTCATACTGTTCGTAGTACTGTTAATAGGCTCCTTGCCATACTTGTTCAGTAATATGTTCAAGGCAAAGCATCCCGCGCCCAAACGGGGAAACGATGAAATATTGCCGCAGTGTGGGCAGTCGTGGGAAGTTGCAACGACGAAAAAAGTACGCATCAACCTTGCCATTTTAAACAAAATTCAACTGTCGCCCCCCACAGTTGACATTGACTCCATTTGTCCCGCGCGAGCAAGATGAGCACTTTCACTTGATCCCCTGGTTCCGCAGCCGTAATAGGAGTTTGCATCGTGTCCGATAGTTGAATCCTCATCGAAAGGCTCCTGCGCATCGAAGCCCTCGGCGTTATTCTGTTGTTAACCAATGGCTGACACGAGTTCCGCAGATCAGACGCTCCCACTGAACGCAGCTTCCATTCCCCGCCGCCGCAAACGCCGCTGGCCGCGGATTCTGCTCTCGTTCGTCGCAGGCCTGCTGGCGCTCGTGTTGCTGGCCGCGGCCGCAGGCGTGCTGTGGCTTCGTTCGGCGGAAAAGGCTGCGCTGCCCGTGCTCGATGGCGACATTCACCTTACTGGAATCGCGGGGGCCGGCCTCTCTGCGCCCGTAACCGTCCGCCGCGACGCCCACGGCGTGCCCCACATCGACGCGGCCACCCAGGACGACCTCTTCCTGGCCCAGGGCTATGTAACCGCCCAGGACCGCTTGTGGCAGATGGACGCCTCCCGCCGCAACGCCAACGGCGAGCTCGCGGAGATCCTCGGCCCCTCGCTCGTCAGGCACGACAAGGCCCAGCGCGTCTTTCAATTTCGCTTGACGGCCCGGCGCATCTACTCGAACCTGCCATGGGCCGACCGCGCCCGCCTTGACGACTACGCCCGCGGCGTCAACCTCTTCATCGCCCAGCACCCTGATT
>Ga0182030_10026370_pt1 | contig 10523 bp, 11 predicted proteins | sample 812S3MmetaG_FD_121299 | JGI IMG/M metagenome (GOLD analysis project Ga0182030, IMG submission 121299) | Permafrost microbial communities from Stordalen Mire, Sweden - 812S3M metaG (Illumina Assembly) | ecosystem: Environmental > Terrestrial > Soil > Wetlands > Permafrost | place: Sweden... | reverse complement strand
TCCTCGCCATTCTGTCTTCTTAGTGGGGCCAGGCTTTCAGCCTGCCGCCGGGCTTCCGCCCGGCGAATTTCCCCTTTGCTAAACTGGCCTTCGCCTGATCTGATATAAACCATGACGCCGCTCATCTCGCGATTGCCACAAGGATTCGCCGCCGCCGTCCTTCCGATCACTGCCTCCACGATCACCACCGATACTCACGGCCTCACCGCGGGCGAAGTCGAAATTCCGACCGACGACACCAACATTCCCGCGTATCGAGCGAGGCCCTCGGGCGGCACGGCCTTCCCCACCGTTCTCGTGGTGCAGGAAATCTTCGGCATCCATGAACACATCAAGGATCTCTGCCGCCGCCTCGCCAAAGAAGGCTACTTCGCCGTTGCGCCTTATCTCTACGCGCGCGAAGGCGAGGTCGCTGGCATGACGGACATTCAGGAGCTCTACGCCAAAGTCGTGTCGCGTGTGCCTGACGCCCAGGTAATGAGCGACCTCGATGCCACGGTGGACTGGGCGGCGCGCGACGGCGCTGACACCAAGCGCCTCGCGGCCACCGGGTTCTGCTGGGGCGGACGGGTGGTGTGGCTCTATGCCGCATACAGCACGCAGCTCAGGGCGGGCGCGGCATGGTATGGCCGTCTGGCCCCGCCCGCCACCGAACTGCAGCCGAAGGCGCCCGTCGATATCGCCGAAGATCTCAAAGTGCCGGTCATCGGCTTCTACGGTGGACAGGACGCCGGCATCCCTCTCGCTCACGTCGAACAGATGCGGGCCGCGCTCGCCGCCGTGGGCAAGCCCGACAACATCCACGTCTACCCCGCCGCGCAGCACGGCTTCAACGCCGACTATCGCCCCAGCTACGATCCCGTCGCCGCCCGCGATGCCTGGGGAAAGATGCTCGACTTCTTTCGCGATCACGGCGTCTCGCCTCAAGCCTGACTGACTGCCTGCCTTTCTGAACCGTGCGCGTTAGCAAGCGGCAACGCGAACTGCCGCAACCAGGTACCGGTGATCCTGGCAGACGATCGCTTTTTGTAGTCCGCCGGCACGGTCTGCACGGTCCCGTACACCCGGTCGTGCTCAAAGTCGTCGCCTGAAGGGGTACACGCAAAATGCCCGGATCGCGAAGATCCGGTGCCCTCCCATCCGCCCCTGATAAAATTGGCCTTCGCATTCCTTATGAGAACTCTTCCCCTCCTTGCCATCACTGCCTTCTTTCTTGGCGCCTGTTCCGCCGGCGCGCAGAAGCCGACTAACGAGAAAGCTCCCGAAGTCTTCCGCGTAAATCTCGACACCTCGCGTGGACCCGTCGTCATCGAAGTCACGCGCGCCAATGCCCCCAACGGCGCCGATCGCTTCTACAATCTGGTCAAAGCGAAGTTCTACGACGGCGCGCGCTTCTTTCGTGTCATCCCCGGCTTCATGGCCCAGTTCGGCATCGCCGCCGATTCTGCCGTGACAAAAGCCTGGGACGCGCCGATCGAAGACGACCCTGTGAAAACCAGCAACATCCGCGGCGCCGTCACCTTCGCGCAGACCTCCGCGCCCAATTCGCGTACCGCGCAGCTGTTCATCAACTACGGCAACAACAGCCGTCTCGACAGCCAGCGTTTTGCGCCGTTCGGCAAAGTCATCAGCGGTATGGAGAACGTCGATCAGATTTACTCCGGCTACGGTGAAATGCCGGATCAGTCGCAGATCGAGTCCGACGGCAACGCTTACCTCGACAGGCAATTCCCGAAGCTCGACTACATCAAGACCGCGCGCATCGTCGAATAATCGGCACCCGCCGGTTTTCCCTGTCGAGATTTCGCCAGCTTACCGCAGCGCTCCAGGAGAGCACTGATAGTCTTCATCAAAATCTTTGTTGCAACTTTTGGCCCCTCTCGTGCACTTAAACAGTGGATGGAGAATTCAGCGGTTCACTCATTGTCCGGTCCCGACATCGAGGCCCTTCGCAACGAAGCCCTGCTGGCGGGAGCTGTAGACCCTACAACCCTGCGTTTCCGCGTAGTTGAATACGATCGCTACAGCGGCGAACTCATCGGCGTGCCAATTCAGGACATTACATTTGTCGACGCTGTGGAAAAAACCGCTCGCCTGATCGCGAGCCGCGCGGATTCTCACTTTTGCCTCGACCCCGTCGGATACATCCAATAGTTAACGCTGTCGATAGTTAACAGTATCTGCCCGATACACTGATATGCGTGTCGGCCCTGACATTCCCTGATGCACGCGCCACCGTCATTCGCGCAGTTCTTGCCGCGCGCATTCCGCCTGTCACCGAAACCGTCCTGTTAGAAGACTCCCCAGGGCGCATTCTCGCAGAAGCCATTCTCGCCGATCGCGACTATCCTCCTTTTGACCGCGCCATGCGCGATGGGTTCGCCGTGCGCTCCGTTGACGTGCCCGGCCGTCTTCGTATCGTTGGCGAGGTGCGCGCCGGCGAACGCTTCCGCAGCGATCTGCAGCCCGGCGAAGCCATCGAAATCATGACCGGCGCTCCCGTGCCCGCCGGCGCCGACGCCGTCATCATGGTGGAACACACCACGCGGGATAACGATGGCTCGGTTGCCACCGATCGCGCCGCCGCCGCGGGTTCCAACATCGCCCCCGCTGCCTGCGAAGCGCGCGAAGGCACTGCCGTTCTGCGCGCCGGCGACCGTATCGATCATTCTTCCATCGCCTGGCTTGCCACCACCGGCCACCCGTTTGTTTCAGTCTTCGTCCGGCCGCGCGTGGCGATCCTCGCCACTGGCGACGAAATCGTTGCCGTCAGCCACACGCCCGCGTCGCATCAGATCCGCAACTCGAACAGTTACTCGCTGGCCGCGCAGGTGCGCCGCGCCGGCGGCGACCCGATCATTCTCCCGGTCGCGCGCGATGACAAACAAGCTACCGCCCACCTCATCGCGCAGGGACTCGAAGCGGACCTGCTTCTTCTCTCCGGCGGCGTCTCCGCCGGCAAGTACGATTTCGTCGAAGCCGCCCTCGCCGGATTTGGCGCGGAATTCTTTTTCGACCGCATCCTCATCCAACCCGGCCAGCCACTCGTATTCGGTAGAGCGCAACACAAATTTTTTTTCGGGCTCCCGGGCAATCCTGCCTCGACGATGGTCACCTTCGAACTCTTCGGCCGCGCCGCGCTTGAACTGCTCGCGGGGGCCAACGCGGCACCTCTTCCAATGACGCTCGCACGCCTCACTCGCCCGTTCCGCCATAAGACCGGCCTCACGCGGTTTCTGCCTGCCTGGCTCTGTACAAATGAGCCCGCGTGCGCCGAAGTCACACCTGTCGACTGGCAGGGCTCTGGCGACATACCGTCGCTCTGCCGCGCCAATGCCTTTCTGGTGGCCGATGCCAACCAGGCCGATTACGCTGCCGGCGATCTGATCCCGGTTCTACTGAAATGAGCAAACTCTCTCACTACGATTCCGCCGGACAGGCCCGCATGGTCGATGTCGGCGGCAAATCCGTCACCACCCGCACCGCCCGCGCCCACGCGTTCGTTCGCATGAGCCCCGCCGTTCTCGACGCACTTCCCTCCAACCCCAAAGGCAATCCGCTCGAAGTGGCCCGCGTGGCCGGCGTGATGGCCGCCAAGAAGACCGCCGAGTTGATTCCGCTCTGCCATTCCCTGCCCCTCTCGCATGCCGATGTCGAGATCACCGTGGAATCCGGCGGCGTGCGCATCGTCGCCTCCGCCTCCACTGCCGGGCAGACGGGTGTCGAAATGGAGGCTCTAACCGCCGCCTCGGTCGCCGCGCTCACCGTCTACGACATGACGAAAGCGCTCGACAAGCGCATCGAAATCCAGGACATCTACCTGCTCGAAAAAACCGGCGGCAAGAGCGGAGATTTCAAGAGGTGACCGCTGCCGTCCTGACCATCAGCGACGGAGCCCACCAGGGCACGCGCACCGACAAATCCGGGCCCGCCGTCGCCGCACATCTCGAAGCCGCCGGCTTCACCGTGGTCGAGCGCCGCATCGTTCCCGACGAACGAGACGAAATAGCGTCTCACCTGCGCACTATCGCGGACCTGCGTCTCGCCCGCGCCATCTTCACCACCGGCGGCACCGGCTGCGCCCTCCGCGACGTCACCCCCGAAGCCACGCGTGATGTCATCGATCGTGAAATCCCCGGCTTCGGCGAAGTGATGCGCGCCACCGGCCTCAAATCCACGCGTTTCGCCCCGCTGTCGCGCGCCCTCGCCGGCAGCCGCGGATCCGTCCTCATCGTCAATCTTCCCGGGTCCCCGCGCGGCGCGGTGGAGTCTTTGGATGCTATTTTGGAATTGGTTCCGCACGTGCTTGACTTGCTGTCTGGTAAAACCGAGCACTCAGACAATGCCGTACGAGAAACCAAGGAGACTTAGCATGTTCCGCACAAAGGCGCTTCGGGTCGCGATTCCCGCTGTTGTTCTCATTGGTGCGGGGGCCCTGGTCCTCGCCCAGGCGCCGCAAACTGCGTCTCAGAACTCTGACGACACCCCCGAGACTGCGTTCAGAACGTCCACCTTCAACATTGTCGCCCCCACGCTCGTCACCGACAAAGCCGGCAACATCATCGACGGCCTGCAGCCTCACCAGTTCCACCTCTTCGACAACAGGAAGGAACAGAACATCCAGGTCGACGTCACCTTTCTGCCGATCTCGATGGTCGTCGCCGTGGAAGCGTCGGTACGCATGGACGGCACGATTCTGAATCAGCTCAAAAAACTCGGCACACTGATCCCGGAGGTCGCCGGCGATCACGGTGAAGTTGCGGTCATGGCCGTCGATTCCCGTATGCGCGTGATGCAGGATTTTACTTCCGACACGGACAAGATCAAAGCCGCCGTTGACAAGATCACGCCCGGCAATTCCAGCAATCGCATCATCGACGCCGTCGACCAGGCAGTCTACATGCTGCGCCACCGCCCCAAGGAAAACCGCAAGATCGTGCTGCTGGTCAGCGAAACGCGCGACGTGGCGAGCGAAGGCCGTCTGAAGCAGACTCTGATCGACGCCAACTTCGCCAATGTGGTCGTCTATACCGTCGATATCAGCCAGCTCATGGTGCGCCTGACCGAAAAGGCGCAAGCCCCGCGCCCCGACCCGATCGATGTCGGCGCCCGTCAGACCCTCGCCGGTCAGCCGCCCACGCCCACCTCCGTCGCGCAGGACTACGGCATCCAGAACGAAGTGCAGTTCATGCCGCTGCTCACCGAGATCTACAAGGACACCAAACGCATCTTCGTTGACAGCCCCTCCGAAGCCCTCGCCAAAGGCACGGGCGGCGCGCAGTTTTCGTTCGTGAAGCAGAGGGGTCTGGAAGACGCCATGCAGCGCATCGGCACGGAAATCCGCAGCCAGTACCTGATTTCCTACGCCCCCAACAATAAGACCGAACCGGGCTTCCACACCATCGCCGTGAACGTGGAGAATCCGCGCTACGTCGCCAAGACGCGCCCCGGCTACTGGGTCGGCGGCGGCCAGCAGTAACCGGAACACCTTCCTGTACCGCGGGCGATCTTGTCGCCGGCTCTTTGAACTTGTCTCTTATTCTGCTCGCCCTCAGCGGTATTTCTTTCGCCAGTTGGCTCTACCTTGCTCTCTTGCACAGCAGCTTCTGGCGCCTGCTGTTCGACGACCCCTCCCCCGGCCCCGCTGTCTGGCCCTCCATCGACATCATCGTTCCAGCCCGTGACGAAGCCGACTCCCTCCCGCGCACGCTGCCGTCCCTCCTCGCGCAGGACTATCCAGGCGCCTGGCAAATCATCCTCGTTGACGACCACAGCCGCGACGCCACGGGCGACATCGCACGCTCTCTCGGCCTCACCGTCGTCGTCCCGCCCGCGCTGCCGGACGGATGGGCCGGCAAAGTCGCCGCCATGCACGCCGGCGTCGCCCACAGCCACGCCGACTACATTCTCTTCACCGACGCCGATATCGCTCACCCACCCGACAGTCTGCGCCGCCTCGCCGCCCGTGCCGTCGACAAGGATCTCGCCCTCACCTCGCGCATGGTCCGCCTGCATTGCGCAAGCCGTGCCGAAAAACTTCTGGTCCCGGCGTTCGTCTTCTTCTTCGCGATGCTCTACCCGTTCCGCCGCGCCAACGCTGCCGCCGGCGGCGTGATGCTGGTCCGTCGCCGCGCTCTCGACGCCATCGGCGGCCTCGCGCGCATCAAGTCCGCGCTGATCGACGACTGTGCCCTCGCGAAAGCGATCAAGGACACCGGTGGACGCATCGAGCTCACACTCATCGACGACATTCGAAGCCTCCGCCCATACCCGCGCTTTGCGGATATCCACCACACCATCGCGCGCACGGCTTACACCCAGTTAAATTACTCGCCGTGGCTTCTTGCCGGAACGTGTCTCGGGATGGCGCTCTTATTCCTTTGGCCGCCGCTGTCTCTTCTGACCGGATCTCCGAGCGCAGCCGCCTTAGGAGGCGCCGCATGGCTGATCATGTCTGCGATCTATCTGCCGATGGTCCGCTTCTACAGGCAGCCCGCCGCGATGGCGCCCACCCTGCCGTTGGCCGCCGCGCTCTATGTGCTCGCAACCCTCGATTCCGCGCGCCTTCACCGGCAAGGCAAAGGCGGCCGGTGGAAGGGTCGAACGCAGGGCTGATCAGGGCACGCGAGTTCAGCCTTTTTTTACGTGCGTTCTGCTTCAGTTTTGCCGGGGACCCGTGGCGCGGGGAGTGCTATCGCGCGAGTGTCGAAAGCAGCGCCGGCGTCATTTGCGGTGTGCTCTTGAAGTATCCCTGCGATGCCAGCCGCCGGTAAACATCGCCCGCAACCTCAGACGCCAACGGGCCGATGGTGGGCCTTCCGCCCGTAAGCATCACAACCACCACGATCCTGCGTCCGCCGGTTTCGTTGAACGACCCGAACCAGCCAAGACGCGTGCGGCCTTCGCTGCACGTGCCGGTCTTGCCCAGAATTTCTTCTTCCTGTTTAGCCCGCACCGCGGTACCGAACTCAACCGCGCCGCGCATCCCTGGTTTGATGTCGTCGATCAGCCGTCCGATATCGAGATGCCGTTTGACCTGCGGTTCAAACGCATTCACTTCTTCCTGCGTGCGCGGATACTGGAGCCAGTACAAAGTTCCGCCGTTGGCGACTGCAGTCATCAACCCGGCCAGTTCAAGAGGCGTCTGCTTGATCTCCTCGCCGAAGCTGGTGAGCATCCCCATGCCGCCGTTCGCCGGCGGAGCGGGTGGATAGTAACCGGCGCGCTCCCCCTCGATGTTCATTCCCGCCTTCTCGCCATAGCCGAACAGGTGAGAGTAATAGTTCATGCGCTCGTAGCCGAGCTTGACTCCCAGGTTGGCGAAATAGGAATTGATCGAGTACGCCAGCGCATCGGTCAGGTCCATCGATCGCCGGCTGTAGAACTTGATCGGGCTGGTGCGTTCCACAAGCCCTTCGCGCAGCGCCGCCAATGACACCGACACCTTCACGGTGGAGCAGGGCTGAAATCCCTCACCCAGCGCCAGAGGCTGATTCACAATGCTGAGCACGCGCCCGTTGGTCGGGTCGGACACTACGATCGCGCCGTTCAGCGGGCCAAGAGAGTCCACCGCCGCCTTGCGCACCGTCAGGTCTTCGCCGTCCACTTTGTCGCTGGAAATGGAGTCTTTATACGAAGGTTCGTCCCACGTCTGAACCCACTTCCGCGGCTTTCCGGCCGTGGCAGCAAGGGGCTTGACCCCGGTTGCAGTGATGGCTCTCGGCGCCGCGACGGTGCTTGTCTGCACTCTCGCTGTCGCGGTAGTCGCCGCCTTCGTGGTCTTTTTCTTCTTGTGGCTCTTCGCCGGCGTGGTTACCGCGAAAGCCGCTCCGGTAACGAGGCCGAGACAGAGCACGAATGTGGTCGTCCGCACCAAACCGAAGGCACGAGATTTCATTGGACGCGATTGCGCGGAATTCCGGGGAGCAGCCGGAAAACATATTTTGTCGCTTTTGTCGCCCAAGGTCAACCTTTTATGTTGCACTTGCATTTCAGCCAACCGTCTCTGTGTAGTTTATCGTTAATAAAGTTCGATCATGAGTTGCTTTTTCGCAAACATTTACAAGATTTAATGTGCCCGCCCGGCCCGCCGAAATCCCGTAAGCCCTCGCCGCAGACCCGCGAGACCAAAGGCAGCGACCTTATCACGTTGCAGCAGCGCATCGTCCAGTGCCGCCGCTGTCCCCGTCTGATCGCGTATTGTCAGGAAGTTGCACGTACCAAACGCCGCGCCTGGCTCGACTGGGACTACTGGGGTAAACCCGTGCCTTCCTTCGGTGACCCGGCGGCTCGCCTGCTGATCGTCGGACTGGCTCCCGGTGCGCATGGCGCCAATAGGACAGGACGTATGTTCACGGGAGACCGTTCCGGCGACTTCCTCTACCGATCTCTTTATCGCGCCGGCTTCGCCTCGCAACCCGAAAGCACCCACGCCGAAGACGGACTTCGCCTGTCCGACGCCTGGATCGCCGCCTCCGCCCACTGTGCGCCGCCGGACAACAAGCCTACGCCCGAAGAACTGCGCAACTGCCGCCCCTACCTCGAACGCGAACTCGATCTGCTCACGAATCTTCGCGTTGTGGTCGCTCTGGGGAAAGTTGCCTTCGACACCTGCCTCGGCATCCTGAAGAGCCGCCGCGCGATCGAACGCCTGGCCGATTTCCGCTTCGGGCACGGCGCTCTGTACGACAACCTGTCCCCTGCCCTGCTGGCGTCTTACCACCCGAGCCAGCAAAACACGTCCACCGGCAGGCTCACTCAAGCCATGCTGGATGATATCTTCGCGCAGGCTGCCGGGATTATCCGATCTTCACCAGTTCCCGCTGCACGGCGCCCGTAGTGCCGGCGGAGGCCGTCGTCACAAACACGTTGACCTCCGACCGCACGCCGAAATCCTCCAGATAAATCCCCGGCTCGACCGAAAACAGCGCGCCTGGCAGGATGCGCCTTTCATCGTGTGTTTCGAGATTGTCCATATTCGCGCCCGTCCCATGGACCTCTGTCCCGATCGAGTGGCCCGTACGATGCACAAACCGCTCTCCATAACCGCGTCCGCCGATGTACCCGCGCGCGGCATCGTCCACTTCGAATCCCCGGATTTCGCGCTTCGCCTTCACCGCGTCCGCCACAGCTTCCACGGCCTTGTCGCGTGCATCCCGCACGATTTCGAAGACCTGACGCACGCGCTCGGGCGGGCTCCCGCAGAAACCCGTCCACGTGATGTCGTAAAAAACCGCACCCGGCTGATCCAGCTTCGCCCAAAGATCGATCAGCACAAAATCACCCGCGCGCACCGGAGAACTGCCTTCGCTCTGCGGTTCATAGTGCGGGTCTCCGGCGTGACCGTTCACCGCCACGATCGGCCCGTGGTCGGTCGTCATCCCGGCTTTTTTGAACGCCTCCAGAATCCAGTCGCGCGCCGCGGCTTCATTCACGCCGTTCTCAAGCTGCGCTCCGATGAACCGGAAAGCCTCGGCGCAAACCCGGTCCACCCGCCTGCCCGCCTCCACATGAGTGGCAAACTGGGCATCGCTCAGACACGCCTCGAATTCCTGAATCAGCTCGGCCGACGTGACCACTTCGACCCCCTGCGCCCGCACCAGTTCAATCGTGCCCGCGTCGACCATCGCCACATACGGCACCGCGCATAACGGTGAGTACTGCATCGCAATCCGCCTGCATCCCCTCAGCAGGCGCGCCAGCTCCGCATGCTGTTCCTGCCAGCTGGAATACTTTCGTTTCTCTCCCGGCAGCGCATCAATCACGCCGGACTCCACGCGATGCACCACGCCGCGTGGTTCGCCCGTTGCGGGAATCAGATAATACCAGCGGCGCGTGACGTGGCCCGGCAACGGCATCCCCAGCACCCGGTAGGCCAGCGGGTCGCGTACGTGATGATCGAAAAAAAGCCAGCCGTCAAGCTTTTCGCGGCGCAGCGATTCCTGAATCCGGGCGATGTCCATGCGATTCGAGAATAGCGCGTTCGAGGCAGCCCGCATCCACGCCATCCAGTTCCACGATCTTCCGCGAACTCGTCGCGCCGCTGCATATCCGTACATCCCCTGCCGGCACACCGGCGATCTTCGCGAGAAAACGCACGATCGCCAGATTCGCTTTACCGTCGACCGGCGGCGCCGCGACATCGAGCTTCCACGCGTCTCCATACCGGTCCCCGAACTCCGTCCTTCGCGCACCGGCGCGGACCTTAAGCGTGAGCCGGGCTTTCATCCGCCACCGTCTTTCGCCACTCGATCCGCGCCCGCAGATCGGTTACGCCCGCCGCAATCCGCGGGGAAATCACCTCGAAGGAAAGTACGTCGTCCAGCCAGTCGTGGCTCGATCCGTCGGCATATTGAGTCGCGACGGTCACGGTATAGTGCTGCGGCGTCAGCCAGCATTCAAACTGAAAATCGATATCCAGCTCTTCGCCCGGCCCGAAATCGCCCAGCTCTACCTGTTCGATTCCGGTGTTCGTCCCATAGATCTCCATCCCGATCCGGTTGCGGATCAGGATACCGACCATG
>Ga0182030_10026369_pt1 | contig 10524 bp, 8 predicted proteins | sample 812S3MmetaG_FD_121299 | JGI IMG/M metagenome (GOLD analysis project Ga0182030, IMG submission 121299) | Permafrost microbial communities from Stordalen Mire, Sweden - 812S3M metaG (Illumina Assembly) | ecosystem: Environmental > Terrestrial > Soil > Wetlands > Permafrost | place: Sweden... | reverse complement strand
GCCCGTCTTTGAGCGCATTGCTCGCCGCAGGATCCACGGTTCTTTGCTGAAACCAATTGGGATATATCGGTCGAGGAGCGGTGGACGCATCCAAAGCAGCGACTTCTTCAGGGGACAACTTCACTTCAGTGGCGCCCAAGTTGTCATCCAGTTGGGAAACTTTGCTGGCGCCCAGCAGGATGGTGGTGACATAGGACTTGGCCAACAGCCATGCCAACGCGATCTCGGCGATGGTGGCGTTGTGCCGGCGGGCGATCGTAGGCATTTGGTCAATCAGATCGTGAGCCTTCACGCGATCATAGGGCAAGATGTCGAAGCCGGAAAGACGCCCCTTATCGCCGGTTGGATCATCGCGGGTGTAGCGGCCAGTCAGAAACCCTCCAGCCAGCGGACTCCAAACCACAATACCGATGCCGGCATCCTCGCAGAAGGGCACGATTTCATATTCCAAATCCCGCCCTAGCAGTGAGTAGTACATCTGCGCGGCGACGAAAGGCGAGTAGTTGTTGCGCTGCTGGATGCCTACAAATTTGGCTGCTTGCCAGGCGCTAAAGTTCGAATATCCAACGTAGCGGACCAATCCGCGCTGGACCAAATTTTCGAGGGCGCGGGCAGTCTCCTCAATTGGCGTAAAGGGATCGGGTTTGTGGATGGAAAGAACATCTACGAAGTCGGTGCCCAGGCGTCGCAGGCAGGCTTCGGTGGCGCTCAGGATGTAGCCGTAGGAAGCGCCGGAATGAGTCAAAGCTCCGCTGGAGCGGAAACCAATCTTGGTGGAGATCACAACATCCTTTCGGCGAGAGCCGAGAGCTTTGCCCAGCATGGTTTCCGATTGGCCGTTGGCATAGGCGTCGGCCGCGTCGAAGAAGTTGATGCCGCCGTCCAAGGAGCGTTGTACCAGGGCAGCAGCTTCGTCCTGGGTGGTTTTCGAAACCGCAGCTTGAACTCCGGTCCCCTGCCCAAAGGTCATCACGCCGAAAGCTAACCGGGAAACGATGAGACCGCTATTACCGAGACGGGCATATTGCATGGAATGTCCTCGTGCTGGACTATACAGGGTTTTGACGCTGACCTGCCGGGCAAGGATTCAAAACCGGCAGCGGTTTAATCTGCTTCGGCCTCCAGAAATCTCTCGGCTTCCAGCGCTGCCATGCAACCCGTTCCAGACGCGGTGATGGCTTGGCGGTAGCGACGATCTTGCACATCACCACAGGCATAGACGCCAGGCACGCGGGTGTGCACGTAGTCCTTGGCGACGAGATAGCCGTCACAGTCCATATCTAACTGACCCTCGAACATGCGGGCATTGGGGATGTGACCAATGCCGAGAAACATGGCGCTGGTGGGGAAGTCCCACGCTTTGCCGGTGTTCACGTCGCGCAATTTGAGCGCCGTGACCTCTTGTTTAGCGGGATCGAGAACATCTTCGACCACAGTGTTGAGCAAGAAGTGGACTTTTTCATTGTGCTTGGCGCGGTCGAGCATGATTTTGGAGGCACGGAACTGATCGCGGCGATGGATGACCGTAACCTTGGTGGCGAAGCGCGTGAGGAAAGTCGCTTCTTCCATGGCGGAGTCGCCGCCGCCGACCACCACGATTTCCTTGCCGGAGAAAAAAAAGCCGTCACAGGTGGCGCAGGATGACACGCCGTGCCCGATGAGCGCTTGTTCGCCGGGCAATCCCAGCCATCGGGCCGACGCGCCGCTGGCAATAATGAGAGTGCGAGTGTAGATGGTGTCCTTGCCGACCTGGATAGTCAGCGGACGCTTGCTCAGATCAGCGGCAGAAACGTGGCCGAGTTGATATTGCGCACCAAAGCGTCCAGCCTGCATGCGCATGTTTTCGATGAGTTCAGGACCCTGAATGCCATTGGGAAAGCCGGGGAAATTTTCGACCAGAGTGGTGAGAGACAGCTGGCCGCCGGGTTCGTGGCCTTCCAGAACCAGCGGTTTAAGGTTGGCGCGGGCAGTATAGAGAGCAGCTGTGTGTCCCGCACAGCCCGAGCCGATGATGACAACATTACGAAGGTTATCCATAGGGCTAAGATTTTCTATTTTCGAAAATTAGATTTCTTGGCAGGCTGCCGTGACCGATTGCCGCTCTCCAATGTAATCTGATGGCGAGAGATTGCACAAGGATTCTGGTCAGCCGGCAACCGGTCAGCACAATCGCACGAACCAATGACCAATCATTTTTGCGGCTTGGTCGGTCTCCGCAGCTTTGACGCTGGGGCTGTTTTGGGCGCTGCGCCTCCGCTGATCCGTGCCAATTCTTCCGGCACCAAGTGGCCCGCATTGAGCAGCGTTCGGTAGTTTCCTAGAACTGCTGTCGCGCAGGCAAACAACGGCTCGTAGGCGCTCTGATCGGGCGGACCATTTTCGGAAGCGGAGCAGCGCGCCAAGACCACCGACGACTTGCCGAAACGTTCCAGCTTAATGTGGCTGACGGGCGTGCTTGCGGTCAGCATGTTGACCGGAGAAGTCACGGAAGAAGCGCTGTCTTCAAGGGACAATTCCATCAAGTCTTTCGGTTCGCGCACGTGAAAAACCACGGTTTCCACCATGTTCTGCGAGTCCATACTGAAGGAATATTGCACGGAGGAAAACAAGGCCTGTACGGCAAACTCGTGGCGAATGCGTACCCATTCCGCCGTGGGTGTGTTGGAAGAGCCGTGGGCGCCTGAACCGGGCTGCAGAAAAGTGGGAGGCTGTTCCAGAGTCGAACGGCCACGATCCACTTCGAAGTCAGGACCAAACAGGGGCTGTTTGGGAACGCGCGCCAAAGCGGAAGCAATTTCTTTTTGTTCTTCCGGGGAAGGTGTGCAAACGTTAAGCAGGTTTACCTTGACCTTCGGTTGGGGAGGGGGGGGCGGCTGCTGGCCGGCAGCCAAGCTCCCAAGGTTCGCACTGATAAGAATCAGCAGTAGTTTTCGTAGCACGCAGAGATTCTAGCAGGACGCGTAAATCAGTTATTTTCGCCGCCTGCACGCTTCCAGGACATGAGTTCCCCGATGGTTGAGCCGCCGGTACTGGAAACTGGATGCTTGTAGGCTTCGACTTCGGAGCGCGAAGCCTCCTCGCCCACGGCGCGGATGCTAAGCCCGACCTTTTTCTCTTCCTGGTTCATCTTGATGATCTTGAAGTCATGCTCTTGTTCCGGCTCCAGATGGAGCGGCTGGCCGTTGCCGTCGAGGGCTTCGGAATTGTGGCAAAGGCCTTCGACGCCGTCGGCAATTTCCACGAACGCACCGAAGCTTGCCACGCGCAGAACTTTGCCGCGTAAGACGTCGCCCACATGGTGCTGCTGAAAGAAGCTCTCCCAAACATCGGGCTGGAGCTGTTTGACTCCCAGCGATAGGCGGCGTTTGTCCGGTTCAATGGCCAAGATTACGGCCTTGACGCGATCACCCTTTTTCAACACCTCGGAAGGATGCTTAACCCGCTTGGTCCAGCTCAGATTGCTCACGTGGACCAGGCCGTCAATACCATCTTCGATTTCGATGAATGCGCCGAAATCGGTGAGATTGCGCACCCGCCCTTCGACCGTCGCGCCCACCGGATACTTGTCATGCAGGCTATCCCAGGGATTCGTCGCCAGTTGCCGCATGCCGAGCGAGATACGCCGGTCTGCCGGATTCACGCTGAGGACAACGGCCTCGACCTGGTCGCTGACGTTTACCAGCTTCGACGGATGCTTCATGCGCTTGGACCATGTCATCTCGCTGACGTGAACCAAGCCTTCGATACCCTGCTCCAATTCCACGAAGGCGCCGTAGTCGGTAACGCTGATCACCCGTCCGTTGACGTGCGCGCCGACGGGATAGCGATGTTCCGCATCGAGCCACGGGTCGGGAGTGAGTTGCTTGAATCCCAGAGAAACGCGCTGTTTGTCTTTGTCGAACTTAAGAACTTTGACCTGAATCTGATCGCTGACGTTCACCAGGTCGCGGGGGTGAGTGAGCCGTCCCCAGGACATATCGGTGATGTGGAGCAAGCCGTCCAAGCCGCCGAGGTCCACGAACGCGCCGTATTCGGTCAGGTTCTTGACCACTCCGGTCAATACGGTGCCTTCTTCGAGATGCTCCAGGGTCTTGGCTTTCTTTTCATTTTGCTGCTCTTCCAGAATCTGTTTCCGCGAAACCACGATGTTGCCGCGCTTTTTATTTAGCTTGATGATGGCAACGTCCAGCACTTGCCCTTTAGCAGCGTCCAGATTGCGCGCAGGCCGGAGGTCAGCTTGTGATCCGGGCAAGAACGCGCGAGCGCCCATAATGTCCACGGTCAGGCCGCCTTTGATGCGCTCGACCACTACCGCCTGGATGGGCCGCTTCTCGTTGTAGGCTTTCTCAATTTCGTCCCAGGCGCGCAGGCGCTGGGCCTTCTGGTGCGAAAGGTTGATGTAACCTTCCTCGGCGTGGCCCTTTTCCCGCATGACGTCAATTTCGTCGCCCGGCTGGAATCTAGGCTTGCCCTCGTGGCCCAGCACTTCGGCCAGGGGCAACATGCCCTCGGATTTGGCACCAATATCCACGACCACGTGCGTCGGCGTGAGCTTCAGCACCGTGCCTTTCAGGACGTTGTCTTCGCTGACCGCTTCTTCGCTTTCAGTGGTGAATGTCTCCAAGGCAGCGGCAAAGTCGTCGCTGGGTGCAGGAGTTGGTTTGTCGTCTTGAGCCTGATCGGGCTGCGGTTGGGGGGCTGGGAGCGCTAGCGTCGGGCCCTCAGAGGGAACCGCGATTTCCTCGGCCACGGAGGCCGAGGTTGCGGAATCCAGATGGCGGGCAGTGCTGTCGTCGGACAAGATGGTGGCCTCTCTGGTAAATCTCGCACTCACTTCGGGACGGATGCGGGCGGTTTGGCACGGACTGCTGGCGTGAAACTCAGGTTGTGGTGAGCCCGCTCTGGCGAACGGACCAGACAATTCCAGCGGCTATGCGTTACAACGACAACTCGCATCCAAGCGCGACCCTTCGACTATAACAATGGCCTACAAACAGTGTCAAACTCCAAAACCCCATAAAGTGCGGATTATTGGAATGCCTGTCGCGCGCCAGATTCCTCCGATCCCGGCAGGGCCTTCCGAAGCAGGATTCTTAAGGAGATACGGAGGAGCGTTCCGCAAGCCGCCCTGATCTGCTACTCTGCGGAACCATGGACTATCTCTGGACCCCGTGGCGTTATGCTTACGTCACCGCCGCCGGAAAGACTTCGGGATGTATTTTCTGCGATCTGCCCAAAGAGGGTGATGATGAAAAAGTCAACATCGTTCATCGCGGCCAGCATTGTTACATTGTGTTGAATTCCTATCCCTACACGCCGGGACATGTAATGGTGGTTCCCTTCGCTCATTTAGACGAACTGCAAAACCTTCCGCGGGAGGCGGCGGAAGAAATGATGGTATTCACTCAAAGGATGGAAGGCGTGCTGAGGCAGCTTTACGCGCCGGATGGAATCAACGTGGGCATGAATATCGGGAAAGCTGCAGGGGCGGGGGTCGCAGGGCACATCCATATGCACGTGCTGCCCCGATGGGTGGCCGATGCCAATTTCGTCTCGGTGGTGGGGGAGACGAGAATTTTGCCGGAGACCTTGGAGATGACGTACCAGAGAATCAAGGGAGCGCTGGGCTAAACCTGGCTGGCCGCAGCCTGACCCTCCTTCCCGGGTTTATACTTTTTCTGTTCGAAGCGGGACGCGGAGATTCTCGTCTCAGCTTCGGTGACAACAGGTTTGTTCCCTCCCAACGCTCGTTGGGATGCGGAACGTAGTGCTTAGAGCCCACGCGATCCATACCGCTCGGAGACTCGGAGAGTTAAGATGCACGATCCAGAGAAAGACAGTCCGCCTGCCAGTGACCCCAGGGAAACACTACAGGAAGCCACAGGCGTTTCCCGCCGTGAGTTTCTGAAAATCTCCAGTGTTTCAGCTGCGGCCTTGCCGTTGATTGGGACAAAAGTGGTCGCGGCCGCGGGCGCGCCGGTCAAAGTCCATGGACCGGGTAAAACGCCCGTCGAACTTACGGTCAACGGCAAGAAATACAAATTGCAGCTTGAGCCGCGCGTCACGCTGCTGGATGCGCTGCGCGATCAGTTGGAGATCACCGGGGCAAAACGCGTGTGTGACCGGGGAGAATGCGGAGCTTGCACGGTGCTGATGGATGGTAAGACCGTGTACGCGTGCATGGTGCTGGCCATCGAGGCGCAAGGGAAGGAAATTACTACCGTCGAATCGCTGATGCAGGGAGAGGAGTTGCATCCTATCCAGAAGGCGTTCGTTGAGAACGACGCTTCGCAGTGCGGTTTTTGCACGCCGGGATTTGTGGTGGCGGCGAAGGCCATGCTGGACAAGCATCCGGACCCGACGGCGGAGGATATCCGCCGCGAAATGAGCGGGAATTTCTGCCGCTGCGGGACGTATCACGGAATTCAGCTCGCGATTGCGCAGATGGCGCGGAAGGGAGCCTAAGGCATGCCCGATTATAGTTGGCCAGATGCGGAACATCGGACGCTGATCGGCAAGCGGATCTCCCGCGTAGATTCTCCGCTGAAAGTTTCGGGGCGCGCCAAGTACACCTACGACTATCACGCTCCGCAGATGCTGTTTGGCAAGGTGGTGCGTTCGCCGTATGCGAAGGCGAAGATCATCGGCATTGATGTAAGCGCCGCCGAGAAGATGCCTGGCGTGAAGGCAGTCGAGATTATCCAGAAGGTAGGCGCGACCGTGCAGTGGGCGGGAGATGAAGTCGTCGCCCTGGCAGCAGTAGATGAGGGAGTAGCGGAGGATGCGGCACGCGCCATTGTGGTGAAGTATCAGCCAGTGCATTTCATGGTGAGCGATGCGGAGCCTCCTGCCGGCGCAGGCGAGGCGGCTGGGCCGATGAGTGGTGACGACATTGACGATGCGATCAACAACCAGATGCCGGACCCGCAGTTCATTCAATACCTGCAACAGCATGGCGTGAGCTTTCAAGTCGAGGAAGATGATCTGAAGGAGTGGAGTGGCGATGGTGCTTCCACCGCCGTGATTGAGGCCATACGGAAGGCTCAGTATCACGAGGTGAAAGGTGGGGGGAGCGGGCATTCAGCGTATCAGAAGGCGGCGGCGCAGACCGTAGGCGATCCCGATAAGGCTTTTGCTGATGCGGAAGTAATTTCAGAAGGGCTGTACGGTTCCCCGGTGATCACGCATTGCTGCCTGGAAAGTCACGGCTCGGTCGCGGAGTGGCAGGGCAAAGACCATTTGTTCATGCACATCTCGACGCAGAATGTTTCGGGCATTCCGGCGCAGATGGCAGATCCCTTGGAGATTCCAGCGGCGAACATCCGAGTGCATCAGGATCACATGGGCGGCGGATTTGGCAGCAAATTTTCCGCCGACCGATGGGACGTGACCGCAGCGCGGCTGTCGAAGAAGACCGGGCGGCCGGTGCGCCTTATGTTGGAACGGAACGCGGAGTTGCAGGTTGCAGGCGCAAGGCCTTCAGCGTATGCACGGGTGAAAGTCGCGGCCACGAAGGACGGCGACATTACCGCCTGGCAGTCGCAGTCGTGGGGAACGGGCGGGCCGGGCGGCGGAGGCATGCCGCCGATTCCCTATGTGTTCAACATCGCGCATCAGCGTAAGGAGCATACGGCGATCCGCAACAACATTGGTCCGGCGCGGGCCTGGCGGGCGCCCAATCATCCGCAGGCGGCGCTGATTACGATGGCGGCGCTGGATGATCTGGCGGCCAAGCTGAACATGGATCCGCTGGAGTTTTGGCTGAAGAACCTGAAGCTGACGGGGCCGCGCGAAGCAACATATCGGGAAGAGCTGGCAATTGCTTCAGACTTGATGGGATGGAAGGAGAAGTGGCGCGGGCGCGGACGGAATGTTTCCGATGGCATGGCGCGAGGAGTGGGACTTTCTATTCACACGTGGGGTGGGCGAGGACATGCCAGCGATTGCGACTGCACCATCCATCCCGATGGTTCGGTGGATGTGAAGCTGGGCACCCAGGATTTAGGAACGGGAACGCGCACCACGATTGCAATTGTGGCTGCGGAGACGCTGGGCTTGCCGGTGGAAGCGATCAATCTTTTTATCGGGGACACGATGTATCCGCCGTCGGGGCCGTCGGGAGGATCTTCGACGCCGGGGGGAGTGAGTTCGTCCACGCGGCGGGCGGCCGTGGACGTACGCGAGGCGCTGTTCGAGAAAGTTGCGCCGACGCTGAATGCAAAGCCTGAAGAATTGGAGTGCGCAAATGCAACGGTGCGGGTGAAGGCTGATCCGAGCCGTGCGCTGAGTTGGAAGCAAGCCTGCTCCAAGCTGGGAGCACTGCCGGTGACGGCGCGCGGGAAGAATCCCGACAAGACGAAACCGCCGGATCTGAGCAACAGCGGCGTGGGCGGCGTCGGCATGGCGGATGTCGAAGTGGACATGGAAACCGGCGTGGTGAAGGTGAAGAAGATGGTCGCGGTACAGGATTGCGGCCTGATCATTGACTTGAAGATGGCGGAGAGCAGTTGCTTCGGCGCGCTGGTGATGGGCATCAGTTACGCACTTTACGAAGAAAAAGTCATGGGCCAGACGACCGGGCGCATGCTGAATCCGAATATGGAGTTCTACCGGCTGGCCGGACTGAACGACATCCCCGAGTTGGTGGTGCATATGATGACAGGCAAAGGGTACGACGAGCGCGGGGTCATTGGCCTCGGCGAGCCGCCGGTGATTTCTCCGGGCGCGGCGATTTCGAATGCGGTGGCAAATGCGATTGGCGTGCGCGTGCCGTTCCTGCCGCTGATTCCAGACAAAGTGCTGGCGGCGCTGCAGCAGAAGGCAGGTGCGTGATGAGGCCGTTTGAATACGCGAGTCCAGCGACGAAAGAGCAAGCGGTAAGCCTGCTGGGCGCGACTTGGGGACAGGCCGAAATTTTGGCGGGCGGAACGGATTTACTGGCGCTGATGAAGGACGAAGTTGTTCATCCCAGGCGGCTGGTGAATCTCAAGGAAATCAAAGAGCTGCAAGCAGTAAAGGCCGGTTCGGACGGATTGCGTATTGGTGTTCTGGCCAAGCTTGGAGACCTGGCCGACAACGCGAATCTAGTGAAAGATTATCCGGCGCTAGCAGAAGCATTGAACGAGGCGGCCAGCCCGCAGATCCGCAATATGGCGACGCTCGGCGGCAATCTTTGCCAGCGGCCGCGCTGCTGGTACTTCCGCGGAGGATTCGGGTTGCTGCCGAAAGATGAAGCGGGAAAGGACTTGGTCACGGGAGGCGAGAATCGTTATCACGCGATTCTGGGGAATGATGGCCCGGCAAAGTTTGTCAGCCCTTCCACGATTGCTCCGGCGCTGATTGCGTATCATGCTCGCATCGTGCTGGTGGGGCCGAAAGGCAAACGCGAAATTCCGCTGGAACAATTCTTTGTGACTCCGAAGACGGAAATGGAGCGGGAACACAATCTAAAGCCGAATGAGATCGTGGCAGAGGTTATGATTCCCGCCACCGGGGACATGAAAGCGGCACATTACGAAATCCGCCAGAAGGCGGCGTTTGACTGGCCAATGGCCGTGGCCGCAGTCGCTCTGAAGATGAACGGCTCGACGGTGCAATCCGCTCGCATAGTGATGGGATACGTTGCGCCGGTGCCATGGATTTCGCCCGAGGCCGAAGAAGCATTAAAGGGCAAAAGCATTTCGGAAGAAACCGCTAAAGCAGCGGCCGAAGCCGCTTTGGCGCAGGCAAAGCCACTTAGCCACAATGCCTACAAGGTGCAATTGGCGCGGGTGGCGCTGAAACGCGCGATCCTGAAAGCCGCAGCCGGAGGCGCCGCATGATCACACAGAAAATAGTTTGCGAGTCTGATCGCTTCGATATCAAGCATCCGAATCTTTGTCCATCGCTGCGCTGGAAGGGACAATTCATTTTGGCTGAGCCTGATCCCACAGTACAGCCGTCGAACGACGGACTGTTTTGGTGTACGCACACTCAGACGTGCATCGGCCCCGATGGAGAGCTGGCCGAGCCGGGAAATTGCTCGTCGGCTTCGCGGGGCTGCCACGGAGTGGGAAAATGCGGGTAGAATTCTCATCACTGGCTTCGTGAGGAGGAATTATGAACTGGTATAAGCACGCTTGCCGAATCGGCTGCTTTGCGGTTCTTCTTCTTTTCGTCGTGAAACTATCCACCGTGGCGCTCGCCCTCGACCCGCCCCTGACCAGCGATTCGTTTGTGGGCACGTGGCAGGCACAATTTCAGGGTAAGACGTTTGTCACGATCACGTTGACAAATCAAGACGGCAAGCTGGGCGGCACGATCAGCCATTCCACAATTCAGCTGGACAAGAACGGCGAACTCACCAGCGCGGCCCAAACCGACGGAGAGGACGCAGTTTCTGATGCGGTCCTCAAAGGAAACACGCTCCGCTTGACCGCGAAAGATCAAGACTCGCAGGACACCAACCAATGTGAAATGAAGTTAACGGGTACCGATCAGGCGGAGCTTCGGCTGCTAGGCTCGCCGCCGGACGGTGCTGCTCCG
>Ga0182030_10026368_pt1 | contig 10524 bp, 8 predicted proteins | sample 812S3MmetaG_FD_121299 | JGI IMG/M metagenome (GOLD analysis project Ga0182030, IMG submission 121299) | Permafrost microbial communities from Stordalen Mire, Sweden - 812S3M metaG (Illumina Assembly) | ecosystem: Environmental > Terrestrial > Soil > Wetlands > Permafrost | place: Sweden... | reverse complement strand
TACTTCCGACACGTCCGCCGCAAGCTCGAACGGATTGCCCGCGATCGGTAGGCCACCACGCGCCTTCGGCTCGGATGATGGAACACCAACCGCACGCCTTCGGCGTGGATAATACTGCTGGCTCGTTTCACTCCCCACAAAAACACGCCTTCGGCGTGGATGATGGCCACCTGATCTAGCTCCCGTTCCCAGTCCCGTTCTCAGAGTGGGTTACTTCAGCCGGGCCCTACTGGTCTATTCTTGCCAAGCGCCCAAGATCCAGCAATGCAATGGCGGGATGCCGTCGAGGCCATCGACGTCATTCGAGGCCTGGGCGCCGATGTAATCCTGCTCACCCGTCAGCAGAGAGCGCCAAAAATGCGCGATCATTGATCCGTGGGATTTAATTCCAGAGCCCTGCTCCTCATCGCTGCATGTGCGGTTGTCTACGCGCAGACTGCGCCCGTGGACGCGGCGTACCGTCAAGGTGCGGAGGCGTATCGCGCCGGCAATTGTCCCGAGGCTGTCCGGCTGTTGACCCAGTCGCAAGGCAACCCGCGCGCATCGCTCATGATGGGGCGGTGCTATCTGGAAATGGCCGATTTCCCCAAGGCGCAAGCCGCTCTGCAACGGTACAATCAGGCCGTCCCCGGCGACGAGGAGGTCGCTATTCTGCTGGCGCGAGCGGCGGAAGGTGCGGGACGTGTGCCGCAAGCGATCGCCACGCTGGAAGAGCTCCGCAAGCAGCAGCCGGCGAGCGTCGCGGTGCAGGATGCGCTGGCCGAAGCCTACGTCAAATCGGGAAAGCCGGACCAGGCGGCACAGTTATACCGTGCGGTCCTGGCGGCGCAGCCCGGCGATGTCGGCGCGACGGCTGGCCTCGCGGACATCGCCCTGGCAGCGTCTCAGTGGGATGCCGCCACGGAGCAGTACAAGAAAGTGCTGGAGTGGTCGCCTGAGAATGCGGACGCCAACGCGGGCGTCGGACGGGCGCAGTTGCAACTGGGGCATGTGGACGCGGCGGTCCCCTATCTGGTGCACGCGCTGCGACTGCACCCCGGCGATTGGGCGCTCACCAAATCGCTCGCCAACTGCTACGTCAAGGCCGGCAAATGGACGGACGCGCTCCAAACGCTGGAGTACGATTCGGCGGCGCATGCGGAAGACGAGGAGGCCACCCTGTGGGTGGTGCAGGCGTTTGGGCACGTCGCCGACACGGCGCGCGCGGAGCAATACTATCGCGCGGTGCTGCGGCACGCCGCGGGAAATTTCCCGGCGCGCCTCTCACTCGCCGACCTGCTCTATGACGCCAAGCGTTCGAAAGAGGCGAAGGAGCAGTACATCCTGGTCTTGAAAGCCCGGCCCACGCTTTTTGACATCGCCGACCGCATTGGGCAGATCGCTGAGGCGGAGAATAATCTGCCGGAGGCGATCCAATATTACGCCCGCGCCTGTGCTTCGCCAAACGCCACCACGGCCATGAAGTCCCGGTTGGCGCATTTATACTTCCGCACCGGCGATATGGCCAATGCCCGGACGCTGCTCGAAGCCCTGCTCGAAGCCGAGCCGGACAATCGCGAGATTAAGACGATGCTGATGCAGGTGGCGGTGAAAGCCGATCACATGGACGATGCGGTCCGGTATGCCAGCGAACTGCTGCCGGGCGACCCTCATAATGTCACGCTGCTCCGCCTGTTGGGTGAGGATGCCCTCAAGCACAACAATGACGCGGCGGCGGCCGATTTTCTGGAACGCGCACAAGGCGCCGACGAGAAGGATCGCAACCTGCGTTTCGAGCTGGTGAGCATCTACACCAACAACGATTCTCTCGACCGCCTACCGCGCGCGTTCGAGCTCATGAACGAGTACGTGGGACTTTATCCGGACGATTACGAAGGCTACCTTTTGCTGGCGAATCTGTATCGCCGCAAGGGCGATGCGGCCGCGGCGTTGGATTATTTCAACCGGGGCTTCGACAAGATGCCGCCCAAACCGCCGGCGCGGATGTCATGGGCGTACAACAGTCTAGGCTTGCTGCTGCTTTCGCAGGGGAAGTACGAGGACGCGCTGGCCAATCAACGGAAGGCTCTGGAACTGAACCCGGCTGACTCCACAGCGGTGTACAATCTTGCGCTCACGTATCTAAAGCTCAAACGCAAGGAAGAAGTACTGGCGGCGCGCGAAAAGCTGAGTCAGATGAGCGCGCCTGAACTCCTGAAGTCGCTCGATGAGCAGATTCAGAAGTCGCGGATCAAATAGGCAAGGGCTGCGCCCTTGATGTCTCTTCGGGACATAGAAGACAGAAGTCAGCTCTGCCACCGACGGCTGTCGGATTGTATAATCTGTGACTGCGATGTGGGACATGCTTCATTTCAGCCGGGATTGTCCAGGCGAGCGGAACTCGCCCGCGCCGACAAGAGTGTCGGCGCCGGCAGGCAGGAGTGCCTACGCCACGTCGGGAGGGAAGGCACAGGCCAAGAAGCGGCCCCTGGCGGGTCCGTGAAGTCAGAATAACGGGCCCGCGACTTGCGGGCATCGACGCACGCCACCGCATTCTGACTTCCGACAGCCCCGTCAGGGGATGTCGGGACTTCATCGGATCCGCAGGGGCCGCTTCTGACTCCAAATCGCGTAGCGATTTCAGGGGCAGCGCCCCTGTTCAGTATTTCGGTACGGTGGGGTCGACCTTATCGGCCCACGCGAGGATGCCGCCCACCACATTGCGCACGTGCTGAAATCCGTTCTGCTTGAGGACCGCGCAAGCCTTGGCGCTGCGCATACCGCTGCGGCAGTGGATCACGATGTCGGCATCTTTGTCGAATTCGCCGACGTGCTGTGGAAACTCGCCGAGGGGAATCAGCTTCGCGCCGGGGATGTTGCAGATCTTGTATTCGTGGGGCTCCCGCACGTCGATCAGCACGAACTTGTCTCCGCGATCGATCTTCTGTTTCAGCTCCACTACGTCGATTTCGCCTTCGTTCACAGTCGTCTCCTGGACGGGGGGCGCGGCCGAGGCCTGCGGTACCCCGCAGAATTGATGATAGTCGATCAGCTTGGTGACTGTCGGGTGGTCGCCGCACACCGGGCACTCGGGATTCTTGCGCAACTTCAACTCGCGGAACTTCATGGCGAGCGCGTCGTAGAGCAACAGACGTCCCACCAGCGGCTGGCCGATTCCCAGGATCAGCTTCACGGTTTCGGTGGCCTGAATCAGTCCGATGGTACCGGGCAGAATGCCCAACACGCCGCCTTCCGCGCAACTCGGCACCAGGCCAGGAGGTGGCGGTTCGGGATACAGGCAGCGGTAGCAGGGTCCGCCCTCATAGGCGAACACGGTGGCTTGCCCCTCGAAGCGAAAAATCGATCCGTAGACGTTGGGCTTGCCGAGCAGCACGCATGCGTCGTTCACCAGGTAGCGCGTGGGGAAATTGTCGGTGCCGTCGACGACGATGTCGTAATCTTTGAGGATGTCCAGCGCATTTTCGCTGGTGAGCGCCACTTCGTGCGGCACGATCTCGACGAAGGGATTGATCGCCTTCATCTTCTCGGACGCCGATTCGATCTTCCGGCGGCCCACGTCGCTGGTAAAGTGGATCACCTGGCGCTGCAGGTTGGTGAAGTCGACGATATCGAAATCGACCAGCCCGATTTTGCCGACTCCCGCGGCCGCGAGGTAGAGGCCTAGCGGCGCGCCCAGTCCGCCGGTGCCCACCAGCAGCACTTTCGCGGCCTTCAATTTCTGCTGCCCCTCGATGCCGACCTCGGGAATGATCAGATGCCGGCTGTAGCGGAGGATTTCCTCCTTGCTGAGCGCAGCCTGATCGACTGGCGCGGTCACCGCAGCCCCCCGGCAATCGAGGGCACCAGCGAAAGCGTATCGCCGTCCTTAGTCTCAGTGGCATCTTTGCTGAGGTAGCGTATATCTTCGTCGTTCAGGTACACGTTGACGAAGCTGCGGACCTTCCCCTCGTCGGTGAAGATCTGCTTGCGCAGATCGGGGAATTGCCCGGTGAGGGCGGTCAACACCTCGCCCACGGTGCCGCCGGAAACGGTGATGGAATCCTGCTTGCCGGTGAATTGCCGCAGGGGCGTCGGGATTAAAACTTTGGCCATGTCAGTAAATCAACTCCTCTTTCGCCGCGTCGGTCTGGTCGACGTTGGGCAGCCAGCTATTGGCGTGATGGAATTCGCCCTTTTGAATGGATAACACAACAAACGAGTACCACGGGCAGGAATTCTGTAAATCGGTTTTGGAAAAATAGGCGTCGCAATCGGGATGCGAGTGGTAGATGCCGATGAGGTCCATATGGCGCTCGCGGGCGGCCTTGTCGGCGGCCAGCAGGTCCTCGGGACGCAGCTCGTAGCGGGCCGCCTGCGCTCCTTCGAACGCGTTCTTCAAACGGATGGCGACGCGCACGGCTTTCTGCTCGCCATCGGTGGAGCCGAGCATGGCGCCGCAGCATTCATTCGGGTAAGTTTCACGGGCGTGCGCCACCATCTCCGCCCACGGTTCGGATTCTATGCGGATCATTTTGGTCGTCCCAGAAGTCAATCGTCCCAGAAGTGTTCGCTGAGGTATTTCTCGGCGCTGTCGCAGAGCACGGTGACGATGGTTGCCGATTCGCCGTTGGCCACTGCTTCGCGCGCGATCACGGTCGCCGCATGCACGTTGGCGCCTGACGAAATGCCCACCAGCAGGCCTTCTTCGCGAGCGAGGCGCTTCACCATCTTATATGCGTCTTCCGTTTCCATCCACAGGTTGCCGTCCGCCAAGTTCGGGTCGTAGATGCCGGGGACAATCGCCGTGGGCATGTGCTTCAGGCCTTCCAGGCCGTGGAATCCGCTCGATGGCTGTACCGAAATGCACTTCACCTCAGGAAGATCGCGCTTGAAGCGGCGCGTGTTCCCCATAAACGTGCCGCTGGTGCCCATGGAGGCGACGAAATGAGTGAAGCGTCCGCCGGTTTGATTGATAATCTCCGGCCCAGTGTGCTCGAAATGGGCCTTCCAGTTGGCTGGATTGTTGTACTGATCAGGGTAGAAGTAGAGATCCGAGTCAGCCATGTAGATCTGGCGGCAGAGGCGGATCGCGCCGTCGGACCCTTGGTCCGGGTCGCTGTAGATGGCTTCGGCACCGTATGCTTTGAGGATGCGCTTGCGCTCGTCGGAAGCGTTCGCGGGCAGGACGAGTTTCACCTTGTATCCGCGATTGGCGCCGATCATCGCGTAAGCGATGCCGGTGTTCCCGCTGGTGGCGTCGAGGATGGTGCGCGAGCGATTCAGTTTGCCGGAGCGCTCGCCGTCGAGCACCATGTTGGAGGCCGCACGGTCTTTGACCGATCCGCCGGGGTTAAAATACTCGGCCTTGGCGAAGATCTCGACGCCCGGGAATTCGGCGGCGATCCGGTCGAGGCGGAGGAGCGGCGTGTTGCCGATGGTGGCGAGCAACGGCTCGGCTTGGCTGCGCGGGGTGTGCGGGACGGGGAGTACGTAGGCCATGCTCACCTTCTTGGATTCATCTCGTCTTCTTTGGATTCACTCCGGCGCACAAAGATGCAAACCTTGCATGCATCTGACACCAAAGGGATTATCGCCGTCTCTTGGTCTGGTCTATTGTAGCATCACCCTAAAGTCTGTCAATAAAGGGGTGAAAGACTATCGGTGCTCTGCGGCCTTCTTGGGCAGAAACCTCAGACAAGGGTCAAATGGCGAGGAGAGGGTCGAAGCTTCTTCGAACTGGTGGGTGCCCTGGTTAAACCGCAGCGCCGAGCACGAAATGAATGACAGGCTACGGTCCTCCAACTCTGTGTCGAAGGATGTGGTGGCAAATCCTGCACCGGATCCATAGGCTTCCACGACAATCCCGCCGTCAATCGTAGGGGGCGAGCCAAAAACGAAGTAATAAAAGGATCGCAGTGTGACGGCACAGCTGTCTCGGCCGCGCTCGCAAGTCTGGCGCCGGCGCTCGAACAGAAGCGTCCGCCGCAGGCCTCCGGCAAACAGCTGGAAGTGGACTTCATGCTGCAGTTGAGTTGAGAGCGGCGTAATGCCCCGGGATGCGGCGAGACGCGTGATCGGGCGAAGAATCAGCTCATTTCTCTCGAAACCATCGTTGCCATATCTTCCGATGGCGATCACGGAGTCGAGTAGGTCCCGGTCGTTGGCGCGAAGATCTGCCCAGCACACGTATCGGAACGCGGCGACCCGCTCCCAGCCTGCGTTCTTCGGCACTGCAACTGCGACCAAAATGCGATTGCGAACCCGCACGGCCACGATCGCATCCTGAACTCCGTCGTCCCCCAGTGCGGCATAACGCAGTTCTGATTGGTAAGGATCGGCAACCACCTCGAAATCCATCTCCTTGGTGTGCATCAGGTCGTAGGCATCATGCCCTTCCGCGCCGAGTAGGCCGAATGCAGCCAGCCGGGTTTCGTCCTGCTTCGATTGCAGGGCTGTGAGGATTGCCTCGGGCGACTGCCACGCTGCTCGATCGTATCGCGACTGAAGGCTTCCGATTTCCTCGTCAAACGCGGCTGGAGACGCCGGTTGGGGCGGCCGCGGTAGTGTCTGCGCGCAGGCAGAAGTCAGCCCTACGAATAGGCTCAGCAGATGGGATCGTTCGATCATAGTCCGCCCAAATCGGCGAAAGTAGGGCTCACGTCGAATATCCCACTTCGCGTCCGTGGCGGACGGCGAGAATGACCCTGCTTCCCGTCGTAGTGGTATAAGGCGAGGTACGCTCCCTGTCCAAACTCGATCACCCACTCGCGAAACTCCAGCGGCAGTTCCTCAACCGGCCGGCCGATCTCGGGGTGCTTCGCAAGCGCCTTCACACCCTGGCGGATCGTCTTAACGGCACGCTGCGCGGCGTCACGGCTTTTGGGCGCGAGAAAATCGTGAAGACGGGAAACATCCCGCAGGGCATCCGGGGACCACTTCAGACGTGGCATTTCGGTATCGCAGCGCGCTTGCCGGCCTCGAGTTTGGCCAGCCAGGCATCGGCTTCCCCGGCGGTGAGGTGCAGGCCGGTTGTCTGATAGTCGGACCAGGCAGCCAGTGCATCTTGACGGAGTTTCTCGCGCTGTTCTTCGCGTTCCACGTACTGCGCAACCGCCTCGCGCATGAGCCAATGCGGTGTCCGGCGCCGCGTCGACGCGAGCCGGCCGATGCGTTCCTTAATCGAACGGTCGAGCTTCAAGGTAGTTGTGGATAGTGCCGCCATTACGAGTGCTCCAAGGTGCTACCTGGTAACACTGTAGCATGCCTAAATCGGCACTGGCGCGAGCGTGACTTGCAGCGTCGCCTTACTTTCCAACTCCACACCTTTCGCCTGGAACATCACCAGCAGCACCTTCTCCAAGTCTTCCGGCGCGTCCCAGCGGACCGATTGCGGGGTCGCCAACACGCGATATTTGCCGGGACGGAGAGAGCGGAACGTGTAGTTCCCGTTCTGATCGGCCTTTCCGTGGGAGGGAACGCGCGAGAGCGCCGCCACAGTCGTCACCCAATCGGGGACTGCAATCACCGTCGCGTTGGGCACCGCTATGCCGTCGGTATCGGCGACCGCGGCGGTTAGCGTGCTATTGCCGGGCGCCATCACGACGTGCAGCGTGCCGCTCCCCGCAGGTGGGATCCGCAAGATGCTGTCCGTTAGCTTGAGGCCGTTATACGTCATTTCCTTCACGGACGAATCTCCAGGGGCCTGAATGTCCACACTATACTCGCCCGACGGAACGCTGTCCTGGATCGGGAAGCAAAAGTTACTGGCGGCGCTCGCCAGACACACGCGAACGCGCTCGCTCGGCGGCGTCAGCGTTATCGTCAGATTCCCCATTTGGCTGCCGAAGTCCGGCTCGGCCTGCATTCTCATCACGGCGTCCTCTAGGTCCGCGTCGCCGCGCTTGGCGGCCGCCGCTTGCTGGAGCTGCATGGCCAACTTCTTCAATTCACCATCGCTCGGGGAGTCCTGTCCCATGAAGCCGGAGAGTTTGCGGAGACTCGCTAGCGCTTGGGCGTTCAATACCGGGAACTCCTGGTCCGCGGCCTCGCTGTCCCAATCGATCTGCAGACGCGGGTAGGCCACGTCCAGGGACACGTTGACGTGCTGCAGGTCGCTGTTGGAGATCGAAAACTCAGTGAGCCCGCCGGGCGCGGACAGCTGGTACGACCCCGGTGAGAGTCCGCAGACATGGTATGTTCCGTCCGCCCCAGCGTCTGTGCGCATGCGCGCGAGGCGCGTTCCGGCAAGCGAGGTCTCCACGACGGCGAAATCGGCGGCGGCAGGTTTGCCGGACAACTGGATCTTGCCTTCGACGCAATAGAATGGGGCGGTGGCGATTTTGATATCGACCTGTTGGCGAGTCTCGCCAGGTTGCAGGATGACTCCGGTCGCCGAGTCCAGCCGGGTCGTCGACGGATAGTAGGTAGGGACCTCGATGGGCGCACGCTCTGCCAGATCGGCCGCCGCCGCGCGCACGATATCCGGCGGCGGGTCGCGATCCACCAGGACGTAATATCGGCGATTGGCCTCCAGCCCGGTATCGAAAGAGTACGACCCGTCTTCCAAGGTGACTTTCGGGCCGATGACGATCTGCTTCAGCGCTCCACGCTCATAGGCCGACTTCAACAACCAAACGAAAGCGTCGACTGCCGGTTCGTCATTCTGGTCCACCACACGGCCGGAGATGACCGAGTTCGCGGGAACCACGAAGTCGAGTGTGACTTCCTGGTCGACGTCGACATGGACATTCTTGGGGGCTGGGTCGCGTTCCGTCCTTACGGAATAGGTGGCGGGCGCCGGAACCTTCAACGAATAACGTCCCGACTCGTCGGTGGCGGAGTTGATTCCCGAAGCGGCCACCCTGATTGCTTCGCGGTCCAGCATCTTGAGAGTGCCAGGGTCATAGTTTAAGCTCGCGCTCACCGAAATTTCCAGGACGGCGGCTCCATTCGTGTCCTTCACAACTCCCGAGATAGTAGCTTCCGCCTTCGGTTTGGGCTCCTGCGTGGCCAATATTCCCGTGAGGAGGAGGAATGCCACAAGACAGCGCATGATCGATTATCCACCTAATAGATGGCGATTGGCTCGACCGTGACTTGCACGGTAGCTTTCGGGGCGACCTCCATATTCTTCGCCTGGAACAATGCCAGCAGCACTCGTTCCAAATCGTCGGGGGCGTTCCAGCGGACCGTCTGTGTGGTTGCCAGGCGTGCCGGCTGAGGGTATCGCTGCGTGACATGTCACCCGACGGCGTATCAGAGAGCCACCTCCGGGTGTCAAGAGGGACAGGGGGGCCTTTAGGAAAACAGGATTGGTCGAATGCGTTGGCGCAAACGGGTAATCTCGCTCGCATTGTGCAGGAGCAGACGATGGCCCCAAGTTCTATCTGTTTCTAAGCGGCAATCCTCGGCGAGGGCGTTTCCTATGGTCTCGTAAGAACCGAGATCCCTCCTAAGCGCTTCCGGGTCGATCCAAGCGCCGAGGATGAAGACTCTATCGCTCAGATGCTCGGGAATCGTTCCCTTCGCATAATCCATCCTGCCTTCATCGCGGTCAAAGTCGATCAGCAGAATCATGTATCGCTCGGTATAACGATCCATTGCCGCGACATGTTCTGATTGGAACTGATCCAGGACGACTCTCCACCCGCCTGCTTCCGGAAGCACTTGGATTCTCGTCAACCCAAGCCGATCCAAATTCAGCAGAAAGCCGTTGGCCAACTGGCTGTTGGCGTCGTCTTCCGGCAGTACGAAGACGTGCGGCCGCCGCCTGTTGATCATGGTTCCACGTCGCCGCGAATAAGCGCGCCGACAAGGTCTCCCGCGATTTGCAGGTCACTCAGTTTGCGGACGGTCGTGGGTTCCAGATGGCTCTTGCGATGGAGAACCAAGGTATTCTCTTCGGAAAAGCGGCGGATAGCCTCCGGGTTGTGCGACGTCGCGATGAACTGGCCACCAGATTGGAAAGCCTTGCGCAGGGCCGCGCGCCAGGATTCTGGGCATCAACGGTTTGAGACTCATGGCCGCGACGGCCTGCGGCATGAGCATGAGGCCTGACTGAATCGGAGTGAACCCCAGACCTACCTGATACAGCAGGGGGAACAGGAACGGAATGCCGCCGATTCCCAACCGCGTAAAGAAACTGCCGCTTACCGAAGCGCGAAACGTGCGGATGCAGAAAAGCTTCAGCGGCAGCAAGGGATGCTGCGCCTTGGTAGCACGAAACCCGTAGGTAGTCAGCAGCGCCGCGGACACCGCCAGCATCGCCAGAATCGCACCGGCGCTCAGGGTGTGCTCGCCGAATACCTCGAGCACGTAGGAGAGCAGTCCGATGCCTGTGCCGAATAGCAGAAATCCGGTGACGTCCAGCGGGTGGGTATGCTCCGCACGGTAGTCGGGCAGATGGAGATAAACCATGAGCAAGCCGGCCCCTACAATCTGCGTTTGCTGTTTCACGCCTTCGTGGTTCTGGTGGGTACCTTGGTCCTGGCCGGCGCGGTGAATACAGCCATCATCGGTTCGAATGGGGTGCTTAACCGGGTTGCC
>Ga0182030_10026367_pt1 | contig 10524 bp, 8 predicted proteins | sample 812S3MmetaG_FD_121299 | JGI IMG/M metagenome (GOLD analysis project Ga0182030, IMG submission 121299) | Permafrost microbial communities from Stordalen Mire, Sweden - 812S3M metaG (Illumina Assembly) | ecosystem: Environmental > Terrestrial > Soil > Wetlands > Permafrost | place: Sweden... | reverse complement strand
GCGGAGAAGGAAGATGAGGGCGATGGGAAAAAGGAGAAGGAAGTAGCGGTCGTAAATGTCGCCACGGAGGGCGCGGGGCAGGAGCAGGGCGAGGTAGGCGAGGGCGAAAGGGCCGGTGAGGACGAACAGGGTGGGCCAGGAGATGAGCTGAGGCGCGGGTGTTTGAGCCGGTACGGGCGGAGAAATGCGGCGGCTGGTAAACAACACGGTGAAGAAGCAGATGAGAGTGAGAAGAACAAGGAAGGTCAAGAGCAAACGGGGCCCTGTAGTGAGAACTTCAGGAGACAAGCCCTTGAGCGGGAAGGTATCCACAAGGCCGAAGCGGGTGACGCAGTCCCCAAGGAATGGGGCGACGAGAGAGATAAGCACCCTGGGGTGACGCAGGACAATGAAGCTGCCGAGTCCTATCCAGAGGAGTGCGCCCGCGATGAACGATACGGCGGCACGGCGGTTGCGAAAGGAGATAGCCGGGATGAAGACGATGAGGATGGGCAGCAGGAAAAGTGCGGAGCTGAGAAAAAGGCTCAACAATTGCACGGAAAGGTGGTTGATCTGGCTGCGATCCGGAATGCCGTCGAAAAGGTGCTCGGGGATCGAATAAGGCTGCTGTGCGAACCAGCGGAGGGAGAAGTAGATGACGGGGATGGAAGCGGTGTAGAGCAGTGCGCCGGTGAGGAGGACATGGGGACGACGGCGCAGGAGCCAGATGGCGCAGGGAAACATGACGAGGACGCCGAGCCAGACGTTCTGACGCACGGTGCCTCCAACCGCGTTGGAGAGAGCGGCGAGTGCAAGCCAGGCAAGGACGGCGGAGTTGGTTTGGGTCTGCAGGGCGCGGAGGCATGCGTAAAGACAAAGAATGACGCAGAAAAAGGCGTCAATGTCGGTCATGAAGCTGAATTCAAGAGGAAGTACGAGCGGGCTTAGAACGAGAACCAGAGTGCCGATTGTGGCATTGCGTGAGCTGATGCCGGCGCGGACCAAAGTGCGCTGGGTGAGGAACGCGGCGATGAGAGCGATGAAGAGTGTGGAGGCGCGAATGGCGGTGAAGGAGGGTCCGAAAAGCCTTACGAAGAGCGCGCCGAGAAAGAGTTGCCATCCGAGGATGGGCGCGGCCCAGCCGTTATAGACAATGTGGCCTGTGTTGGCGAGGATGCGGGCGGATTGGACGTAGGACCAATCGTCGTTCATGCCGATTTCAGCAACGGGATGAGCGGCGAGGACGCAGACGAGAAGGATGAGAGAGCAGAGGAGTGCGGGCCGGCGGGAGGTTGAGGCTTGCGTCATAGGGTGTTGTTGGTTTGATGATATGCCACCTGCAGTGCGGCAGATGCTGGCTCGCAGGGGATTCATGCTTCCCACCGTTGCCGCAAAGAACGCGCGACCCAGAGGGTGCCCCGATGGGGCTGTGTTGCCGTGCTATGCGGCGCCGAGTTCGCGAAGGATGGCTACCGAGGCGGATGCGCCGATACGGTTGGCGCCGGCTTCGAGGAGAGTGCGGACGTCGGCGAGGGTGCGGATGCCTCCCGAGGCTTTGACGCCGGAACGAGCGCCAGCCACGCCGCGGAGGAGGGCCACGTCGGCCGGGGTTGCGCCGCCGGTGGAGAAGCCGGTGGAGGTTTTGAGGAAGTCCGCGCCGGCCTGAATGGCGATTTCCGCAGCGCGCAGCTTTTCTTCTACGGTCAGCAGGCACGTTTCGAGAATTACCTTGAGGATGGCTCCGTTGTGGTGGGCGACGGTGGCCGCTGCGTGGATGGCGTGGTGGACGGCCTGGTGGTTGCCGCTTTTGAGTTGTCCGATGGGGAGGACCATGTCAACTTCGCGCGCGCCGAGCCGGGTGACCGAAGCGGCTTCGTGGCGGAGGGTCGAAACGAGCGATGCGCCGAGGGGAAAGCCGATGACGACGCCGACATGGACGCCGGTTCCGGCAAGGACGCGGACGGCGGTGGGCACCCAGACGGGGTTGATCATGGCACAGGCGAAACGGTACTGGGCGGCCTGCTGGCAGAGGGTCTCAACCTGGGCGCGCGTTGCGTCTGGCTTGAGGAGGGTGTGATCAATGACGGCAGCCAGCGCTTGCCAACTGGAGAGAGCGGTGGCAGCAAAACCGGCGGAGTCGAAGGTGCCGTGGTTGAATTCCAGGTCGGATTCGCGGATGGGGATGATCGCAGCCATGAGCCGTGCTCCTTGCCTCTAGAAAAAACGCCGTTATGAGTGGCGGCTCGCTGGGCAGTCTACGGGATATGAGTATAAACCAACTGCGTTGGGGCGGGCGCCACTGCGGTGGGGCAGGCGCCGCTTCGCGGCCTTCGGATGCCTGGGGCCCTACCCGACGGGTGTTTTTCGCTCCAGCGGATGAGAGAACGGTGTGTCCCAGTCTTCGAGCGACTTCTGCTCCATGACATCGAAATTCGGATTCTTGCTCTCGATGGTGTACCAGTAGATTCGTCCGGCGGGGCTCCAGTCCGTTTGCAACTGGGGGACCAGATTGGCGGGCAGCGTGATGCCGGTGAGACGTTCGAGGACGCGCTCACGATTCCAACTATTGTCAGAGGCATCATTGAAATTCATCATGATGCTGGAAATCTCGGCGAGCGAGAAGGATCGCAGGTTCTTCATGTCCGGAATGCCGGCCATGGCGATTTAGCAGGGAACGGTGATCTGCTTTTCGACGTCTTCGGCAGAGTGGCCCGGCCACTGGGTGTTGATGTTGACGTAGTTGCCGGCGACGTCGGGGTAGGCGTCGATGGGGAGGTTATGGAACGAGATTCCGCCCCAGACAAACAAGCAGAGGACTGTTGCCAGAACAATGAAGCGGTTCTTCAGCGCAAAGTCTACGAGCTTCTCGATCATTGCGCCTCCAGCGTGGCTTCCAATTGAAGCACGTTGGAGACTACCTGCTGGCCCGGCTTGATGCCTGAAAGCAGTTCCTGCTTGTTGCCGGGCAGCATGTTTCCGGGATGCACTTCAACCCGCTGGAATTTCTGACCGGGCGCGGGGACGAAGACCCAATCGCGATCGTGCAGGTGGAGAACGGCATCCGCGGGCACGACGGGGTACTTGTTTTTGGTGGTGCTCTGGAAGGTCGCTGTTACGAACATGCCGAGTCTGAGCATGCCGGGGTTGGCGATCTCGATGCGGACCTTGGCGGTGCGCAGAGAAGGGTCGAGGACGGGCCCGATGTCGCTGATGCGGCCGGTCAATGGCTTGTCAGGATAGGCATTGAGCTTGATCTTCGCTTCCTGACCTACCGTGAGCTTTGGGATGTCGTTCTCATAGACATCGCAGAGGATCCAGACGGTGGATAGGTCGGCGATGGTGAAGGCGGTGGCTGAACCCGAGAGGGAGACGCCGGCTGCTGCAGCGTTGGTGACATTCTGGCCGATGATGACGCCGGAGACGGGAGCGTGGACGTCGACGATGGGGCTGGGATGATCCTTATCGACACCAAGGACCTTCAACTGCTCTTCAGCGCCAGTGAGATCGGCCTTGGCGTTCTTTTCAGAGTCTTCAGCTTGCTCGACCATGGCTTGCGAGATGGCGCCGTGCTTGAACAAATCTTCAGCGCGGAGATAGGCCTTGTTGGCCAACTGCTCATCGTTGACGGTCTTTAAATATGCGTTGAACGCGCTGCTGATGTCGGGGCTTTGAATGCTGAAGAGGAACTGGCCCTTCTTTACGTTGTCGTCGAGCCGGGTCTTGAGATTGAATACGCGGCCATTGGCAAGGGTGATGACGGGAACCTCGCGCGAGACATCGGGGAAGACGGAGCCGGTGGCATTCAATTCAGAAGGCGCTTCCTGTTCTTCGGCTGCGACGAGAGGGAACTGGTCCGGCTTGTCGACGGAGACGAGGCTCATGTCGCCGGTGGGTACGACTTCAGGCGAGGGGGGCGCGCCATCCGACGGTTTGAATTCTTTTTTGCACGCTGTCATAGAGACAAAGGCAGCAAAGCAAATGGCTGCGATGAAAGAGTATTTTCTAGTCACTGGATTACCTCGCGTCCTACAGCAAGATTCAGTTGTCCGGCGGCGGTTAGATAAGCGCCGATGAGTTGCGCATAGGCCAATTGCACGGTGCGAAAGTCGCTTTGTGCGTTGAGAAAGTCCATGAGCGACGCTCCACCGTGCATGTAGGAGTAGCTGACTGTGTCGCGGACTCGCAGGGCCTGTGCGTTGTATTTTTCCTTGTACGGCTTGAGGAGCACGATGTTGCTGCGCACGATTTCGTAAGAAGAATCGACATCGCTGAAGACCTGGGCGCGGGAAGCTTCAGTCAACTGCTGACTCTTATCGATGTCGATGGCGGTGCGTTTCTTTTCGCCCTGGTTCTTGTCGAAGATGCGCAGGGGAATGCTGACGCTGAGTCCGATTGTGTCAATGCCGTTGGGGTTGTTATTCGACGAGTTATAGGTGTACCACGCGCCGAACGTGGGGTCAGTGGACCCGTTGGCTTCGGCCAGTTTGTGGTTGGTCTTGGATTGCAGGAGGGTTTCGACGGCAGCCTGCAGATCGGGGCGGGCATCGAGAGCGGCCTGGCGATAATCGTCGAGGGGCTTGAGGTCGTCAGAGAAATCGTAAGTGCCGGTTACGTCGAATTGGTCTATGGGCGTGCGGTCATTGAGCAGTTGAAGGAGCTGGATTTTTGCGGTGCGGAGATTGACCGTGGCTGTCTCAATTTCGGATTCGTATTGCACGCGGAGGAGCTCGATGCGGTCCAGATCAATTTGCGCAATGTCACCTGCGTTGAAGCGTGCGCGGCTCATCTCGATGATGTGGTCGTAGTACTTGATGTTTTCCTTGGCGAGGTCGAGCACGTATTTGGCCTGGAGAAGCTGGACATAGACAGAGCGCAGGGTGAAGATCATGGTTCGCTTAAGATCGTCATGCTGCGATTCGGTGATGTGGGTGCCTTCTTTGGCGCTCTCGAGGCGTAATTCGCGCTTGTGGTCGCGCTCGTGGAGATAGCTGAAGTTGGGCTGCACGTCAGTGCCTCGCAGGGGAGTCCAGACTCCATTGTGAGGAGCGATCGAGGTGCCGTCTTCGGATAAGGTGAACTGGGGATTGGGCCGCAGATAGGCGGTGATTTCCTCGGCCTTCATCTCGTCGATGTTGAGGGCGTCGGCGCGAAGCGCGGGGTTGGCGGCTTCGAATCTTGCCCGGAGTTCATCCCAGGTAAGGGCTTGCTGCGCCGGGACAAGAGCCGGCGCAAGCAGAAACGCAAGCAGCGCGGCAATCGCGTGGGCGGGCATGGATGGAAAGAGTTGCTTCATACACAACCTTTGAAAGGGAACCAGGAAATTGCGTCCCGTTGAGTGAATTGGAGGGCCGGCGTGCCGCTTGGTGGCGTCGACTCCAGTGCCATGGTTTCGGACTGCGGCCTTCCTGATTCCGCTGTGGACCGTGGTCCGCACGACGGGAACAGGAGAAAAGAGGCCAAAGATGTAGGGAAACTGAGCGAGCGATCAGGCGACGGGAGGGGGCCGATTGTGGAGAATGCGGAGACCGGGGTGGTCGACGACGGGCGCTGAGGAACGTCCGGGGGCTGCCAGTTGCAGAAAGCCGAAAGGATGCTCGGCGAGGACCGGGAGGGGAAGTGCGGCGAGTGCGGGAAAGGTGGAGTGCGGATGGGAGATTGCGTGGTCGCGGCGAAGGCAGGAGTCGACCTCGGCCGGGTTCTGGACTGCCTGCAGGTCGTCGGTGACGGAAATGACGGGAAAGAGGATGAGGATGAGCACTGCCAGGGCTGCCCATTGGGTTCGCCGGGATGCGCCAGCCTGTGGCGCGAAGCGCAACCAGAGGCAAACGATCACGATGGCGGAAAAGGCCCACGCGAGATTGAGGGCAAGCTCCATTCTCACTCCAGATTTTACCTCACGAGGACATAGCGTCAAAAAGTTAAACTGTTGCCTAGTCTGAAGGAACGTTAAAGGGAAGCTGGTAAGGATTCTCTAGCGAAGTCGATAATCGTCTGATTCTTTATGGATATTTTGGGTGTTTTTTTCAGGGGTTGTTCATGGGTTTGTGGGGAAAGGTGCGGGGTTACAGAGTTTGACCGAGGCGGGGAATCCCCTTATGATGAAAAGGTTGGTTTGCGGGTGAGCAGCGCCCTGCCGCGGCCCGAACCGATGCGGGTCAGAGATGAGCTGCTGAAGTTGAAATTGGTGCCCCCTCGTTCAATGGTAGGACAGCTGCCTCTGGAGCAGCCTATCGGGGTTCGAATCCCTGGGGGGCAGCCAAGAACCCTTAAACAATCTCAACGTTTCTCGACCTTCCTCGGTGTGTCTCGACTTCTCTCTCCGCTTCTAAACCATTAAAATCAATAGTTTGCAAGAGTTAATCCGGCCAAGTCTTGGGGGAATAGCGCCAAGATGGTTAGAGTGAGTCACCTGCCAACCGGCACTTTACTGTGGTCATTCTGGAGCGTATCCTTTCGAAAGTGACCACACATAGGTGTGGTCACGTGAAACAGCAACGAGAAATGACCACAGAAATGACCACAGCGAAGCGGGAAAGATGAGAACGGACATCGAACTATCGAACTTGAAATGCCAGAAAGCGCGACCCAAGAGCAAACCTTACCGAGTCGCCGACCGGGGCGGCCTTGCCTTACTGGTGACCCCCGAAGGGGGGAAGCTCTGGCGCTGGCGATATCGCTTCGCGGGGAAGATGAAGCAGATGGCTCTGGGCAAATACCCCGACGTGCCATTGGCCGAGGCGCGACTGCGCCACGCCCAGGCAAGGCAGCTGTTGGCAAATGGTATTGACCCGATGGCCTTCCGGAAGGAGACCAAAGAGCAGAAGAAGATTGAGCTGGCCGAAGCCGCGGTCGAACAGCCAAGAGGACTGACGTTCGAGGCTCTGACCCGGAAATGGTTTGTGTGGTGGGAGAAAAACAGGAATGCCAAGTATGCCAAGAACGTCCTAGCCAGGCTGGAGGGCGACATCATCGCCAAGGTGGGTACCAAACTCCCCGAGGAGATCACCCGCATGGATGTTGTCACGCTTATCAAGGCTGTCGATGCCCGTGGCGCCCGCGACATTGCCAAGCGCAATCTGCAGTTCATCCGCCAGATCTACGACTGGGGAATGGACAATGGCCTGCTGGATCAGAACACGGTAAACCCTGCGGCCAGCATTCGTCCGACCAGCATCTTGAGTAAGGTGACGGAGGAACACTTTGCCAGCATCCCTGTCGAGGAGGTTCCTGAGTTGCTTCGCAAGATGCGCGACTACGATGGCACCGCACTCACGAGGATTGCGATGGAATTGTTGGGTCTTACTTTCCTACGGACGGCCGAGTTGATCGGTGGGCTCTGGCCTGAGATCGACTTGGATGAAAGAGTTTGGCGCATCCCTAAAGAGCGGATGAAAATCAAGACGAGGCCTCATATCGTGCCTTTATCCATCCAGTCGATCACACTACTGGAGCGGTTGCACGCAATTACCGGCGACAGTGGCAGACTCTTCCCATCGGCTACCGGTGAGGACGGGGTGATGAGCAACAACACCATCCTTATGGCCCTGGGGCGGATGGGGTACAAACATCGGATGACCGGCCACGGCTGGCGATCTATCGCATCCACCTATCTTCACGAGAGGGGATTCGAGCACGAACACATAGAGTTGCAACTCGCCCACACGAAGCAGGATAAGGTGTCCGGCGCTTACAACTACGCCAGGTATTTAGAACCACGCGCAAACATGATGCAGGCGTGGGCTGACGCTTTAGATCAACTTCGAGAACAAAGGTCAGTAACGAGTTGAATTACTAATCGAAGACTTATCATCGGCAACTCGCCCATTATCAATGACTTGAAGAAATGATGAACGCAAGGAAATCGCTGGGATCGGATGTCCCTGGGCCAATTCGCATAACTCAGTCTGTGGGCGAGAACGCCTGCTCTCGGTTGAACGTGGCTATGAGAAAGAGGTTTTACGAAAAGGTCGAAAAACCGTATGGCTTAACGACCGTAGCGCCGATCAGGCGCGACCGGCAACCAGGAGCACGCGAACCAGCTCAATCCTATCCCGCAAGCCCTGAGCAAATGTAACGGCTGCCTTGGGCAGTCGCTTCGGCTCCGGGAGCTATACAAGTCAGCTTGGGGTAAGAAATCTCAATGCCGATTGCCCGACTTACCCGTCCTATGGACGGTAGAGGGTGCTGACCGGAGAGATTCGCAGGCCAACCCTAGGTTCCAACGTTGGCGAGGCCATACTGCGGCAGCAAGCAATTTCAGGATGATCTCCGCCTGGTGGTGGCGGTGGGAACCGGGAAGCCGATCCGGATGTTTCGAACTGACTCACTACACCGCCGAGCTGTGGGCAGCCCCCGCCTACTGGGTTCACCCTAGATTTTCGGCCAGCGCTTTGGTCCATTCTGGTTATGCAGTAGATTGAACAATAAGGACCCGGCCAAAAAGGCTGTGCGACCGGCAATCCCGAGAAGAGCCCATTGCGGGTGAGATCTCAAACACGAAGCCAATACCGCGGCAATCGCCGCCCACAGAGGGCGGCGGGAGAAGCTGAAGCAGCAAACCGTACCGGCTTGGCCGGGAATGGGACCCCTGGGGAAGGTTAGCCTACCGTTGAGCGGAGGCCAGGGACGCAACAAATATGGACCCGGCTCGGCGTGGTAGCCTCCCCGGTGTTCCCGAGTGGGATCCTCGTGAGGGACGATACTCAAACCGAATGATTTGATATAAGCATTGGCGATTGGTCAATTTGTTCCTGGGCTGCAAACCCTCGGACAAGTCAACATGACCGGCTAATGGCTGGCGAGGAAGACGCCAGGCGCGAGGGTAGCGGTTTGGACCACTGGAAATGACCAGTGCAGAGCTTTGAGGCTGACTACTGACAGCACAAAGAGGATACCGCTCAGGAACAGCGCTGATAGTACAACGGCCGCATGGCAATGCGGCCTTCGGGCCTAAATCGGGGTTGCAGATCCCGGTGTCACCGATCCTGAGATACCTCCAGGGGCACAGCCCACGTGCTGACCTTGCCAAGGTCAAGAGTTAGGCCAGCGACGGTATACCGGCTAAATCATCAGTAGAATCTATGGTCCCAGGGGTAGCTACGAGAGATCTGCACTCAGGAACCCGGCTGTCAAGTACCTAGAGACAACCTGCACAGGAAATAGTGATCTGTACAGAACAGCATGTGAGCCGTGGAGTAAACCACTCTCCCCGACTGTGACGCACGCGACAGGCCGCCTTTCGGGCGAGCCCGGAGCGACACAAGGAGCTGCATGTTCGACATCACCTTAATCACCGCCGCAAGATACGACTGCTGGTGCTACGCCCTTCGCTGCGGGGATCGGCGCAAAGAGGTCTCTGGCTGCGAACCCGGGAACACCGGATGCCGGGTGGAACTGCGGGCGTTAATTGAGGCCCTGAAGGCTATTCGCCACCCATCCTGCATCCGGTTAGCATTAGGCTCCAAACAGATCATCAAGGGGATCGCCGAGCTGCTCCCGCGCTGGAAGTCGAACGGCTGGCGGGGAAGTAAAAAGAATCGTCCGCTTTCCAATCTTGACCTCTGGCAAGAGATAGATATGTTGCTTTCCAATCACGTGATTACGGCCGTGAATGCACGTAAGGATCCCACTCTCCGTCCGGACAGCGATCATTGCGCCGCGATGGCCCGCAACAATCATGCCAGGCTGGACCATCTCTCAGCAGCAGAATAACGGCCGCTCACCGCGGTCCAGTACGACACCACCCTTAAGGACCGTAGTGCGCGGAAACCTCCAAGCCAACCTCCCCGCAAAGGGCGAGGAGCGACATCAAGGAGCACTGCGAGCCGGTGTCGACGGGATCCAGAAGGCGTCAACATTCAACCATGCCGGCAGCCTCGGCACTCTTCACCAGAGCGGGCCTGCTGGACCATCAAAACGGCGCTTGCTTTGGTGAATAGGCCGCATGTGCAAGCCTGGAAACAGTTGAAGCAAGGCACCCAAGATGGCCCCGGCTAGGGCCGGTGCCACCAGCAGGAAAGCGGCACCCAGGGAATGATGTCCTGATTGACCTGGGGCCGGAAGTAAGGGTTGGCACGAGCCTGTCGCCCGTGACCGGAGCAAGGTCCCTCCAAGTCGCCGGAGACATCCGGGGCGCAAAACAGACCAGGACATAACCGGGTTACCACGGACGAGTAGATCGTGGCGGATCCGCTGGCGGGGCCTTAGGGCGCCCGCCAGGCCCGAACAGAAGCTGAGGCATGCCACGCTGGCTAGACGATGACAGCGGGACCCACCGCCGGTAGGCGTGGGAGGAACAGGATTAAGCGGATGGGCCGGATCGGTGAATCGATCAGGCTGCCTGAATAAGCGGCAACCATCCCGATTCCAAGACCAGATGCCCACACAGCACTTCCACTGTCAGCTCACCCAGTATCAAGGACCGGTACCCACCAGAGCTTCCTTGATAGCTCACACCAAGGGAAACAGTGCTCTGCTCAAGGCGGATCGTCCATTTACCCGCAAGTCAACCGTCAGGAGAAGGAAAGTGCCGTCAGAAACCCGAAT
>Ga0182030_10026365_pt1 | contig 10525 bp, 10 predicted proteins | sample 812S3MmetaG_FD_121299 | JGI IMG/M metagenome (GOLD analysis project Ga0182030, IMG submission 121299) | Permafrost microbial communities from Stordalen Mire, Sweden - 812S3M metaG (Illumina Assembly) | ecosystem: Environmental > Terrestrial > Soil > Wetlands > Permafrost | place: Sweden... | reverse complement strand
ATTGATCTTCGCGAACGAAGGAATTGAGATCATGAGGCAGTGACCAGTGCTATGCTGTCGGGCGCTCGCCCAGTGTAGCAACCTCGCTTGCCGGGCAGCTTGACCTGATGGATTGTCCTGTACGGTCTATACTCAACATATATACTATCGTCTGGAGGCCGCGATGACGCAGAAGGCCAAGTTGTTTCGCAATGGCAACAGCCAGGCCGTTCGCCTGCCGCGAGAGTTCCGCTTCAAAGGCGATCAAGTCCGGATTCGCAAAGAGGGTGACGCGGTCGTTCTAGAGCCGATCGTCACCGATGTTAAGGAGTGGTTGAGCGATATTTGGCGTCAGCCCTTATCGAAGGACTTTATGGCCGACGGACGAGAGCAACCCCCGGCTCCCGAGGGAAAGGTGTTCGAATGAAATGTCTGCTCGATACCAGCACCTGCATCGCCTTGCTGCGCGACAACTCCGAACCGGTGGCCAAGCGATTTACGCAGACCATCGCGCGGGACAACTCTGTTTACCTTTCGTCGTTAGTGCTATTCGAGCTTTGGTACGGAGCGTACAGGAGCTCGCGTCCGGACGAAAATGCGAGCACTTTGCTGAAATTCCTGCGCGGCCCAATCGAAGTCTTGCCGTTTGCTGACGATGATGCTCGCTCTGCGGGTGAGATCAGAGCGGAATTGGCGCGGACGGGAAAGACCATCGGTTCGTACGATACGCTCATCGCCGGCCAGTGCATAAATAGGAGTCTTACGGTTGTGACCTCCAACTTGTCGGAGTTTCAGAGAGTGAAAGGGCTGCACTGCGAGGATTGGGCGAGATAATCTTACAGTTTTCGCCCCGCCACTACCCGCGGAATCCCTTGTAGATCAGGCACGGCGCGCACATCTTCCCACATTGTAGGACTAAGCAAGTTTTCCACGGCATCGCGCATCGAATAACCGATTTCCATCGCCAGCCAGCCCCCCGGTTTCAGGGCGCGGTGAGCCTGCTCGACCAGAGGCCCAATCACATCCAAGCCTTGCTCGCCCGCAAACACCGCGACTCGCGGCTCGAAATCGCGCACTGACTTCTGCACCTTGTTCGCCTCCCCAAAGCCAACATAGGGTGGGTTGCTGACCACGAAATCGAAGTCATCGACGCCAATGAGGGCCTCGAGAACATTGCTCACCATGAAGCGCACCCGCCCGTCGAGTCGCAGCCGTGCGGCGTTGGCGCGAGCATTTTCCAGCGCTTCTTCTGAGACATCGACGGCGTAGACTTCAGCGCCCGTCAGCTCGTGGGCAAGGGCCAGCGCAACACACCCCGAGCCGGTACCAACATCCACCAGTTTGGGTTGCGAGACGCCGCGCGCCAGCTCCAGCACGGTCTCGACCAGATGCTCGGTCTCCGGACGCGGGATGAGGACCGCCGGCGAGACCACGAAGTCCAGTCCCCAGAACTCCTGATGTCCGGTGATGTACTGCGATGGCATGCCCATCGCTCGCTGGGCAAGAACTTCGTCGTAACGGGCTTCGTCTTCGGCAGTGAGTTCGCGCTCGGAATGCGCGTACAGATAGGCGCGATTGACGCCGAGGACAAACATCAGGAGGACCTCGGCATTCATTCGCGGCGAGCCTATGTCGGCCGCTTCCAGACGCTCGATCGCTGATGAAAGGGCTTGCTTCAGTTGCATGGGTTCGACGCAACGATGCCGCGTCAGTAGAACATCCGCAAGGGTGGAAGGGCGCGGCTTCAGCCGTGCCATAAGCTCGCATCTCGAAATGGGCTTCAGACCCGGCTCCCGTGGCTAAAGCCATTCATGGGAACGACCGGCTTCAGCCGTGCGCAAAGCCGGGCGCTTCCACCGCTCTGGCCGAGACTCACGCCGCGCCCGCCTCGTCCCCTTTGAGTTTCTCCGACTGGAAGTGCGTGATCAGCGCGTCGATCATCGGCTGGATGCGCCCGTCCATAAATTCCGGCAATTGGTGCGTAGTGAAGCCGATGCGATGGTCGGTGACGCGGTTCTGCGGGAAGTTGTAGGTGCGAATCTTCTCGCTGCGATCGCCGCTGCCCACCATGGCCTTGCGCTCCTTAGCCAGCGCCGCCTGTTGCTTCTGCTGCTCCATCTCGTAGAGACGGGCGCGCAGCACGCGCATTCCCTTCTCACGATTCTTGATCTGCGACTTCTCGTCCTGGCAGCTCACCACAGTGTTGGTCGGCAGGTGCGTGATGCGCACCGCCGAGTACGTCGTGTTGACCGACTGGCCGCCGGGACCGGAGGAGCAGAAGGTGTCGATGCGAATGTCCTTGGCCTCGATCTTGATGTCCACATCTTCGGCTTCGGGCAGCACCGCGACCGTGACAGCGGAGGTGTGCACGCGGCCCTGTGTCTCGGTCTCCGGCACGCGCTGCACGCGATGCACGCCGCTCTCGTACTTCAGCCGCGAGTAAACCCGCTGGCCTTCGATGATGGCGATCACTTCCTTCAGCCCGCCGACACTCGACTCGGACGTAGAGAGCACTTCCACCTTCCAGCGATTGCCTTCGGCGAAGCGCGTGTACATGCGGAAGATTTCGGCGGCGAAGAGGGTAGCTTCGTCGCCACCCGTGCCGGCGCGGATTTCCAGGATTACGTTCTTCTCGTCGTTCGGGTCTTTGGGGAGAAGCAGGACTTTCAATTCCTCTTCCACCTGCGCCAGCCGCTCCTCCAGCTTCTTCATCTCCTCGCTGGCGTAGGCCAGCATCTCGGGATCAGTCTCGTCGGCGGCGAGCGCCTTGCTCTCCTCGATGCCGCGCGTCAGGTCCTTGTACTCGCGATACTTTTCAACCACGGGCTGCAATTCGCTGTGCGCCTTGGCGGTCTTCTGGTAGCGCTGCGAGTCGGAGACGATGTCCGGCGAAGCCAGGGCGGCATTCAGCTCTTCGTATTTGCTTTCGATGTGCTCTATGCGTTCAAACATGGTCGTAAGCTTTCATTTTACGGGTAGAGCGGACCTTCAGGTCCGCGTCCAGCCCTTGCGCTTGTCGTCAGAGCCGGCTTCAGCCGGCGACAGGCCTTGAAGGGGCGCACCTTCAGGTGCGCCGTAAAGTTTACTTTCGTGATCGGCTTTAGCCGCCGCGGCACTTCGCTCTCGCCTGAAACCGAATTCCCTCAGTGGCTGAAGCCATTTCAACTGGCAGACGTATCGGCGCGGCTGAAGCCGCGCCCCTTCAAACCGCAAAAAGGGCCCCTCGCGCCATCAACTTGAAATTGGGAACCGTATTCTCGCGGCGGGGGCCGCTAGGCAATCACCAGCTCGCCGCCGCGCTGCTTTTCCAGCTCCATCGCTTCATTCAGAGCGGCGATGGCGGTTTCCACCTGATCGTCGGCGGGAGGCTGCGTGGTGATGCGCTGTAGCCACAGTCCGGGCTTGGTCAGCACGGCGAACAGCGACGATCCGTGCGTGGCGGCAAAGCGGATCAACTCATAGGAAACGGCCGCGATCACCGGCAGCAGCGCGATGCGCGAAGCAAAGCGCGCCCAGAAAGTCGTCGCCGGGACCAGCATATAGGTGAACATGGCGATCAGCATCACCGTCATCAGGAAGCTGGTGCCGCACCGCGGATGAAACGTAGTGTACTGCTGCGCGTTGTTCACCGTCAGCGGGTCGTTGGCCTCGAAGGCGAACACCGTCTTGTGCTCGGCGCCGTGATACTGATACACCCGCCGGATGTCGGCCCACAGGGAAATGCCCCAGATGAACAGAAGGAAGAGCGCAATGCGAATAACGCCATCCACCACGTTAAACAAGATCTGGTTGCCGAACACGGGATAGTGGTTCTTCAACTTAGTGGCCGCCAGCAGCGGTACGAACTTGTACATGAAGATGAAGAACCCGAGCGACAGGATTAGATTGACGGCAATCACCCAGCTGCTGATTTCGGGCTTCTTCTCTTCCTTCGGCGCCAGCTCACCCAGAGCGATATCGGCCGAATAACGCAGGGCGCGGAAGCCCAGCGTCATCGCCTGCCCCAGCGTCATGATGCCCCGCAGAAACGGCCACGCCATCCACTTGTGTTTGTCGGAAAGTTTCTCCAGCGGCTCGGAGTGCGTCGCCAGGGTGCCATCGGGACGGCGAATGCAGATACCCCAGGCGTGCGGCGAGCGCATCATCACGCCTTCCAGCACAGCCTGGCCGCCGACCAGGGTGGTTTCCTCCCCGCTCTCCAGAGCTGGGAGAAGTTGGACGGCCACTAAAAACCGCAGATGGCGAAGCAATCGACTCATAGAGATTGGATGTTCCTCGAAGGGGTACGACGCACAATCGCGCTAGGTAAGGGTAAGCACGCGGGCTGACGATGTCAATCCGTCGTGATAAACAGCCATCGCAAAGCTGGCGTCCGCACTGCTGGGGATACGCGCGATCGCGTTCCTACCATTGCGGGATTAGCGGTAAAAAAGCTATAATTTATATTGCTTCAGCCAGCCCGGCAATCATCTGGAGAAATCATGGCACAAATTTGCGAAGTCTGCGGCAAAGGTCCGCAATTTGGAAACAATATCAGTCACGCGCACAACGTCCAGCGGCGGCGCTGGAATGTCAACCTGCGGCCAGTGCGCGCCAAGGTTCCGGGCGGCAGCCGGCGTATGCGCGTCTGCGCCAGTTGTCTGCGCAGCGGCAAAGTTACCAAGGCTTAGTCCCAGCAGACCTTATTTTGCCATCCCTCTCCGCGGCGGAGAGGGATTTCTGTTTTCCGGATGGCAGACGGCACGGGATTGAGAGCGCCATCGCCGGGTCAAGCAATTTGCAGTTGCGAACGCATCTTTTCCGCTAACTCACGAACCGCTCTGAGCTTCTCCTCGACGTCGGGAGAGATGGTTTTCTGCCGCAGCGCCAGCTCGGAGTTCAGCAGGATTCCAGTCACCTGGCTGCGCAGCTGGTTGCGCAGCACTTGCTCGGCAGTGCGCGTTGCCAGCAGCTTTTCCTTCTCGGCTCGCCGCAAAGCCACCTGTACCTCGCGCACCACTCGTTCGTTGCTGTGTAACGCCAGATTGACGTGCAGCGGTATGGCGATGCCGCAACGGTTCAACAGAGTGTCGTGGGCGCGAAAGTCGGATTCCAGCATCGACTGATCGATCGCCAGGCCGTCGTATTCCGCAGCCTGCATTTTTGTCACCGCCTGCGGCACCGTGCTTGCCAGGTGGGTCTTGTGACCCGTTCCCTGTTCCAGCGCCGCGGCGCATTCCTTCGCCCGAGATGATGTGGTCAACAACAGAATCATAATTTCCCCTTCTCCGCTGGCGAGGGCACACTTCTCCTGTCCGACTCGCTGCGGTGCTTGTCAGGTTCAACTGCCCCAGCCCGGCGATCCTTGGCCTCCAGCAGCCGCCAAACGTCAGGTCCCGGAAAACTGTTTTGTATCTTCCGGAACCTGCGGCGCATGCCCAAGGAACGTCAAAGGGCCGACCCGTATTCTTTCAGTTTGCGATACAGCGTGGTTTTACCGATGCCCAGGCGGCGAGCCGCTTCCAGCTTGTCGCCGTCCAGCACCTGTATGGCGTGCAGAATAGCTTGTTTCTCCAATTCCTCCAGCGGGGTAATGGCAGCCGGATCCGCCGCTCCCTCAGGCGCAGCCATGAGGGCCTCAGCATCACGCATCGGCGTCGGCAAATCGGCCACGTGAATGATGGGCAGGGAGCAGGTGGTACAGGCCCGCTCAACACAATTCTCCAGCTCGCGGACATTGCCCGGCCAGTCGTAATTGAGCATCAGCCGCAAGGCATCGTCACCCACTATGTGCTTGCTGCCGGCTACGGTTCCGTTGATCCGCTCCAGCGCATGTCCAATCAGCAATGGGATGTCCTGCTTGCGCTCCCGCAGCGGAGGAATTCGCAGGGTGAGCACATTGAGCCTGAAGTATAGATCGCGGCGGAAGGTCCCCTGGCTTACGGCCGCGTCCAGATCGCGATTGGTGGCGGCCAGGATACGAACGTTAATCGGCATTGCCCGGGTCCCGCCAACCGGCCGGATTTCCTTTTCCTGAATGGCACGCAACAGTTTGGCTTGCAGGTCCACGGGCAGTTCGCCAACCTCGTCCAGGAAGACGGTGCCGCCCTCGGCGGTGGCCAGCAGACCCTCCTTCGACCGCACTGCCCCGGTAAAAGCCCCGCGCACATAGCCAAAAAGTTCGCTTTCGATCAAGGTCGGAACCAGGGAGCCACAATCCACCGGAATGAACGGCTTGTCCTTGTAAGGCCCGGCATAGTGTATCGAGCGCGCCACCAGCTCCTTCCCCGTGCCGCTCTCCCCCAGAATCAGCACCGGATGCCTGCTGTGCGCCGCCTTGGCAATAATGCGATACAGCTTCTCCATCTCCGGCGACTGTCCTACCAGGGGACCAAAGCCCTGTTTCGACCGCAACTGCTCCCGCAGCAGGCGGTTCTCGGTGGCGAGCTTAAGGTGGTTGGTCACTCGTTCCAATTCCAGGCGCAGCTCGTCAAAATTAAACGGCTTGGTGATGTAGTCGTAGGCGCCAAGCTTCATGGCCTGAACGGCCGACTGCACGGTGGCAAAACCAGTCATCACGATGACGACCGCTTCCGGCAGCCGCTGCTTGATCTCGCGCAGAATCTCCAGACCGTTTCCACCCGGCAGTCGCAGGTCGAGCAAGACGACATCAGGATGGGCGGCGTCCAGAATATGGCAGGCCTCGTCCCGAGATTCAGCCACTTGGGTGCTGAATCCCAAAGAACGGGCTACGTCCCGGCAACACTCCCGTACCGACCGATCATCTTCCACAATCAGCAGGTTCAACAAGTTTGTCTCAGACGTTGGCTCGCTTACGGGAACTGCTTCTGCTGCGATCACGTGACTCGCCTCCTGTCCAGCCTTGCCCAGGCGCTGGCGCCTGATTTTCAGCGCTGGTTTCCATCATCCCTTTTTGGGAAAACGCCGCCTAGTGCGTGGGTCACAATCGCCTGTGAGGTCAGGCACGGTGGCCCCTATCCGGTTGGCGGGCAGTCCGCCCGACCCCCAGCGTCGTGCAGTTCCTAACTCCTCGCCGGGCACGTCCCGGCGCCCGGGACAGACGACACGCCGCATGAGCTGTTTCAGCAGTTCACCACCTCGCTGCGCGTTGCGCTCAACCTCGTGTACGGAGCGCTTCAAATGGCTGTAAGGCGGCAGCTTCCACCCCAGCACCTGGGCATTCATCAGTATTCCGGTTACCACGTTGGAGAGCTCATGTAACAGGCCTTCACAATCACTGCATTGCAGTAACACGGGGCGCGCCATCTCCGGAGCGCGCTCCGTGCTGTCACCGCGGGATTGCCCGTTCGCTGCGCGTTGCGTGCAACTTCCAGATGGGTTCATAACCGCTTCCGCTGCGTTACTCAGCGCACGCTGCTCATGGTCAAAGTGGAGTACGCCTCCTTCAACCGTGCGAGCCTCAACAGCGGTGGCAAGCCACGAACCTTCGGGTTCAGGTTGCACAAGATGCTGCGATTTCCTGGCGTTTGGTCTCATGGTCGCAACTGCACTCTCTTCCAACTCGTCCTACACAGAAGCATCCCACATACCAAACTGTGCAGCACCGCTCCGGACTCATTCGAGAGGAGTTATGCAAATCCAACCCAACCTAGAAATTTCTCTCTCATTCCATTTTGAAACTCACATTCCGCTGATTGCCCGTGACCCCAAGCGCGATAGGGACTTACGATCATTCCCACATCTGCAAGCTCGCCTCCCTCCCTCCCATATCGGGACGACCTCCGGCTGCTCTCGCCCCCTTGCCTTGCGCAAACAGCAAAAAAAGAGGGGGATCTAGAATCCCCCTCGTCATGCTGATTTGTTTCGGTTGTCGGCTACTGACGGTTCGTAGTAGCACTCGCCGAGCCTATATGCGCGGTCTCCGGGGAAGGTGTGCTCTCTCCGCCGAGTTGCAGCAACAAGCCGTTATACGACGATGCCGCCAGCAACCTGCCTTGATACTCCAACGCCGTCTTTATCGAAACTCCAGCATCCGGCGTACGCTGCCAGCTCTGGCCGCCATCTTTGCTTTCAAACACTCCGTGCGAGTGCAACGCGGTGGCCAATAGGCGCTGCGATGCCGGGTCATAGCGCACCGCGAAAACGTTGCGCGCCGGCAGGCCTCCCAGGACGTGCTCCCATGTCTTGGCGCCGTCGCTCGAGTGCAACGCACCTTCCCGGGTCGCCAGCCACAACGACCCGTCGGCCGCCGCCGTCATGTTGTAGAGTCCGGTGACATACTGAGGCAGGCTGATTTCGCTCCATGACTTGCCTTGGTCATGGGAGAGAAAGCCACGCTTGGGAGCGACCAGGCCCAGCGTTCCGTCAGCAAAACGGCTCACCGCGATGAAATCGCTTTCGCCCTCGACCATGCCTCCATACCACTTGCGTCCGTGATCGACGCTGATGAAGAGACCGTCGTTTGTTGCCGCGTACCAGGTGTCGTCAGCCACGTCGAAGGCCCGAATCCGCGGCGTACTGTCCAATGCGATTGCATGTTCCGGCGCGGCCGCTTTGCGCGTGGCCGCGGTGCGTTGGGAGTGCGCCGCCCCAGCCGACCTAGTCGTTTTCGAAGTCGGGGCTGGGCTGGCGGTATCGTGCTGCTCCGGAATGGGTACGCGAATCATCGCCGCTGGCTGCCATTCGCCCTTCAGCGAAGTTAAATAGAAAACTCCATGATTGGTTCCGGCGAGGATCACGCCGTCATCGGCCTGCTGAAGACTCAGAATGTCGCGTTCGTCGAGGCCTCGATTTGCCTGCCTCCAGTTGGCGCCGCCGTCGTCGGAGATGAAGAAGCCGCCCAGGTCCTTGTCGTTGACCACTCCCACGTAGATCCGGTTGGGATCTTTCTTATCGAGGACGACCCCGCCTACCACACGGTGCGCGAATCCCCGGTTGGAGGTCTCGTAGTGCGCGAAGCCGTCGTTGCTGGCGAGCACCCCGCCGCGATCCGTCGCCACCAGCACGTGGTCGGGGTTCCGAGGATCCATCAGAACATCGTTAACGATCACAGAGTCGTCCGTAACCAGCTTCCATTTGTCGCCGCCATCCATCGTCTTCCACAGCCCCCCGGTGGTCCCGGCGTAGACGATCGACGGACGCTGCGGATCCTGCTTCAGCACCCGCGTGCGCATCGCCGAATGCGGCAACGACAGCGAAATACGATGAAAGTATTCGGCCCGGTTGAGACTCTTGTACATTCCCGAGCACGCGCTGGCGTAAACCGTGGAAGGCGTCTTCGGATCCACAATAATGCTGAACATGTCCGAATCAAACGCTATACCCTTGCTGATGCTGTGCCAGCTGGCGCCCCCATCTTCGGTCTTCCAGGGCAGGTGCCAGGTCCCGGCGTAGATGATGTCTGGATTCTGCGGATCGATGGCCAGCGACTCGATGTTCTTGATCTCGGCGTGGTTCTCCGGCGAAATCCGCTCCCAGCTTTGGCCGCCGTTGCGGGAACGGAAGACCCCGTCCAGCGCCCCGAGTATCAGAAGGTTGGGGTCGCTCGGCGCCATGGCTAGCGCGCGAATGGACTTGCCGTGTACCCCGGCCAGAGCGTGCCAGGTACGGCCGCTGTCATCGGAGCGGAATACATCGCCCTCATCGCTGTTGTAGAGGCTCCAGGCTGCGACGTAGATGGTCGCAGGATGGCTGGGGTCGAAGATGATGTGGTCCAGCACATAATCGTCTCCCTGCCCCAGATGGGCGAACAGCGCCCAGGAGGCGCCCCCATCCTGCGAAAGAAACATCTGTCCCGCACTCGTGCCCAACAGTATGTGGCTTGGGTTCGCTGGATCGTACGCCAGACTGCGCACGTCTCCGCCCTCTGGACCAATCAGCCGCCAGTCCGAAGCGATTGCCATTACGCACGCAAGGAAGACCCCGCAAGAAACAATCTTTATCAAAGCAGAAATGGTTTTGTTCATGGTCCTTCGCAAATTCTAAGAGTCAGAGTTGCTGGTTTTTTCTAAGGATAAACCAGCCCGCGGGATCGTGCATTGAGGAAAAATCCGAAGTACCAGCAACGTCATCCAATCCATCCAAATTGGAACCGTTGGACCACCCCGGACCCGGCCACGGTTACTACGGCTGCCGCTCCGGCACGCTGCCGCTGCAATACGTCCATGCGGCCCTTGATGACGGAAAAAAGCCGGTGAGGGCCCCTTGGCTCCCACCGGCAACAGAGTTCCAATCGAGGAACGTGGTTACTGCTGAGGAGCGGCAGCCGCCGCGCCTGGAGCAGCTTTCTTATGATGAGGCATCGGAGCCGCCTGCTTTGGTTTCGGATAGGCGTTCTCGCTCGGCTTCACCACCGACTCATCCACCGGCGTCGTGTTCTGCAGATCGGCGCACGCATTCTCATCCCCGCCTTGCGGGACCCAGATGATATCGGCCACCTTCTGCTGACCAGTGCCCTGGCGGACTTCAACCCTGCTCGGGTCAATGCCCTGCTGCTGCACCAGATACGCCTTGGCATTCACCGCACGCTGCGCCGCCAGATTCATCGGATGACGGTTCTTGCCCGTCCCCTCCATCGGCGCCTTCT
>Ga0182030_10026364_pt1 | contig 10525 bp, 11 predicted proteins | sample 812S3MmetaG_FD_121299 | JGI IMG/M metagenome (GOLD analysis project Ga0182030, IMG submission 121299) | Permafrost microbial communities from Stordalen Mire, Sweden - 812S3M metaG (Illumina Assembly) | ecosystem: Environmental > Terrestrial > Soil > Wetlands > Permafrost | place: Sweden... | reverse complement strand
GTGCTGACCTCACCGACGACGTAGAGCGTTCCTGTGGACGCGTCGATGACCGGCGTGCTCGTGATTCCGAGTGGATCGATGTCGCCGCACCCGGCGACGGCGTCGACGTTGGTCAAGGGCCGACCGATCGAACGTGACCACAAGACCCTGCCGGTGATGGCGTTGAGGGCGACGACGCGATTGCGCTCGGTGGCGGCGAAGACGACTCCGCCCATGACCAGCGGTTGCCCGTAGACGGCGCCACCAAGGCGGCTCGCCCAGGCGCGAAGGAGCCGGCCGCCGGGTCCTGGGGCCGCAACGGCCGCGGTGCGGGCGTTGTTTGCGTGGTACGTCGTCCAGGCCGAGGTGCTCGCTGATGCCGAGAGCGTCGTGGTCGTCGTAGGTGCCGGCTCGCTCGACGTCGTCGTGGCCCTAGCTCGCGTCGTCGGCCCGCCCGTCGCTCCGGCGGTGCCGCCCGACGCGACTGCGCCCGCACCCAACATCCCGGCACACAGGGCGATCTTGATCCATCTCCGAAACCTCGTCGTGGCCAACCGGGGCCGGCCGACAGCCGTCACGCTCACGGCGGTCGGGCCGCTGAGCCGCATCACACCAAGGGCCACGGGTAGGGCGGCCATCCACCGTCGTCGTCGAGCTCGGGGAGCGCACGATGGTCCAAGAGCCACCGCACCCGCTGGTCCAACGCCTCGAGCTCGGGTGGGGTCAACAGCGCGCACAGCTCGGGTGGCGGACCCGCATCGGTAAAGCGGGCGAGCGAATCAAGATCCTCGGGTGCGATCGGTGTTCCGCCGAAGTCCCAGATCACTGTCCGCAGTTTTTCGTCCTCGTTGAAGCACAAGCCGTTGTCGATGGCCCACAGGCGGTCCTCGGCCAAAAGCACGTGGCCGCTCTTTCGGTCGGCGTTGTTCGCGGCCACGTCGAACGCGCACAGGCGCATCAGGGTCGGGTGCCACTCAGGATCGTCGCGCAAGGTGAAGTAGTGCGAGGTTCCGTCCTCGGGCACGTAGCGCTGCACCGATCCGAGCCCGAACGGACCTTCTCGGCGTTCGACGGTCTCTGGGACAAGACCCCAGCCGAGCGCTTCAGAAAACACGTATGCCGCAACCTCGCGTCGGTAGAGCCCGCCGGGGAAGTCCCACAGTGGCCGCTCGCCTTTGACTGGCTTGTACACCGCCATGAGTTCGTCGTCGCCGAGCGAGCAGGTCACGAGCAGCGTGGCGTTGGAGCTCCCGGCGATCCGACCGTGCACCTCCATATCGCCCTCGACGAGGATCCGCTCCACGTGCCCGTCGCTCATTGAAGATCAGGTCACGGGCGGACGATGCCCATTCGTCCTCGGGCAGTCATGACCGGCCGGATCGAGGGGCAGGCCGCACAGAGGGCATGGTGGCCGTCCGGCTTCAACGAGGCGCGTGGCATGGATGGCGAAGGCGGCCGCCTGCTCGCGGGTGAGCGCGATCCGCAGGACATGGCCGCTCTCGTCCTCATCGACCAATGCATCGTCCTCGTCGTCACCCGAACCGACCTCTTCGAGCACAATGACCACCCGGTCGATCTCCTCGTCATAAGAGACGCCGATCGTCCCAACCACCCACTCGGGGTCCTCGCTGCCGTAGTAGGTGAGGTCGTCGGGCAGGTGGCCCGGTCGTCCGAGTTCTTTGACGATCCGACCGAGATAACTCGCGAGCACCGAGACCTGCTGCTTTTCGACCTTGACGGTGGTCTCGTTGATGCCCTGGCGAACGTAGAACAAGAACAGACGATGGCCCACCTCGCCAATGACCCCGACCGTGCAGTGGTCGGGCGCGTCGTAGTCGACCTCGTCGCTCATGACAGCACCAGCTCGCTCAGCGAGCCGGTCGAATTGATGCAGAGCACCGCAACGCCGCTGCCGGTGAAGAGGAGGGCGGAAACCGAGCAAGGGGACACCACCAGCCGGGGCATGAGGTCGAGCGGAACGCCGGCCGCCGCGGCTACGACCGCCTTGATGGGGTCAGCGTGTGAGACGGCCACGATGGTCTCGCCGCGGTGCGCTGCGACGAGTTCGAGCACCGCATCCATGGAGCGGACCGACATCTCGGCGAAGGACTCTCCACCGGGGAATCGAAACCCGATGGGCCAACGCTGGACGGTCGGCCATTCCTTCTTTTTGTAAAGCTGGCGCAAGGGCTTCTCGGTCCACTCGCCGACATCGGCCTCGATCAGACCGGGAGCGTTTCGCACCCGCAAGCGCAGCGCCGAGGCGATCGGCGCCGCCGTCTCCTTGGTGCGCTCGAGCGGCGAGGCGTAGACGGCCGTGGGCTTGTGCTCCATGGCGCTGATGCGTTCGGCCACCACCATTGCCTGCTCTCGGCCCTTGTCGGCAAGGTGGAGACCGGGCGCTCGGCCGGGCAGCATCTTGCCGGTCGTCGGGGTTGTGCCGTGGCGCACCAAGAGCACCACGGTCGGTGCCACGCCCTTCGATGGGGCGGGCGTTTTCTTCGTTCTAGTTGGGGCGGATCGAGAGGATGCAGGCACGGGGAGCCATCGTAGGCTCTGTGAGGTGCCACCAAACCAGGCCGAGGCCGACTCGCTGACGTCCCTTCAACGCGAGGTCGCTCGTTGCACCCGGTGCCCCCGCCTCGTCCAGTGGCGTGAGTCTGTCGCCCTCAACCCCCGTGCCTCCTATGCCGGTCAGACCTACTGGGGCAAGGCCGTTCCCGGATTCGGCGACCCCGATGCCCGGCTGGTCATCGTCGGCCTGGCCCCGGCGGCGCACGGAGCCAATCGCACTGGACGCATGTTCACCGGAGACCGCTCGGGGGACTGGCTGTTCGCGGCGTTACATCGGGCCGGGTACGCCTCCCAAGCCACCAGCACCTCGGCCGACGACGGCCTTAGCTTGGACGGGGCCTACGTCACCGCCGCCGTGCATTGCGCCCCCCCGGCCAACAAGCCCGAACCCGGTGAGCGGGCCGCGTGTGCGCCGTACCTCGAGCGCGAACTCACGCTCTTGGACCATTGGCGTGTCATCGTGGTCCTCGGTCAGATCGCCTGCCAGGGCGTGGCATCGCTCCTTGGGCTTCGACCCCGACCGGCCTTCGGGCATCTGCGTGAGCACCCCCTCGACGACGGCCGGTACTTGTTGTGCTCCTATCACCCGAGCCAGCAGAACACCTTCACCGGGCGCCTCAGCGAACCGATGTTCAACGCTGTGTTCGAGCGGGCCCGTCAACTCGGTGCCTAAAGGTTGGCTTCGCCCAAGCGTCGCTGCACGCGATCTGGCGGCGAGGTCCGCCCCCGCGCCGACTACCCTCCGCCCACGGCAACCGACGAGGAGGGGGAGACCAAGTGAGTGAGCCGACCGATGTGGCGCCTTGCGATTCCGCAGACATCAGTTCGTGGGACGACGAGACCGACGTGGTGGTAGTCGGATTCGGGGCTTCGGGCGCCTGCGCTGCCTTCAGCGCGGCGCAGATGGGCGCAGGCGTCGTGGTCACCGAACGCACCGGCGGTGCGGGTGGAGCGGCCGCCTTGGCCGAGGGCATCATCTATCTCGGCGGCGGGACCCCGGTGCAAACCGCCTGCGGTTTCGTTGACACCACCGAGAACATGTTCGCCTACATGATGGCGGCGTGCGGTCCGGATCCCGACGAGGCCAAGATTGCCAAGTATTGCGCCGAGAGCCTCGGCCACTTCGACTGGCTGGTCGAACGAGGTGTCCCATTCGACCCGACCTTCGACCCCGAGACCTCCATGGCGCCGGCCGGTACCGAGGGGTTGGTGTACTCGGGTGGAGAAGACGCCTACCCCTTCAACGAGATCGCCACTCCCGCACCCCGCGGACACCTGGCCAAGACCAAGCGCTCCACCGGTTGGTTGCTTATGGAGATCCTGGCCGCGGCGGCTGCCGACGCCGGTGCGGTGCCGTCCTTCAACACCAGGATCGATCGGTTGATCGTCGACGACGGCGCCGTGGTCGGGGTACAAGGTCAGCGCTTTGGTGAGACGGTGTCACTTCGGGCCCGGCGCGGTGTCGTCCTCACCGCCGGAGGATTCATCTTCAACGACGACATGTTGCGCCAGCACTGCCCGCCACTCGTGCGCGGCACTTTCAAAGTGGGAACCGAGGGCGATGACGGACGGGGGATCCGCATGGCCCAGGCGATCGGGGCCTCGGTTCGCAATATGTATTCGGGTGAGGTTTCCCTGCCCCTTACCCCACCACGCACGCTGATCCACGGGATCTTGGTGAACGGACAAGGGCAGCGGTTCATCAACGAGGACACCTATATGGGTCGGGTCGGTCAGTCGGCCCTCTACCACCAAGACGGCGAGGTCTACTTGATCGTCGACGAAGCTTCCTACGAGGTGAACTGGATGGGCCTGGCCGCAAGTTGGGTGTGCGAGACACCCGGCCAGCTCGAGACCGAGATCGGGCTCCCACCGGGTTCTTTGGAGGCGACCGTCGCGCTCTACAACGAGCACGCCGCGACCAACCGCGACCCGCTCTTCCACAAAGGGTCGCAGTGGGTCCGACCGCTGATCCCACCGCTCGGTGCCATCGACGTGCGGATCGGCCCCGCCCCCTATGCCCCATTCACCCTCGGGGGCTTGGAGACCACAGTGGACGGGGAGGTCCGCGACTTGCATGGTGACCCCATTCCCGGTCTTTTCGCGGCCGGGCGTACAACCGCCGGTGTCTGTGCGTTCGGGTACGCGAGCGGCCTGTCCATTGGTGACAGCACGCTCTTCGGCCGCCTGGCCGGGGCGCGGGCGGCGCGACCACCAGCCTGAGGGCAATTTGCCGTATGTTCTGGTGCGCCAGTTCAGAATGTTTGGGGGGAAAATGCAGCAGGGGATCTCGTTACTCACCCGGTGCGCGGGCGTCGTTTGTGCGCTCACGGTGTCGGTCGCGCTTGTGGCGATGGGTACTGCGGCCTCAGCAGCCGGCCTGCCCGATCATCAGCCCGCGGTCCCCAAGGGCAACCAGTACACGGCATTCTCAAACAACGGGCCCTATAAGCCCGGAGTGCTCTTTGTCACCACCCAGTCCGGCGACACGGTCGTCATCACCTACCCGGTCGATCCCGCGTCGACCGCTGGCAAGTCCCCCTACGTCATCAACCTCTTGCGGTGGTTCACGGGGTCGCCCACCGCACCCATTCCGACCGGCCTGCCGTCGACCTTGCCGACCACGTTGACCACCGATGCATACACCGACGTGCCCATCAGTTCGAACGGGCCGTTCCCTGTAGTGCTCTTCAGCCACGGCTACGGCGGCTACCCCCAGCAGTCGAGCTTTCTCACCGACCATCTCGCGACATGGGGCTTTGTCGTCGTTGCCCCCGATCATCGTTCGCGTGATCTCCATGCCGTCATTGCCAACACCACGGGCCAGGGACAAAACGACGTGACCGACCTGCGCCAGGCGCTGGCCTACGTCACCACGATGAACGCGACGCCCGGTACGGCGCTCAGCGGAAAGCTCGATCTCACTCGCGTGGCGTCAGTGGGCCACTCCGCCGGGGGCGGCGCAGCCATCAACGTGGCCAAGGACAAAGACATCAAGGCCTACATCGGCCTGGCCCCCTCTCCGGGCACCCCTCCGCCTTCGAAGCCCGCGATGATCATGCAGGGTACGTCGGACAAGGTGGTGGTCCCGGGCGGGACGACCAAGCTCTACGCGAAGCTCGCGGCACCCAAGCGGCTGATTCTGGTGGACAAGGCCGGACACAACGTCTTCGATGACGGGTGCACCATCGGCGCAGCCCAAGGTGGGTTGGTGGCCTTCGTCAAAGAGCTCAAGCTTCCGTCGCAGTTCGCCGCCATTGCCACCGATGGGTGCAGTGCGCCCGACATCGCCCCGCCCAAGGCCTGGCCGCTGATCGACCAGGCCGTTACCGCACAGCTGCGATGGGGGTTGGGCATCGACAAGTCGCCGGTCGGACTTGGTGCAGGGCTGGACCACGCCTACCCCGGGGTCACGGCCAGCGTGGCGTCGAGCTCCTCTTAGCCCGACGAGCGTGAGCGACGGGTGCCCCGGGCGCGCACCCAGGCCAAGAGCTCGCCCGCCTCGCCGCGGCGCACGGTGCCGGTGAAGATGTCCTCGCGAGCGGTCGAGGCGTCCTTGGTGATTTCCGCGTACAAGACGTCGCCAATGGCCGCTGGTTGGAGGTATTCGACCAAGACCGACGAGATGATCCCCGAGTGCTCGTCGTCATTGGCCGCCGCCGCCACGCCCGCACCTGCCACCGCGTAGAAGACCGCCCCGTGCACGGTGCCGTGCGGGTTGGCGTGACGGTGGTCGGTGCTCAGTACCGCGACAGTGTTTCCGGGGCCCCGGCGTTCTACGTCGATGCCCAGCCACGCGGCGAATTCGTCGGGCTGGAGTCCCCCCTTGGTCATCAAGTTGGTTGCGGGAGCCGACCGGGCATCGGTACTGCGGTTGTCGGCCAGCGCTTGCGGCTTACCTTGCTGAGGCGTTCGAGGAGCGTGACGGCGCCCGGGTCGTCTTCAGCTGGACGGGTCTCGATGACCCCGGCGGCCTCCATGTCATTGAAGAGCGTCTCACCGCGCTCGGTTCGCAACAGGGTCAGGGTCCAGTCACCGAACGCACCGATCCCACCGGTTGAAATATCGGCGTGTTCGGCCGCGAAGTCAGGACAACTGGTGCAGCCCTCGCGGGTCCACGCGTGGGCTTCTTTCAAGGGAATCTCATGGTAGGCACCATCGCGCATCCAGACTTGGAAGACGCCCTTGATGTTCATCTTTACGATGTCGGCCCGGGCCAGGCCGTATTTCTCCTCGAAGAGTTCGGGGAAAATGGCGTCGTCGAAGGTCTTGGAGCACAGCAGGCCGACGGAGAGGACGAAGCGTCGGGCCACCTTGCCGGCCTTACGGGCCGCCATGACTCCGGGAGCCGATGCCTGGCAGCCCATGCCGACCAGGGCGATGCGCTCAGCCCCGCCGGCAATGGCCTCTGGGTAGGCAAGTGGGTTGGCTGAATAGGTGTAGCGCGAGCCAGCGGTGGCGAGGACGTCGGACTTGTTCCACGCCACCTGGGGTACGGCCTTCCACGTCGAGCCGTCACCTTCGAGGCCCGACACCAGTGCGGCGTCGATGACGTCGTGCTCGAAGGCCCAGATCAAAAGGGCCGAGACTAGGCCGCCATCTTGGCCGGTGCCTTGGACCTCGAGATCGCTGGCCCGAGCGAGGACGACGCGGCGCGCGATGCCCGAAACCTCTTCGTCGGTGCGGGCCCGGCCGAAGAGGTGGTTCTCGATGTCGGGCTCCCAGGTACGAAAGCGTGGGCAGGCCCGCGTGCACAGTGTGCAGCCCTTTTGTCCGTGGGTGCAGTTGTCCGGGCCGCCGTCGGCCAGCACATGGAACGGCTTGTAGTGCCCATCGGCGTCGTCGTATTCCAAGACGTCATAGGGGCAGGCAATGACGCAGGCCGAACAGCCGGTACACAGACCCGACGTCACGACCTCGGTGAAGAGTTCAGCCCATTGTGGCTTTTCAGGTGGCACGAGCGACAACCATATAAGGCCGACACCTTTGGGTCCGGTACGGTCGCAGCCATGCCCGAAATTCTCGAAGTCGAGCTCTACCGCGGCCTCGCCGAACATGCGCTGGATCGCCCGATCGAACGGGTGTGGATGGTCGATGCCCGCTACGGGCGAGGTGGCACGACGCCCCGTTCCTTGGCCGCCGCATTGCGCGGGCGACGCTTCACCCGGGCGAGGAGGCGGGGCAAGCTCATGCTGCTCGACAGTGCAGGGGGACCCACGCTCGGGGTGCGCTTCGGCATGACCGGTGGCCTGGTGGTCGACGGCGATCAGGCGCTCGACCGGCTCCTCTACGGACCGGGAGTCTTCAATGAGAAGTGGGTGCGGGCCCGCGTCACCTTTGCCGACGGTGGTCATCTGTCCCTGCACGATCCCCGGCGTTTCGGATCACTCGAGCTCGCGCCGAGCGAGGAGCGATTGGGTCCCGACGCGTTGTCGGTGACCCTGCCCGAACTGCGGCGCGCGCTCGAGGTCGGGGCGGGCCGGTCGGCCGCTCCTCTCAAGGCACGGTTGCTCGATCAAGCGCGCCTGGCCGGGGTTGGAAATCTCTTGGCCGACGAGGTGCTCTGGCGTGCGGGGCTCAGCCCCGAACGTCGCACACCGCTCAGCGAGGCCGAGGTGCGCGACCTTCACCGAGCTTTGCGCAGTACCTTGCGCCAACTCACCAAGCGGGGCGGGTCACACATGGGCGATCTCATGGACGAGCGCCACCTTTTAGGGCATTGCCCTCGCGACGGCGCACCGCTGCGCCGCGACACGATCGGAGGCCGCACCACGTATTGGTGCGCGCTCCACCAGCACTAAACGTCAGCTGCCGCTCGGGGCGTTAGACCTCGTCTAAGGCCTCGAGCACCTTGGCGGCGTGTCCATCGGCCCGCACGTTGTACCAAGCTCGCTGGATCTTTCCGTTCGGGCCGATCAAGAAGGTGGAGCGGATGGTGCCAATCTTCTTCTTGCCGTAGAGCATCTTTTCGCCCCAGGCCCCGTACTTTTCCATGACGACCTTGTCGGCGTCGGTCAAGAGCGGGAACTTCAACTTGTACTTGGTGCGGAACTTCACGTGCTTTTCGGCCTTGTCGGGCGAGACGCCGAGCACGGTGACACCGGCCTTTTCGAAGGTCTTCAAGTTGTCGTTGAACTGGCACGCCTCTTTGGTGCACCCCGGAGTGTCGTCGGCGGGGTAGAAGTACACGATCACCTGTTGTCCCTTGAAGCTCGACAGCTTGACCGGATTTCCGTCCTGGTCGGGCAGCGTGAATGCCGGCGCCGTCGCACCCGGTTCGAGTTTGGCCATGAGACAGTCCTCCTTCACGTTGGTGTCGCCACACATTGGCACAGGCGCGCCCGTGCACCGAAAGAGGGAGACGCCAGCGGGGCCACGTGGACACGTGGTGGGCCAATGCCCGAGCGCAATCGCCATTGGCCGGGTGCAGCAGGGGATGCCAGTTCAGCTGGTACAATAGGGGTGCGACCACTAGCAAGGGGCTGGTGAGTCGGGGCCGTCTTTACCTCCTCTGGTTGGCGCAGGGTCCCGCCGAACAACAGAGAGAGCGGGACATGTCACTTGAAGCATTGACCGGCGCGCACGCCGGAAGCCCTGAGGGGGATTCCTCTGATGGGGACCTCTATGAGACGGCTCGGACTTTTGAGTCGCTCGGAGTATCTGAAGAACTGACCAAAGCGCTGGCCGATCAAGGGATCGTCAGCGCTTTTCCAATTCAGGCGCTCACCATCGCCGATGCGTTAGCCGGTCGCGATGTCTGCGGGAAGGCCAAGACGGGCTCGGGCAAGACATTGGCGTTCGGTGTGCCGCTCTTGCAACGCGCCAAGGCCACCCGCGACGCACAAGGGGCGCGACCAGGTCCCAGCCGACCGGCCCGGCCGCTTGCACTGGTGCTGTTGCCGACCCGCGAACTCGCCGTCCAGGTCCACGACGTCATCGAGCCGTTGGCCAAGAAGCTCGGCCTGCGTGCGGTCGCCGTCTACGGCGGGGCCGACATCGATCGCCAGGTCGCCAAGCTCGCCAAGGGGGTCGACGTCATCATTGCCACCCCCGGACGCCTGATCGACCTCGGTGACCGTGGTGAGCTCGCGGTGGACCAGCTCGAGACGCTCGTGCTCGACGAAGCCGACCGCATGGCCGACATGGGGTTCATGCCCCAGGTCGAATGGGTGCTGCGCCGCCTCGAGGCACCGCACCAGACCCTGCTCTTCTCCGCCACCCTCGACGGCGCGGTCGATCGCTTGGTACAGCGTTACCTGACCGAGCCGGTCTTTCACGAGGTGGCGTCGTCGACTCAGACGGTGACCGCAATGGAGCACCGCTTCATTCAGGTCCACCAAATGGACAAGGTCAAGGTTGCGGCCGCGATTGCCCGGGCCGAGGAGAAGACACTCTTTTTCGTTCGCACCAAGCGCGGCGCCGATCGCCTGGTCGAGAATCTCGGCAAGGAAGGGATCAAGGCCGCGGCCATCCACGGCGACCTCCGCCAGTCCAACCGTGAGCGTGCCCTGGCCGACTTTTCAACGGGCAAGCTGCCGGTGCTCGTCGCCACCGATGTGGCGGCCCGTGGCTTGCACATCGACGCTGTCGACGGCGTCATCCACTACGACCCGCCCGAAGACCACAAGGCGTACCTGCACCGTTCGGGCCGCACGGCGCGGGCCGGCAAGGCCGGCGTGGTGGTGAGCCTGACGCTGTGGAACCAGCTGGTCGAGGTTGAGGTGATCCAGCGCCGTCTGGGCCTGCGGATCCCGATCGTCGAGATGTTCTCCAACGACCCGCGGCTGAGCGATCTGGCCGCGTGGATTCCCCTGCCCGAAGAAGGTGTTCTCTGAGCGGCACCGAATCCGTCATCGAGCGCTGGTCGCCCGACGACGAAATCCGCGACGTCTTGGTGGTCGCAGCCCATCCCGATGATGTCGATTTCGGTACCGCCGGCACCATTGCGGCCTTCACCGGGGCCGGCCTGTCG
>Ga0182030_10026363_pt1 | contig 10525 bp, 7 predicted proteins | sample 812S3MmetaG_FD_121299 | JGI IMG/M metagenome (GOLD analysis project Ga0182030, IMG submission 121299) | Permafrost microbial communities from Stordalen Mire, Sweden - 812S3M metaG (Illumina Assembly) | ecosystem: Environmental > Terrestrial > Soil > Wetlands > Permafrost | place: Sweden... | reverse complement strand
TCGCGGCCATGCAGGCGCTGCTGCAAGGTGAGGACGGCGAGGACGTTGACCAGGCGCAATTGCACTTTGCGCTCGGCCGCGCCTTCGAGCACCAGAAGCAGTACGCGCGGGCCTTCGATCACTACGCGATCGGCAATGCGCGGCGGCGCAAGACCGTTCCGTTCGACATCGAGGTATTCGAAGACAAGACCCGGCGTGTCCGGGAGCATTTTGATGCCGCCTTTTTTGCCGGGCGCGCTCATGCAGGCTGCATCGACACGGCCGCTATTTTCGTCGTGGGACTGCCGCGCTCCGGTTCCACTCTGGTCGAGCAGATTCTGGCCAGCCACTCGCGCGTCGAAGGCACGTTCGAACTGCCGAACGTGCTGGCCATCGTCAGAGAGTTCGATCATCGCAATCCAGAGCACGACGGCTACCCCGAGAACCTGAGCGCCGTGCCGCTCGAGCAGTTCGCCGCACTCGGCCGCCGCTATCTCGATGAGACGGCCCCGATCCGCACCGGGCGGCCGCACTTCATCGACAAAATGCCGAATAATTTCAGTCACGTGGGCCTGATCCATAGCATGCTGCCGCACGCCACTGTGATCGACGTACGGCGCCATCCGATGGACGCCTGCTTCAGCACCTACAAACAGAACTTCGCAGAAGGACAGTCCTTCAGCTACGATCTTCTCGACCTGGCACGTTACTACCGTTGTTATCTCATGCCTCATGGACCACTGGGACAGAGTCCTGCCGGGCAAGGTGCTGCATTTGCAATACGAGAATCTGGTGCGCGATCCGGAGGCGAACATCCGCCGCCTGCTGACGCACTGCGGGCTCGATTTCGAGCGCGGTTGCCTGGCATTCCACGAGACTCGGCGCCCGGTTCGCACCGCGAGTGCCGAGCAGGTGCGCCAACCGCTGTATGCCTCGGGTGTCGGGTACTGGAGGAACTTCGAGTCACAGCTCGAGCCGTTGCGGCTTGCGCTTGGCGACTGCCTGGAACGCTTCGCGGCCGGCTGAGCATGGAATCGGCCGCGCGCAAAGGTGCGCGCCGGCGTTCGTACGCACCGGAGATGGCACGCCGGCCCGCCGCAGTTGTGCCCGCTGTGCGTCTATTGAACACTCGATCAGCTCGACCCACTTAAATCATTGACAGGCTGCGCCTTGGCAAGACATGATCGGGATGGAGCGCATGCCTTGGCATGCAGGGACGTATTAAATAATAGGGGATGATGCGATGCGCAGAATTGCGGCACGTTCCGCGGCCGAGTCCTCATGCCGTCAAGCGCTCGCCACGCCCGCCATGTCGCGCTCCAGGCTCGCTCTCGCGATCGCGGCGACGTTGTCGAGTTCCGCGGCCATGCACGTGGCGCCGGCATCGGCGGTGGAAGCCCCCGGCGATGTCACCTTGGAAGAGGTCGTGGTCACCGCCCGCAAGCGCACCGAAAACCTGCAGGACGTACCGGTCAGCATCGACGTCTTTACGAGCAAGGACCTTCAGAATCTCGCCATCTCGCAATTCGAAGACTACGCGAGCCGCACTCCGTCCATTTCGTTCGTGAGCGCCGGTCCCGGTACGCAGACGTTCGTGATGCGCGGCGTATCCGACGGCAGCAACCCGAGCTACGCCAACACCGCCTCCACCGCCTTCCTGCTCGACGACATGTCGATGAATTACTACGGCACCACGCCCGACCTTCATCTGTACGACATTGCGCAAATCGAAGTGCTCAACGGTCCGCAGGGGACGACGTTCGGCGCCGGCGCCATGGCCGGCGCGTTGCGTTTCATCACCAACAAGCCCGACCCCAAGGCGTTCAGCGCCGGCATCGACGTCGACGGCGGCAAGGTCGAGTCCGGCAGCCACAACGGCACGGTGGAGGGGTTCATCAACATCCCCCTCATCGCCGACTGGACGGCGCTGCGTATTTCCGCGTTCAGCGACTACCACGGCGGATACATCAACAATCTGAACACCACCCGCAATTGGGTGAACGGCACGGTGTCGAACAATTCGCAGTGGTCGGGGAAGAACTACAACGTGGAGAAGGTGACGGGCGCCCGGATCGCCCTCGGTCAAGTCATTGCGGACGGCTGGAAAGCCTCGTTGACCTACAGCTACCAGCGCGAACTCACGCACGGCGCGTGGGACCAGGATCCGACCATCGGCGGCGCGGTCGATGCCGGCGGCAACCTGGTCAACGGCCCGGTACGCTCTCTCGGTTCCCACAACGTGGATCGCTTTGGCCCGGAATCCAAGCAGTTCTACACGAAGACCTTGGATTTCCATCTGGAGGGCGACGTGGGCATCGGTGATCTGGTCTACGCGAGCACGTACTGGGCGCAAGATGATCGAACGGTGAACGAGTACTCGGAGTACATGCAGTACGTCAACACGGGTACGCTCAACGCGACGGCCCGCCAGGCGTTCGATTGCCTGACGGACCCGATCAACGGGGGGGCTTCAGCGGCTGCAAGGTACCCACCCTGTCCTACGACTACATTCAACATGTCGATCGCTGGTCGAACGAGCTGCGCCTGCAATCGAAGGAGGGCGGTCCTTTCCACTGGCTGGTCGGCACCTACTGGGAGAAGACGCGCGACATCTACAGCGACTACTTTCACATGCCGGGACTGCAGACCGCGGGGCAGCAGTGGCAGGCGTACGCCTCCTATTACGGACAAACAGGGCTGCCTCCGCAGCCCGACGATTGGTACAGCTACCAGGCGCGCACCGATTATCTGCAAACGACGGAATTCGCCAATCTTGGCTATGACATCACCCCCCGTCTGCATGTCGAGGCGGGGACAGTGCACTTTCACTCGAGTTTCAACACCAGCCAGTACGGGGGATTTTGGTTCTCACCGGAGTATGTGACCGAAGCGCCGGGCTCCTCCCACAAATGGAACAGCAAGGCCGTGGTCAGTTACAAGGTGTTGGACGGGCTGCTGGTGTATGCCAATGCCGCGCAAGGGTTCCGCGACGGCGGTGTCAACGGCGGCCTTCCAACCCCGTGCACCAAGAACGGGGCTCCGGCGCAATTCACGCCGGATACCCTCACCAACTACGAGATCGGCTGGAAGTCCACGATGCTCGACAAGCGTTTGATCGTCGACGGCGCCCTCTACTACATGCCGTGGAAGAACCTGCAGTCGCTGATATTCGACCCGGCCATCTGCGCCTCGGGCAGCTTCAACGCCAATATCGGCGATGCCCGGGTCTATGGCATGGAGACCGACGTGAAGTATCAGGCGACACAGGCGTTGAGCATGGAATTCTCGGGCAGCTACAACGACTCACGGGTCTCCACCGACCACTACTACAACGCGAACTTTCAGGTGGCACCCGGCGAACGCCTGCCCTACGTCCCTTATTTCAGCTGGGCTGCGAACGCGCGCTATGAAGCCCCGATCAAGGATGCGCTTCACGGCTACGTGCAGTACGACATCTCGCACAAGGGGGACATGTGGAACACCCTGCAGGCGGACGGCTCGAATGGCCTGCCGCACGTCCTGCAGCCGGGCTATTCCATCATGAATCTGCGTTTTGGGTTCAGTCAGGTCGACTCCCATTGGATGACGGAACTCTACATCACCAACCTCGCGAACAAGAATGCGGTGATCTACACCAACGAGGGCAACTTCGACCTGCGCCAGACGGTGAGCGAGCCACGGGTGTTCGGGGCAAGGCTATCTTATCGATTCGGCGGCAAGGGTGAATAGTTTGCGAGCCGGGAGCAGAGGACCAATGAGCGTGTTCTACAAATCCATCGCGGGACTGTTGCTGTCGTCATGCGCGGTTCATGCGCTTGCCGCCGGTACCCCGGCGCGCCACACGTTGACGCCCGAGGATTTCTACGGCGTTCAGGACGTGAGCGATCCGCAGGTCTCCCCGGACGGCGCGTGGGTCGCCTACGTGCTCACCACGAACGATCGCGACACCGACGAAGCGCGCAGCGCCATCTGGATGGTGAGTTGGGACGGGAAGCAGCGGTTGCCGCTGACCGGCGCGGCGGACGGCACCGAAAAGCCCCGCTGGAGTCCCGACGGCCGCTATCTCGCGTTCCTTAACGTGGCGGAGGATTCGGAGAACGGCCGGCTGAGGCTGCTCGACCGGCGCGGCGGCGCTGCACGGCCACTGACCATGAACGGCGACGTGAGCGATTACGCTTGGTCGCCGGATGGGAAACGCCTGGCGGTCGTGATGCAGCACGACGAGGTTGCGCCGGCCGCGGCCACCGCTGCTCCGGCGGCCAACGACCCCGCGAAAGTCGCGGGCGCCGCGGGTGCTGCCGCCCCTTCGAACGCCGCGAACGGTGGTGCCGCCGCGGCGGCGAATGGCGCGAAGAAATCCCCGAAACCCATCGTCATCGATGACCTGCACTTCAAAGAGGATCACGAAGGCTATTTGGGGGCCGGCCAAGGCCGTCATTTGTTCATTTACGATGTGGACAGCGGCCGCACCGACGCCCTCACGGCCGATGCCGCGTTCAACGAACAGTTGCCGGCGTGGTCGCCGGACGGCAGCCGAATCGCCTTCGTCAGAACGCACGAGAAAGGAACCGATCCGGACGGCCGGGAGGACATCGAACTCATCGATGCCCGGATCGGTGCGCTGCCGCACGCCCTGGTGCGTCCGTCTGCACCCAACACGCAGAAGATCGCCTGGAGTCCGGACGGAGGCCTGATCGCGTATTTTGAGGGCATCGAGCCCAAGTTCAATGCATATGCCCAAGATCGGTTGTTCGTCGTGGCCGCGGCCGGCGGCACGCCCCGCGCGCTCACCGACAAGCTCGATCGCGCGGTCATGTCATACGCCTTCAGCAGTGCCGCGGCGATCGCCATCACCGTCGAGGATGACGGCACGGAATACCTTGCGCGAGTGGATCTCGCCAGCGGTGCGATTACGCGTGAGGGGCGGCCAGGCCCGTTCGTCGTGTCCTCGGTGTCCTCGAGCGCCGGTCATACGGCGCTGCTGCAATCCACCGATGCGGCGCTGGCCGAAGTCTATGCACTCGAGGGCGGCGAGCTTCGCAAGCTCACCGGGCACAACGACGCGTTCTTGGGCGAGGTCAAGCTCGGCAGCGTGGAGGACATTCGCTTCCGCAGCACGGGCGGCACGGAGGTTCACGGCCTGATCGTCAAGCCGCCCGGGTTCGAGGCGGGCAAGAAATATCCGACGGTGCTGTGGATCCACGGCGGACCCAACGGGCAGGACGAACACTCCCTGGCTCTCGATGGCTACCAATTCGAGCCGCAAATGTTCGCCGCCAAAGGCTTCATCGTGCTCCGCGTCAATTATCGCGGCGGCAGCGGCCGCGGATCGGCGTACGCCAAGGCCATCGCGGCCGACTGGGGCCACAAGGAAGTCGAGGATCTACTCGCCGGCGTGGACTATCTGGTCGCCCAAGGAATTGCCGACAAGGATCGGCTCGCGGTCGGCGGCTGGAGCTACGGTGGCATACTGACCGACTACACCATCGCGAGCGACCGGCGCTTCAAAGCGGCGATCAGCGGGGCGGGCAGCGGCAACCAGCTGTCGACCTACGGGACCGATCAATACATTCTGCAATACAACAACGAATTGGCGCCGCCGTGGAAAGACACCGCCCTCTGGCTCAAGGTGTCCTACCCGTTCTTCCACGCGGACCGCATTCATACGCCCACGCTGTTCATGGGCGGCACGAAGGATTTCAATGTGCCGGTCAGCGGCGGCGAGCAGATGTACCAGGCGCTGCGCACCTTGGGGGTGCCGGCGCGGCTCGTCATCTACCCGGACCAGCACCATGTCTTCACGCGTCCGAGCTTCGTCAAGGATCTTGCCGAGCAGATGTCGGGGTGGTTGGATCGCTACGTGCCGCAGCAGTAGTACCCTCGGCACGGCGAATCTGACCGGTTGCGGGGGTATAGCGCCGACCCGCCGGTGTTCGAACCGGTCAACATCACGTTGCCACGATTTACGGTGCCAGGGTTTGGGCTAGGACTTTCGTGTGGGCGACGGTGCCGGAAATGCGCGCGAGAGCCGCCTCGCTGCCTTCGAGCCAGCGCACGGTCACCCGGCCAGTCGTGCCATCGTTCGCTGACAATCGAAGTGTCGCGCGCACGACTCCCTCCCGGGCGGCAGGCCGGTCGATGGTGCCGCTGACCGCCAGATCGTCGACCCAGCGCACGCGGTCCAAGGTCAGGTGAATGGCGTTGCCGTCGCGCACGATGTGGTAAGTTCCGCCTCGCAGTCCGTAACCCTCCCCGGAGGCGTTGCTGGGCACTCGCGCGAGAAGGTCGCCCTCGGTGAGTACCGCGGCAGCGATCATTCGCAATTGCGCACGATTCGCCTGGTTGCCTGGCTCGCCCTTGGCGGGGTCGAGTTCTTCGGCGCGGCGTGCGAAACGCGGTACCAGCCGCAGCGGCGGCACCTGCGATGCGCAGGATGTGTCACCGACCGTTGCGGTCCTCATGAATGCCCGCACGATGCCTGCCGCGCAGGCGCTGCGCGCATGCGGCAGGGCGTTGACGTGAAAACTGTTGGCGATGCGCACCTGGACCCCGTGCTTGAAGGCCGCGGCCACGGCGGCGCCATCCGCCATGGTGGTCATGTTGTCGAGATCCCCCGAAATAATGAGTGCGGGAATGTCCGGATACACGGCGTCGACGCCCACGGGTGAGGCCGGCTGGCCGGGCGGCGCGACCGGCCAGCCCACGCATTGATCCAGGAAACTATAGTCGAGCGGCATGGCCCGGTATTCATCGATGGTGAACGGCGCGTACGTGTCCGGAAAGGCGCGCTTGCGCTCGGCCACCGCGCGATCTCGATCTTCGATGCGCTCCGCAGGAGTCAGGCGCATGTCGAATATCTGCGCAGGATCATGGCACATGACCGCGGCGGCCAAGCCCGCGCTCCACTTGGTCGGATCGGCGGTCGGATCGCGCGAGTCCACGGCCGAGGCGGTTTCCGCCATCAAGCGCAGCAGTGGAACGTCGTCGTGTAGAGCGAACGCCCGGGCCGCGGCGTCGACCTCGCGCGCGGTGGTGAGCGTGGGCGCGCTGCCATACATGACGATGGCGAGTTGCGTGGCATCGGCGCGAAAAGTCAGCTCCTTGCCGTCGACATCGTGGGCGTGCGCCGTGAACGGAGCGGCCCGCAGCCGCTCGAGAGCCGGCATGACATGGTCGATCGACGAGCCGGGCAGGGCGGCGCACGGCGCCGAGCGCTCGCAGGCGGTGTTGAACTTGGCGCGCATGGCCGGCGCGTACGTCGGATACCACGCGTAGTCCGAACCGTTCATGGGGTAAGCGCCATCCAGGACGATGGAGCGTAGTGCGTCGGGATGTCGTAGCGCAAACACCTGCTCGAAATACGTGCCGTACGAATCGCCGTACAGATCGATTTTGCGGACGCGGAGCGCTTCCAGGACCGCCGCCAGGTCGTCGGCGGCGTACGCGGTGCTGTAGAGCGAGACGCGCGGCCCCAACGACTCGCCGCACGCGGCGACCGATTCGACCGTCCATCGATCGCCCGTCTGCAATGCAGGACAATCGACGGCGCCGGATCGGCCCGTGCCGCGATTGTCCATAATCACGACGTCGTGATCCTTCATCAAGGGCTCGAATAACGTCAGATATTCATCGCGGGACTCGGTGGCCGGATAGCCCGGTCCGCCTTCGGTGGCCACCAGCGTGCCTAAGGACTTGCCCCGACCCGCATGCGGATAGAATTCGAAGAGGACGGACAGCGTGCCGGGAACCGCGCCGGTGGGATCGAGAACTCGCTCGATGCGGCCACAGAATGCCTTGGCCTCGCCGCACGCGTGCAGGTCCACCGACCCCACCCGCAGCCGGCGGTCCGCCGCCCGGGTCGAGGTATCCGGCCAAGGATTGACGTGCCCCGGGGACGCCGTGGGAAATGCCGCGGCGCCCAAGCCGAGCAGGCCCAAACCAAGCATCTGCCATTTGAGAATTCCATCGGTTCGCCGCGCCGCCATAGTCTCGTGATTCCTTCGAATTGAGGGCGGCCGCAATAAACGCGCTTGAGATCCGCTGTCGTTTATATTGTCGAAAACGTCGCTTCGGAGCAATGGGCGGAGCACGATTGTTGCTATCTTATAAGCATCTGAAAACCAGGTGAAAACCAGGAACACGTTATGAACGCTCGACCCGTTTTGACTGCCCGCGAGGAGATGTTGGCGCGCCTGCGCAACCGCAAGCCCGCCACTGCGTTGGAGCGGGATTTCTACACCAGCCCCGACGACTTCCAGGTCGATCTCGACTTGATCTGGTATCGCGACTGGCTGTTCGTCGGTCACGACTGCGAAGTGCCGACCACCGGCAGTTATCTGACGGTACAGATCGGCGAGTATCCGGTAATCGTCGTGCGCGACCGCGATGGTGGGTTGCGTGCGTTTCACAATTCGTGCCGGCACCGAGGTTCCCGTATATGTTCGGATGAGCACGGTAGCTCCGCCCGGCTGGTGTGCCCCTATCACCAGTGGACTTATGCTCTCGACGGCCGCTTGATCGCCGCCCGCGACATGGGCAGCACCTTCGACAAAACCAAGTACGGCCTGAAGCCGGTGCATTGTGCGAGCGTGGGTGGTTACATTTTCGTTTGCGTCGCCAGAGTCGCGCCGGACTTCGAGCCCGTGCGCAAGCAGCTCGACCCGTATTTCCTGCCGCACAAGCTGCACGAAACCAAAGTGGCGTTCGAAATCACCATCGTGGAGAACGCGAACTGGAAACTCGTCTGGGAGAACAATCGCGAGTGCTACCACTGCGCGGCCAATCATCCTGAGCTGATTCGCACCTTTCCGGAAGATCCCACCATCACGGGCGTGGACGGCGGCTTCAGCAATCCGCGCATCGCCGCCAAGTGGGCGCACTGGGAATCCATCGGCTTACCGAGCAAATTTCAAATCTCCGCCGACGGTCAGTATCGCACCACCCGCTATCCGTTGATCGAGGGCATGACTTGTTACACCATGGACGGCCAGGCGGCCGTGAGCCGGCCATTGACCGACACGATCACCGAGCGCGACATCGGCACCTTGTTGCTGTTCCATTTCCCGACGACGTGGAATCACATCATGGCCGACCATGCCACGACGTTTCGAATGCTGCCGTTGACGGCGACCACGACCCAGCTGACGACCAAATGGCTGGTGCACAAGGATGCCGTCGAAGGCGTCGACTACGACGTCAAACGGCTCACCGAAGTCTGGCTGGCGACCAACGACGAGGACCGCCGCGTCTGCCAGGAAAATCAAATTGGCGTGAATTCGCCCGCCTATGATCCCGCGCCGTATTCGCCGGTGCATGAGGACGGGGTCACGCAATTCGTGGACTGGTACTGCACGCATCTCGAGGAGCGGCTGCTCGAGGACATGAACGGCGCCTGAGGAGACCGCCCCGGGCGCCGCCTTGGGGCGCTCAATACGGCGAAGGCCGCGACTAGAACGGTCGATCCCCGATGATGGTGGCGCGATTCATGACGCGCCGGGCGGGCCGATAGTCGTCCGTGGCGTAGTGTTGCGTAACGCGATTGTCCCAAAACGCCACGTCGCCCAATCGCCAGCGCCACCTGACCACGAACTCAGGCTTGGTCGCGTGGGCATACAGGAACGTGAGCAGCGCGCGGCTCTCGGGTCCGGTCAGTTCGTTGATGTGGGTGGTGAACCCGTCTTGCACGAACAGCCCCTTGCGGCCGGACACGGGGTGCGTGCGAATCACGGGATGCGACACCGGCGGGTTGTCGCGCTTCGCCTTTTCCAGCCGCTCCTGCGCTTGCGCCGTCATCGCGAACCGTTCGGCGGGAAAGGATTGGGCGATGTTGTGCGTGGCCGTCAGTCCTTGCAGGAATTGCTGCATCGGCGCCGACAACGCTTCGAACGCGGCGATCGAGCTCGCCCACAAGGTATCGCCGCCGTGCTGCGGCAACATGCGTGCGACCAGCACGCCGCCCATCGGAGGTGCTGCGGTGAAGGTCACGTCGGTATGCCAGATCGCATTGTCCTGGAGGTCGACGAGGTCGGTGTCGAGCACGATCACTTCGGGGGCCTCGGCGTGACTGGGATAGATCGGGTGGATGTGCAGTTCGCCGAAGCGCGACGCGAAGTCGCGATGCTGTGCGGGGGTCACTACTTGGTCCCGGAAGAACAGCACGTGATGATCGACCAGCGCTCGATCGATGGCGTCGACAGCGGCGTCGCTCAGCGGCTCGCCGATTTGAATGCCTTCGACGACGGCGCCGATGGTGGGGGTGAGGCGAGTCACGGAGAGAGTCATGATAATCGTCCTGTAAACGCGGCCGTCACCGAGCTTAGACCTTCAGCAGTCGTTGGCGGTATCCGTTAGCGATGCGGATTTGCCATTCTACGACATATATGTCGTTCCGCGACGACTGTTCCCAGGGACTTAGTGACGTTCCGACGTGCTGCTGGGGGCGCCCCCTCCGGTCGTCCCTACGGCCTTCAGAAACGGCACTGCCGCCAGTGCGACGACGGCGGCCAACATGACATACCAAGCGGGCGCGAACAGCGCGCCGGTCGAG